>Ga0082335_1000755_pt1 | contig 77082 bp, 68 predicted proteins | sample Subgrocontami58m_FD_72375 | JGI IMG/M metagenome (GOLD analysis project Ga0082335, IMG submission 72375) | Subsurface groundwater microbial communities from S. Glens Falls, New York, USA - GMW37 contaminated, 5.8 m (SPADES assembly) (version 2) ... | reverse complement strand
TTGAGATGGCCTGTGGTCCAAGATGCCTCTGGGCGGTGGCAAGAAACAACTCGCCGGTACGTTGAAGGCGAAGATCCCTTTGTGAAACAGGGTGAGGGAGTTTCTTTCTATATGGATAAAGAGGGGGAAAATCGCGCGAATATTTGGGCCAGGCCTTATGAACCTCCGCCCGAAGTCCCTGATAACGAGTATCCGTTCTGGCTTTGTACCGGCCGTGTCCTTGAACATTGGCACACTGCCACAATGACCCGACGGATAAAGGAGCTTTACAATGCAAACCCCTGGGCCTATGTGGAATTGAATCCCAAGGATGCCGGGAAATTAAGGATTTCTCATGGCGATAAATTACGCGTTGTTTCCAGACGAGGTTCGGTTGTTCTGCCGGTGTCGATCAACGGCCGGTCGATTCCTCAAGAAGGTTCTGTTTTTGTGCCGTTCTTTGATGAAGACGCGCTAATTAATCTTGTGACCTTGGATGCATTCTGTCCGTTGTCTAAACAACCAGACTATAAAAAGTGCGCTGTTAAATTAGAAAAAGTATGAATCAAAAAAGAATTTTTCTGATGGGTGGTTTATTCTATGGCGGGGTGATACTATTTTTTCTCGTCCAGAATATTTTGTCTGTATATGGCGCGGCCACCTCTGGGGAAATTGCAAAAAAAGAGAATGTTGTTGATGAAAACAGTCGGGCAGCCCTGCGCGCATTTTATACGGCTCCTCCGGTTATACCCCATGAAGTGGAATTGGGAGGTTCTAGGAATTGCTTAGATTGCCATGTATATGTAACCAAGCTCGGAGAAGTTTCAGCGGACATGCAGATACCGCACCCACAATTTTTTAATTGCCTCCAGTGCCATGCACCAACTCTTCCCGGGGGAAATCAGCAGGTGGATAATGCCTGGGAAGGGTTAGAAGAACCTACGGAAGGTACAAGGTGGTCGTTGGCTTCCCCTCCAACTATTCCTCATAGAATTTTTTTACGTGGAAATTGTTTATCATGCCATGGGCCGCAGAATCCGGATATGCCCCAAAGAACCCCGCACCCGGAGCGCGCAAGTTGCCTGCAATGCCATGCGCCTGATCATAACAGGGAATTTTAGGAGAGCTGTGTGACTGTAGAAAGAAAGAAGATGGACTTAAGGACGATTTTAGTCGACGCTCATGGCCGGCAAATTCACAAATTACGCGTTCAGTTAACAGATGCCTGCAACTTCCGCTGTTTTTATTGCATGCCGTTGACGCCCGCATTTTTACCCTCTTCCGCCATACTTTCCTCGAGCGAGTTAATCAATATATGCTCCGCCCTGGTTGATTTTGGAATCGATGAAATCAGAGTTTCAGGCGGGGAGCCGACTTTAAGGAGAGATTTTGAATCTATTATCGAAGGCCTTTCCAATCTTTCGTTAGGAAAGTTAGGCTTAACCACGAATGGTTTTTTGTTGGAAGAGAAACTTGAATTCTTGAAACAAACATGTTGTCAGCATATTAATATAAGCTTGGATAGCCTGCGAGCAGAGCGCTTCCATGAAATTACAAAGACAAAATATTTTAAAAAAGTTTATAAGGCCGTTCTTCAAGCAAAGGCAAAAAAATTTCAGGTAAAAGTAAACGTGGTTATTATGCGTGGGATCAATGACGATGAGATTATGGATTTTGTCAGGTTCTCTGCGGATCATGATGTTGATGTCCGATTTTTGGAATTAATGAAAATAGGCTGCTCCAATCATAATCACAGTCAAAATTTTGTCCCAGCGCAGGAAATTATTAAAAAGATTGAAGAACGGGAAACGTTATGGCCTCAGTCGGTCAATCGTGATTCAACCTCTTTTAATTTTACGACTTCTTCAGGGGCAAAGGTTGGCTTCATTGCCTCAGAATCGCAATCCTTTTGTTCTTTCTGTTCCCGTTTGCGGCTGACGGCAACAGGCAGGTTAAGAGCGTGTATCATGTCTGAGGCAGGGGTGAATTTGCGTGGTGTGCCGCGGGAAGAATATCCGGGAATTCTAAAAACCGTTTTGAAAATGAAACCTTTGAGCAGGATTGATCATATCGAGCAGCCGATGTATCAGATAGGGGGATAAATGTCCGGGAAAGATTTGAGGCTTCCGCTGTTAGAACATTTGGATGAAATTAGAAAAAGATTAATTGTTGTTATTATTGTTTTTATTATTTTTTCAGCCGTTGGATTTTATTTTATTGAAGGTATTTTGCAATGGTTAAAGATCCCCGGAGGGCCTTATCTGGGGGCGCTTTCCGTATTTAGCCCTACATCCGCGATTTTCACCTTTTTTAAAATGGCGTTCTTCTTTGGTTTTATTTTTTCTCTGCCGGTTTTATTATATGAGATTTGGATGTTTATCCGCCCAGCCATAGAGGAGTCTCTGGCGTGGTGCGGCGCGCTTCTTATTTTTTCAGGAACAAGTCTTTTTGTTCTTGGGGCATGTTTAAGTTTCTATTTTTTGATACCCGTTTCATTAAAGTTTCTTTTAAGTATCGGAAGAGGAGAGTTGCAGTTTTTGATATCCCTGGATTCCTATATTTCTTTTGTCCTTTTATTTATGCTGGCGGGAGGTTTAATTTTTGAGATACCGCTTTTGGCATTTTTTCTTGCCAAGTTAAATATTTTAACAGCACAAACAATGATACGTTATTGGAAAATGGCGGTTTTGGGCTCTGTGGTTTTTTCGGCTTTTATCACTCCAACGCCCGATGCCTTTAATATGGCACTCATGGCCATGCCTATTTTTATTCTTTACCTAATTTCCATCGGAGTTGTGATATTAACACAATCAAAAAGTAAGCGAATTGAGTAAGGAGAATGCGCATGACCGATTCTATTGTAAAGAAATTATCATTTTTGGACAGATTCCTGACGTTGTGGATTCTTCTGGCCATGGCGATTGGGGTTGGCACGGGATATTTTATGCCCAGTATCGTTGGGTTCTGGAATCAGTTTCAGGTGGGGACGACGAACATCCCCATTGCGATTGGGCTTATCCTGATGATGTATCCGCCGTTGGCGAAGGTCAAATACGAAGAGGTTGGGAAAGTCTTTCGTAACAAGAAGCTTTTGGGGTTGTCTCTTTTGCAGAATTGGGTCGTTGGACCGATTGTGATGTTTGTTTTGGCGGTTATTTTTTTGCATAATTATCCGGAGTATATGATTGGCGTTATTCTTGTCGGTCTCGCGAGGTGTATCGCCATGGTCATTGTCTGGAACGATCTGTCTGGCGGGGATAGAGAGCTGGCAGCTGGTCTGGTGGCATTTAATGCTGTCTTTCAAGTGCTTCTTTATGCGGTCTATATTTATGTCTTCATCACTTTTGCACTGAATTTCTTTGGTTTGGTCAAGGGTGTGAATATTGAAGTATCGATGCTGGAGTCGGCCAAGACGGTTTTGATTTATTTGGGAATTCCGTTTTTCGCAGGGGTTGTAAGCCGGTTTGCTCTTATCAAGATGAAAGGGCGAGAATGGTTTGATAAGGTTTACATCCCGCGGGTCAGCCCGATCACACTGGTTGCGCTTCTTTTTACGATCTTTGTGATGTTCTCCCTTAAGGGCGAATATATTGTCCGCTTGCCGTTGGATGTCGTTCGGGTAGCAATCCCGTTAACAATTTATTTTATCGTGATGTGGTTTGTGACGTATTGGTTTTCAAGGAAATTACGATCGAACCATGCGGAAGCAACCGCAGTCTCATTTACCGCCGCAAGCAATGATTTTGAGTTGGCTATTGCTGTGGCCGTGGCTATTTTTGGGATCAATTCCGCGCAAGCATTTGCGACGGTTATCGGGCCATTGATCGAAGTTCCAGTGATGTTGCTTTTGGTTAATGTAGCGAAGGCTTTTCAAAAGAAGGTTGAAATCGTTAAACCGTGTTGTTCCTGATGAGGAGATCTATGGCAAAAGAGAAAGTTCTATTCGTCTGTATTCATAACTCGGCCCGCAGTCAGATGGCCGAGGAGCTTTTGCGAAAACTGGCGGGGGACAGATTTGAAGTTGAAAGCGCGGGGATCGAACCGGGGAAGCTCAATCCCATTGTTGTCGAAATTTTAAAAGAAGAAGGAATTGATATTACTGATAAGCGGCCCCAGTCTGTACGGAATTTAATTAAGCAAAATCGACAATACGATTACGTTGTAACCGTATGCGATGAAGCTAGCGCTGAACGATGCCCGACCTTTTCCGGAAAACACCTAAGATTGCATTGGAGTTTCCCTGATCCTTCAAAATTTGAGGGAACTTATGAAGAAAGATTTAGGAAAACAAGTCAGGTCAAGGAAGAGATTAAAAAACAATGTAAATGTTTAATTTTTATACCCTATCAGTGGTAACAGTATATTTAATAGTGCATAACGGGTATAAATTTATTGAAATTATACCCGATAAGTGATATATTTATATTGTCATGGAAATAGGCGAACAGATAAAAGAATTACGTAAAAACGCGGGATTAACACAAATAGAATTTGCTAAAAGGGTAGGCGTGGGATTACGTTTTGTTCGTGAATTAGAACAGGGAAAGCCTTCGGTACGTTTGGATAAGGTCAATCAAGTGTTAGAATTTTTGGGACACCATTTAGAGGTGAAACGCAATGGGTCAGATAATCAGAAAAGTTAACGTTTATTTTAAAAGTGATTTGGCGGGTTATCTCTCAGAGACAAACGAGGGTTATATTTTTCAATATGATCAAGAATTTTTAAAGAAGAATATTCCGATTTCTATTTCTTTGCCACCCAGGGAAGAGCCGTATAAATCGGCAGAATTTTTTCCTTTTTTTAAAGGACTTTTACCCGAAGGATGGTATTTAGATATTGTCAGTGCCACGCAAAAAGTTGATCCTAGGGATTATTTTGCTGTTCTTGCTTCTACGGCAAGCGTGGGTACGATTGGGGCTGTCACTATTCGTAAGCCAGGATGAAAGAGATGCTTCATGGATAAAAAGTTTTTACAAAAAATATTCGGCACCTCTCAATGCCCTAATGTGGAGTTTAGTTTAATTGATATTCCTCAACAGGCACGAGAGATGACGGGAAAAGTATCAATCTCTGGGGTACAGCCAAAGTTATTTGTCAAGCTGGATAAAAAAAAGAACATTTTCATTGCTGACGCGGATGGAGAATATATATTGAAACCTCAAACCTCTTCGTTTTTGAATCTTCCTGAGAATGAAGAGTGTTGTATGAATATAGCTCAAGAGATTGGGATTGATGTTCCGGCTCATGGTTTAATTTCTCTGAAAGATAAAAGTCTCGCGTATGTGGTGAAACGGTTTGATCGTAAGAATGGGGAAAAAATTCATCAGGAAGATTTCTTCCAAATTTTGGGACCCAAGGATAAATATATCGGTTCCGTTGAACAAATTGGTAAGAAGTTAAGAGAAATTTCTTCTGTCCCGGGGTTAGATGTGCAGCTTTTTTTTGAACGGGTTGTTTTTTATTTTCTTGTCGGCAACGGCGACGCGCACTTTAAAAATTATTCAATTGCCTATCAAGAGGATGGACAAATACGATTAACGCCAGCGTATGATATTGTATGTTCAAGATTGGTCACTAAAGACGATGAATCCGCGCTGGCGATCAATGGAAAAAATAATAAATTGGGAAGGAAGGATTTTGATATTTTGGCGGAGTATTTAAAAATTCCGGTAAAAATTCGTTACGAAAGTTTTAAAGATAAAGAGAAAGTATTCAGAGAAATGATTCAGTCTAGTCAGCTTCCAGCGGCTTTTAAAGACAATTTTGTGAAGATTGTCCAGTTGCATTTTAAGCGGCTGGAATTGTGAACAGATTTAATTCCGACAACAAGTTATGTCCGCAAAAAGGCGCTCCATAACTTGTGTCGTCATTAAGGAGCCAGGGGATGGAGAAAATGTTAAGTGATTTTCCAAAATTAGAATGTCCTTTTGTCCGTCAGACTTTTAAGATGAACGCCGAGCAGTGGAAGAAGTGCGGCGCGGCGCTGGGATTAAGATCGCCGGAGGCGCGGCTGGTCATTAATGAAATTAATCCCGGTTATGAATGGGTATTTGAAGATTCAGAGACGATCGCGGTTGAGAAACTCAATGGCACCAATGTCAAAATATTAATTGAAAAGGGGCGTTTAGTGACTGTTCAAAATCGACTTAACCCCATTGATCCTTTGCAAATTATGCACGGTAAAACATTTATTATCGAAGGAATTTTTCAGGCCATGGGGAAAGGGTATGTTAAGTCCGATGGTGAGCAAGCCGGCGAGGTCATCGGCCCTAAGCTGCAAGGCAACCCGTACAAACTTGATGTCCATGAATGGTATCCCTTCGCGTTAGCGATTGACCGTCTGCGGTATAAATCCTTTCATGAACATGAGCGTAACTTCGCGAACTGGAGCGCGTGGTTTAAAGACGGATTATTGTCGCGTTATTATACCAAACGCGCTTCCAAATTGGGATGGACAGATCAGGTGATGGCTGAGGGAGTTGTATTTTATAACCTCAAGCGTAAGGCCCAAAGTCAAAGTTGGATGGCGAAATTAAGACGAGATATGTTTGATTGGTACTACACGGATCAAATAGAAATTGAGCGATAAAAATATTTTGGGAGGATCAGCAATTCATTCTTTGGGATACGAGAATAATCGGAGGGAAAGAAAAGGAAGAAAATGATGAAAAGAACAATGAATAAATCTCTCTTTAACAGGGTGGTTTCGATCTTGGAAGAAGCGCGGTCGAACGTTCTCCGTTTGGTCAATAGCAGCATGGTTGTTGCCTACTGGCTTATTGGCAGGGAAATTGTGCAGGAAATTCAGGGTGGAGAGGGACGGGCGAAATATGGAGAAAAGCTTATAGAACAGCTTTCTTCCCAACTGAAAGAAAAATACGGGCGGGGATTTTCAATAAGCAATCTTCGTTACTTTCGAACATTTTATACCATATACGCTGACCGAAAACCTGAAATTCACCAGATTGGATCTGGTGAATTGGCTGGATTTTTCAATGCTCGAATGGGAGAAGGTGTTTTGAAGGATATGTCACTGGCCGTTGAAACGGCAGGCGGCCTTCGCGGGTTTTCTCCAAAGTTAGGATGGTCGCATTATCAGGTTTTGATGGCTGTTGAGAATCGTAACGAACGGCTATTGTATGAAATTGAGGCTGAAAAAGAGAACTGGGATGTCGAGCATTTAAAACATCAGATTTATACTTTTCTCTTCGCGAGGCTTTTGAAAAGCAGGGATAAAGACGGTGTTATGGCATTAGCCCGTGAAGGGCAAATAATCAGAACGCCATCGGATGTCATGAAAAATCCTTATATCCTTGATTTTCTAGGTATTCCTGATTCAGATCGCCTGCACGAAACAAAACTTGAAGAGGCTATTATATCCAATCTTCAATCTTTTCTTCTGGAATTAGGAAAGGGGTTCGCGTTTGTCGGACGGCAAAAACGTCTTCAATTTGATGAATCTTTTTATTACGTGGATCTGGTTTTTTATAACTGCATCCTTAAATGTTATTTGTTAATCGATCTGAAGATGGGAGAACTTACCCATCAGGATGTCGGACAGATGGATAGTTATGTACGTATGTTTGACGATAAATATCGTACGGAAGGCGACAATCCCGCGATTGGGCTTATTCTTTGTGCGAGGAAAAGCGAGACTATTGCCAAGTATTCGGTACTTAAAGGAAGTAAGCAGATTTTTGCGTCAAAATACATGTTGTATCTGCCTACGGAAGAAGAATTGCAACGCGAAATTGAGCGTGAAAGACGGTTGATAGAGCGTAGATTTTCAGAGAGGAATAGAGCAGGTTCAAAAAAAACAGGGATAAACATAGGAGGAATGTAATATGGAGATGACAATCCCAATGATGATGACTATGGCCATAAATTTGATTTACACTATTTTAGCCATCGCCCTGGCTGTTTATGCCGTACGTCTTGTCGATAAAAAAGTTTTTACTAAAATTGATTTTCAGGAAGAAATTAAAAAAGGTAATCTGGCGGCAGCCATCTTGCTCGCAGCGATGTTGATTTTTGTAGGCATCGTTGTTTCATCGGGGCTAAAAGGATAATTTTGGAATAAAAGTAATGTTGGGCTCATTTGAAAAATCGATTATTGGTCTCCTGGCGGCGCTGTTTGGTATTTATTTTGCATTAGATCATTATGCCCCATCAATTTTTTATCCAGAGTTAAATAAAATTCGCAGGGATACCTCCATTTCAATTAGTTTGGTTCCTAGAAAAGGGCAGGTCGTTCCTGTCAGCGACTACAGCACTTATTTATCTGATCCTTCCCGCTTTCTTACTCAAGATGAATTTACGCCAAGAACGAACAACCCCCAGTATGATTCCACAAAGATTAACTGGTTCGCTAAAGGGACTGATGGAGAAAAACATCCTTCGAACGCGTTTTTTTTAAAATTTTCTCCTTTTTATACAAGCAAATATTGGTTGCCGTTATTGGCTGTTAGCCTAAGAGTGCGGTATATCCGCGATGATGAGATTAATAGAGGGGATGACACGTGGCAGACATCTCCCGAGACATACATTAAAATGAAGGGTGATTGTGAAGACCATGCTATTCTTTTGGCTGACTGGATGATTAGCTTAGGCTATGACGCCCGAGTTGCGTTAGGGACTGTGAATGGAGAAGGACATGCCTGGGTCATTTTTTATAAAGATGGGAAAGAATATCTTTTAGAGGCTACAGACAAAGCTTCCCGCAGGCGCTATCCTTTAGTTAGCCTCCATCCGGAATATGTTTCAGCGGTTATGTTTAATCGAGATCATTTTTGGATTCGAGTGAAACAAAACAGATACGATCAAACAGGGCAATGGACACAGCTTTCTGATTTTAAAGAAACACTTTTTTAATTCAAATTTTAAGATATGATATTTTAATAACCATTATCGCAAGGAGTAGAAAAAAATGAGCCTTATTGTTTTAGGAACCGTCGCTTTAGATGATTTAAAAACTCCTCAAGGAGAAAGAAAAAATATTTTAGGAGGATCGGCGATTCATTTTTCGATGAGCGCGCGTTTATTTACGGATGTGTATTTGGTGAGTATCATCGGAGAGGATTTCCCTTTTGAGCATATTCAATTCTTACGCCAAAGAGATATTGATTTAACTTCTGTGATCGATCGGCGGGGGAAGACATTCCATTGGACGGGAGAATATAGAGACGGAGATTTCAATACGGCGATTACGCTTTCAACGGAATTAGGAGTTTTGGCTAATTATGTCCCTCAGGTAGCGTATTTTCAGCGCAATATCCCGCATGTTTTTTTGGCCAATTTTGACCCGGATATCCAGGCGCAATTTTTAAATTTGATGAATAATCCTGATTTTATTGGGCTGGACAGTATGAATCTTTGGATTAACATAAAAAGAAAGTCTCTTTTGGATCTCATTAAAAGGGTCCATTTGTTTGTCGCTAACGACGCCGAGGCGCGTGCTTTATCAGGAGAGTCGAATTTAATTAAGGCCGCGAAATATTTAAGAAGTCTGGGCCCTAAATTTATTGTCATTAAAAAAGGAGAGCACGGTCTTTTGGTTTATTCCGATCGTTTTATGTTTTCTTTTCCCGCTTATCCCGTTGAGCGCGTGGTTGATCCAACGGGGGCGGGGGATACCTTTGCCGGAGGGCTGATGGGATATTTGAGCAAGGTTTCTAAAATTAACGAGAAAACCTTACGGCAGGCAGCTTTTTATGCCACAGCGCTTGCTTCTTTTAACGTGGAAGGTTTTGGGATGGAGAAAACAGCTGTATTAACCCTTCCCTTTGTGCATGCCCGTATGAAAAAATTAAAAAAATTTATGTCGGTGGATTAAAGAATGGGACACGATGCGTTTCAAACTGTTGGATTGATTGCCGGAATTATTTTGCCTTTATTTAACATCCCCCTTATTGTCAGGATTGTTAAGAGAAAATCATCAGAGGATATTAGTCTTTCGTGGGCATTGGGAGTATGGATATGTATGGTTCTTATGGCCCCTCGCGCTTTTACGTCAGAAGACATGGTGTGGCGGATATTCAGCTATATTAATACTTTTTTATTTACGTTAGTGGTCATTATTGTTTTAAGGTATAGAAAGCGAAAGGCATGACGAAGGAAGAAGAAAAAAAGAATTTCCATTGTGGATTAGTTTCGATCGTGGGCCGGCCTAATGTGGGGAAATCCACTCTTCTGAACACTATTTTAGATGAGAAAGTTTCCATTGTCTCCAAGGTCCCTCAAACAACGCGCAATCAAGTACGCGGCATTTACACTGATGAGCGTGGACAAATTGTGTTTATCGATACTCCGGGATTCCATCTAGGGAAAGATAGACTAGATCAGTTTATGTATCAGTCTTCGGCAACTACTTTTCATGATGTGGACTGTCTTATTTATCTCGTCGATACAAGTCGTCGAATTGGGGAAGAGGAGGAGAAAATTTCTCAAGCATTGAAGTCCGTGCATATTCCAATTATTTTAGGCTTGAATAAGGTGGATTTAAAAGCGGACCATCTTCCCGAATATATTTCCCTCTGGGAGAAAGCCAAGGGTAAGGCAATTAATGAAATAGAGAATTTCACTTTGATTGCCCTCTCAGGGAAAGATAAAATTAATATCGATAAACTGTTGGATATCATTTTTAATTATTTGCCCGAAGGCGAGGCTTTATATCCCTTAGATACCATCTGTGATATTCCTCAGAAAATGGTTATGGCTGATATTATTCGCGAAAAATTATTCAACTTAATGAGGGAAGAAGTTCCTCATTCCCTAGGAGTCGCCATCGAAGACATCAGGCCTCTGCAAAAAAAGATTTTAAATATTAAAGCGCTTATTTTTGTTGAGCGTAATAGTCAAAAAGAAATTGTTATTGGGAAAAAAGGAGAGGTTTTGAAAAGAATAGGGACGCAAGCGCGCCAGGAATTAGAACAGCTTCTTGAAACTAAAGTTTTTTTGGAATTATATGTTAAGGTTAAGAAGGATTGGCGTAATGATGTATCTATTCTTCAAGAGTTGGGATTAAGTTATTAATCACCCTGCAGAATTCCACCCTGCTTGGCGGGGTGGGTATCTAAGCGAGGGATTTTTCGTGAAAGCAGTTACTGTCAAAGAAATTCAAAAATTAGACAAAAATGCTATCCAAAAAGTTGGCATTTCTTCTCTTGTGTTAATGGAGAATGCGGGGCGATCGATTGCTCAGGAGATTTTAAAAAGACTAAAAGGCCAGCAGAAAAAAGTTGTTTGCGTAGTCTGTGGATTGGGCAACAACGCGGGCGATGGATTTGTGGCGGCAAGGCATTTGTTGAGCGCGGGTATTAAAACGAAAATTTTTTTGATTGGCCGCGAAAGTGACTTAAAAAATGACGCGGCGGTTAATTGTCAGATTTTAAAGAAGGCGGGGGTTCCGATTTTTTCGGTCATGCAATGGGATGGCATTTTAAAACGGAATTTGTCCCAGGCAGATGTCGTGGTGGATGCTATTTTCGGCGTGGGGCTTAATCGCGATATTGAAGAGCCATTCAAAAGCATTATTGTAAAGATTAATCAGGCGGCCAAGAATATTGTCAGCGCGGATGTTCCTTCAGGATTGGACGGCACGACAGGAGAAATATACGGCGTCTGCGTGAAAGCGGATGTGACAGTAACTTTTAGTTTCGCGAAGAAAGGATTCTTTAAAAATGAAGGCCCAAAACATGTTGGGAAAATTGTTGTAGCCGATATTGGGATCCTTTAATGTCTGTTACGAATTCAAATATCAACCAGGTCATTCAAACTTTACGTCAGGCGATTAAACATCTTCCCGATCCTTCGGTGACGCTTGTCGGGAAGCGCTGGAAAAATCCGTTCCTTGTCCTTGTTTCTTGTATTTTAAGTTTAAGAACAAAAGATCAAACAACGCTTCCCGCCAGCGAACGTCTTTTTGCTTTGGCTAATACACCTGAAGCGATGTTTCGTTTAAATGTCTCCAAAATTGAAAAAACGATTTATCCCGTTGGCTTTTACAAAACGAAGGCTAGGGTTATTTTAGGAATTTGTAAACGTTTAATCGGAGAATTCAAAGGGAAAGTCCCGGATGATTTAGAAACATTGTTGACATTCAAAGGTGTGGGGCGTAAAACAGCCAATTTAGTTTTGACGGAAGGATTCGGAAAGCCGGGAATTTGCGTGGATACCCATGTGCATCGCATTTCTAATCGTTTGGGTTATGTCAAAACCAAGACACCAGAGGAAACAGAAAATGAATTAAGAAAGAAGTTGCCAATTCAATATTGGATGGAATATAATTCCCTTTTGGTTGTCTGGGGACAGAATAGGTGTCGGCCGATTTCGCCTTTTTGCTCAACGTGTCCTGTGAAGAAAATTTGCGCGAGAATAGGGGTTGGAAAAAACAGATGAATCAAAAATTTTTTATCTATTTTTCTGATATTCTGGATCATCAAGTTCGAGATGACAAAGGCCGCCGGGTGGGTTATGTTCATGACATCGTCCTTAAGATGAACGGGGAGATTTATCCTAAGGCCTCGGAGCTCATTATTAGAAAAGGATTATTCCGTCAGCGATATGGTAGTGTTGGTTGGGACCAGATAAGTTCTGTTGACGAGGTTGTTAAATTAAAAATCAATCGTTCTGGAATTCAGTTTCAGAAAAAGAGAATTAAGTGTGATTTCTCTTTATGCATTGATATTTTAGATCAGCAGATTGTAGATGTTAATAACCACAAAGTTGTGCGTGTTAATGATATTCATTTTTTAAGGGTTGATAATCATCTGTATGTGGCGCACGTCGATGTGGGAAGCCGCGGACTGGCGCGGCGTTTGGGATGGCTGTCGTGGGTAGATCGAATCGTTAAATTTTTTTCTCCGCATTCTTTTTTTCTTGCCCAAGAAGATTTTATCTCTTGGAAAAATACACAGTTATTGAATTTAGGAAGAGTCAAACACGTCTTAAGGCTCAATGTAGCAGAGCAGAAACTCGCCCAAATCCCGTCAACAGATTTGGCGGATATTATGGAAGATTTGGATGTTTTTGAACGCAGTCATCTTTTTCAATCTCTGGACGTGGAGCTGCAAAGAAAAGTTTTTGCCGATATGGCTATTACAAAAAAAGTTGAGCTGATCGCCTATTTGAATGAAAAACAAGTAACTAGTCTTCTAGAGAATATCCCTTCCGATGAGGCCGCTGATCTTTTGATGAGACTGCCTAAGAAAAAGACACGACAGTTAATGAAGGTGATCGACACCAAGACCTCTAAAAAGTTGCACAAACTTTTAGGTTTTTCTAAAGATTCCGCCGGTGGACTTATGGCTTCAGAATATCTTTCTTTGCCTAAAGAGGCCTTGGTGAAGGATGCCTTGCAAAAGATTAAAGAGAACACAAATTTCCAAGGGAACATTTACCATATTTATGTCGTAGATCAGGATAATAAATTGATAGGAGTTTGCGCGTTAAGGAACTTTATTAACGCGGATCCCCAAGCGCCCTTAATCCATGTCATGGAACCGCATAGCGTCTTCGTGCGTACAGATGATGGATTAGAAAAAGTAGCCGTTTTCCTTGAGAAATATAAATTTTCTGTTATTCCCGTGGTTAACGAAGAGGATATCTTGCAAGGAGTAATCACCATTGATGATGTCATGGAAGAATTGATCTCATTGACGTGGAAAAAGTATAAAGATCAATTGTAATGTTAGACTGAAGATTTATTTAATAATGCAAAAATTATTTTCTATAATTAAAAATTCGCGGTTTTTTATAAACCTTTCTCTTTTTTTGGCCGTCATGGGCCCGGGGATTATTACGGCTAGTGTGGGGAATAATTCCGCGGGGATCGCGACGTATTCACTGGCTGGGGCCCATTATGGATACAGCTTAGTTTGGTCATTTATCCCGATGCTTATCGCGCTTATCCTCGCTCAGGAAATGTCAGCGCGAATGGCTGTGGCGACGGGGAAAGGATTGGCTGACCTCATTCGGGAAAACTTCGGGGTAAAAATCACATTTTATTTAATGTTTCTTTTGTTTTTTGTTAATCTTCTGTGTCTCATCGCGGAGTTCTCGGGTCTCGCGGCTAGTCTCGAAATTTTTCATATCAGTAAATATATTTCTATTCCCATTTCGGCTTTCTTAGTCTGGATGCTTGTTGTCAAGGGGACATACAAGGCTGTTGAGCGAACATTTTTAGTCCTTTCTTCATTTTATATAGCCTACATTATTTCTGGGTTTATCGCGCATCCGGATTGGTCAAGCGCTTTTAAACAGACGGTCTTGCCTTCCTTTGACCTTAATTTTCAATCTTCCTTAATGCTCATTGGGATGATTGGAACAACCATCACTCCTTGGATGCAGTTCTATTTGCAATCTTCCGTCGTCGAGAAACGAGTCGGCGTGGAAAATTATAAAAGTTTAAGATTGGATGTCATCATTGGATGCGTTGTGGCTTCGGTTGTGGCATTCTTTATTGTCGTGGCTTGCGCGGCGACATTGTTCAAGGAAAATGTTTCTGTCCAAACTGTCAGCGACGCCGCCCTGGCTCTTCGGCCGCTAGCGGGTCCTTACGCGAGTTTTCTTTTCGCTTTCGGATTATTTAACGCCGCTATTTTCGCGGTTTCCATATTGCCTCTTTCGACCGCCTATAGCATTTGCGAGGGAATGGGTTGGGAAGAAGGCATTGATAAAAATTTTAAGGACGCGCCACAGTTCTTTTGGCTTTACACTATTATGATTGCCATCGGCGCGGGCGTTGTCCTTATCCCGAACTTTCCTTTTCTTAAAATGATGTATCTTTCTCAGGTGGGCAATGGAATTCTTCTCCCCTTTATTCTTCTTTTTATGCTTTCTTTAGTCAATGATGAAGAAATTATGGGAGAGTTCAAAAACACGCCTTCTTTAAACGTAGTCACCTATATCGTAGTCGCTGTTCTTATCCTCTTGACTATCCTTATGCTCACCTTTTCTCTTCCTTTTTTCTCGAGATTATAATTTTTTTTATTTTATTTAATTTTTAGATGAATTTTATCTTTATCCGAATTTTAATTTATATTAGGAATGATGCTTGTTTGTCCTCGTCGGTAAAAATGCGATAAATTTAAAAAAAATTTTTTAAAAAATTCGAAATATCTTGACATTGTTTTGCGCGTGTGTTAAAAAATATTAAGTGACAAGTTTTTTAATAGAAAAAATTTTTTAATTAAAAGGAGATCTTCAAAAATTGAAGAGTGCACAGTAGAGGGGACCTTTAAAGCAGTTAAGGTCCCTTTTTTAATTTTACGCTCTTCGCGAAGAGCGTAAAATTACTTTGAGTGAAGCGAGGAGTTGCCTTAACGAAATGGGAAAAATAATCGGCTTAACATATGATTTAAAATCGGATTGGATCCCAAGCCCTGATGATCCAGTGGACGCCAACGCTGAATGGGATAAGCCGGGCACCATTGAACGTATTCAAGAAGCGTTGGAGAAAGGCGGGCATACCACTAAAAAAATTGGAAACGTCCAGAACCTTTTGGATCAGATCGATCAATTAGACGTGGATATTGTTCTTAATATTTGCGAGGGATATAAAGGACGGAATCGGGAGTCTCAGGTCCCGCTTATTTTAGAGATGAAGGGAATTCCTTTTGTTGGCTCCGACGCGCTCACGTTAGGGATAACGCTTGACAAGGTTATGGCTAAAAAAATTTTTGTGGCAGAAGAGATCCCGACGCCGCGATTTTTTGTCGCTAATTCTTTAGAGAATTTAGACCAGTTGGAAGAAAAATATAACCTGACCTATCCTTTGATTGTCAAAACCAGGCATGAAGGGACATCGAAGGGTCTGACGGAAAATTCGCGAGTTGAAGATTTAAAGAGTTTAAAACGTGAGGTTGAAATTGTTTTGACCCGATATCATCAAACAGCTTTGGTTGAGGAATTTATCCGTGGGACAGAGTGCACCGTCCCTGTTTTGGGGAATAAAAATCCTCAGGCCATGCCGGTTGCTCAAATTTGTATTGATGGAAAGGTAGAGTTGAGGGATAAGTTTTTTACCTTTGATATGGTCGCTTATGATGGGCTTAAATATTTATATCCGGCTCAATTTTCGTCCCTTTTGATTAAAAAGCTTCAAGATTTAGCGATTAGCGCTTACAGCGCGGTTGAATGTTTGGATTTTGGACGCGTGGATTTTCGAGTTGACGAGCAAGGGAATCCTTATGTTTTAGAAATTAACCCTTTGCCTAGTCTGGCGGAAGCAGATGTCTTTAACATTTTTCCTCAACTTATTGGGTCTAATTACGATGAAACGATTAATAAAATACTTGGATTTGCTTTAGAGCGTTACGGAATGCTAGCACAACAAGCTAACTTAGCTCTGAGGAAATAAGCCTAAATGGAGGGAACTCATAAAATGAATCTACCCGAAACGGTTAACAAGGAAGGTCAGATAACCGCGACCCACCAAGTGGCGCAATCGCTAGAGGCGACACCACCGAAACCGGCTGTTAGATTGACGTCCAAAGAAAATCGTGTGATTAGTTTTTTTGACGAAGCCACTCCTTTTGACTGGGAAGATTGGCGTTGGCAGTTAAGAAACCGTATCCGGACCAAAGAGATGCTTGCTAAATTTGTCAGTCTTACTCCTGAAGAAGAAAAAGGGATTGATGGATGCGGCAGTAAGCTGACCATGTCTATTCCTCCGTATTTTGCCAGCTTGATTGATCCCGACGACCCAAACTGTCCTATCAGGATGCAATCTATTCCCCAAGGATATGAGCTCCAAACAGCTCCGGAAGAAATGACAGATCCTTGCGGAGAGGATAAAAATTCTCCGGTTCGTGGATTAGTGCACCGCTATCCGGACCGTGTTTTGTTTTTAGTCAATGAAATGTGCGCCATGTATTGCCGTTACTGCACGCGTTCGAGAATGGTTGGTGACGGGCACAGGACGTTGAGCATGTCCACGTACGAAGCGGCGTTTGAGTATATTCGTCAAAATAAAAAAATTAGGGATGTGCTTATTTCCGGCGGTGATCCTTTGACGTTAAGTGATCGCGTCTTGGAATATATTATCAAAACCGTCAAATCCATTCCGCATGTGGAATTTGTGCGTATTGGAACACGGATTCCGGTTACGCTTCCTCAGAGAGTCACGACGGAATTGGTCACGATGCTTAAAAAATACAGTCCTATCTGGATGAGCATTCATTTTAATCATCCCAAAGAAATTACCAAGCGCGTGAAATTCGCTTGCGATCTTTTGGCGGACAGCGGAATCCCGATGGGAAGTCAAACGGTTCTCCTTAAAGGCGTTAACGATAAACCGCATATTATGAAGAAACTCATGCATGAGCTTCTTAAAATTCGCGTGCGGCCTTACTATATTTACCAATGCGATCCGATTTTGGGATCGAAACACTTTCGAACCCCTGTCTCCGTTGGCCTTGAAATTATGGAGAAACTGCGCGGACACACCACCGGTTATGCGGTTCCTACCTACGTTATTGATGGGCCTGGCGGGGGAGGGAAAATTCCTCTTTCCCCTAATTACGTGGTGTCTTCCGAAAACGGCAAAACAACCTTACGCAATTACGCAGGCAAAGAATTCGTCTATTACGATCCGTAAAGAGACAGCCTACCACACCCATTTTAACCTTTTCTCTCGCCTTTAAGAGAACTTGATTTAAATTCTTTTATCGTAAAACATTTATTATCAATTAGTTACATTCTAAATCCAACTTTTTTTGCCTTCAGTCCTTGACAACCCCCAGTCTGCATATTATCCTTTTTGTCTATGGGACATCGTCGAAGGTATTCACTGGCGCAGAGACTTCTATCCGCGGGTGTTAGCTTGTGTTTTTTCTTTAATTCCATTTTCCCGTCGGTTGCTTTTGCCCAGGCCATTCCTGAATTTTTTCTCAATCTTCCTTCGCCAGGGATAATGGTTAAACCAACGGGGTCCTTTGATCCAGCCCTTTTGCGAGGCATCACAATCCATCCCGAAAATCCTTTGTTGTTCGATTTTTTAATGGATAAAGGACAAACGAAGCTCCCCGAAGAGGATTTCCGCAAAGAAGCCTTAAAGCAGATTAAATATTTCCTTGCCTCTTTAACCATCCCTGAAGATGAAGTTTGGGTGAATCTCTCTCCTTACGAAAAAGACCGCATGATTGCCGATGAATTTGGCAAGACTGAAATGGGACGGGATATGCTGGCCCAAGACTATTTGTTAAAACAGCTGACCGCTTCCTTAATTTATCCGGAAGATCAATTAGGGAAAACCTTTTGGGATAGAGTTTACCAAAAGGCGCAAGAGCAATTTGGGACCACCGAAATCCCGATCAATACTTTTAATAAAGTCTGGATTGTACCCAGCAAAGCGACCGTTTACGAGAATGGCGCTAACGCCTTTATTTTAGACAGCCATTTAGAGGTTATGTTGGAAGAAGATTATCTGGCTTTAGAGAATAATCTCAATCAAGAGAGATTAGGAACGGATAAACTTTCCCAAGGAGATGTTGAAAAGCTAAACGCTGTTTCTTCACAGATTGTCAAGGAGGTCATTCTCCCGGAAATTGAAAAAGAAGTCAATTACGGCGAAACATTTGCTAATTTGCGTCAGATTTATAACGCGATGATTCTGGCTACCTGGTATAAAATTAAGCTTAAAAATAGTCTTTTAGGAAAAATTTACGTCGATCAGAATAAAACTAAAGGGATTGAGACCGCCGATCCGGCCGTTAAAGACAAGATTTACAATCAATATTTGGAGGCCTTTCAAAAAGGCGTCTACGATTATATTAAAGAAGATTACGATCCGTCGACGCAGGAAGTGATTGCCAGACGATATGTCTCAGGCGGAGTTAATTTTAAAACCAAAGAAGGTCAGACTTTAGTTGTGCTCTTGGCAGCCGCGTTAGTAGTGGGATCTATTTTTGTCTCTCCCAACGAGGATCAAGCTAGGGAAGCACAGCTTAAAGCACAGCAAGGAAATATGGTCAAAGTCAGCAGTGGTGTTGTTTCGGCTACTCCCCGGGGGCAAGAAGTTTTGGCGATCTTAGAGAGCAATCTGCAAGGCGAACAGGGGGCAGGGCCTTCAAGTTATACAGATCCTGCTGAGGATTCTATAAGAGATCTTTTAACACAGGCCAACACCGCAATGGAGAAGAGGGATTACAGACAAGCGATTGATTTGTTTAAACAGGCCGAAACAAGATCAAATGCCTCCTATCAAACAGGCAGGAGACCGTATAAAAATACATTTTACGGTTTAGCTGAAAAAGCTAAACGGGGTATTGCCGAAGCTCAGGCCAAATTAGGTGAAGGGAAAGCAAGTCCTGGGCAAGGCGGACAGAAGGCAAAGCCTGCAAGTTCTGCAGTCAGTCTCGAGTCTATAAAAGCGATTCTTGTGAAGGCTCAAGCGGCGTATGCGACGGGGGACAGTGACGCAGCATATAAATTGTATTGGGCCGCAATAGATGAAGTGACAGAATTACGCGAAAAATTACCTAACAATTCTGAATTAGAAGCCTTAGGCAGGACCGCTAATGATGGTATGATAAAAATTTTGGAGTCAATTGATTTTTCACCGATTGGAGATGGTGGGGAACAAGAGGGGAAGAATCAAAAAATATTTAAGCAATTTAATGCCAATAAAAAACAAGTATTTGAGACTTACAATAGCGGAATAGGGTTGTTAGATAGCGGTCGTCTTCGAGAGGCTATCGCCCAATTTGAAGAGGCCAAGGCTCAAATTCAACGATTGCTAGAGCGAAAAGGTGTTTGGGGTCCAGTTTTAGAAGATCCAAGCGAAGCGGAGACTGAGCTTGGTGGACTCATCGCCAAAGCGAATGCCAGGATCCAGGAGGCTAAAAAGAAGCTTGCCCCCGCCGGCGCAAAGCTAGAAGGAGCAGAACAGAATAAAATCGTTCTCCAGCCAGCCGTTCTTCCCACGCGATCAGCCATAGCCAATCCCGCGGGCAGGCCATCTTCGGCGGGAGTAGTGAAACTCAGGAATGGTGCTGAAGAACCAGAAGTCGTGGTCGAGGGAATGATGAATATTCTCACTACTCTTTGGGAGAGGTCTTCATCGGAACGAAATTTACAGGCACTTCTGTTGGTTCACGATTTAGCAATGAAAGCCCGCGATCCAAGCTATCCAATAGGACCTTCAAATTTACAAAGACTGCAGGATCTTAACTTAATTGAACCGGACGGGGATTTACATGATTCGACAAGAAATATCATTTTATCGGCAGTGGATGGTCAGGGATTAGAGATGAGGATAGTATCTCCATTTGCGTCTGAAGAAGAGGTCATCGTCGCAACGGGTAACGGGTAGGTCAGCCAAAACCAATCCCGCGGCGCAAAAAAGAAACCTGGGAGGTATTGACTTTAATCCTATTTTACTCAACATGGAAATTAGGCGCGACGAGAATGGTATGCCGCTTCCTTTGCTAGAACAGCCGTTGGAATTAATTAACACCCAAGGCTTTGTCCCCTTCATTATTCAAATTCAGCCGGTTACCAACCTGCCGCTTTTATTGGGACTCAATCCTAGCGAACCCAAGAAGCCCACAAATCCAGATGAGCTGGGATATTATCCCTCAAGAATTTTATTATTTGATAGAAAAATTATTTAGCCATTGTTGAAAATTCTAGGAGCAGTTAGGGTCTGCTTAAAGGATAGTCTAAAGATGGTATTCTTTAGTTAAAAAGATGTTGTAAAGAATATGTTCTTTAGATATAATGCAAATATGTTTGATCGAAAAATTGAAAATGAACTTTTAATCTGGAAACAAAAAGAAAGAAGAAAGCCGCTTATTTTACGTGGAGCTCGGCAGACAGGCAAAACCACGCTTGTGCGAAAATTTGCCAGACGATTCTCTTCTTTGGTAGAATTGAATCTTGAAAAAGATGCCATCCGCAAGATTTTTTCTGAAGTTAAGAATATAGGAGAGATCATTCAAACTATTGAGGGGATAACCAATCAGAGAATTGTGCCGAATGAAACCCTCCTTTTTTTAGATGAAATTCAGAATTCAGCGGAAGCCATAAAATTGCTTCGTTATTTTTACGAAGAAATGCCGGGTCTGCATGTTATTGGCAGCGGTTCTCTGCTAGAGGTGCGGATGAAAAAAGAAGGATGGTCTTTTCCCGTCGGAAGAGTAGAATTTTTGTATCTGTATCCGGTGACCTTTGAAGAGTTCTTAGAGGCTTTGGGCGAAAATATTCTACTGCGTTCTTTGAAAGGGTGCGGCGTGAATACACCATTGCCCCCCGCGCTTCATGAAAGGCTTTTTGATTTCCTGTTGGATTATATGGTAGTAGGGGGGATGCCGGAAGCAGTCAATGAATATATCTCAAGCAAGAGTTTTGTTTCTATCCGACAATATCACGAAGCTCTTACGGCCTCGTTTAAAGAAGATTTCGCAAAATACGCGAGGGGTTTAAGCATTGAACAACTGAAATTAGTATGGGATAGGATTCCTTTTGAAATTGGGACCAGGATAAAATATTCAAGGCTCGCTGGTTTAGAGGCACGCTCAGCGGAAGTTTCTAGATCCTTTGATATTTTACATGAGGCCATGCTTGTTGAAAGGGTCTTCCCAACTTCCCGGTTTGTTTTTCCTCTTGTGACCAAGCCGAAGGCATCGCCAAAACCAATATTTTTAGATATAGGTCTTTGTTCTTATGTCCTTAATTTCACGCGGGATCAGATTAAGCAGAAATTCATGGATCCGGCGTATAGTGGCGCTTTGAGTGAACAGTTCGTAGGGCAGGAACTGCTTGCCCTTAATTCTTTGAATAGGAATCCGCTTTATTTTTGGGTCAGAGAAGAGAAAGGGGCATCTTCAGAATTAGATTTTCTCGTGCAAGCCAACGGGAAACTCATCCCCATTGAAGTAAAATCCGGAAGGCAAGGTTCCTTGAAATCTCTACATCAATTTTTATATAGAAGCGGAACACGTTTAGGGGTTCGTTTTTATAACGGCCCCCTGACAAGAGAGACTCAGCATGTTCTTTTGCCAGATACCAGTTCGCTAGATTATCAGCTTTTATCTTTTCCATTATATGCTGTATTTAGACTATTGGAATTTTTAGGAGAATTCCAATGAACAATGAATCATCTCTATTCCTGCCCGTTGAAAAATCTCGTCATTAAATTTAACAAAGTGATTTCTTTACATTTGACGTTTAATACGCTGTATGCTAAGATGGCTTCCTTTAGATAATATTTACAGAATCCGCACCGGCGAAGATGGCGCTAGAGCAATTTAAGAATAAGACGGAATTACTTGTTGTGGGATTAACAAATAAACATAGAAAAGGTGGTGAATTTCATGATTGAGGTTAAAGTTTCCGACCCTCATAATTTTGAGAAGGCTTTGAGAGTTTTTAAGAAAGTCTGTCAGAAAGATGGCTTTTTGATGGAGCTTAAAGATCGTCAATATTATACCAAACCTTCCGAAAAGAAACGGTTTAAGGGCAAAAAACAACGATAATTATTTTTTAGATTATTTTTGGGGGCATAGCAATGCCTAAGCAGAAAAAAATAGCTATTCTCATCGAGGAGATGTATCAAGTCTTAGAGGTATGGTATCCTTTTTTACGATTAAAAGAAGAGGGGATTGAACCCATTTTAGTCGGATCCGGGACAAAAGACACGTATGGCAGCAAGGAAGGATATCCCGCCAAGGTTAACGTTTCGATTGATCAGATTAAATCCTTAGATGTCGATGGAGTGATTATCCCCGGAGGATTTGCGCCTGATTTTATGCGGCGTAATCCGAAAATGGCGGAATTCATTCGCAAGGTTCACGATGAAGACAAAGTCGTGGCGGCTATTTGTCACGGCGGTTGGATGTTGGTTTCTGCCGGAATTTTAAAAGAAAGAAAGGCCACAAGTTTTTTCGCGATTAAAGATGATTTAATCGCGGCAGGCGCCCATTGGGTGGATGAAGAAGTCGTGGTTGATAAAAATTTAATTACCTCACGAAAACCCGAAGATTTACCGGCGTTTGTGGTCGAGATTATTAAAAAATTAAAATGATTAAAGTCAAACGCGCCCTCGTTAGTGTCTCCGATAAAAAAGGTTTAGCTTCTTTTGCCAAAGGATTAGCCTCTTTAGGGATTGAGATTATTTCGACCGGAGGAACGGCCCGTCATTTAAGAGAAGCGGGCATCCCGGTCGTGGAAGTTTCTGATTATACCGGGTTTCCCGAAATCTTGGATGGACGCGTTAAAACGCTTCATCCCAAAATTCACGCCGGTCTTCTGGCCCTGCGGGAAAACGCGGAACACGTCAAACAACTCCAGGCTCACCATATCGGTTTGATCGACATGGTGGTGGTTAATCTTTATCCTTTTGGAAGCGTTATTCAGAAAAAAAATGTTTCTTTGACGGAGGCCTTAGAGAATATCGATATCGGCGGGCCTTCGATGCTTCGATCGGCCGCTAAAAATTTTAAGAGTGTGGCTGTCATTTGCAATCCCCTTCGTTATCCCGAAATTTTAAAAGAATTAGAAAATAATAATGGTCTTTTATCCGACGCAGTCTTGTTTAAACTTGCCTCAGAGGCGTTTGAACATACCGCGCAATATGACCAGACGATTTCCCGTTTTTTTATTCAACGAAAAAATCTGCAGCCGCTTGTCTCTCTAGAGACTTTTCCCAAAGAGATTGAATTAAAATTTAAGAAAGTGCAGGATCTTCGTTACGGCGAAAATCCTCATCAAAGGGCGGCCTTTTATCGTCATGAAGAAAAATTATGCGGCCTTGCCACCATGAAGCAGATTCATGGCAGAGAACTTTCTTTTAATAATATCCTTGATCTGAGTGCCGCGGTTGAATTTATTAGAGAATTAGATGGTCCTTCAGCTGTGATTGTTAAACATGGAAATCCCACCGGTATCGCGGAAGATAAAATATTGTCGCAAGCTTACTCTCAGGCCTGGCGTTGCGATTCTCTTTCCGCTTTTGGCGGGATTATAGGGTTAAATCGTAAGGTCGACGTGAAAACAGCGCAAGCGATTATGAAAAGTGGTTTTATGGAATGTGTCATCGCTCCCGCGTTTGATCGCGCGGCTTTTCAATTGTTGTCGGGAAAAAAAAATTTGCGGATTTTGGAATTAAATTTTAACCAGCTTAAGGAAAATCATTTTGATTTTAAGAAAGTGAGCGGAGGCTTGCTTTTCCAGGAGCAAGATACGGGTGTTGTTGACGAGAAAAATTGTAAATTGGTTACTCAAAAAAAACCTGCCAAAAAAGAACTGGCTTCTCTTCTTTTTGGGTGCAAGATTATTAAAAATATTAAATCCAACGCTATTGTCTTGGTCAAAGGCACAAGAACGGTTGGTATTGGCTGTGGTTTGACAAGCCGCGTGGACAGTGCTCGCTTAGCGATTTTTAAGGCCGGTAAAAGCGCCCAAGGGGCTGTTCTTATCTCTGATGCCTTTCTTCCCCACGTAGACAATGTTCAACTTGCTTCCAAAGCCGGCGTTAAAGCCATCATCCAGCCCGGGGGTTCCATCGTTGACGAAGATGTGATCAAAGCCGCCAACAAAGCCAAGATCGCGATGGTCTTCACCGGCATCCGTCATTTTAAACATTGATTTTCACATGACCCCCAAAGAAGTTGAAACCTATCTAAATTCTTTTATTAATTACGAATATCATTTGCAGAAACTTTCCCCTGCCTCATTCCAATTGGATCGCATCAGAGAATTGCTTAAGCTGCTTGGCGATCCCCAAAAAAAAATAAAATTTATTCACATTGCCGGCTCCAAAGGAAAAGGATCGACGGCTTCTTTAACAGCGAGCATTTTAAAAGAGGCCGGTTACCGGGTGGGACTTTACACTTCCCCGCATTTCTACTCTTTAAACGAAAGAATTCGGATATTGAGGCAGGGTGCTTCAGCGGCATCCCTGTTCCAGGGCAGTGTTTCTAACAAAAGATTGAATGACGTTTTAAGAAAGGTGAAACCATTCTTAGAGAAAATGCGATCAACAAAAGAATTTGGCGATTTAACTTTTTTTGAAGTGTTAACGGCCTTAGCCTTTGTTTATTTCTTGCAAGAAAAGGTGGATTGGGTCGTCCTAGAAACCGGTTTAGGCGGAAGACTTGACGCGACGAATGTTGTTTCTTCTTCCGTTTGCGTGATCACGCCTATTAGCCTGGAACACACCCAAATTTTAGGGGATACTTTAACAAAAATTGCCGTAGAAAAAGCCGCTATTATTAAGGAAGGCAGCTCAAGGGTTGTCGTGTCGCCTCAAGAAAGAAAGGTAAGGCAAGTCATTCAAAAAAGATGTAAAGACTTTCAGATCAAGCCAATTTGGGTGGGTAAAGATATTCAATATAAATTAAAATCATGGAATTTAAAGGAACAAATTTTTGATATTATTCAAGGAGGGCAGAGAACATATCCTCGGTTGAAGATTCCTCTTTTAGGAGAGCATCAATTAATGAATGCCACGACGGCTGTTGGGATTATGAAATCTTTGCGAGGACTGGGAGGGGATGTCCCCAAAGATGCCGTCTGCCGAGGCCTTAAAAAAGTATATTGGCCGGGACGTTTCGAAATGATTAAGCGGGATCCTTACGTTATTTTGGATGGCGCTCACAACGGAGCTTCTGTAAAAAATTTAGTTGATACTGCGCGGATGTTTTTCCCCAAGAAAAAGGCAATCGTTGTTTTAGGAATCTCCACAGATAAAAATAAAAAAGACATTGTAAAAAATTTGAATAAAATTTCGTCGTTAATGATTTTGACGAAGGCTAATCACCCTCGAGCTGTTCGATGGGAAGAAGCTGAAGCCAAAAGATATTTTTCGCCGAAGGAGTTTTTAATGACAAAGACTGTTAAAGAGGCTGTTAAACTAGCCTACGCGCGGAGGAAAAAGGATGATATTATTTTAATTACGGGATCGCTTTTTGTCGTTGCCGAGGCGAGAAAATTACTCAAAAGATGAAATCTCATAATCTTGATGACACAATCGTGGCGATCTCTACCGCTATTGGCCAGGGAGCCATTGGCATCGTCCGTTTAAGTGGGAATGAAGCCTTAACCATTGCCGACGGGCTGTTTTTTTCTAACAGCGGCAAGAAGCCATCGGAATTTAAAAATTTTACGGTTCATTACGGCTGGGTAATGGCCGGAAAAGACAAAATTATAGATGAAGCACTTTTAACGGTCATGCGCGCGCCCAAAAGTTACACGAAAGAAGACATGGTTGAGATTAGCTGTCACGGAGGGATTGTGTCTGTGCGGGCGATTTTAACCTGTGCCTTGGATTTAGGCGCGCGTTTAGCCGAGCCGGGAGAATTTACAAAAAGGGCTTTTCTAAATGGCCGCATCGACTTAGCTCAGGCGGAAGCCGTGTTAGACATTATTCAATCTAAGACAGAAGATTTTTTAAGAGTGAGCACCAGTCAGCTTAAAGGGGAACTGTCAGCGGAATTAGAGTCAATTCGAGAACAATTAATGAATGCCTATATCGAGATAGAGGCTTTTATCAATTTCCCCGAAGATGATATTAACGCGGCTGGGCGAGAAAAAATTTTAAGCGTTATTGAGACGGCGAAAAAACGTGTGGAAAAATTACTCCTCTCAAGTGAGCAAGGTCGAATATTGAAAGAAGGGATTAAAGTCGTTATTTGCGGCCGGCCCAATGTCGGCAAGTCATCTTTGTTAAATGTTCTTCTCAAAACTCCACGCGCTATTGTTTCTGCCGTCGCGGGAACAACACGGGACACGATCGAGGAGACGGCGCAAATCAGGGGAATTCCTTTTCAGCTCATCGATACGGCTGGGATTTTGGAGCCGCGCGATTTTATTGAAGAAGAGGCCGTTAAGAGAAGTCAGTTGTCTATTCAAAGCGCGGATCTTATTTTGTTGGTGGTCGATAGCAATTCTTTATTGACGAAAGAAGATCAAGGGCTTATGCAAAGTCTTAAGGGCAAAAATGTCCTCGTTGTTTTAAATAAAAGTGATTTGCCTCAAAGGGCGGAAGAATCGTCCATTAAGAAAATTTTCTCTCCTATTCTAAAAGTTTCCGCGCGAACGAACAAAGGCATTGAACAGTTGGAGGAGGCCATTGTCCAAAGCGTTTGGCATGGACAAGCGCCTGAATCTTCAGCCATTTTGGTAAGTAATATGCGCCATATTGAATCCCTCAAGAGATGCCAGGAGGCCTTGAAGGGTGTCGAGCGCGTTTTGCCGCGGATTTCTTTAGAGTTTAGCTCGGAAGAAATCAAACGCGCCGTAAACTTTTTAGATAATATTACCGGCCGCAACCTTGATGCCGATTTGCTGGACAATATTTTTTCGCAATTTTGTATTGGCAAATGAGAACCTGTTCCACCCCGGGTGTGGGAATTCCACACCCGGGGTGGAACAGGTTGGAAAAATCCATTTTTTGTTTTTACCCCTTGTTTTTTTAGAATTTATGGTGTATATTTAGAAAAGAAAGCGCTTTCTTCGAAGTTCTACTCCTTGTTTTATGGAAGTCCAGCCACGGGGTTAGTCAGTATTCATCAAAAAGGTGAATAATTGATTGACCATCTTTTTAAAAAAGAATAAGATAAATATAAATTAATCAGAGTTCGTATTCTTTAACTCTAGACATCTCAATAAATTACGTCAAAAATTCGAATTAAAGAAAGCAGATGCAAGATGGTAAACAAAAGAAAAAGTGAAAGGATCCCTTGCCTGGTACCTGTGGAAGGTAAGTCAGGGGGAATTTTTGATCACGCGGCCACTTTTGATTTTAGCAGGGAAGGAGTGGGTTTTATTTCGGAGAGAAGAATTCCTCTGCGCAAAGCAATGACCATTGCTTTGGATTTAGGCGTGGAAGAAGATCCAATATTTGTTCGAGGGGAAGTGCGATGGGTTAAGCCGATGGTCGATTCCGATAAGTTTCGAATAGGTATTTCTTTCGAAAATTTTTTGGGGGAATCTAAATTTAGGCTTAAGCAGTATTTTTATAATTTAAAGTCCCGATTACCTTAAATTTATTTGGAAAGCATCGGAATCGGAGAAGGGAGGGGAAAGATGCAACAAAAAGATAACGCGGTCGCGGAACGAAGAATTTTTGACAGGTTCGATTCTCCTTTTCCGGCTAAATTTAAAGATTCCGCGGAGGATTACGGTGTAAACGTTTATTTAACGAATGCTTCCGCCGAAGGAGCGCGGTTAGTCACTAAGAGACCTCTGCATTCCAACGACATGGTGGAGCTCGAGGTTAAACTCCCCGAAGCTAATTCTAAACCCATGGCCATGGGAGGTCAGGTTGTTTGGGTTAGGAAAAATGAAGCTAATTTGTGGGACGCGGGTTTAAGATTTCACAATATTAGTTTAATGCATATTTCTCGTTTGTATAGGAAGGCGACAGGCGGAGTCATTTAAATATTAAAATTTAGGCATGAATACAAAAGAATTTTCATATCGCTTTTGCTCCAATGGAATCAAGTTTTGTTTGCGATGAATCTCGTTTTTCCAGAAAGATTTATTTCCCACTCTGTGGCCCGAGCTCTGCCAATCTTAAATCTTCGATTACTCCTTACCTTAGCGGTGATATCAAAATTGACAAAGAACGATTTTTAACCAAACCCACTTCCCGCGAAGATCTTCACCAGGATGTCAGGAATTTTTTTGTTTATATCGAGGGGAAAGGCGTTTTTTCTCTGACCAAAGAATCCAAGGGGAATTTAGCGCAAGTTCAAATAGGGCCTCTCTGGCATAATCTTACCCGTCGGCATGCAAATGTTGGGCTGGAAATGAACGCGCTTAATTTTGTTCCTGTTTCTGCTCCAGCGACTGGAGCAGGTGAGAATGTCGAACTCATGCTGATAACGCTTAAGAATACTTCCTCTCAAGAATTAAAAATAATCCCCACCTTTAGTCTCCCTATTTTTGGCCGTGCCTTGGCCAATAAACACGACCACGAACACGTGACAGCGCTCCTTCATCGGATCGAACAGCTCCCCGAAGGCGTTTTAGTGAAGCCGACAATGTCCTTTGATGAACGCGGCCACAAGCCCAATAAGGAAATTTATTTTGTTTTTGGGTGTGAAGATACGGGATTGTTGCCGGAAGGAACTTTTCCAATCTTAGAAGATTTTTGCGGTGAACAAGGAACGTTGCAAGAGCCTCAAGCAGTCTTTCAAAATTTAAAACCAAAAATTTTGTCTAAAGACGAACTCAGCGGGAAAGAAGCCATGGGCGCGTTGCGTTTCAAAGAAATTAGTCTAAAATCCGGCGAGACAAAAAATTATTTAATTGTTTGTGGCATCGCTTCAAGTAAAGAAGAGGCCCAAGCGGTTTTTAAAAAATTTAATTCGTCTGGGAATTTTGAAAATGCCTGGGAAGAAAATAAAAAATTTTGGCTTAAAAAATGCGAGTCCATTGAATTTAAAAAGGAAGACGCGCGGTTTAACGCTTGGATCAAGTGGGTTACGTTACAGCCCGTCTTGCGACGGATTTATGGTTGTTCATTCTTGCCCGATCACGATTATGGAAAAGGGGGCAAGGGCTGGAGAGATATTTGGCAGGATTTGCTTTCTCTCATTTTGATTGAACCAGAAAATATCCGTGAAAATTTGATCAGTAATTTTGCCGGTGTGCGTATCGATGGTTCGAATGCCACGATTATCGGATCAAATCTTGGAGAATTCATCGCTGACCGCAACAACATCACCCGTGTCTGGATGGATCACGGGCTCTGGCCGTTGACGACGACGCTTCTTTACATCCATCAAACCGGTGATTTTGATATTTTGTTTAAAAAAGTTCCTTATTTCCGTGACAGTCAATTTTCTCGCGCATTTGAGAAAGATTTAAAATGGACGCCGCGATACGGGAATAAACTAAAAACAAAATCAGGGAAAATTTATCAAGGCACTATTTTAGAACACATTTTAGTCCAGCATTTGGCGCAGTTTTTTAATGTCGGTGAGCACAATATTATTCGTTTGGAGAGTGCCGATTGGAATGACGGATTGGATATGGCCTTCGCTCGAGGAGAAAGCGTGGCTTTTACAAGTTTCTACGCGGGGAATCTGCTTGCCTTGGCGGATCTGCTTCAAGCGTGGGCCGAACGTAAAAAAAATAAGAAAGTACGTCTGGCCAAAGAATTAAAAATTCTTTTAGACACCTTGAGCGCGAAAAAATGCAATGACAATAATCCCAAAGAAAAAAGAAAGCTTCTCTTTGAGCGCTATTTTAAAGCGGTTCAGCCTCAAATCAGCGGGGAGCAAATTGAGATTCACGCGGAAGATCTCGTCAACGATTTGCGCGAAAAAGGACAATGGATTTTTGAACATATCCAACGGCGAGAAAAGGTCAGTCTTAAAGAAGGTAGTCAAGAATATCACTGGTTTAATGGGTATTACGATAATCAAGGGAAAAAGGTGGAGGGCCAAAAGGGTGGTTCTGTCCAAATGAGTTTGACCGGACAAGTGTTTGCGATCATGAGCGGTCTGGCCACGAACGGAGAGATTAAAGGCGTTGTTCAAAGCGTAAATCGATTTTTGAAAAGTAAAGATTCCGGAGGAATTCATCTTAATACCGATTTTGGATTAGAGCATTATTTAGATTTTGGCCGCGCCTTTGGATTCGCGTATGGGACCAAAGAGAACGGAGCCTTTTTTAGCCACATGAGCGTGATGTACGCCTACGCGCTCTACACCCGGGGATTTGTCCGTGACGGTTACGAAGTTTTGAATAATTTGACCAAAATGTCCGTGAGTCCGCGGAGTAAAATTTATCCAGGGATCCCGGAATATTTTGATTTAGAGGGACGCGGGATGTATCCTTATTTGACCGGGTCGGCGAGTTGGTTTATTTTAACGGAGCTAACGCAGGTGTTTGGTCTGCGCGGGGAATATGGGGATCTGATTGCAGAACCTAAATTGGTCAAAGAGGAATTTGACAAGGATGGAGCCGCTCAAGTGACCGCTCAATTCGCGGGGAAAAAAATTGCTCTTCAATATATTAACAAAGAACGCCTTGATTTTGGTCGTTATAAAATCCAGAAAGCCTTCCTCAATAATCAGCCATTAGACATCAACAAATTTAGCGATAATTTTATGTCAGTTCGAGATAAAAATTCCTCCCCCTTAATGGGGGAGGTTAGGTGGGGGTGGGATAAAGAAGTGAAATATCCAATTTTATCACCCTCCCCTAGCCCCTCCCATCCCCGGCCTGGCTTCGCAAAGCGGGGCAGGCGAGGGAGGGGAATATTATCCCGAACTCACGTTAATTTTATCAAAATTCCAAGAGGGATCATTCAGAGCCACCCATCCTTGATGTGTGATTTAATTGTCCATTTAGGATAATACGTTTTATGGCGATTTGTTTTAATGGTAATTCAGTTTGCGCGTGCGGAGAATATGTGGTATATTCTACGCAAGAGGTGCGGAGAATATGAAATACATCCATCAATTAGATATCTGGCCGAAATTGACATGGGATCATGAGCGGATCGCTTCCGTGCTCGGAGATGCGCGTAGCCGTCAAGGGCGATTGGTCGGCCGTATGGAGGCGATGGGGTTTTCTTTGCGTTCGGAGGCTTTGTTGCAGACTCTGACGCTGGATGTTTTAAAGAGCAGTGAGATCGAAGGAGAAATCCTTGATCCAGGCCAAGTGCGTTCGTCCATTGCCCGGAGGCTTGGGATGCGTCTGGGAGGACTTGTTCCCTCTGACCGTCACGTCGATGGTGTCGTGGAAATGATGTTGGATGCCACTCAGAATTTTGATAAACCGCTTACGAAGGATCGATTGTTTGGCTGGCACGCGAGTTTGTTCCCGACAGGGCGCAGCGGAATGCGTAAAATTACTGTCGGTACTTGGCGTAATGACCAACATGGCCCCATGAGGGTTGTTTCCGGTGCTATCGGGCGTGAACGCGTGCATTTTGAAGCGCCCGAGGCTAGTCGTCTTAACGGTGAAATGAAAAATTTTCTAAGTTGGTTCAACGAATCGAAAGATATGGACCCCGTGCTCAAGGCGGGGATCGCGCATTTGTGGTTCGTGACTCTTCATCCTTTTGAGGATGGTAATGGCCGTATCGCGCGCGCGATTACGGATATGCAGCTCTCGCGTGCCGACGGCAGTCGAGAGCGTTTTTATAGTATGTCTGTTCAGATCCGCCAGGAACGAAATGCTTATTACGATGTTCTTGAAAAAACGCAAAAAAATACCCATGTAATAAAAAGGGGAATTGATATTACGACATGGTTGAATTGGTTTTTGGTTTGTTTGAACCGGGCGCTTAGTACAACTGAAAATACATTAGCCGGGGTGTTCAAAAAAGCACGCTTTTGGGAATCTCATCCAGCTCCCGCGGGGAGCCTATCGGCCGGATCCATTAATGAGCGCCAGCGAAGTATAATCAATAAGTTATTTGACGGTTTTCAAGAAAAGCTCACGTCTTCCAAATGGGCAAAGATCACAAAGTGTTCGCAGGATACGGCCTTGCGGGATATTCTTGATCTTATAGAAAAAGACATCCTTATTAAAGATTCCGCGGGCGGACGCAGCACGAGTTATCGATTGAAAGATTTGTGATGAAAATAGTTTGACATTTTCTAATGGGGGTTTTTTTAAAAAAAACAGGAGGATGAATCAGATGAAAAAAACAGTTTATACTCAAGGGATTATTTTTGGAATAATTTTTATTGCCGCTGGTTTTATTTTAGGGCAGCCCGCCCACGCTCAAACGCCTGTCTCGCGGGAATATTTCACTTTTCACAATCTGGTGCGAAACGGGTCGTTTGAGAGTTTTGATCAAGCGCAAGGACTCCCGGCGGAGTGGACGATTAACGATACAAGTAAGGTGAGTTTGCTCAATGATCCGTACCAGGTGAAGGTAGGGGCGGTAAGTTTAAATTTAAGCGGGCCGGTCAAGTTCACTCAAGATATTCGGGACTGGAAGGGAATTGAAGGCTCGAATGTCGCCTTAGGGGTGTGGATGAAAGGAAACTCTGGAGACAGTGTAAAATTATTTGTCGATGATGGCGTCAATCGACAGGAGAAGGCGGTCTCTTTAACCGATACTTCATGGAAGTATGTCACGCTTAAAACAGCTACAGCGATTAATGGTTCAGCGTCGTCTTTAAAAATAGAAGTGGAAGTCGTTTCAACAGCCAGTGGAATCAGTTTAGATGGGGTGATGCTCAGCCAAGTGACGAAGGGAGTCGCGTTCGTGCCGAATCCCGACGATCAGGAAAAATCGCCACAAGATTTAATTTACACGGATGGAGTGAGTGGAAACGTTGGGATTGGAACGAATGCCCCACAAACGCCGTTAGATGTCGCGGGCGAAATTCACACCTCCGACAAAGTGACGGTGGGGGAGAATAACGAAGAGCTCTTAACTTCCACGGCATCGGATGAAAAATATTTAAATGATGATCGAGATGAGACACTTGATGGGAATCTGAATATTGGGAAAAATTTGACAGTGACCGGGACGGTGAGTTCTTTGGCCACACCTTTGCTGGATCAACTCAGCGCAGAGAGTTTGTATGTCAAAAAATCTGGTGATACGATCTTAGGCGATTTGATTGTCAATGGTTTGCTTACCTTAAATATAGGTAAAGTATTAAATGATTTGGAGGTGACAGGCTTAGTGAAGGCTGGAAGATTTGAAGGCGATGGGTCTGGCTTAACAAATATCCTTAGTCAGTGGAAATCTTCTTCCGATGGCACGGGAATTTATTTTGATCAAGGCAACGTCGGGATTGGGACGACGAGTCCACAGGCTCAATTAACCTTATCTTCAGGAAGTGGTATTTTGATCACAAAGGGAGCAGATGCAAACACACCGTATGCCCGATTTTTTGTCAACGGAGATCAGGTGCAACTTTTCGGCTGGGATAATGACGATGGCGCCAAGAGTCTCATCCTTAATCCGGATGGCGGCAACGTTGGGATTGGGACGACGAGTCCTGGAGCAAGATTGCATGTGGCGGGTGGTGGTAGCTGGAATCCGGAAGGTTCCGGTATATTCATGGATGAAGATGGTAATCAAAATCCACGTATTGAATTACGTGGTGCAAGTCCGTATATTGACTTCACACCTTTTACAACTTCGGATTCTGATTTTTTGGCAAGGATTGGCCTTGTAGGGGAATACTTAAATATCTATGGTCCTGGAGGAGGATTATCTCTCAACACCTCCAACGGTAACGTTGGGATTGGGACGGCGAGTCCTGCTGGAAAACTGCACGTAAATACTGGAACTGATCAAAATCTTTTTGTGACAGCGGGGCCAACGTACGCTGGTGTAGATGGGATTGCGTTGGTGAGTACTAACACCGCAAACACTGCGTATAAAGATTTAAATATTGCTGCAAAAAACATTATTCTTAATGCATCTGGAGGAAACGGCAACGTCGGGATTGGGACGACGAATCCATTGGCCCAATTAACCTTGTCCTCGGGAAGTGGCATTTTAATCACCGAGGGAGCAGATGCCAACACACCGTACGTCCGACTTTTTATGAGTGGGGATCAAGCACGACTGGCGAGTTGGGATAATGATGGGGGCGCTAAAAACCTTATTCTTAATCCGGATGGCGGCAATGTTGGGATTGGGACGACGAGCCCTCAGAATTTGTTAGATTTAGGCACTTCCAATGGGAAAAAATTAGCCGTTTATCAAAATCCTGGAGGATCTGATTTTTACGGCTTAGGAATAGCCAGCGAGACTTTAGAATTTTATGCTGGAGCTACTTCTACCGCTACTCCATCAATCGTACTCAAAAATACCGGCAACGTCGGGATTGGGACGACGAGTCCGGTAAGCAAATTTGATGTCATGGGTGCAGTTAGAGTCACGGGTACTTCACCGTTATTTCCTTCTTCTGGTAAGGGGTTGGAGTTATGGTATGACTCTGACGCACCAGATCAGGGGGTTCTTATTGCATACGACAGAACTGCAGCTTTGTATAAGAAGTTGGTTTTGGACGGATCATCGTTGCTTCTTAATAGTGGTTCTGGCGGCAACGTCGGGATTGGGACGACGAGTCCCATATCTGAATTGCATGTTCAAAATCATGACACTTCATGGGATTATAATGGTGCAGCTTTGAGATTATCCATGTCAAATGATGATATGTATTTTTATAGACCAGATGAAAATAGATTCGCCATTCAAACCACTATGGACGGTGATGCATCTTCAGCATGGTCGCTGTCACTAAATCCAAATGGTGGCAGCGTTGGGATTGGGACGACAGCACCGACTGCCAAGTTACATATCTCAGACCCTGCCAGTGTAGCTGTTGTACGCATTGAATCGACGGCTGTTGGTGGCTCCGCGCAACTTAATATTAATTCAGCGGCTGCGGGATACCCACATATTCTGTTTACACAAGGGGGCGCTGGCCGATTTGAAATTGGCCAGGTTACCAATAATGGCAATTTTTATTTTAATAATAATACTCAGACAGGAGAATCCGGCTCAGCGATGGTGATTTCTAAAGCTGGCAACGTTGGGATTGGGACCACGAATCCAACTCAACAATTAACAATCGATGCTGGTGGATCTACTAATGGTATTTTTATTAAAAGCACGGATGCTTCGAGATTATTGTTAGGAAATTATCCAAGTGGATCATGGGGATGGATGTATTACGATAATAATCTTAATCTTATGTCTATCGGGACACTCAGCAATAGCGGAATCAGAATTACCGCCTCTGGCATCGGAATTAGGAAAGACAATCCGGCATATACTCTTGATGTCAGCGGAGATATAAACGGGGATCGCCTTTGTATTGGGACAGATTGCCGTACGGCTTGGCCAGGTAGCGGTGGGAGCGTGGATAATGTTTGGTCACAGTCTGGATCGGATATTTACTACAATTCGGGGAATGTGGCTATAGGAACAACCTCTACTCTTGCTTCTAGATTTTTTGTTTCCGCAGATTCTTCTAATAATGCTATTCAGGCAGAAAGTTCAGGAGGCGTAGGTGTCTTTGGTAAATCAACTTCAGCCTCTTGGGCAGGAGTTCATGGTTATAATTCATCAAGCGGTCCGGGCATAAAAGGATATGCTGTAAACGGTTATGGTCTTTATGCCTCTAGTGAAAATAATTATGCTGGATATTTTGATGGCAATATTAAAGTAGCAGGTAATATCGAATCTGATGGTGAAATTTGCATCGGGAAATGCAATTAAAATTTTTAATTGAGGATGATTATGAAAAGAATATCTAAAAAATTCGGGATGTCGATTCTTCTGTTAGTCATTTTTATTGGATTTGTTCTAGCAGATTTGGATTGGGCGTTTTCTTCAACTATCCCAGAAGAAACCAAACAATCTCTTCTCGGCAAGGTACGTATAGAGGGAAATATTCGTATCATTGTTAAACTAAAAACAACACAGATGATTGATCCAAAGACGAAAATAACGGATGCCTACCGACAACATATTCAAACAATTCAGCAGAATCTCCTGGATTCATTTTCAAAGAATATAAAAATATTACGCAGGTTTAAGAATATTCCTTCCCTCACCTTAGAAGTTGACGTGTCTACACTACAAAAAATTTTTGAGCGTGATGACGTAATCAATATTCAAGAAGATGTCCCTGTCCCTCCGTCGTTGGATGATAGTACAGAAATCATTAACGCAACAGACGTATGGGATTTGGGCTATACAGGAGAAGGTCAGTATATTGCTATCATAGATACAGGTGTTGATCTCAATCATTCAATGTTTCAGGGGAAGGCTAGTATTGAGGCATGCTTTTCTTCAATTGATACCAATCGACAAGTAACTTCGCTATGTCCTAATGGGGAAGAAACTCAACGAGCCACGGGAGCGGCAGCCCCGTGTGTCGGCGTGGATGGGTGTGATCATGGAACGCATGTGGCCGGTATCGCGTTAGGAAATGACACAAATTACTCTGGTGTTGCGAAAGACGCTGACATCATGGCCTATCAAGTGTTCTCACTCTTTAATGCCCCAGGACATTGTGATAATAATCCTCCCTGTATTCTCTCATTTACCTCAGACTACATGGCTGCTTTAGATAGCGTGTTAGATTACCTCATATTTCGGCAGATTCCCGTTGTTGCAGTAAACATGAGTCTGGGAGGGGGCCAACATACATCTCCTTGTGATACGGATCAAGCAAAAGATATTGTTGATCAGTTAAAAAATTATGACGTAGCTACTATTGCCTCATCTGGTAACGATTCGTTCACCAATGCTCTTGGGACTCCTGCATGTATTTCTTCTGTTGTCAGTGTTGGAAATACAGAAAAAGATGATGATGTAGGAGGTTCTTCTAACAGTGCTTCTTTCCTGGACCTCCTTGCTCCAGGGACAGATATTACTTCGGCATCGCAGGGAGGAGGTTATGTTGTTATGGGAGGTACATCAATGGCTGCCCCTCACGTGGCTGGAGCTATGGCGGTCTTAAGATCTTATAAATTCATGACTGTTGATGAAAGTTTGGATCGGCTTAAATCTACAGGAGTTTTAATTACAGATCCCAAGAGCAATATTACTACTCCCCGGATTGATTTATTGGGAGCCATTACGCGTTGTGAAGTTCCTTCTTCGGGTAATTGGACAGTGTCTTCTAGTTGTTATTTATACGGCTCTCAGACTGCCCCCGCGAATGTCATTGTCAAGCCTAATGCCGTGTTAACAATCACCGATGGGGCGTCGCTTGATATTGACCAGAAAAATTATTCTCTCCGGGTTGAGAAAGACGGTGGGGTGTTGATTCGTAAGGATGGGAAAATTTATTGACACATTCGGCGATCCTGATGATTCTGTTAGGATAAAATAATAAATTTTGTCCTTTATTATGCCGTTTTTTGATGTATAATGGCAACTATGTATCCAAGAATATTTAAAATCGAAGATATCCCAAGCCATCAATCATTTTTTCTGTTTGGAGCGCGTACAACCGGTAAAAGCACTTTAATTCAACGATATCTAGAAAAATGCCCAGAACCGAAGCTTATTTACAATCTTTTAGATCACAATGATTACCTTCGTCTCCATTCCGACCCCTCTTTGCTCCGGAGCGAAGTTGAAAATCTTATTCGAGAGGCAGAAGGTAAAATTGTCCAAATCCATATTGATGAGGTTCAAAAGGTTCCGCCCCTTTTAGATGAAGTTCATCTTCTCTTAGAGCGTTATCCCCAAAAAGTGCGTTTCATTTTAAGCGGCTCCAGCGCTCGAAAGTTGAAAAGAGGAGGAGCGAATCTTTTGGCGGGAAGAGCCTGGCAGAGGGCGCTTTATCCTTTAACTTTTTTGGAGATGGGAGATCGTTTTTCGTTTTTAGATGCTCTGCAGTATGGAACGCTTCCCTCCCTCGTTGATCGGACGAACGAAGAGAAGAAGGAACAGCTTCAAGCCTACGTGAGCACTTATCTCAAAGAGGAGATTCAGGAGGAAGCGCTGACACGCCGTTTGGATGCGTTTCATCGATTCTTGGAAGCCGCCGCTCATGCTAATGGTGAACTTGTGAATATGACAAAAGTCGCTTCAGAAGCCGCTGTCCCTCGAAAAACAGTCGCTTCTTACTATCAAATTTTGGAGGATACTTTAATCGGATTTTTTCTTCCCTCCTGGGGACATCATCTTTCTCGAAAACAACTGGTCACCCATGGGAAGTTTTATTTTTTTGATCTGGGCGTTGTGTCGGCTCTGACTCAAAATTTGTCAGGTTCTTTAAGCCCAAAGAACCCGCTCTTCGGACATGTGTTTGAGCATTTTTGTCTACTGGAATTTACGCGAATCTCTGACTATCGAAGAATAGAGCATCGGATCGGTTTCTTTAGGACCAGGGCGGGGGCCGAAGTTGATCTTGTTGAAGAAAGGGCTGGAAAAATTCGAGCCATTGAAATCAAGGCGATGACTCAAGTTTCTAAGGGAGAATTGACAGGTTTACACAGTTTCGCGGAAGAATTTCCTAAGGCAGAGTTGATGGTTGTTTGCATGACTCCCCGTCCTTACCGCATCGGAGAGATCCAGTGTATTCCTTGGCAAGAATTTTTTGAAACAATAAAGTGAAAAACAGGAGGATGAATCAGATGAAAAAAATGAAAAAAACAGTTTATGCTCAAGGGATTATTTTGGGAATAATTTTTATTGCCGCTGGTTTTATTTTAGGGAAGCCCGCCCACGCGCAGACGCCCGTCTCGCGGGAATATTTCACGTTTCATAATTTGGTGAGGAATGGGTCGTTTGAGAGTTTTGATCAGACGCAAGGACTTCCGGCGGAGTGGATAATTACGGATCCAAGTAAGGTGAGTCTTTTAAATGACCCTTTGCAGGTGAAGGTAGGGGCGGTAAGTTTAAATTTAAGCGGGCCGGTGAAGTTCACTCAAGATATTCGGGACTGGAAGGGAATTGAAGGCTCGAATGTCGCCTTAGGGGTGTGGATGAAAGGAAACTCTGGAGACAGTGTGAAATTATTTGTCGATGATGGCGTCAATCGGCAGGAAAAGGCTGTGTCTTTAACCGATACTTCATGGAAGTATGTCACACTTAAAACAGCCACAGCGATTAATGGTTCAGCGCAGTCTTTGAAAGTAGAGATTGAAATTGTCTCAACCGCGGCAGGAATCAGTTTAGATGGGGTGATGCTCAGTCAGGTTTCAAAGGGAGTAGTATTCGTGCCGAATCCCGACGATCAGGAGAAATCCCCGCAAGATTTGATTTACACGGATGGGGTGAGTGGTAACGTTGGGATTGGAACCAACGCTCCGCAGACGGCTTTAGATGTTTTGGGTGATATCAGGGCTTCAGGCAAAGTGTATCAGGGAGAGTCAGAACAGCAGGAAGAGCTTTTGACTTCCTCTGCGGCGGATGAAAAATATTTAAATGATGACCAAGATGAAACTTTAAATGGAAATTTAACCGTCACTGGTTCGGTTAAAGCGAAGGGCAAAGAGCTTATCGCTAAGGAGGATATTCAGAACGATTTTGTCAAGAAAGCAGGAGACACAATTTTGGGCGATTTGATTGTCAATGGATTGTTGACCTCAGGTACGAGCAAAATATTAAACGATTTAGAAGTAACAGGATTAGTCAAGGCCGCTCGTTTTGAAGGAGATGGTTCGGGGTTAACAAATATTTTGAGTCAGTGGAAATCTTCTTTCGACGGCACGGGCATTTACTTTGATCAAGGCAACGTCGGGATTGGAACCACGAATCCTAGCGACATGTTAGAAGTCAGTGGGGCCAGCGAACCATTGATCAGAATCACTAATACTGGGATGGCAGGGAATCCTTACTTAATATTTGGAATGAATGCCGGGAACAACGCTGCCATCTTTGAGGCGACTACAGGAAAAGATTTTAAGTTCTACAATGGGCAATCCGCTTTAACGATTCTTGGCAGTAATGGCAACGTCGGGATTGGCAATTCGAACCCGGGCTCCAAACTGGATGTGTGGGGGCCTACCACAGGCACCACTGCGGGGAATAAAGCGGAACTGGCCCGATTCGCAACGTTCGACGACAATGGCGAACTTCTGCGGATTTTCGGGTATCGTACTTCGAACGGGTCCAGCCACCCAACTGTCGAGCAGCGCATTCAGCGCACCGTCGATGTCTCCGACATGGGCTATGTCGGGTTTGGCTCCAATTATCTGTCACTTTCCGGGAACAGTATAGAGAACATGCGCATCGATAGCTCCGGCAACGTCGGGATTGGGACGACGAATCCATTGGCCCAATTAACCTTGTCCTCGGGGAGCGGCATTTTAATCACGGAAGGAGCAGATTCCAACACACCGTACGTCCGACTTTTTATGAGTGGGGATCAAGCACGACTTGCGAGTTGGGATAATGATGGGGGCGCTAAAAACCTTATTATTAATCCGGATGGCGGCAATGTTGGCATTGGGACGACGAGCCCTCAGAATTTGTTAGATTTAGGCACTTCCAATGGGAAAAAATTAGCCGTTTATCAAAATCCTGGAGGATCTGATTTTTACGGCTTAGGAATAGCCAGCGAGACTTTAGAATTTTATGCTGGAGCTACTTCTACCGCTACTCCATCAATCGTACTCAAAAATACCGGCAACGTCGGGATTGGGACGACTACCGTAAACAATAATAAATTGCATGTTGTAGGTGGAAGTTTATCTGTCAATCCTGCAGGTGTTGAGGAGCATCATGCTGTTGGAGGTATCTCTATTATAAATGGAGGGGCCACTTATCCAGAGCGAGCAATTCAAATTTCTTCTGCTGCTAATGGTAACCATAGTTATATCATTCAAGCTTCTAAGGATATTGGAGGGAATAATTTTTGGTATACTTATGGAGTCAATACAGATAATACTTTTAGAATAAATCCTGGTGCTGATACTATCAACAATTCGGCATTTGTGATGAATTCTTTAGGCAGCGTCGGGATTGGGACGACGAATCCTAGTGACAAGCTAGAAGTGAGTGGAGCCAGCGAACCATTGATCAGAATCACTAATACTGGAATGGCCGGAAATCCTTACTTAATATTTGGAATGAATGCCGGGAACAACGCTGCCATCTTTGAGGCGACTACAGGGAAAGACTTTAAGTTCTACAATGGGCAATCCGCTTTAACGATTCTTGGCAGTAATGGCAACGTCGGGATTGGGACGACGAATCCTTCTCAGAAGTTAGATGTGGCGGGGAATATTTATGCGTCGGGGAGTATTTCGGGAAGCAATGTTACCGCTCATTATCAAGATTTGGCGGAGTGGGTTCGTTCCACTCAAACGCTGGAACCTGGCACGGTGGTCTCCATTGATCCGGGAAATATTAACCATGTTATCGCTTCTCAAAAAGCGTATGATCCGAAGATAGCGGGAGTGGTCTCTCGCCAGCCGGGCTTAATATTAGGTGAAGGCGGGGATGGTAGATACATGATCGCGCACAGCGGAAGAGTCAAAGTCAAGGTTGATGCCAGTTATGGGGCGATTGAGATTGGGGATATGTTAGTCGCTAGTCCTGTGAAGGGGGTCGCCATGAAATCTCAGCCAACCGAAATTAATGGCCGTGCGTTTCATCAACCTGGTACTATCTTAGGCAAAGCCCTCGAGCCACTCTCGAGCGGCACTGGCGAAATCTTAGCGTTGTTGGCGTTGCAATAAAAAGGAGGAGCTAGAAATGCGTTTCAAATATCCCGGAAAATTTTTTTTACTCCTTTTGGTTGCTTTTGTACTTCAACTTTTTCTATTCAAATCAGTGGCCAGCGCTTCCGAGTACAATCCTTACGGGATTAACGCACATATTCCAACCTCGAGTGAACTCGATAAAGTGCAACAAGCAGGCATCGGTTGGATTCGGGCAGACTTTAATTGGGATCTGATTCAACCCTCATCGCAATCCAGCTATTCTTGGTCTCAGTTCGATAGCCTCGTAAGTAATGCCAATTCACGGGGAATCGAGATCTTTGCCACACTCGCTTATACACCAAGTTGGGCCAATGGAGGTTACTCCGACCATGCTTATCCTCCCACTGACGCGCAAGATTGGTATGATTTTGTTTACGCGGTTGTTTCACGCTACAAAGATTCGATTCGTTACTGGGGAATGTGGAATGAGCCGAATAGTTCTTCTTTCTGGAGGGGTACCCAGTCGCAATACATTAACGATATTGTCATCAATGGATCCAACGCTGTGAAAGCAGCCGACCCTTACGGGCGTGTCGTCGGTCCGGATCTTGCAAGTGGCCAATCGAATTGGACCTCATGGCTTGCGACCATTTTGGATCAAGCAGGAGATGAGATCGATGTTGTCAGTCACCACATGTATCAACGGGATGTTGGAGATGACGTGAGTGATATGCTCTACTACCTCGATGGTTCTTCTTCGAGTAGTGTGTGGGCTATCATGAAGGCTCATGGAGCTCAAGACAAGGAATTTTGGCTCACGGAAATTGGCTGGTCGACCTATGAGGTTTCGGAACAAGAACAAGCCCAGTACTATCTGGAAATCTTGGATGCCATGATTGTCCGTCCCTGGTGGACAAAAACCTTTTTCTTTGTCTTAAAGGACTGTGAGCTTTGCACCTCCTGGGATCCTTACGAAAAGCAACTGGGAATTCTCAATGACGACAACTCGGCCAAACCGGCGTATACTTCCTATAAAAATTTCATCTCGTTGAATTCGTATGCCTTCCCGTCCGATCTTGGATCTGGAAGAACTTATGAGGCCGAGAATAGCGGATATTGCGCTACCTATCACAATTGCGGCCGAAGCGATCGGAGTGGATGGGCGTGCGATTACAATCTCGATACGAGCCCCAATGATTTATGCTATGGCCCTTACGTGGATGATATCGTTGGAGGAAAACATCGAGCAACGTTTCGTTTAATGACCGATAATAACACTGCCAACAGCGATGTCGTTGCAACCATTAATGTGTTTGATCCGACACGTCTTAAAACTCTTGCGAGCCGGGATATCCGCAGGAATGAATTCACTTCGACGCTTGCCTATCAAGATTTTACGCTCGATTTCGAAAGTCTGTCGACCTATGATCTTGAATTCCGCACCTATTGGCCTCGGAGAGCGTACATCGCTAAAGATAAGGTCACGATTACCGATCGGGATAACATTCAACCAGATTTTTGGGTTTACGATGTTGTCGGCCCCGCCAGCGCCAATTCTGGATCGACGGTTAGCGAACAAGTGACTCTGAATAAATACGGTGGCAAAATCTCATCCGGAAGCTACGTCACTGTTAATGTTTATCTCTCGACCAATGATACCATCAGTACAAACGACACACTCCTTTGCTCTTCCACCTCGGACTTTTCAGTTTCCACGTTGAATTCCTCAGGGACGTTTACCAAAACCCTTTCGTGTACGCTCCCCTCCAATTCGGGGAATTATTATATCGGAGCCATCGTCGATCCATCGGGTTCGTACTCCGAATTTAATGAAAACAACAATTCGACACTCGGCCATGCCATTACACTGAACGCTACTCCAACTTATCCAAATCTTACGCCGTATCGCCCTGCTACCTGGTCCGATAAGATTGTTGTGTCGACTACGACAGGAACGAATACGGATAGCAGCGCTTTAAAGGATACGGATACTCTGTATGTGGATTGGGCTGTTGCTAACGATGGAGATGCCTCTACAACCACTACATTTAATAGTTATTTGTATATTGATGGGGTCCTTAAACAAATTGGGTCAACACCGTCACCTTTGAATCCCACAGGATATGCTTACATACAGGATTACTCACCGGGGAGTCTTAGCGCAGGATCCCATACTTTAGAAATCGTTGCGGATGCGACAAGCGTCATTCCAGAAAGTAACGAATCGGACAATCGGTATACGAAGACGATCAACGTGGAGTCCACAACCTATACCCTCTTGGTCAGCACATCAGGGAGTGGGACGGTCACAAGCAACGATTCGAAAATCAATTGTGGATTGACTTGTTCCGCAACTTACACCAGTGGATCCGTTACCTTGACGGCCAGTCCTTCCTCTGGATGGACATTTGTGGGTTGGGGTGGAAATTGCAGTGGAACCGGGAGTTGCTCACTTACAATGAATGGAAATAAGTCGGTGACCGCTACTTTCCAAGAACAAGCTCCGCAAACCTATACCCTCTCCGTGAGCAAATCGGGGACCGGCGATGGAACGATCACAAGCTATCCCTCGGGGATCAGTTGTGGATCGGGATGTCCAAGCGCTTCTACAACGTTTTCCAGTGGTCAGTCCGTAACTTTAACGGCCTCGGCCGATTCAAATTCGAGGTTTGTTAGCTGGAGCGGGGACTCCGATTGTTCTGACGGATCGGTCGCAATGAACGGGAACCGAAGCTGTGCCGCGACGTTTAACACTCGGCCATCGATTAGTTTTAACGAGGAGATATCTTCAGGTGGCACTGTATCAGCAAAGGTCTCTCATATTCAAGAGCTCCGGAATGCTATTAATCTAGTTCGCGTCAGTTATGGTTTATCGACATGGAGCGATGAACAATTTGGGGGAGCTATTACGACGGGAGGGGCTGTCGCGGCGGTTCATTTTACAAAGATGCAGGCGGCTCTCAAAGAGATCAATTCGGGATTGAGTTTTAGCTCCATCGGCTCAGGGTCTAGGATTGATGCTCAACATATTAATGAACTGCGCCAGGCCGTTTTGAATTTACAGTAAATTACTTGTTCAGAAAACCGAGGAGTAATCGGATTGTTGTTGATATTTACTACAATCGTTGTATAATCTTACATTATGTTGAATTTTTTAGAGATTACAAAATCGAGGCTACGCCAAAAAGTTTTGGTGTATTTTTTTACTAATCCGGAGATGAACGTTTATGTCCGAGAATTAGCATTTTATTTAAAAGAAGACGCGGGGAATCTTTCTAAAGAATTAAATAAATTTGAAAAAGAAGGAATTTTAAGCGTATTAAGGCGCGGGAATCAAAAAGTTTCTTCTCTGAATAAAGAGTACCCTTTGCACGATGAACTTAAGAGTATTATTTTTAAAACAATCGGCGTTGAGGGAAGTCTTAGAGAAATTGTTAAAGAAGAAAAAGGTATTACCTTGGCATTCATTTATGGTTCCTTCGCTCAGGCTAAGGAAACGGCTTCAAGCGATATTGATCTTTGTATTGTGGGTCAGTTCAAGGAAGATAAGTTTCTTGAGCAAATTGAGCAGTTAGAAAAAACACTCAAGCGCGAGATTAATTACAACATTTATCCGGAAAAAGAATTTCAGGCAAAGTTAAAGAGAAAAGATTCATTTTTCCAAAATATTTTAAAGAGACCAAAAATTATTTTAAAAGGAAAGCTTGATGCCGTTTGAAGAATTATTTAAAAGAGGCCAGCTTAAGAAAGAAGACAGTTCTAAAGAACAAATAGCTGGATTCTTACAGTTTGCTGAGGATGAAATTGCCGCCGCTAAATTCAATCTTTCTCCATTTCCTTTAACCGCTTTCAAATCCGCTTACGATGCTCTTCTCCATGCAGGTAATGCTCTTATTCGATTTTATGGGTTTAGGCCCACCTCTCAATATACGCATGCCACAATCACAGAGTGCGTGGAAGAAATTCTTGGTCGTGAATATAGCCACTTGGTTAAAAAATTTAAACTGATGCGCCGTAAAAGACATCCATTGCTTTATGAAGCAAAGTTTATTGAGTCTGAGAAAGAGGTTGAAGAGGCGATCCAAAAGGCAGAGGAGCTGATCAAAAGGATTGAAGAACATGTTAAAGTAGTTCCCCCTCAGGGAAGATTATTCTAGAGAAACAAATTTTGTCAAAAAGGTAAGATGGAATAATAATCGTATGCCATATTGTATAAATTTTGGCAATAATGTTGACAAAAGGATAGGAAGGGAGTAACTTTTAAGTGGTTTACATATTTGAATAAAATTAATAGAGTCAGAAACAAATTAAAAAAGGAGGGAAAAAGATGAAGAAATTATTTATTAAAGATTTGGAACTGCGACGCAGTTTTTCTGCCGTGCCTATTACAACTCTAGCCATTGGAGAGGAAGGCAGAGAACACCTGCCAATCAAAAGACCGGATGCAGATCCAGGCCCAGGACAAAAGCCAATAACTATGGGTATTACTGAGGGCGGCACAGACCCGAAATAGGGACTAATTAACCTCCAAAGTATTCTTTCCAAAAAGGGATGTGGCCAGTGGAATATTTTTGCGATCACATCTCTTTTTGTTTGTAATCGGACAGTAATGATTAATAACAGAAAAAGAGAATAATCAGATGACTGGCAAAAAAATTGGTATTATAGGCCGAGAAGGCGAAGAGCATTGCGAGAGGATGAAAAAGGTATTCCAAGGGTTAAAGGCTAGCCCCTATATTATTGATTTATATAAATTTCCTGAATCCATTGAGATTTCTTCTTGGGATGGGATCGTTAAATTCAAAGGTAAAATTCTTAATGATTTTCTCGCTTTTTACGTGAGAACTGTGCCTGTGGGAATTCCTCCCGTAGGTCCCCGCGAGAGCCTGCCGAAAAAAATTTGGGAGGCCGATTATTTAATTGAGAGAGAAAGACATTCGTTTTTATGCTCTTTGATCAATTCATTGTCCCTTCGCGGAAAATTAGTCGTCAATCCCGTTTCTTCGTTTGATTTACATTTCTTAAAACTTTATCAGATAGAAATTCTTTCTTTAAAGGGGATCCCCATGCCGGTAACGCTTGTTACAAATTCCCCCAAAGAAGTGAAGGCGTTTAAAAAGAAGTTCGGAGAAATTGTGTACAAACCCGTCGCGGGAGGGGCTTCATGCCAACTGATGGCCAAAGAAGATTTTTCTCCGGAGAGGATGTCTGAGTTAAAAAACGCGCCCGTGCTTTTTCAAGAATACATTGATGGAGATAATATCAGGGCTTATGTCGTTGGAGATAAAATTGTGGCAAGCGTTATTATTCATACCAAGGCTGTTGATTATAGAGGCGCGGAAGAAAGGCTTGAGCCAATTGTTCTGCCCAGAAAAATTCAAAAATTGTGCGTTAAAGCTAAAAATCTCTGCGGGTTGCATTTTTCAGGCATTGATTTGAAGCGTCAAAAAAATGGAAGATACGTGTTTATTGAATGCAATCCCTCCCCGATGTTTGTAGGTTTTGAGAACCTGACCGGATTAAAAGTCTCCGAAGAACTGGCCAAGTATATCTTGCGCAACGCTTAAATGACGCCCTCCTTGAAAAATTCTTTTTATTTTGAATATGGCCCCCTAGATGACGGAACCTATTGGATACAGACCCTCGCCAAAAAATTAATTAATGTAAGCAAGGCTTCTCTGGACGTTATCTTAAAACTCAATAATGGCGATAGTTTTGAGGAAATTTCTCGAATTTGCGGCGTAAACGAAGAAGAAATCAGTGAACTTATTGCCCGAATGAAACAGGGGGGAGGGATTGTTAAGGAAGCCCAGGGGAGTATTAAACAGGCTAAACCGATTAATGATATTCGTGTTTGTCCGTATGTCTTGCTGTGGATTCTTTTAGTTTTGATTCAGATTTGGTATTTTAAATATATCGCACGGACCTATTTGATGGAAAAATGGCAGGAAGGCGTTATCGTGTTAATAATTGCCGTTATTTTTACCATCGGGCATGAATTTGGGCATTATATCGTTTCCAGAAAATATTTTAAACCAAAATTTGGATTTACCTTTTTATTTATATTTCCCGCTTTTTATGTGAATACCCAAGAAGCTTGGAAGCTTCCTAAAGGCGTAAGGATATTAATCAATCTTGCAGGATCCTTATTTGATCTTGTAGTTAATACTCTCGTTATTTATCTTGTTATTTTTTTCCCGAGGCTGGAGTATTATGCCACGCCGTTTATAATGACTCAATTTTGCCGCTGGGCGTTGGTATTGAATCCTCTTTTCCCAACGGATTTCTATTGGATTTTATGCGACGTAACTAAAATAGTGAATTTAAGCCAAAAGGCAAAAGAAAATTTGTGGAAATTGCGGCCAAACCTTTTGTCGTTGTACGCGTTGCTTTCCTATATCTGCGTCATCTTATCGTTATATTGGTTTGGATCATATATTTTATCATTACTGTCCAAATTTTTCCCGCTCCTAGTTTTTTGACAACTCAGCATTTACATGTTATACTTTGGGCTTTAGTGGACAATCGTCTTAATGAAAGGAAGCTATGAAAAGATTTTTAGTTTTTGCTCTTTGTCTCACGTTAGGTTTAGGTTGCGCCCCCAAAAAAAGAGAACCGAATACAATCACCCTCTGGCATTGGATGACGGATCGCCAAGAAGCCTTTGAAGAGCTCGCCCGCCGTTACGAAGAACAAACGCAAATAAAAGTCAAAATCGAAGTTTATGCCCCATCGGACGCGTATTCTCAAAAAATAATCGCCGCCGCGCAATCCAAAATTCTTCCCGACATTTACGGCATTCTGGATAAGAAAGAAATTTTCGCTTCATTTATTGAAAGCGATTTTGTCGCTGATTTAACGGAAGAATTCCAAAAGGACAATGGACAATGGGAGCAAAGTCTGTTTGAAAAAGCCTTGAACGTTAACCGTTTCAGTGAAGGGAATATCCAGAATATTAAGCCGGGTATTTATGGAGTGCCCGTCGATGTCACCAATATCCAGATGCTTTACAACAAGAATTTATTAAAAAAAGCCGGGATTCAAGAACCCCCGAAGAATTTTAAAGAATTTATAGCCGCCGCCCAGGCTTTGAAAAGGGTAGGCATTCCCGCTCTAGTCTCGGGATGGGGTGAATTGTGGATGATCGACTGCTTTGCCTCCAATTACGCGTTCAATATTATGGGAGAAGAAAAGGTGATCGCCACTTACCGTGGTCAAGTTCCTTACACGGATCCGGATTGGATTAAGGTGTTTAATATTTTTAAAGATTTAACGGAAAAGGGAGTTCTTGTCGAAGGGATTGTCACTAAACCCAATAAATACGCTGAACAGGATTTCGCCTTGGAAAGAGCTGCCTTCGCGTTCAATGGATCTTGGTGCGTTAATGTTTACCAGGATATGAATCCGAATTTAGAGTATGGCGTGATTGTTCCTCCCGTGATCAACGAGGATTTGCCCGCGCGTGTTTGGGGCGGGGCCGGCTCGTCTTTTGTGGTTAACAACAATTCTTCTCAGAAAGAGAAAGCCATTGCTTTTTTGCGGTGGTTAACGGCCGCTGAACAACAAGTGTATTTGGCGGAAGAAACTAAAAATCTTCCCGCGAATAAAGATGCCTTATCCAAAATTCCCGAAGTTCTATCCGATTTTGCTAAGGCCATGGACAAAACAACTCATCCGACCATTTGGCCTTACAACGAGTTCCCGCTCGTCACTGAAAAATTTACTAAAGGGATTCAGTCGATTATTATCGGCGAGAAGACGCCGGAGGAAGTGGCGAAGGAAGTTCAAGACATTAAAGAAAAAGAAATGAAAAAAAGCAAAAGATAATCTTTTATCCACGACATGGCTTCTGTTTCAACATTTACATCTCCTTTGGCAAAGTTTAAAAATAATTTTGTCAATTTTTCTTTTATCCTGCCCGCCGTTCTTATTTTTTCTATTTTTTACATCTTCCCTTTTATTGAAATTTTTAATTTATCCCTCCACGAATGGAATGGGATCAGTCTGCATCGTACATTTGTCGGGTTAGATAATTTTAAAGAATTAATGCAGGATTCCATTTGGTGGCAATCGATGGGACACGCGGGTTTTATTACTTTGATCGCGCTCACTTTCCAGAACATGGTCGCCTTCGCGCTCGCCTTAGCCTGCGATCGGGAAATTCGTTTGCAAAGATTTTACAGGGTCGTTTTTTTTATTCCTCCGGTTCTTTCCGAAGTGGTTGTCGGGTTGATCTGGCAATGGATTCTTTATTCGGGGATGCAGGGAGGAGAACACATTGGATTGTTAAATTATTTTCTTTACAAAACAGGATTGCCGCATCTTGTGAATAATTGGCTCTCTAATCCTGATACCGCCTTAACCTGTATCGCGATTGTCCATTGTTGGAAAGGGTTCGGATGGGGTTTTATTATGCTCTTAGCTGGGTTGCAGACTATTGATCGTCAATTGTATGAGGCGGCCAAGGTCGACGGGGCGGGAAGCTGGCATACCTTTATTCATGTGACTATTCCGATGATGATTCCGGTTATCCTTGTCGTGGTTATTTTAACTATTTTAGGTTCGATGCAGGTATTTGTTCTTGTGTTGTCCATGGTGGGACAAGGCTTAGCTTATCATACGGAAGTCCCCGTGACGCGTATCTTAGCGGCGATGGCGGGAACGAATCGTTTTGGATATGCCTGCGCGATGGGCATCAATTTCGGGGTCATTCTTGTCGCGACATCGTTTATTTTAAAGAAAGTCTCCGATCGCGTGAAACAGGCTTAAAAAATCTTAGAATTTTATGCTCACTCATCATTATAAAATTACTAAAGTTCTTAAAGGATCCATTATTCATATTTTTCTTATGTCGGTGGCGTTAACCTGCCTTTTTCCTCTCTTTTGGATGGTGCGCAGCGCCCTCATGACGAATGAAACAATATTTATCGATAAATCTCTTTTCCCTCAACACTTAAATTTTAACAATTTCGCTCAAGCCTGGACCGAAGGCAATTTCGGTCTTTTTTTCTTAAACAGCATGCTTTATACCGTAAGCGTGGTGGCAGGGATTGTCCTTATTTCATCTCTAGCCGCGTATGCTTTTTCAAGGCTGCAGTTTCCGGGTAAAAATTTCTTTTTTTATATGTTTGTAGGCGCGATGATGATCCCCTTGCCGGGCAGTTTTGTGCCTCTTTATGTTTTGATGAATAAATTAGGACTGATCAATACGCGGATAGGTTATATTCTCTGCATGATTAATGTTGGATTATCGATGAGCATCCTTTTGCTTAAAACATTTTTTGATAAAATGCCCGCTGATTTGGAAGACGCGGCGCGCATTGATGGCTGCAGTAAATTAGGGATTTGGTGGCACGTGGCTTTGCCGTTGGCGAAGCCTGCGATCGCGGTTATTGTTATTTTTAACGCTCTGAGCGTATGGAATGAGTATATTTTAGCGACTCTTCTTTTAAACGATAAATCTTTAATGCCTCTGCAAAGAGGGATGATGGTTTTCCAAGGCGCGCATAGCGTGGATTATCCTTTGCTGATGGCGGGATTAACGATTGCCGCGGCGCCTATTATTTTGATCTATTTACTGATGCAGAGACACATTATTAAAGGTTTAGTTTCAGGAGCGATCGTCGGATGAGATACAAGAATTTATCTATTTATGGAAATTTAATTTTTATTCTTTTTTTTTCTTCTTGCGCCGGCGGAGAAGAAAAGACAAATTTAAAAACCGAACAAAAGGCGTCCAATCCACCCACCGCTGAAGCAAAAATTATTCTGCCTTCTTCCTCTGAAGATTTAGTTCGCCTAGCCTGGGAAGCCTCTAGCAAGGACGATCTAGAAACATTAAATAAATTACTTAAGCGCGCTTTAGAGTTTTATGGTGACAAGGCTCAGCAACTTCAGGCCTCTTTGACCAGTTTTCCTATGCGCGGGGAAGAAAAAAAATATCAGATTTTAAATGATGTGGCGACGATTTTTTTCATTAAAGGGGAAGTGCTCATGAACAGAGGCCAAAGGGAAGAGGCCCTTGTTCAATTCCAAGAGATTCTCGATGATTATTTTTGGGCCCAATCTTGGGATCCGCGTGGTTGGTATTGGTCTGTTTCTGAGAAAAGTCAGGCAAGCATTGATGTTTTGATGGGAAAACAGCCTGAGGAAGACGTTAGGGAGGATGTTGTTCGTACGAAGCCCAAGCTTTATTCGAAGGGGACCGAGAATGTTATTGATTATAAAAAGTACGGAGAATTCTTGAATGTCGGAACGTCCGATTATTCTTATAAAATTGTGGATAATACGGGACTTATCAAAGCCTTAGGCGAAGGAATTTATCCAAATGCGAGCGATGTCTTTAACAATCCTCGCTACAGAGAGGTAAGGAAAGAAGGCAGGCTCAAAGATAAATATTGGGATTACGTCAATAGCAATGATCTTGAGGCGGCTTATTTTAAATGGGTAACCGCTCCGGAGTCTTTAGGGATACGATTATTTTATATTGGTTTAATATTTGAAAAGGCTGAGATGTATTACGAGGCCCTCAAGGCGTATCAAGCCTTAATCGTGCATTTCCCCAAGACAGTTGCCTGGACGTATTGGCAAACTCCTTGGTATCCCGGGCAGGTTGCCGTTGCTAAAATTCGGCATCTTATCCGTATGCATCCCGAGTTTAATTTGGTGGATGAAGGGATGAAAGTTGTTATTGAGAATAGTTATGATAATGATACGGAAAATGATGTGATCACGACCTATCCGGGAAGAATTATTTTCAAAGATGCTTTAGGTAAAGAAAAAACATTAGAATGGGAGCGGAAAATTCCTTTAGAAAAAATAAAGAAGATGATCGGTAAGGGCGAGGTGCGTTTAGTCCAATATGAAAGCGGGCATTGGCAATTATTGGTTAACGATCATCCTTATGTGATTAAAGGGATGACTTATGTTTCGACCAAAGTAGGCCAGAGCCCAGATAAAGGGACTCTGAAGAGCTGGATGGAAGCGGATGAGAATAACAATGGTTTAGCAGATGGTCCGTACGATTCTTGGGTGGATACAAATCGCAATAATAAAAAAGATTCTGATGAACCCACTGTTGGCGATTTTCAATTGATGAAAGAAATGGGATTAAATACGTTAAGAATTTATCATCAGCCTTTCGCTCCGAATAAGGAATTTTTAAGAAAAATGTTTAAAGATTATGGCATCCGCGTTATTGTCGGCGATTATTTAGGTAAATATACGCTTGGTTCAGGGGCTGGTTGGTTCGAAGGCACGGATTATGAAAATCCGGAGCATAGAAAAAACATGCTGGAATCGGTTAAGAAAATGGTTATGGAATTTAAAGACGAACCGTATGTTCTGATGTGGCTTTTAGGCAATGAAAATAATTATGGCATTGCCTGTAACGCGGATAAAAAACCGGAGGCGTATTACAAGTTTGTTAATGAAGTGGCCAAATGGATTAAGTCTGTTGATCAAAATCATCCCGTCGCCATAAGCAATGGAGACACTCTTTATCTTGATATTTTTGCTAAGAACGCGCCTGAAGTGGATATTTTTGCCGCGAATGTTTATCGGGGGGATTACGGCTTTGGGTCATTTTGGGCGCAGGTTTTTGACGCGACAGGCAAGCCTGCTTTTATTACGGAATACGGCTGTCCGGCTTACGCTAAACACTTGAGCTTAGAGGAAGCGGAAGAAGCTCAGGCTTTGTATCACAAAGGCAATTGGCTTGATATTGAAGAAAATTTAGCGGGGAATCCGCGAGGAACAGGGAATGCCTTGGGCGGTGTTGTTTTTGAATGGATGGATGAGTGGTGGAAAAATTATGAGCCTTTTGCCCATGATCGCAAATCTGATGCCATTGGCCCATTCCCCGGAGGCTATTATTTTGAAGAATGGTTTGGCATTATCGCGCAAGGCGATGGGACGAAAAGTCCATTTTTGCGCCAATTAAGAAAAAGTTATTTTGTTTATAAAGAATTGTGGAATAAATAAAGCCGCTAAAGATGCCACAAATTGGCATTTTTAGAAGAAATAGTATATACTTATGGTTCGACGCGCTTCGCTTGCTCACCATTGGATAGGAGCGTCGAACCACCCTGAGCGAGCGAAGCGAGTCGAAGGGGTTACTACGGATCCAGTTTTTTAATCAAATTAACTAGGAGGTTTTTGTATGAAAAAGTTTTTTTTAGCGGCATTCCTGATTATGGTTTTTTTTAGTGCGGTTCCTGAGTCAACGGCGGCTTACAATTTTGGCGATTTTCGTTCCGAAACTTTAGCCAGTAAGGCTTGGGGCGTTTTGGAAAAAGGAGACATTGAGGAGGTTTTAGCCTATACGAACAAATGCATCGAACTTTATGGCCAACAGGCTAAAAAGATGCAGGAGAGTTTAAGCGGTTATCCTCAAGGAACTAACGAGCAAATATTTTCCTATTGGGCCTTGAATGATGTCGCTACATCGCTTTTTATTCAAGGTGAAGCTTATCGTAAGGCCAATATGATGGAAGAGGCTAAGGAAGTTTATAAAAAAATCGTTAATGAATATTCTTATGGTCAAACATGGGATGTAAAGGGTTGGTTCTGGAAACCAGCTGAGGCCGCCAAAGAAAAATTGGCGATGATTGAATCTGGCTCTAATCTAGACTTTGGTGATTACAGTTCTTCCTTCTTAACAGTTAAGGCTTGGGAGGCGTTAGGCAAAAGTGATTCTGAATCCGTTAAAACGTATGTCAATAAGGTGATCGAATTATACGGCGAGCAGGCTAAACAAATGCAGACTTCTTTAACGGAATATCCATGGGAATCCAAAGAAAAAATATTTTCTTACTGGGCATTGAATGATGTAGGAACAGCTTTTTATATTTTAGCGGAATCTTATAAAAAGGCGGGAAAAACAAAAGAAGCTCAGGAGGCGTATAAAAAACTTGTAGATGAATATTTTTATGCTCAGTGCTGGGATCCCAATGGATGGTTTTGGAAACCAGCCGAGGCCGCGCAGCAATCTTTAGATGAATTAGGGGAAATTTGATGGTTCGACGCGCTTCGCTTGCTCACCATTGATTAAAGCGTCGAGGGATTATTTAATATTCGTTTTAAGGATGAGCTTTTAACCATGAAAGAATGGATATTTGTTTTGGCGTTGTGCGTGAGTGTTGTATTAGTCGGATGCGGGGAATCAAATCATTCTCAAAGAGGAACCCCAGAGCCCGAACATACTTCAGTCCCAGCGACATTCCAACCGTTTTATATTTTCGCTGACAAAGGTTCACGTCAAAATCACTACGTGCCTTCTGGTTTTATGCCGGATGGCAAATGCCTCGCTTTTGAAGATTCTTTTAAGAAAAATTGTTACGCCGGAGAAACCTGTATTAAGGTCACGTATGACATTGGGTGTTCAGAAAAGAATCAGAAATGGGTTGGGATTTATTGGTTAAATCCTCCTAATAATTGGGGCAGTCGAAAGGGAGGGTTTAATCTTACCGGTGCTCAGAAACTTACCCTTTGGGCTAAAGGGGAAAAAGGGGGCGAACAGATTCAAGAATTTAAGATTGGCGGAGTTTTGGGTGATTATCCCGATTCTGATACCATTGTTATAGGGCCTGTGATTTTGACAAATCAATGGAAAAAGTATACCTTGGATCTGCGAGGGAAAGATTTATCGTATATTAGCGGAGGTTTTGCTTGGGTTACGGAGGTGGCTGTTAATCCAGAGAATTGCGTATTTTATCTGGACGAGATCAAATTTGAGTAAAAAACTGTTGGGACAATAATTTATCCCTGCTATCTTTTTAAAAAGATGGTGGGGTTTTTTATTTGTTATTGATTTCAACAAAAGAAAATCCGAATTCTTCTTGTAATGGAAGTGAGACTTTGATATATTTGTAATCAACGGATTTTCTATAAAATTTTTTCAAAAGGAAGGGCATGTCTAAAGCGATAAAATTAAGCCTTTTTATTCTTATATTTTTCCTTGCCGTAAGTCTTATCTTCGGGTTTTATTCCCTCGTTCAGAAGCAAAAATTAGAAAAAGAAAAAGGGTTTTTGCAAGACGAGTTGAGCCAATCACAGGCGCGAGAGAAAGACTCTGTGATTAAAATGAAGAAATTAGAAGAAGAAGCTAAGAGCGCGGCGGAAGAAAAAGATCAATTAAGCAAACAGTTGGAAGAAAGCAAAAAACAAGTAGAAAATATTTTTAGTCAAATTGATGAGGTTGCCCGCGAGCGAGACCAATGGAAGAAAGAGATCGATGATGTAAGGAAAGAAAGAGACGATCTTTTAGTCAAAATTGATGAGCTCAGCAAAAAAGAATCCGAAGAAGTTTCTCGAAAAACAAAAGAAACATCTTTAGCTTCGGGCATGTCCTCAGATTCCATTAATCCTTCCACGATACCGTCCATTACGGATGAAGAGTATTGGGCTTCGGTCTTAAGAGAAAAAGCCTCTTTAGAAGTCGAAATTGATAAATTTAAAGAAGAATTGTTGCGGCAGACTATTTCCTCGGTAGAGTTAAAAGAAAGCAATGCCAAGTTCCAGATGGAACTAGATGCTTTAGGGCGCGCCAAAGAGGATATGGAAAGGGAAATTGAGAATAAAGAGCAGGTCATTAATAATTTATCTCTGGAATTGGCGCGGGCCAAAAATGACCGAAAATTCGCCGCCGATACGATTGAAAAATTAAATAGTGAAAGTGTGGGCTTAAGAGATGAATTAAAAAATTTTATTTCGATGAAAAGCAGTTTAGAAAAATCCATTATTTTATTAATGGAAGATAAAAATAAGTTAGAGAGAAAATTGGCGGAGTCGGAAGGTTTGATCCAAGGTAAAATTGATGAGCTTTGGGGAATGAAAAGCAGCCTGGATCAGAAAATTAAAATCAGTCAACCCAAACCCGCCGCGGACAAAAAACAACCCCCCAAAAAATCACGAGAATTAGAATTGCCTCCCATTGTTGTTCGCTCGGGAGGGGAGGATTTAAGTGAGGTTAGAGACGGTCAGAAAGAAAACGTTGGCTTGAATGGCCAAATTTTAAGCGTCAATGACGAGAATAATTTTGTGATTATCAGTTTAGGCGAGAACACGGGGATCCGCGAAGCAGATACTCTCAATGTTTATCGGGGCTCTCAATATATCGCTCAACTGGAAGTCATCCAAGTCAGAAAAGATATTTCCGCCGCCGATATTAAAGAACAGACAACAAACTTACAGGTCGGAGATTTAGTCAAATAGGCACTATCAAATAAAATGCGTAGAAAACAAGTCAGCATAACGGATGTGGCCAATCGAGCGAAGGTCTCTATCACGACAGTCTCTCGAGTTTTGAATAAATTCCCTACCGTTTCCCCCGGGAATCAAACCAAAGTCGAAGAGGCGATAGCCCATCTTAAATTTAAACCTAATGTCAGCGCTCAGCGTTTGGCTAGAGGCGTTACCAATGCCATCGGATTGGTGATGCCGGGTTACCCGGGGATATTCCATTCTTTCTACGCTATTGAGATTATCCGCGGGATAGGGCATGCTTGCGAAAGCTTGAAATTAGATTTGTTATTTCATATTACGGATGGGAATAATTCCATTAATACGAATGCCGTTGGAGGGGTTATCTTCGCTGATATTATTGAAAATTTAAAGCAAGTGCAAGCCGCTGTTGAGTCAGGCGCGCAATGTATTGTTATTAATAATAAAATAGATGATTTAGACGTGGATTATATCGCGGTCGATAACGTTCTTGGCGGCAAGATAGCGGCCGATTATTTTATCAGTTTAGGTCATCAAAAGATTGCCGTGATCACGGGGAACTTAAATACTCAAGGTGGACTTCAACGATTCGAAGGGTTTAAAGATTTTCTTCAAAGTAAATCGATTCCTTTGCCTGAAGAATATATTTTTCAGGGAGATTATTCAAGACGCAGCGCTCGATTGGGTATGGAAAAATTTTTAACGCTCAAAGATCCGCCCACCGCTATTTTCGCGGCAAGCGATGAAATGGCTTTAGAGGCGATTGCCGCTATCCTCGAGAGAGGGTTTAAAATCCCGCAACATTTTTCCGTGATTGGTTTTGATGATAATCCGGCCTGCCTTTATGGTCCTGTGGCTTTAACAACCATCAGGCAGCCTCTTTTTCGAATGGCTGAAGATTCGGTCAAGGTCTTGCACTCAGCTATTGCCGGCAAGGAGAAAGGGAAAACCAAAATTTTACTTCCTCCCGAATTGGTTGTCAGAGAATCCTGCGCCGCGCCCGCGAAGGCGTAATTTTTTAGATCTGCTCTTCTATCCCTCGTTTCGTAAAATCTTGACAAAAAAGTGATTTCAAGATAAATTAATGCACATGAAACATTACGATTGTTTAGTGATTGGCGCTGGGCACGCGGGGATTGAGGCAGCCTTGGCATCAGCTCGCATGGGTTGCTCCACTTTGATGGTGACGTTCTTTTTTGACACCATCGGCCAGATGAGCTGTAACCCGGCTATTGGGGGCGTGGGTAAGGGCCAGTTGGTCAAAGAAATCGATGCCTTAGGCGGCGAAATGGGGCTGGCCGCGGATCGTACGGGGATCCAGTTTCGTCAGCTGAATGCCTCGAAGGGCCAAGCGGTGCGTTCTTCTCGATGCCAATCGGATCGTAAGCGTTACAAACTCACCATGCAGAATGTGGTTCGTCACCAAAAAAATTTGGATGTCTTGGAAGATAAAGTTGCCGAAATTATTGTTAAATCGGGTAAAGTTGTTGGGATAAAGACGGAAAGTGATATTGAAATTTCTTGCGTCTCGCTTGTTATTACGACAGGCACCTTTTTAAATGGCCGCATTCATATCGGGAAACAAATTACGCCAGGTGGGCGCATCGGAGAGCCTAATTCCACGCGTCTTACGGATAGTTTAAAAAATTTGGGTTTTGAAATTCTAACTTTTAAAACCGGAACTCCTCCCAGGCTCGATGGCTCCACGATCGATTTCTCCACGCTAGAGCCGCAATATTCGGATAATCCTCCTGTTCCTTTTTCTTTTAGAACACCCTTTATTCCCAGAGATCAGAAATTATTGCCTTGTCATATTACGCACACATCCGAGCGCGCTCACGCCATTATTTGCGCGAATATGCATTTGTCACCGATGTATTCCGGGCAAATTCAGGCGACCGGTGTGCGGTATTGCCCATCCATTGAAGATAAATTAAAAAAATTCGCCGATAAAAAAAGTCACCAGATTTTTCTAGAGCCGGAAGGCCTGGATACAAGCGAATATTATCCCAATGGTATTTCCACGGGACTTCCCGCAGAGGTGCAGGAAGAATTTGTGCATTCCATCCCCGGGTTAGAAAAGGTAAAAATCATCCGTTACGGATATTCGATTGAACACGGCGTTGTTCCCCCCACGGAATTAATCCCATCCTTGGAGACAAAAAGAATCCAAGGACTCTTTTTAGCAGGCCAGATTAATGGAACAACCGGGTATGAAGAAGCCGCTGGTCAGGGAATCGTGGCTGGGATTAACGCGGCTTTGAGGGCCCAAAATAAGCCCCCCTTTATTTTAGGCCGCCATGAATCGTATATCGGCGTTTTGATTGATGATTTAACGACTAAGGGGACAGAAGAGCCTTACCGGATGTTTACTTCGCGCGTGGAATATCGTTTGATTATCCGTGAAGATAACGCCGATCGAAGACTTTCTCAATACGGATATGCCTTTGGATTGATCCTCGAGAACGAATACCGCCGCATTGAGCGTAAATATGATCTTATTGGGAAAGAAATTGAGCATCTTCAAAACACGCGTATTCATCCGGGCACGGAATTGGATCAATCGTTAGTGAAGGCCGGAAGCGCGCCCCTTCGCCAGCCGACGAATTTAAGGGAACTTTTAAAACGGCCGGAGATCACTTACGCGATGATCGCGCCTTTCGACGGGGATTTGAAGGATTTTTCCAAACAAGTGATTGATCAGGTTGAATATGAAATCAAGTATGAAGGTTTTATTGCTCGGCAATTAAAAGAGGTCGAACGCTTTCGACATATTGAAAATATAAGAATCCCGGCTGACATCGGTTACGATAAGATTTCCGGTTTGTCCATGGAGATTCGGCAAAAATTAAATAAATTTTTACCGCTTAATTTAGGCCAGGCGCATCGAATTTCCGGAGTGACCCCCGCGGCGATTTCTATCTTGATGGTGTATTTAAAAAAATTAAGCGAGTTGCGTAAGAATGCAAAACATGGAACTGAATAATCATGAAAAAGAGCGTTATGCCCGGCAGTTAATCCTTCCTGAGTTTGGCACAGAAGGCCAGCTTAAATTAAAAAACGCGAAAATTCTTTTAGTCGGGGTGGGGGGGTTAGGCTCGCCTCAAGCCATTTATTTGTCCGCTTCCGGCGTGGGAACTTTGGGGATCATCGATCCTGATTCCGTCGCGCTCAATAATCTTCACCGGCAGGTTATTCACTTTACCAAAGATGTTGGCAGATCAAAAGTGGTTTCGGCTCAAGAAAAGATTGAGCAGATTAATCCTCACGTGAAAGTCCTCACGTATCCCGCGAAATTAACCGCTCAGAACGCCTTAGAAATTTTTAAAAATTATGATCTTATTATCGACGGAACGGATAATTTCTCGGCTCGGTATTTAATTAATGACGCTTGTGTGATGTTGGCTAAGCCTTTTATCTTTGGCGGGATTTTTCGTTTTGAAGGACAGGTGAGTGTCTTCGGCCTCAAAGACGGCCCATGCTATCGTTGTCTTTTTGGGGAGCCGCCGGCGTCGGAAGCGATTCCATCGTGCGCCCAAGCCGGTGTCTTGGGCGTTTTGCCTGGGATTGTGGGATTGATTCAGGCTAATGAGGCGATTAAAATTATTTGCGGCATAGGTGAGCCGTTAAGGGAAAGACTTCTCATTTTCGATGCCTTGACAACAACTTTTCGCGAAGTGCGTATTAAAAAAGATCCCGCGTGTCCGATGTGCGGCGATCACAAAACGATTGTGAATCTCAAAGAATATCAGGAAAATTGTTTGGGAGGGAAAAACATGGAAATTAGCGTTCCAGAACTTAAAGAAATTATGAACGACTTTTCAAAAAAATATGTCTTGATCGACGTGCGTGAACCGTTGGAATGGGACAAGGGGCATATCGCGGGGGCAGTTTCAAAACCTTTAAGCACTTTTGAAGAAAATTATCAGGATATTCCCAAAGACGGAAAAGTTTTTATCCATTGCCAGGCTGGCAGCCGCAGCTCCAAAGCCGTTGAATTTTTGCGGTCAAAAGGGTATACGAATTGTTGGAATGTTGGCGGCGGGATGAATGCGTGGTAATATGTGTTGACATGTTTTTGTGCGCGATGTTATAATTTTCAACGTTGTGATATTCAATTTAGATTTTTTAAAAAAATTATAATTTTAATTTAATGGAGGCAATGATGGGACAAACAACCACGTTTGACAAGAAAATGAATATTGCCGAAGATATTACCAAATTAATCGGTAAAACACCTTTGGTGCGTTTGAATAAAATGAATAAAGACTGCGTCGCGGATATTGTTTTAAAACTGGAATTTTATAATCCTTTAGGATCGGTCAAAGACAGGATTGGTTTAGCGATGATTGAGGCGGCTGAGCGCGAGGGAAAAATTAATAAAGAAAAGACAACTATTTTGGAACCTACGTCAGGGAATACGGGTATTGCCTTGGCTTTTGTCTGCGCGGTGAAAGGATATAAATTGACTTTAACGATGCCCGAGACCATGAGCTTGGAAAGACGCGCGTTGTTAAAAGCCTTTGGCGCTAATTTAATTTTAACTCCTGGCCCGGAAGGGATGAAGGGGGCTATCAAGAAGGCGCAAGAATTGGCCGCGAGCGATTCCAATTATTTTATCCCTCAGCAATTTGAAAATTTGGCGAATCCTGAGATTCATCGCAAAACGACCGCTGAAGAAATTTGGAATGATACCAATGGCCAGGCGGATATTTTAATTTCAGGCATCGGGACTGGCGGAACTATCACCGGTGTCGCTGAGGTTATCAAGGGAAGAAAGCCTTCCTTTAAGGCGATTGCTGTTGAGCCGAAAAATTCTCCGGTTCTTTCCGGCGGAGCACCTGGCCCTCATAAAATTCAAGGGATTGGCGCGGGGTTCGTTCCAAAAATTTTAAATACGAAGATTATCGATGAGATTATTCAAGTCGACAATGACGAGGCATTCGCTCACGCGAAGAGATTAATGCGCGAGGAAGGCATTTTGGCCGGAATTTCTTCAGGCGCGGCCGTGTGCGCTGCTCTAAAAGTTGCCAAAAGACCTGAGAATAAAGGTAAATTGATCGTTGTGATTATTCCCTCGACCGGTGAGCGGTATTTAAGCACGGATTTATTCGCGGAATTTAGAAGCTAGATTACATTTACCTGTTCCACCCCGGGTGTGGAAAATTCCACACCCGGGGTGGAACAGGTCACTTATGACCCCCAAAAACTTCTCCAGTCCTGCCATACGCTTTTTCTTCTTTCTTCTCATTATTTTAGGCCTTTGGGCTTTGGGAAAATTTTTCAATATTGATGTCGCGCAGTATCAAGCCCTCCTTAAGCAATATCCTCTTTGGTTATCCGCGTCTCTTTTTATTTTATTGTACGTTGTTGTCACTTTTCTCATTTGGTTTGGCACGATCGACATTTTTCGGATTTCAGCGGCGATTCTTTTTGGCGGAGTTGTCAGCACAATCATCGTTTGGGTCGCGGAATTAATCAATGCCTTCATGCTTTTTCATTTAAGCCGAAAGCTGGGCAGAGATTACGTGGTTGAAAAATTTAGATTAAAAGCAAAAGATGTCGAGCAGGCTAAAAAACACCAAAGTGCTTTTGGGGTTTTTGTTCTGCGGTTTAATCCCTTAGTGCCTTTCCGAATAATGGATTTGGCGTATGGATTAAGTTCTTTAAGTTTTAAGACATATTTTAAGGGAATTTCGTTTTCATCTTTGGTCAGAATTTTTTGGCTTCAAAGTATTATCGCGATTGTAGGGCAGGCCGCCTTTAAAAATCCCTCGCTCTTGGCAACCTCTCTTCTCGAGCATCCCTTTATTTTAATTTACAGCGCGGTTTATTTTTTGTTGGTTTTGATTTTAAGTATTGTGGCGATCATTTCCTATTCTCAATTCTCCGCCAGTCGGTGAAGACGGGATCGAAATGGCGGGTTTTTAGCAGGTCAACGATTTCTTTCACCGAGCGATGGTCGGCGATGTCAAATTGAGGGTCTTGATCCTCCGGGGATTTTAAAGTGTACCCGCCCACAGAGGTATTCGAGCCCGCGGACATGCGGGTGACACCTAATTCCAGCGCGTGGTCGCGCAACTTAGGGTCTTCACGCGTGGATAAATTGATTCCTACTCTTGGGAAGAGAATCCGTGTTAAGCAAATAATTTTAATGAATGTTTTGTCATCCACAAAACATTGAGCGAAGTTTTCTCCTTTGATGGGTTTAAGCCGCGGGAAAGAAACGCCGTATTCAACTCCCGGATATTGTTTTTCCATAAAACATAAGTGTTGATACAAACAAAACAAATCCTCTGTGACATTAGCTAACCCTAAGAGGATGCCCATCGATATACTTCGAATGCCAGCCTTGGCCGCGCGCTGGGGCGTATCGTAACGGAAATTATAATTTGATTTTGTCCCAGAAATATGCACTTGCGCGTATCGCGCGGGGTCGTAAGTTTCTTGATACACGGTAATCCCATCCACTCCTTGCTCAAAGAGTTCTTTGTATTCCTGTTCTTCCATCGGATGGACTTCAAGGGCGATATTGGGAAAATAATTTTTAGCCACGCTTACCGCTTTTTTTAAATAGGCGAGGGGAGTGACCTTGTACGACTCACCGGTTAAGAGTAAGATGTTTTCAATGCCCTGGTCAGCGACGAATTTCATTTCCTTCCGCGTCTCTTCAGCGGTTAGTTTAAAACGTTTGATACGGTTATGGCTGTTGAATCCGCAGTACGTGCAGTAACTGCTGCAGAAATTTGATAAATACAAGGGCGCGTACAAACTAATCGTCCGTCCAAAATATTGTTGAGTGATCGCCCGAGATTTTTGAGCAAAGTCTTCGAGAAATTTGGGATTGTGGTCGTTTAGAATATTTTGTATTTCTTTAAGCGTTAGCATGATGACTAAAAACACGTCTATATTAAAATATTACAGATTTTTTGCCCGCCCCGGCAAGCCGGAACGGCGGGCCGGGGAAACGCGGTATAATATTTTTAGTTTTTTAAAAATATACAGACGTATATTTTTTTCAGTGATACGTTCCACCCATTTTGCCACTTTTTTGAAGCTGAATTCCGGCGGGAAGTGTAATTCCGGGAAATATCCGAATTGTTTTTTCTTCCGGCTTGACAGATAAAGACTGTCGACAAGCGCTTTTTCCGGCTCCGCGATCAGAAAGCCCCCGTCCCCTTTATACCAGTTAAATCCGTCAAATATCGTCGGGGCGATTCTGTGGACTTCAAAAACGCCCGCCTTGGTACGAATGGTGCTTGTATGCGCGGTTGACGCCAAAGTGATTGTTTGGGGAATCTGCTCCAGAATTCCATGAAGATGCAGCGCGCTTATAAATGAAACATAAACACGTTGACGCGGGAATAAATAGGGAATGATTTCAAACGCGGATACTTTTTTGCCCCCCGCCTCCGTCCATACACCGCGGTAAATCTTGACGATTAACCCTTGTCTCACAAGACGGTTTAGGCATTGAACAATTGTTGAGGATGATTTGTCGGAAATTTTTATGAGTTCATGAGTCGTAAAGACTGGATGCCCCAGCTTTTTGATGGAAACCATGATATTTTGAAAATTATTCTTTTTCATTTTTCAGTCCTTCGACTTCGCTCACCATCAGTTCTTCCAAAAAGTGCGCTGTCTTTAGCTTGATTTCATCCCATACCTCCGGCGAAGAATAAGCCATTTTGTCTTCATTTTCCAGATAGGCGACAACAGTGTCCCTGAATTGAGTGAACCCTACTTGGAAAATATTGTCATGGGCTGTTTTGAGCACAGGTTTGCGGACATGTTCCCCCAAAGCCGTCCCAGCGCGTTGGGAATTTAGCCAAAACAGGTCAAAGATATCTCTGGCCTGCAAAATAGACCTTTGGGCCAGCGCGTGAATTTTTTGCGCGATAGCCGAGTTAGCGTCATAATGTGGGACGAGCAAAGGACTCATTTTATAAAAACGGAGGATTGGGGCCGACACCTGCTCCACAACGGCCGTCCCCGTCATTCCACGTCTTGAGAATTCGATTTTGGTGAACAAGTCTTCTCCCGTTGAAGTCAGGATATGGATTTTAAACCGCTGCGTGGTTTCTGTCTGTTTGGCTTTAGTGATATCAGGGGGGACAATCTTGTTAATCCCGAATGACTTGAGGTTGTCTGAGAAGCTGTTCGCCCAGAGAATTTCCATAACGATTTTTTTGACCTTTTCGACTCTGATCCTCTGGATATCAATATCCATATCTTCCGAATACCGGATACTGCCGAAGAATAATTTTAGATTTACCCCGCCTTTAAGAACATAATCTTTCGCCGCTAGTTTCCGACCGAACCAGCGTAAGAATTCCAAGTGAAAAACCTCCCGCGTTTGCAGGGGTGTGGTAAATGGGCTATTCATGTTATGTAGTATAGCTTATTTATTAATAAGTTTCAATTCATAATCATAGAGAAACTATTTATACAAAAATCCCGTCAAGGGGGAAGAGGCGGATGCAATATTTTTTTCCTGAGGGAATTTGCTTAAAAAAGCAAGCCGCCCGGATTGAACGGCCAGAGAGAAAGCTTTAGCGAGTGTCGCGGGATTTCCGGCGGTCGCGACGGCTGTATTGACTAATACCGCGTCGGCTCCCATCTCCATGGCTTCGGCCGCTTGGGAAGGCGTGCCAATTCCCGCGTCGACGATGATCGGCAAATCAATTTCTTCAATCAAAATTTTAATAAATTCTTTTGTTTTTAGCCCCTGATTGCTGCCGATGAGAGATCCTAAAGGCATGACGGCCGCCGCCCCGGCTTTGACTAATTCTCTCGCCGCGTACAAATCCGGATACATGTAAGGCAGGACAACAAATCCTTCTTTGACTAAAATTTCCGTGGCCTTAATCGTTTCGTTATTGTCGGGAAGAAGATATTTGCTGTCGTTGATGACTTCGATTTTAATCCAATTGCCACATCCGGATTCACGGGCAAGGCGCGCGATCCTCACGGCCTCTTGAGCGTTACGGGCTCCCGAAGTATTCACTAAAAGTGTTACATCTTGAGGGATATATTCTAAGATATTTTCTTCGTGTCGTTCTAGATCGATTCGTCGTAAAGCGACCGTCACAATCTGCGTGCCTGAGGCTGTAATGCTTTCCGTCACATCTGTTTTATTCTTAAATTTTCCTGTGCCTAAAAGAAATCTATTCGTAAAATTTTTACCGGCGATAACGAACGATGTATCTTGAATCATTACCCGCCTCCAACAAGGCTTACCAATTCAATAGAATCACCTTTTTTGATGGGAGTATTTTCCCAATGGGGAGTTCGTATGATTTCTCCATTGACTTCAGCAATAACATGTCGAGTATCTTTGCGAAATTGGGCAATCATTTCTTTTAAATTTAAAGAGGAGTTTAATTCTTTTTCTTTGCCATTTAAGATAATTTGCAATTTTTATTTTCCTTTCACGTTGAGAGCTTTATTTTAGACGAATTTGTTCTAAATTGCAAATAAATGAGCAGTCAGAGTAATTTCGGGGCCGCTCATTTATTTAAAATTTTTTCTTTGACAAAAAAAATATGAGGTATAATTAAATTACTTTAATATAAAAAAATGTAGCCAAGAAAGTATTTTTGGTGTATAAAAGAAAATTCAAATAAATTAATTTTAAAATTTTTAAAACGAGGTTAAGATAACGATGATAGAACAAGATCTAGCCCCTCATTCTCAAGCATTTGGCTATCAATTGCTTTTAGATTTGTATGGATGCAAGCCAGGCGTGTGCGATGATTTAACGCTCTGCTACAAATTTCTTGATGAAATTGTTGGGTATTTGGGGATGGAGAAACAAGCTCCGCCGAATATTTTTCGCAGTGATGAGGTGCGTTTTCCCGATAAGGCCGGACTTTCAGGCTGGGTTCCCTTGATTGAAAGTTCCGTGGTGATTCACACGCTGACTCCCAAAGATTTTATTTCCATCGATATTTACTGCTGCCGTTCTTTTAGTATTGAAAAAGCCAAAGCTTTTTGTCGTAAATTTTTTGAACCCAAACGCATGGATGAGCAGTATCTGGAGCGAGGGCTCGATTATTATAAAACGGACAGTAATTATCACAGTTTAATGGTGAAGAAGGGACAGAAGAAACCGGAAATCAGTCTTTTCAAAAAAGAGCCGGAGTTAGCCTTAGCAAAGTAAATTAACGCTTTCTGGTTCTAAAAAATTAAATTCCTAATATGTGGGGAATAGCTTAAAAGGTTATTCCCCAATTTGTTTGATGGCAGGCGTTGTTCCCCCACCTTGCCTCCCCCATAAAGGGGGAGGAATCACACGCAAAAGGCCTGTACAAATTATATGCCTTACACGATCGATACTATCAGTGCAATTGAAGAAAAATGGCAGAAGATTTGGGAAGAGCAAGAAATCTTCAAGGCCCTGGCCTGTCCTGGCCGACAGGCCAAGATGGATTCTAAGCGTAAAAAATATTACGTTTTGGAGATGTTTCCTTATCCATCGGGTAAAATCCACATGGGACATGTCCGCAATTACACAATCACCGATGTGATCGCCCGTTTTAAAATGATGCGAGGCTACAATGTCCTTCATCCGATGGGATTTGACGCCTTTGGCCAGCCCGCCGAGAACGCCGCGATAAAAAATAAAGTCGATCCCGCAGAGTGGACCACCAATTGCATTGATCAGATGCGCCGTGAATTAAAACGGATGGGATTTTCGTACGATTGGGACCGGGAATTGTCCACTTGCGACGCGCAATATTACCGCTGGAATCAATGGATTTTTTTAAAGATGTTTGAGCGTGGGCTTGCTTACAAAAAAGCTTCTCCCGTGAACTGGTGCCCGAGCTGTGAAACGACCCTTGCCAATGAAGAGGTCATCGCGGGCCAATGCTGGCGGTGCAAATCAGAAGTCGTTCAAAAAAATTTAGATCAGTGGTATTTAAAAATTACCGCTTACAGCGAGTCGCTTCTGGAAGATTTAAAAAAATTGGAACACTGGCCACAGCGCGTCGTTGCCATGCAGGGAAACTGGATTGGGAAAAGTTTTGGCGATGAAATTTATTTTAAAGTGGAGGACAGTGAAGATGTTATCCCTGTTTTTACGACCCGCGCGGATACCATTTTTGGCGCGACGTATGTTGTGTTGGCTGCCGAACATCCTTTAGTTGAGAAACTTATCCACGGCGCGTCCGAAGAGAAAAAAATTCGCGACTTTATCGAAAAAGTCGCTAAAGAAAGTAAAAATATCCGCACGTCGGGGAATGTCAAAAAGGAAGGAATGTTTACCGGGAAATACGCTGTTAATCCGGTCAACCAAGAAGTCGTCCCCATTTGGATCGCCGATTATGTCTTAATGGAATACGGCACCGGCGCGATTATGGCTGTCCCCACCCATGACCAGCGGGATTTTGAATTTGCCCAAAGGCACAAACTCCCTTCGAGGATCGTCATTCAAGACCCAGAAAATCCCAAGATAACCGTCGATCAAATGCTCAAGGCTTACGAAGGTCCGGGCGTCTTGATTAATTCTAAGCAATTCGACGGTTGTCTCAATGAAGAGGCAAAAAAGAAAATCAGCGAATGGATGTCCAAAGAAAAAATAGGCAAATGGACGACTCAGTGGAGGCTTCGTGATTGGTTGATTTCCCGCCAGCGGTATTGGGGGACGCCGATTCCGATTGTTTACTGTTCAAAGTGTGGGACGGTTCCCGTGCCGGGAAAAGATTTACCTGTCAAGCTTCCTGAAAAGATTAAAATCACCGGTCAGGGGGGAAGTCCTTTGAACGCGGCGTCTGATTTTGTTAATTGTATTTGTCCAAAGTGTAAATCTAAAGCACGGCGGGAAACAGACACGATGGCGACATTCTTTGATTCTTCATGGTATTTTTTAAGATTCTGTTCTCCACACAACGAAAGAGAAGTATTCGATCAAAAAGAAGCCGCGTACTGGATGCCTGTGGATCAGTATGTCGGCGGGATTGAACACGCTATTTTGCATTTATTGTATTCACGTTTTTTTACGAAATTTTTTCAAGATTTAGGACTTATTAATTTTGATGAGCCATTTACCCGTCTTTTAACCCAAGGGATGGTTTTAAAAAACGGCGAGGTCATGTCTAAATCCAAAGGCAACACGGTTGATCCGGATTTGATTATTGAGAAATTTGGCGCCGATACCTTAAGACTTTTTATTTTATTTGCCGCGCCGCCGGAGGATCAATTGGAATGGAATGATGGCGCCATTGAAGGCTCGTGGCGCTTTTTAAACCGCGTCTGGCAGGTGGTTGAAAAATATAAAAAGGTTGAGGATTCTCTTTTAGATAAAGATTTGGACGAAGAAGATAAAACTTTAGAGCGCGAAAGAAACTTTGCGATTAAGAATGTCACGGAGGATATCACTCAAGGATTTAAATTTAATACCGCCATCAGCCATATTATGGTTTTAATGAACAAGCTGGAGAAATATAAATTCGACACTGAGGGTCCCAAACAAGCTATTTTTAATCGCTGTATTCAGACAGTGATTCTTCTTTTATCTCCATTTACCCCGCACATGTGTGAAGAGCTTTGGCAAAAAATAGGCAAGGGCGAGAAAAGTATTGCCCATGTCGGCTGGCCTGCCTTTGATGAAGCCTCTTTGAAGATGGATCAAATCTCCGTTGTCGTGCAAATTAACGGCAAGCTTAGGGCCCAATTTATGGCGAGCGCTCAAAGCAGTGAAGAAGAGATTAAAGAAATTGTTTTGGCCGATCCTAAAATTCAGAATTTTATCGCCGGCAAGCCCATCCGCCGGACAATCTACGTACCGGGAAAATTAATCAATTTGGTGGTGTAAAAAAACTTCTTTACAGCGCAAAATCTTTCCGATATACTTCTGTTCCCTTCTTTAAAAACCTGTCGATATCTCTATCCTCTTCAAAAGATTTCATTTTTGATCATGATTAACTTAACCAAGGAAGAAAAGTTTGTTTTGATTACTTTAGCCGCTGTTTTGTGGGTAAGCTCCGTCCTGCGGTTTTCTTTAAAGAAGTATCCTCAACTTCACGATATTGTTAATTTTATCGACACGGAAAAAGTATACGCGAAGGTGGATGTCAATATCGCTTCGCTGGAGGAGTTGATTAATATCCCTTACATCGGTCAATATACAGCGGAACGTATTATTGAATATCGTCAAGAAAAAGGGCCGTTTACTTCTTTGGAAGAGATGAAAACAATTAAAGGCATTAAAGAAAAGAATTTTAAGAAATTTTCCGCGTATCTAAGAATTTCTTCTAAAAATAATCTTAAACAATGACATCGCGGCCTCTTGTCTGGATTGCTTTGTGTTTCTGCCTGGGGATTGGGATCGGAGCCGCGTTCCCCACCTATTTTTTTATTATTTCGTTGGTTACTTTTCTATTGATTTTTCTCATTCTGTATTTTTGTCCGCGACGTCTGTTTTTTATTTTTATTTTTATCCTATTTTTCGGTTTAGGGAATTTATACGTTTACAGCTACACTTTTCTTCACCAAGACCATATCAGCTATTGCGCGCATTTTTATAAAAATAAACCAATCATCCTTAAAGGGGTTATTGTCTCGGATGTCACCAAAAAGGAGATTTTTAATAAAGTTAAAACTTCTTTTGTCCTCGAAGTCCGTTTAGTGGAAAGTCCGTGGGGGTGGCAAAAAAGAAATGGAAAAATCTTAGTTGAAATTTTTCGTTCTCCCCAAGTCAGTTACGGAGATTACGTTCTTATCGAAGGAAAACTTCATCGCCCTTTTAATTTTTCGCAAGAACAGGACAGACAAGCGCGGCTTTCCTACCCTGATTATTTAGCTCGTCAGGGAATTCAGTATATTCTAAGCGTGAAAAAGGACGGCGCAATGGAAGTGCTTAAAGAGGGTCAGGGAAATTATTTCAGGGATTTATCGTTTCGTCTGCGGGATTATTTAAGGGCGCTTTTGGCGCGGTATTTATCAAAGAATGAAATGGGCTTGATGCAGGCGATTCTTTTAGGAGACCGCTCATCGATTGCCCCACCTTTAAGAGATTTGTTTATTCATACAGGGACAGTTCATATCTTAGCTATTAGTGGTCTCAACGTGGGGATCGTGGCCACGTTATTTTTTGTTATCTTAAAGCTCATCCCCGTAGGTCATCGTTTACAGATTTTGTTAACGATATTTTTATTGATTATTTATGGTTTCTTGACGGGAGGAAGTCCTTCCGTCGTGCGCGCGACGATCATGGCGGTTGTTTTCTTGGGGAGTTTTATTGTGGAAAAAGAAACAAATACTTTTAACTCTCTTTGTTTAGCCGCCTTCATTATTTTGCTGATGAATCCTTTGAATCTTTTTGATGCCGGATTCCAATTATCTTTTATCTGCGTTCTGGCTATTATTTTTATTTATCCTCTGCTGACAAGAATGATTGAGCGTAAAGGAGAAAAGAGCCATCCCCCAGACCATCCTCTGGTGATTGAAGGTTTTGGGGATACTCTAGCAAAGTCGTTTATTTTATCCCTGGCCGTTTGGCTGGCGGTGGCGGGTTTAATCGCGTATTATTTCAACATTGTGACGCCTTTGACGGTCATCGTTAATTTATTTATGATTCCGCTGAACTTTGTTATTGTTATTCTAGGGTTTGGGCTTCTATTCACGGGAGTTTTTTCTGTATTTTGGGGAGGAATGTTTGCCCTGGCTCTTAAACTAGCCCTTAACGTCATGGCGGGGATTATTTTTTTATTTGATAAGATCCCGTATTCCTACTTTTATATTAAGCCTTTAAACCTATGGGTTCTAGTAACTTACTATCTTATTCTTGGGATGATTACTATCTTTTTATGGAGAAGGAACAGGACTTTGTCCAACCAATGAGAGGAATCATCCATCGATTGCGCGGTGGGATAGGAAGTCACCGGATCGAAGAAGAGCAAAAGCAGAAGATATTGGGATTGTATCGCAGGCAGTATGAAGGGTTTGGGCCGTTATTGGCCAGTGAGAAGCTAAAAGAGCGAGATAAGATTAAGGTCTGTGATGAAACATTACGATTATGGTTAATCAAAGAAGGGTTATGGAAGCCAAGAAGGAGAGGGAATTAAAGAAGCGAAGCTGGCGGGCTCGTAAAGAGCGTTTAGGAGAGATGGCGCAGATGGATGGAAGCCATCACGATTGGCTGGAAGGACGCGGGGCAAAGATGGTGTTGATGGGGTACACGGATGATGCGACAGGGCGTGTCTATGCGAAATTTTATGAATATGAAGGCACGCATCCGGCGATGGATAGTTTAAAGGGGTATATCAAGACAGTGGCAGAAGCCAACAGGTTCTTAAATCAATATTTGCCCAAGTTCAATAAGCAGTTTATGGTGGCAGCGAAAAGAAGTGGGGATTTGCATCAAGGTGCCCAAGGACATTTCTAATTTGGCTTGACATAAAGTAAATTTGGCATTGAATCATGAACTTTTCTCATGTAGAATGAGGCCTTATGAAAAAATATTCAATAGGAATTGACGTTGGCGGGACCAATATCAAATTTGGGTTGGTGGATGGTTTTGCGAAAATTGTGGATAGGGCGCATTTATCTACGGAGAACTTCACTCAGTCCAGGAAAAAATTAATCGAGGCCATTGTTGGAAGAATAGAATATTTAATAGGTAAGAATAATCTCAAAAAAAATAATATTTTAGGCATTGGTTTTGGCTTGCCTGGGCTTATCAATCCCCCAAAAGGGATTGTCAATTTTTTACCTAATATTCCAGGCTGGAAAAACATTCCTTTAAAAAATCTTATCGAAAAGAAATTAAAAATTCCTGTTTATCTCGAGAACGATGTCAATCTCATTACTTTGGGAGAGTGGAAGTATGGAGCGGGAGTTGGTTGCAGGAATCTTATTTGTATGACCTTAGGGACAGGAGTGGGTGGAGGATTAATTCTTGATGGACGATTATATCGGGGCGAAGGATTTGTTGCCGGAGAGATAGGACATATGCCGCTTAACGCAAAAGGTCCAGCGTGTAATTGTGGAGGAGTGGCTTGTTTCGAACAGTATGTAGGGAATCGTCAGATTTTAGAAAAGGTACGAACATTGTTTAAAAAAGAAGGATTCCATCGTATCCAAGATATATTTTGTTTAGCGAATCAAGGGGATCGGAGAGCGCTTGCGCTCTGGGAGGAGATCGCTACGCATATTGGCCACGGATTGATCGGTGTTGTTAATCTGCTTAATCCTCGATTAATTGTTATTGGCGGCGGGGTTTCAAATAATTTTAAGTTTTTACATAAAACAATTAACAAAATTATATTCAAGCGGGCTATGCGAGTCCAAGCCAAAATGGTGAAGATTGCGCGAGCGAAATTAGGCGATGATGGGGGTATTTTAGGGGCGGATGTTCTTATCAGAAGTCTATGAGTTCTTATCGAAGAAAAAAAATATTTATAATTTTATATTTTCTGTTTTGTTTTTTTTGTTTTTCTAAAATTATTCTTGCTGAGACTGAGGATATTCCTTCCTCGAAAGAGGATGCTACTCCTTCTCAAAAAATTTCCAGCTCTTCGGAATCCGTTGAGTTAAACGCGGATACGGTGGAATATGTCGTAACGGAAAACAAGATGGTCGCGACAGGAAATGTCATTGTTATTCATAAAGGAGATACACTCACCTGTGATCGAATCGATTTTTATCGAGACACGAAAATGGCGTATGCTAAAGGGCATGTGCGTTTAGAGATGAGTAAAGGGGCTGTTATCCAGGGAGACCAGATGACTTTTAATTTTGGGATAATGAAAGGAGACTTGGAACAGGCCTTGATTTGGGCTGATCCTTTCTACGGGAAAGGAAAGTCGGTTTCTAAGGTCGATAAAAACAGGGTTGTGATGGCCAGAGGTTATATGACCACCTGCGATCTTGAAAAACCACATTTTCGTTTTGTCTCTCGGACATGGGACATTTATCCCAAAGATAAATTAATCGCTCGGCACGCGCGTTTTATGGTGGGAGAGGTGCCGCTTTTTTATACGCCTCGTTTTGTTCAAGATATTAGCGGGAAAAGACCACTTTTTACTTTTATCCCAGGATATGATAAAGAATGGGGAATGTTTTTGCTTTCTACCATGCGGTATAAATTAAATGAGCATGTGAAAGGGTTTGTCCATTTTGATGCCCGTGAAAAAAAGGATGTCGCCGGAGGGGTCGATGTCTTTTATGAAACCCCTAACACTGGGGATGGGATTATCAAAATTTACTATATGAATGAACGCAACATTACTTCCAAGAGATTTTATAAACCACGTCCGAGTCCTACGATGGAACGTGAACGATTTAAAGTCGAGTGGCGGCATAAGTGGCAGATTGACAAAGAGACAAATGTTATTCTGCAATATTATAAACGGAGCGATGCAGATTTTTTAAAAGAATATTTTGAAAAAGAGTTTAAAAAAGATACAGCCGCTTCAACCAATACTTATTTTTTGTTAACGAGGGCTTTGCCCGCCGGGACATTAAGTTTTAGAACGGATAAGAGAGTGAATCGTTTCGAAGGAGGCGTGGAGAGATTGCCCGAAATAGCTTACGATTTGTCTAGTCAACAAATAGGGGATTCTAAATTTTATTTTAGAGGAGTAACCACGTATTCTAATTTGGCTAACAAGCAAGCGTCTCCTACGGAGGTGCGCCTGGATACGCAGCGAGTGGATTTCGATAGCGACGTTTCCTATTTAGCAAAAATATTATTTATTGAACTCAAACCATTTGTAGGGGGGAAAGAGACCTATTATACCAAAACAAAGGATCCCGCCAAACAGCATATTTTGCGAGGCATGTTTAAGACAGGAGCCACGTTAAGTACAAAGTTTTATAAATTATGGGATATCCAATCGAATTTATGGCAGATGAATATTCATCGATTAAGACATGTTATTACACCCACGGTTACTTATAATTATGATCATGACCCTACGGTTCCTTCGACGACGTTAGATTCCTATGATGGGATAGATAGTTTACAAAGGCGGCATAATATTAATTTTGCGCTTGAAAATAAGTTGCAAACAAAAAGAGGCGGTACGCCGGTCGATTTGCTAAGAGTTGGTATTAACAGTGATTTCCATTTAAAAGAACATCCTGCAAAAGGAGGATTTGACACAGTTATTTCGAGGGTTGAATTGATTCCCAGGGAGAGATTCCGGTTTTATGTGGATTCAAGTTACGATACTAAAGATCATAAAATGAAGACAGTCAATTTTGAGTTTTATATTAATGAAGGGGACCCTAAGTGGTCCTGGATCGTAGGAAAAAGATGGTCCCCCTCTACCTTTGATGAAGTCACCTCAGAGTTTGCTTATCAAATTAATCCCAAATGGAAATTTAGGCTGTACGATCTTTTTGATTTATGGAATGGCGGGCTTAAGGAACAAGAGGTTAGCGTCACTCGGGATCTTCATTGCTGGGAAATGAGTATTAATTTCACGGAAAAAAGAGGACAGGGTAACGAAATTTGGCTTGTCTTCACATTGAAGGCTTTTCCTGATATGGCTTTGGATTTGGGAACAAGTTTCAATAGACGCAAAGTCGGTTCTCAAGCTGGAGAGACGCCTTGAGGTCTCAGCCCATACAATAATCGAGAATCCGTAGGAGAGAAATAATATGAATATTGCTGTTATTGGTTCAGGTTATGTCGGCCTTGTGACGGGAGTTTGTTTAGCTGAAATTGGCCACAAGGTTATTTGTGTTGACAATGATCTTGGGAAGATCAAAAAACTTCAAAAGGGAAAACTCCCTATATTTGAGCCCCAGCTAGATGCTTTATTACAGAAAAATCTTTCTCAAAAAAGACTTGTCTTTTCATCCTCCATCGGAGAAGCTACCAAAGAATCAACAGTTATTTTTATAGCCGTGGGAACTCCTTCGAAAAAGAACGGGGATCCGGATTTGATTTACGTGGAAAATGTCGCGCGAGAAATCGCGTTACATATGAATTCTTATAAATTGATTGTTGAAAAATCGACTGTTCCCGCGGAGACAGGGAATCGTATCCGTCGAACTATTCATCTGAATTTGCCCAATAAATTTAAGAAAGGCAGTAAATTGGCTCTTGAGTTTGATGTGGCATCTAACCCTGAATTTTTGCGAGAAGGTTCGGCGGTTTCTGATTTTCTTAACCCCGACAGAATCGTTATTGGAGTGGAAACGACAAGAGCGGAAAGAATTTTGAGAGAAATTTATGAGCCAATAAAAACCAATGTGGTGGTTACTGACATTAAGTCATCAGAGCTTATTAAGCATGCCTCCAATGCTTTTTTAGCCACAAAGATTTCTTTTATTAACGCTGTCGCGCAGATTTGTGATCATGTGGGAGGCGATGTCTTGAAAGTAGCCGAAGGGTTGGGATTAGATAAACGTATCGGTCGTAAATTTCTTGATGCTGGGATAGGATATGGAGGGAGTTGTTTCCCTAAAGATGTGGATGCGTTCATCCGCTTGAGCGAAAAGAGTGGTTATGATTTTAATTTATTAAAAGAGGTAAGGAATGTTAATGAGTATCAGAAAAATTATTTCATCAAACTCATAGAAGATAAACTCTGGAATGTAAGAAGTAAAGTTATAGGCGTGCTAGGTTTAGCCTTTAAGCCGAATACCGACGACATGCGTAGCGCCCCCTCCATTGACATTATCCTTCATTTACAGCGGGAAGGAGCTAAGGTTAAAGTCTATGATCCGCAAGCCATGCCTAAATCTAAAGGGTTCTTAAAGAAAGTCGCATTTTGCAAAAATTCTTATGATTTAGCAAAAGGGTGTGATTGTTTGCTTCTTTTAACGGAATGGGATGAATTTAAAGAGTTAAATTTTGAAAAAATAAAACGATT
>Ga0082335_1000754_pt1 | contig 77091 bp, 64 predicted proteins | sample Subgrocontami58m_FD_72375 | JGI IMG/M metagenome (GOLD analysis project Ga0082335, IMG submission 72375) | Subsurface groundwater microbial communities from S. Glens Falls, New York, USA - GMW37 contaminated, 5.8 m (SPADES assembly) (version 2) ... | reverse complement strand
CCAGATTCTTTATCAAATATGCCACTGAATTGTTCGTAGCCATTCTTTAAGGTCTCAAGTGTCAACCCCCTATCTACCGCAGCAATAGCATGGCTCTGTAAGGCACTGGTAATTTGCTCACTTGACCGGATAATCTGCTGTGCATCTTCTTGCCACAATTTACTTATTTGATTAAAAAGTTCTATCAAACCCGGAACTCCCAATCTGGACCTTTTAGGAAAGTATGTCCCTGCAAAGAAAGGCTTTTTATCAGGTGTCATGATAATAGTGAGGGGCCAGCCGCCGCTGCCTGTCATTGCCTGGCACACTGTCATGTAGATGTTATCAATATCAGGCCGCTCTTCCCTGTCAAGTTTGATAGAGACAAAGTGCTTATTCATGACAAGAGCAACCTCTTCGTCAGAGAAAGATTCCTCTTCCATCACATGGCACCAGTGGCAGGTAGAGTATCCAATGGAAAGGAATATAAGTTTATTTTCTTTTTTTGCCTTTTCAAATGCCTCATCCCCCCAGGGATACCAGTCAACAGGATTATGGGCATGCTGGATAAGGTATGGGCTTTTTTCATGAATCAGGCGATTTGTCCATTTATGATGGGCTTCTCGTGCGGGTGTCACTTCACCTCCATTTATAATAGACGGTGAAACAAGCCAAAAGATTGCAGCAAGGACTATTGCACTCTTAGTATGCGTACAACTTGCCATAGGGGCGGCTGCTAAGGGGTGAGAGTTTAAGGAAATCCTTGTCTATTATCTTCTTAAAATCCAATTCAAAATCTTTGCAGTACTCCTTTAAATATTTTGATAACGTACTCTTATCCTCATCAGTCATTTCTGCCTTACCAACTTCTCTGCCTAACTGGTAATCTTCTATATTACCCCTGACATATATAACGCCGCCATGCATGCCTGTGCCTAAATAATTCCCTGTCAAGGGTTGGTCTTTTTTTGCATCCAATCCTAATAATATCAATGTCCCTCCAGCCATGTATTCTCCAAGAAAGTCTCTTGCCACACCACCAACAACAATTACGGGAGAATTATCTTTAAATGCCTTCATGTGAATACCTACCCTGTAACCTACATCACCTCTTACAAAGAGTTTTCCGCCTCTCATACCATACCCAAGGACGTCTCCTGCATGGCCATGGACTATAACCTTTCCTGCATTCATCGTATTAGCCACACAATCCTGGGCATTGCTATTGACTATTATAGTTGGTCCATCCATAAATGCGGCTAAGTCATTGCCAGGGACTCCATCTATGGTAATCTTCACGTCCCCCCCTCTAAGCCCGTCCCCTATGTAGCGCTGGCCATTTATACCTTTAAGGTGTATTTCTTTTTCACCCTTACTAACTGCCTCTCTAATCGTCTGATTAAGCAGTCTGTAATATACCCCTTTTGCATCAATCACCAAATTAAGACTCCTTTAATTTTTTGTCCCTCAATTCCTTTGGAAATGAGGCAAGGCCGAAATCCTCTTCCATGAGATTTTCTTTAAAATTCTCCACGTTAATCTTTTCTTTTATTAACCCTGTAAGTACACCTGCATCCTCAATCTTTCCTACTATTATAAATCCTTTTAGAAAGCCGTCTTTTAGAACCAATTTTCTGTAAAGTTTTTCTTCAGGTTCCCACTTTGTCAATATCTCAAAACCCTCTTCACGCGGTGTGTGGAGCCCTGCTGACATTATTGGCATGTCATAGAAGACTAAGGAATTCATATCAAAACTACCCGGATACCTCTGTCTCTCACCTGCCATGTTCAGACCTGCTATGCTCCCCTGCATATAAGCCCTGGGCCATATGGGTGTAACGCGGCTCGTTCCATACAGGAAATCATAGGACTGTGTGACATCACCTGCTGCGTATATATCCTTTACATTGGTCTGCATCGTATCGTCTACAAGGATACCCCTGTCGGATTTTATGTCTGTCCCTTTTACAAGTTCCATATTTGGCTTCACGCCTATGGCAATTATTACCATATCACATGAAATCTTCTTCCCGCTCTTAAGGGTTACTGATTTAACCTTAGCTTTGCATGCTTTGCTAGACTTAGAGCCGGTTATGGTAGTCACTGTATCCTGTGTAATAATCTTTATCCCTTCTTCTTTTAACCTCTCTTCTAAAATCTTAGATGCCTTCTCATCCAGGGCAGGGCTTAATATCCTGTCTGCCAATTCTACAATAATCACTGCCACACCTAATCTCTCTAACGCCTCTGCTGCACATAGCCCTATAAGCCCACCGCCTATTACCACTGCCTTCTTCACACCATCAAGATTGTCTTTAACCTTTTTGGCATCATCCCATGTAGTAAATGTAAGGATATGAGCCTTACCTGTCCCTTTTAAAGGTGGTATAAAAGGTGTTCCACCTGTAGCAATCAATACCTTATCGTAATGTAACTTTCCCTTATTATTCAGGGTTACTATCTTATTCTTTGTGTCAAGCCTTATCGCCTTCCTGCCAAATATAGTCTCTACATTCATCTTCTTGTAGAACTCTTCCCCCTTACAAAGCATATCCTTTTCACTAATATCTCCTGCAAGATAGTGTGCTATGGCAGGCCTTGAATAGGCAGGATAAGGCTCGTCAGATACCACCTTTATAGGACTATCTTTGTCTTTAGAGCGGAGCGCTTCAATAGCCCCTAAACAGGCAACAGAATTGCCAATTATTACATATTCCATTCTACTTTTCTTTTCTCTCTTCATACACCAATGCCCTGTTTGGACAATGGACCACGCAGACAGGTGTCTCCTCACCAGGACACAGGTCACACTTTGCTACTATCCTCTTGGTTCTCTTATCAGGCTGGATTGCACCAAATGGACAGACCATGATGCACGTAAAGCAGCCAATACACTTATCAGGGTCATGAATCACAGCCCCTCTCTCATCTTTAGACATAGCCCCTGTAAGGCATGCGGCTACACAAGGTGCATCACTGCAATGCCTGCACTGGACAGCAAACGTGAGATGCCCTTTCTCTTTAACATGCACCCTCTTTAATGCACGAGGGAATTCCTTCTTAAACGCCTTGATTATATCCTTTGATTTTGAATGTTGCACAAGGCAGTGAATTTCACACAGGTGGCACCCTATACAAAATTCTTCTTTTGAATAAACCTTTTTCATGCTTTTATCTCCCCGCAGGCAATATCCCCAATATGTCTAATTCTGTATCTGTAAGACCGATTCCTCTCAAGTGGAGCCTGTTACCCCGCAGGCTCTCTATCGCATTGATACCCATTCCCCCGAGCATCTCCTTTATCTCCAGACTCCATCCTCTTAAGAGATTAGTCAACCTCTCAGTGGCTATGTCCGGGTTAATCCTCTTTATAAGTTGAGGATGCTGTGTAGTGATTCCCCATGGGCATTTGCCTGTATAACACTTCTGACATACTGTGCATCCTATAGCAACCAATGCAGCAGTAGCAATATAGACAGCATCAGCACCGAGTGCTATAGCCTTGACTACGTCAGCACTATTTCTAAATCCACCTGCAGCAATGATTGAAGCCTGGTTCCTTATACCCTCATCACGGAGCCTCTGGTCTACCGCAGCCAATGCGAGTTCAATCGGTATCCCCACATTGTCACGTATAACAGTAGGAGCTGCACCTGTCCCTCCGCGTATCCCGTCAATGGCGATTATATCTGCACCTGCCCGAACTATCCCGCTTGCTATAGCAGCAGAGTTATGGACAGCTGCAATCTTTACGCAGACTGGCTTGGTATAATTCGTTGCCTCTTTCAATGCGTAAATCAACTGTGACAGGTCTTCTATACTATAGATATCATGGTGCGGTGCAGGTGAAATGGCATCTGTCCCAACAGGTATCATACGCGTCTGGGAGATTGCCTCTGTCACCTTCTCACCTGGCAGGTGCCCACCTATACCAGGCTTAGCGCCCTGGCCTATCTTTATCTCTAATGCGGCTGCAACATCTAAATAACTCTTATCAACCCCGAAACGCCCGGATGCAACCTGAACGATTGTATTATTCCCGTATTGATAAAGGTTTTTGTGTAGTCCACCTTCACCTGTATTCCAGAATGTCCCCGCGGCCTTTGATGCCTTTGCCATCGACTCACATACATTGTAACTAACTGCTCCATAAGATATAGCTGAAAACAATATCGGTGTCTCTAATTTAAGCTGTGGGGCTAATATGGTCTCCAGACTTGGACCATCATCTTTAAATTTAAACTGTAACATATCAGGCTTTCTGCCAAGATACGTCCTCAGTTCCATAGGCTCACGCAATGGGTCAATAGATGGGTTTGTTACCTGGCTTGCATTAAGGACCATATGGTCCCAATATATAGGATATGGCTTGTCAGTCCCCATCCCTGTAAGGAGCACACCGCCTGTCTCTGCCTGTTTTAGAACGCGTTTTATCTCCTTCTCAGTCCAGTGGACATTGGCCTTCTGGTTAGGATTTGAAGTCGGACCTACAGTAAGGGCCTCTGTCGGGCAGAATACTGTACAGCGCTGGCACCCTATACATTTAGACTCATCTGCATTTACTGCATCCTCTTCAGTATCGTAAATATGAGCTTCATAAGAACACTGCCGGACGCATACCTGGCATGCAATACACTTATCAGGGTCTCTTTCTATATTAAAATCACTTGGAATATAACTCTTCACCTTTGCCACACCTTCCGTTTTTTCATCTGTGTAATCTCACTTTTAATCTGTGTAATCTTTTATATGTTTTTATTCTTAAGTTCTGCTATTACAGGCTCTCCAGCCTTTGGAGCCCACACCTCATCTAGCTCAGGACATATCTCCCTTATACCAGACTCTTCACTTGACATATATACTGTCTCGTTTTTACGGGCAACGACTAATGGCCTTAACTTAACCCTGTCATTCAGCCCAACCAATCCATTACTGTGGCCGAGTAATATGGCAAATGGCCCATTAGCCAAACCACTGCCGTACACAATCCTCAATACCCTCATCAATTCCTGCTCCCTCGGCTCCATTCGCTCTATATCAGTCCAAAATGGAGCAGCCAATATCTTACAGGCGAGTGGTATGGATAACTTGTGCCTCCGTAGAAGTAAGTCAAATAGGTATGCCATAACCTCTGTATCTGTCATTAAGGTGCATTTATACCCAAACATCTCTAAATACCTCTTATTTATACCGTAAGAGGATATTTCACCATTATGGACTATAGCCCGGTCTAACAATGTAAAAGGGTGTGCCCCACCCCACCATCCAGGCGTATTCGTTGGGAACCTGCCATGGGCTATCCATGTCCATGCCTTGTATTCCTCTAACCTATAAAATTCACCGACCTCTTCTGGAAACCCCACTGCCTTAAACGCACCCATGTTCTTGCCGCTGGACATGACAAATGCACCATCCATCTCAGAATTAATCTTCATGACAGCATTGACTACAAAATCATCGTCAGAGAGCCCTGCCTCTTCTCTCGTCTCCCTTTTTGGATTGAGAAAATAACGCCACAATATAGGAGGATTCTTTATCGCAGGGGTTTTACGGGTTGGTATCTTCTCTTCCATATCTATAAGAAAGTTTTGGTTAAGATAATGCTCGGTCTCCTCCTTACTCTTCATAGAATCATATAAGAGGTGCAGGGCATAGTGGTCTTTAAAATCAGGATATATGCCATATGCAGCAAACCCACCACCCAAGCCATTTGACCTGTCATGCATACAGGCGATGGACTTCATAATATCCTCGCCAGTAACCCTTCTGCCATCCTGATGGATAAACCCTGTAAGCGAGCAGCCAGATATATCTTTTTCAAAACTCTTGAGCCTCAAAATCCAAATCTCCTCTCTATTTTATATGAAAGGGGGCTTTAGTCTCCAATAGATAAAGGCTAAAGCCCCCTTTCTATCTTTGCTACAAATTACATTATAGCAAAAACCCCATCCCTTTGCAAGAAAAAATTGAAAAAATTTTAGGAAGGCCTCTTAAGTTATATCTCACTGTGGTAGATTCTGTCAACCAATTCCATTGTCTTACAGGCATCAGTAAAGTTTGTCATGGGATTCTTCTTATCTTTTAGGCAATCTATAAAATGCCTATTTTCTGCATAGAAACCTCCTATATGATACAACTCTTTACTCCCTGCAACTTCACTACTTTCAAGGATTATTCCTTCTTCTTTATTGTCTTTATATATAACTGCCCTTACCTCAGGCTCAATATACGCTGAAATTCCCTTTGAATGCATCTCCTGGCTGAATATCCTCTTCCCTACGATAAAGTTTGACACCAGAAATCCTATTGCTCCACTCTCAAACTCCACTATCGCATTAAAGGAATTGTCATAATCCATATATAGGTTTCTAACACTTGCCCTAAGTCTCTTTACCTCACCGCACATCCATCTTAAGTTATCAACTGCATGGATTACATCACAGGTCAATATATCTGAAGCCCCATCATAATATGGCCCACCTGTATAATTCTTTACGAATGTCACCATGCATTGGATGATTGGACCTCTCTCTTCAACGATACTCCGTGCCTTGACTGTAACAGGGCTAAACCTCCTTTGAAAACTCACCATACTCAGGCAGTGGTTCTTCTCTGCCAATAAAGCTATCTGCTTTGTCTGTTCCTTCATTACACCAGGTGGCTTTTCTACAAAGATATTTAGTTTATTCTTCAGGCATTCTATTACTATGTCAAATAGATGATGCGGCGGCATTATGATATATACTGCGTCAAGGCTTGTTTTCCTTATCATCTCCTTATAATCTGTAAATCTATTCCTTATCTTATATTTTTCAGCAGTCTCATTCAACCTCTTTTCATCTAAATCGCAGATTCCAACTATCTCCACATCTTCCATTTTAGCAAGAGATGGATAATGAACCGCATTTGCCATTCCTCCAGCTCCAATAAATCCAATCTTTACCTTTTCTGCCATATTCTACTCCAATCTTAAAGTTTTAAAATCTGGTATTATTTCTTCGGTTTAATACGTTGCATCGCATAAGACCTGACAAATGATACACCGTCATAACCAGGGTCATTCATGGGAATCTCAGAAAGATGGATGGTAAGGCCATTCTCTTGACGTGATATGCGCCCAGCTAAACAGACCTTTATCGCCTCAGTTAGTTCAGTGACAGGGACAATCCCACCTTTTCCTTCTAATGCATTCAGCACCTTCTCAAGCAATGCCTTATAGAGTTTACCTGTATCAGGTTGTATACAGGTAACCTTTTTACTCGTAGTCACTGTCAAGACAAAGGGATACCACGCCTCTCCCCCAACCTGATATGTTACTAATATACCATTTTGATATATTATCTGAAATAGCTCGCCACCTCCGCTATTCTTACCTAAGTGTCGCACTGCCTCTGCACCTGTTCCAATAAGCCCTTGTATCATCTCCACTATATGCACACCATAGCTAAACTCATCTGTCCCAACTATCCCATGAACTGAGCGGATTTCACCCCTATCTTTTACAGGCTCAGATAAAAATTTCTCTACTTCATAGCAATAACGAAGCGATGATGAACCCAGTATAACCGCACCTTTCCGCTCCCATTCCTCAAGCTCAAGGCAATCACGCAAAGAACCTGCAATCGGCTTATCTATAAATACAGGTTTACCTGCCTTAAGAAAGGGATAAGCCTTTGGAAGATGAGTATCCCAATTGGCACCCTGGATAAAACCCACATCCACCTTATCCAGCATATCTTCCACAGTTTTGCATAGATATTGGATATTATGCTGCTTGATAAACTCCATGGTTTCCTCAGCATCTTTAACTGCATAGTCATTTTGTACTGCTACAACACATGCCTTCCCTGACCCATTTAGAATCGGGATGAAACCATCAGGATGTGACGTATCAGGGTCTACAATTCCAATGCGAATCATGTTATTCTCAACTCCTTATCTTTTCGTTAGGTGTTCTATTAGAAACTCAAAAGCCCTGCAAGTTGCAGAAACATGCCCTTCTGCATGTGCTATGAATTCTATGCGGTCAGCGATGCCAAGTTTCTCATAATGAACCCGAGCACACCGAAATTCTTCCTGGGCTTTTTCAAAATCTACAGATGAGTCTTTCTGTCCTGCCTCTACTGCAAAAGCCCTTGGGGTAATGAGTGAGACAATGTCTGAATCAGAAAAATAACGAATAACATCGCTGAAGAATTTGTCTTCTTCATTTGAATCTAAGTAACACAATGCGCGGTGTGGGCCAATCAGTTTCAAAAAACGCTTGTTGAAATAAGCGCTACAAACAGATGTTTGAATCCTCTCGTCTATAGCAGGTAGATACAAGGCACTCTGTCCACCTTGTGAAAGGCCATACATGCCGATACGCTTTGAGTCTACATCTTCACGGCTTATTAAAAGGTCAACACCACGTGAAGAACTTAGCATATCCAAACCAAAGAGGGTGCCACCAGCCATGATTGCCATGCGATGGAGCCGATTCTTACCATAATTTTGATGGGTGATTAGATGACCTGGCAGGCTACCGACTTCATCATCCACAGTCCCGTAACCGGAAGGATGCTGTATTGCCACAACATGGAATCCTCTACGGACAGCCCTTATACCAAGAGACCGGTAACTGTAGTCTTCTCTATTAGCGCATGGAGTAAGTCCACAAACCAGTTCCGGCGTACCACCATAACCATGTTGGGCCAGTAATCCCGGATGAGAACCTGGCGTTTTGGGGACTAGTTCCACTCCATAACTTTCTAACCCCGGGCAAACCTCTATGCGGAAACTATAGGCAACAAAGTCCTCCTCTTCAAGCAGGATTTTTTCATCCCAGATTTTAACTGGTGGGCGCTCTTTAGGCTCAATCCAGAAACCGAGCATGGCTTTTAAACGGTCCCGCATCGAAGCAACAGATCGCTTATAAGCCTCAATATTGGAATAGTCACGTTGCCACAATAACGGACGTTCGCTATCAAGTTTAGCCAAGTGGGCTCTCAAAAAGGATTCATATGAGAGATAAGTCCTCTGCCTATGCTCATCAATCTTTAGGAGGTCAACAGGCTTAACATCAGGAGGGCCGGATTTCTTTTCTATCTCGCAAAAATCTTCTTCCATACACTACGTATTATCCTACAAAGTCACCCGTATGTCAAGGGGATTTCTCGACTTGCAAGTGACTACAAACAAACCGACTTGGAAGAAAGATAGAGATTATTATAAAACCCACTTTTTGGGTATAGAGAGATCCTTGTTCCAAGAACGTGGCTCTACGAGCCTCCTATGGGCTAAATTTTATCTTGATATTTTGGATGGGTGCCAGTAATCTACTATCTCAAAAGGCGATTATCAGAAATAGATTAATAGTATGTCTTGAGATGGTGCTTTATTTCTTCTTCGCTCATCGCCCGCTTAGAAAAAATAACATCATCAATTGAAAGATTTGGAATATTCAATGCTAAGACACGACCTGATAGGTTTGATTCATCAAAAAGAACAGATTTATCCTGTGGATTCTGTCTAATCCCAACTCCCTCTGCGTATCTCCCTGGATCTTTCCGCCAGAGTGCTTCAATATCTGGGTTATCAGGAAAGAAAAATGGTACACAAAGATGACTACTGACTAAGGACCATAGCTAACTCCATTTTCATCGTAGTAGGACCAGCCGAGGTCCGTCAGTCTTGACTTTGAGCAGGATTCTACGTGGCCGTCGGCAAACACAGCGTTGGCGAAGCCGCTATGCCGGGTACCTATCCCGGAGCCGTAGGTTGCTCTGGTTTTCCCGATAAGGTACCACTGCTGATTCCCTTCCTGGTCAGGTCCCCCCCAGGAATCCGCAACCTCAATGTAGGATGATGGATCCGTCAGGGTCAGAATTCGCACCGGATCGTAGACGGGGAGGATGAAGGGGGAAAAGAATATACCGTAGGACCGTCCTTGGGTAGGCAGCCAACCTAAAGGATGGCGGGGTGCGGAGGGGCAGTGAAAGACCTTTTGGAGTGGGTCCACAGCAATATATTTCAAATTTACCAGGATTTGAACCCAGTTCCGGTCGGTTGGTGGAGGTGCTACGATGTACCGTGGGGTATCCCAGCCGTCGTAATCATTGGCATACATAAGTTGTGCCAGGCCAATCTGTTTCAGGTTGTTTATGCAGTTTGCCCGTTTGGCTTTTTCACGAGCCTGGCTCAACGCAGGTAACAGCATCGCCGCCAGAAGGGCGATGATGGTAATCACGACCAGCAACTCTATCAAAGTGAAACCCATCTTTCGTTCCATTTTCTTTACCTCCTCATTTTTATGCCATCTTTTTAGTGCTTCCCCAAATGACCAGTCCTGGTTTAATAACGATGTCTTTTCCATTCCCTGGATTTCTGTTCGCCATCATGATTACCTATGCCCTTTCAAAACGTTATTCAGCTTATTCTCTATCAACTGTAATACTTCTTCAGCAGATGCATCTCCGATACTAAAATTTTCCAAATTCTCATTTATTATCTGGTTTTGTTCCATATAAGGAATATAAGGATTAACTATAGTGCGATAGTAACTTTTGGATAATGATAAGGCTTTTAGCATAGCCTTCTTAGATTGCTCGGGCCGGTTAGGATCTTTCAGGTAATAATCCATAGCCTCTCCCTGAGAACTGATAGGCAGAGAATCTCCCACTTCCACCAGAAATTTTATTCTCTCCGGCTTGGTCATAAACTTGGCTAATTCATAGGCTAATTTGGGGTGTTTGCTGCCAGCCCAAATACCCTGTGATAGATAGGCTAAACTAATAAATCTCTCTTTCCCTTCTGCTTTCGGGATAAGGGTGGCATCCCAATCTAATGCGACTCCTCTACCTTTTATCTTAAAAGTTGCTACTTCCCAGCTGTCTCCCCAATACATGGCGGCTCTGCCTGCAATAAAAGCCTCTCTGGTCCCCTGGTCTATTGTCTGCAAAGGTGTTGGTGAAACTTTATATTTGGCGTAAAAGTCTTTCCGGAACTCTAAGGCTTCTTTTGCTTCTGGGCTATTGATGATACACTTTGTCTTATCTTCATTCCATAGATTGCCTCCGTTCTGTAAGATAAATGAAAGCCAGTTAGTGCTGATTATACAGCCATACTGGATAACTCTATCTCTTTCATCTCTAATCGTTAGTTTCTTGGCTGCTTCTAAGAAATCCTGCCAGATCCAGGTCTCATCAGGATAATCCAACCCTTTTTCGTCAAAGAGCTTCTTGTTATAATAAAGAATGTCAACACCACAGTTGCCGGGTAATGCATAAAGTTTGCCATTCCATAGATGGGCCTCTATTAAAGCCGGATAGATATACTTAAAATACTCTTTGTCTTCTTCATACCACTGGGTTAAATCCACCAGAGCATTCTTGGCAATATAAGTGCTTAAATCTGCCGAAAAAAACATATCAGGAGCAGTATTACCAGCAATCTGGGTCAAAAGTTTACTATCATATACTCCTGTTACAGGTTCATATTTAACAATTACATTAGGGTTCTCTTTCTCAAACTTCTTTGATTCTTCGCTCCTGAATTTGTCATAACCCGGATAGGAATAACCAGCCCAGCGTAAAAGAACTTTATCTTTGTTTTCCCGACCCGGCTCGGTTGAACAACCGGTAAACAAACAAATCAGCATTATTAGTCCCAATGTTTTTAACGATAACTTCATCATCCCAACCTCCTTCCACGGAACTCTGCCCCCTTGGGGAGCCCTTTAGCGGGCGTCGCGACGGAACGCTTCCAGCTGAGCTTTTGTAGCCAGGCCGTCAATAACTCCCAGGCGTGTTGTTGCATATGCGCCGGCATAGTTTGCCTGCTCAACGGCCTGGCGGAGTGACATCCCCTCTCCCAGGCCTACAGCTAAGGCTGCGTTAAAGGCATCGCCTGCACCTGTAGAATCAAGGGAGTCAACTTGAGGCGCCGGGACTTCATCATACGTATTGGCCATCACGATCATTGCACCTCGATGACCGCATGTCACAACAACGCGCTTGACCCCCATATCAAGCAGTCTTCGGGCAAGTTTGCGCGTCGGGGTCGGGTCATCCGGGGGCAGTCCCGCCAAAATACGGACCTCGGTCTCATTGGGTGTAATCAAATCAACGTTACCCAGCAAATCACCCGGCACATTCTTGGCAGGGGCGGGATTCCATATCGTCATCTTACCATGCTTCCGGCCAAGCTCCATTGCACGGGCTACTGTTTCCAGCGGTACTTCAAATTGGGTCAAAACAATATCGCTTTGCGCTATAAGATCCTCAACCCCGTCTACATGCTCGGGCCGCATACACATATTAGCCCCTGAATGTCCCACAATAGAATTATCACCCGAGGGCAAAAGGGTAACCATACCCACGCCTGTATTGACATTCGGAATACGATATATGTGCTCGGTGGTGATTCCTTCACACTTGTAAACCTTTAATGCCATATCCGCAAACGTATCATCGCCGACACAGGCTACGAGATGCACATTTGCGCCCAGACGCGAAGCAGCAATAGCCTGATTCGTCCCCTTGCCGCCCGGTCCCATGTCAAACAGGTCACCGATTAAGCCTTCGCCAAGAACCGGCATCCGTGGAACACGGACGGTCAAACCAACAACAAAACTTCCGACCACAACTATATTTACCATGATATATATTCTTTACTATTGTTCGCCCCATACCCGTATTATTTATAGCGGCCGTATTCGCGGGCAGTCTCAAACATCGCAATAATGTTCTCTGATTTGACGTCGATCATGTGGTTGCATGATGCAAATACATACCCGCCCTTAGGACCAAAAACATCAATCCGCTCTTTTACTTCAGCGACCAGCTCGTCCAACGGACATTCCATTTTCTGCACTGCACCATGAAAGGTAATATCTTTACCATAGCAATCTTTTAGATTCTGAGGGACCATTCCGCCTGCCGAAACCTGCACCGGATTAAGAACATTTACTCCGACTTCAATCAAATCCGGTATGATGGGAAAGAGCGCGCCGCAACTGTGGTAAAAGAGCGCAGCGCGCGGAGCCTTCTCACGAATCAGTCTGTAAAGTTCCTTTTGGGCAGGTTTAATCAGTTTCCGATATGCCTCAGGAGACAGGAGCAGGCTTTGCTGAGTTCCAAGATCGTCACCTACTTCAACCATTTGCACATACTGCCCGACAGCGTCTAGAAAAAGAGCGTAGATGTCCTTGTATATATCGAGCAGGCGGGAAATAATACATTCAAATACTTCAGGGTTCAAGGCTGAAGCCATCAGGGCTTGGCTGTTCCCCATAAGCTGCTGGGTGCGATCGAGGAATCCAGGGGTTATGGGATTGCGGGCCACGAGGGCATAAGCGGTTTCTTCGTAGGCGTGTTTGGCCTGATCTGCCAGCCCCCCGGCGGTAAACATCTCTTCGGCTTCGGGCCAGTTATAATTTTCGATATCCCGGACAGTTTTCGCATTTCGCAGGGGGTTTTCCACAATGTTAAGGAACAACCCCTCTTTCTTATAGCGAATACCCCAGGCATCGGTATAGGTACCGTCTTCACAAGTGCAGGCCTTGTCTGAGGTCTTTTCTTTGAGAAATATTCGCCGAAAATCTATGTCCAGGTACTCCAAAATGCGTTCGTCATAATAATTGGCGTTGGTGCCGGAACGGATCGGGGGAATAGGCGACAAACCCAAATAATCGCGCAGTCGCAGATATGTCTGATCTAAAAGCATGGTGGCGTTACCCATCATGTCCAGGGGAACACGGTCTGGCTCTTGGTGATTAAACGCCGTTAATACACGCTGGCGATGTGTCATAGACATATAATCAATTTCCTGTTAATAGTGTGAAAGTCCTGTTTGATCCCGGCATAAAAGTCAAATACAACCCTGACCGTATTCAGCAACGGAACGACTGCTTTGTCCGGCTGCATATTGTCATCCTATTCCAAATTAGCATGGTAATGCCATAACGCTTTCCTGTCCAAACGCTTACGTTGAATAATCATCCCGGCCAATGCATCACCAAAAATCAACAGACACTGGTCAAACAAACTTGTCATTGGCTGCTGCGAATTGATTTCATCCGGCCCCGCCAGCTTTGTACACACCGGTATGCGGACAAACACATCCGTGACCGGTTTAAGGCTGCTTTCGGGATTGGAGCCGATATGAGCTATCTTGGCGCCAAAACTTTTTGCCTTCTTGGCGATGGCAACGGGTATCAGCGATTCGCCGCTGCCGGAACCAACAATCAAAAGATCACGGTCGGTGATGGCCGGCTCGGTAATTTGCCCGACATAATATGTGTCCAGACCTAAATGGTTAAGCCGTTTCGCCATGGCCTGCAGCGCAAGCAGCACCCTGCCAACACCCACAAAGAAAATCTTCTCAGCAGACATAACGGCTTCAATTAATGTGTCTACAGCAACGGGGTCTATCTTGCTTAAAGCCAGCCGGCACTCATCAAGGATAAGATTGGCTGAATCCTGAAACGAAATCGAATTATTCTCTTGTACGTTCTTATCTTTCACGGGCCTATCCTCTCTTTGGACTTGCGGCATGACTGTAAGAATAACCTCTTGCCTCCTCGACCATAGCTATGAGGTTATCAACATCAGCATCAGCCTGAATCGTATGCGAACCAGCCATGATATAACCGCCTTCCTTACCCACGATATCAATCATTTTTCGAACCTGACGGTGAACCTCCTGCTCTGAAGCGTTCGGCAGAAGCTCCTGAATATCTATGCCGCCATGGAAACACAATCGGTCTCCAAATTCGCTCTTCAATCTGAAGGGGTCCATATCGGTTGCCAGCGGCTGAATGGGATTAAGAATGTCTACTCCAATTTCTATAAGATCAGGAATGACGGCGTAGATAGAGCCGCAGGAGTGATACTTTACCTTAACACCATAACTGTGGACCAGATCGCAGAAACTTGCTGTTCGCGGTTTAATAAACTCCCGCCACATATCCGGTGACATCATCATACTCCTCTGCGATGCAACATCATCGTTATACTCACAAAACGTATATTTCCCTTCGCCGGCCTCGAGCGTGCGGCGCGCGTCGTCCATTACGAAAGCCATAATGTGGTCCAGTATACAACATGCGAAGTCCGGATTAAGGGCCAGATCTGTCAGAAAAGTGTCCATGCCTCGCATCATTTGCGCTGTGGTGAAACAACCACGGCTCCGCGCCCAGGTCGCTTTGTCCTTGTTGGCTTCGAGCGCAGATGGGATAGTGGAATAATCCCATGGTGCCGTAGTCGGCCATGGAAAAGATTTCAGTTCGTCAAGTGTCTGATAGTTCTGCAGGGGCGGCTCGCCGGCAACTTCAAGATAGGTTTGAAACCCGGTCTTCACCTCCTTGAATGGCACACGATATATGTCCAGATAATATCCCTCTTCGGAAATCTCGATTGTCGGGTCTGCATAACGATTTTCTGAGGCAGGGTTGGGAAATGTCGGGCGCACCGTGACTACATCCTGCTTTATCCAGTCCCAAACATCTTTCTCGCTGAAGCCCAGATTGTCCTTGAGCTTTTGCATGGCTTCAGGCACAAATCTTAAATCTATCGGCACACGGTCCGGCTGAATGTGATTTATAGCCGCCAATACTCGTTCTTTCGATGTCATAGAACCTTCCTTTTTTCCCAACCTATGGATATTGCTTTCTTTGTCTTTCCGAAATTTTCTGATAAAGTGCCGCCCTTATGGAAAAGGCTGCTGCTGCCGGTTACGAGGATGTCAGCGCCGGCGGCAACCAGTCGCGGTATGCTTTCGAATGACACACGGCCATCGATTTCAATAGGGATATCCAGTCCGCGATCGTTTAGAAACCTGCGGCAGTCAGCTACCCTTCTTTCAGCGTACGGCACCTGCTTTTCTTCCTTGCGGTCTGCAAAACCGGGATTTATTAACATAAGCAATACAAAAGAGATTCGTTCCAGACAGTATTCCAAAACCGAAAACGGCGTTGCCGGCATTAGAGCTATTCCGGCACTGATGCCGTTTTCCTGGATCAGGCTTAACGTCCTGTCAACATGAAACGCCGATTCGCAGTGAAAACACAGCTGCTGAACACCGATTTTTGCCATTTCCCGAATAAAGAATTCGTTATCTTCAACCATCAGGTGAACATCGAACGGCAAAGCAGTCTTGTTACGCAGTTGACGCACGGTTTCCAAACCAAGAGGCATACTGGGGCTAAAGTGGGCGTCGATTAAATCAACATGGAGATAATCCACACCCAGTTTTTCCAGGCTTCTGATGCTCTGTTCGAGATTACAAAGATCCGCGCATATTAGCGATGGAGCAATTCGGATGGGCACAGACACCGACGCTCCATCTCGTTTCCTGACAGCGCCTCGTTCGCTACATAACCCGCCTGGCGGTTGCCTCTTGCATTTATTGTTCATTACGACACCTCATTTCTAAAAGATTAAACCAGAGTTAAAAAACAAGCCTTCCACAAGTTACCTCATAATTGTCTGCTACTACCAAAATTCACCTCGGCTATCGGGTCAATATATAGAAGATCGATAGTTCTTAAACCAACTTAGATCCTAAAAACATATTCTCCGCGATGGGGTATCGAACGGATGTTTAGAGACCTGAAACCAGATTAAATCTTTTTTCCACAACTTTACCACTCATGATATCGGTTACACGCAGAGTCCACATCCCTAAAGGATCGTTCTCAGCCATACGAAACCTAAAATGAATTTTCCCTTCAGGCGCAGCAACATTGCGTTTCATAAACCAGCGGGCCTCACCTTCCGGGGGGAGGACCTCCAGGTGAAAGACGTGATGTCCGGCTTTCTCCGTCGAGGTCTTTATTTCGATATCAGCTGCCAAATCTTTACCTCCATGAACTCTGGAAGGACATTCAATATTAAGACCAATAACCTTATACGGATATTGACCATAGACTTTTGTTCCGGCATTAGGAATGGCGCAGCTTACCCGATCAGTTTCGCCTAAATACGTGCCTTCCAGTAAGTCATAAAGATGCCGTTTTTCAGGAAAGATAAACTCCTGCTGCTTGTTATCTACACTTCGTCGATAATCACGGGTGATGGCATAAATGTTCATATCCCCTTTGACAAAACGCATAGCTTCCCGGCCATAGGTCGAAACCACGTCATTACAGCGAAGTATTGGCTGTACGCCCATTTCCTTTAATAGAGCAGACATCTTTTCACGTTGGGAACCATCCTTATCATTAAAAATATTATCAAAACTCAGGAAATTCCTGCCATTCATGTTTCGAAAAGGGGACTCCTTACGGGGTGTTCCCATCTCATCATATTCCGCAGGTATAATATCAGTAATAACCGTTCCACCCCGTTTAATGAAATCATTTATCTTTTCCACAGTACCATCGGACATCGCCTCAATATGAGGGAGAATAAGCGTCTTGTAGGAATCAAGATTTCCTTCAGCTATCTGTTCCGGGGCCACAAAATCATATTGAAACAAAAGCTCCTCCAGCATACTATGCACCGCCTCGCGGCTGTAAAAATAGTCGCGGTAGGGACTCCCTTTAATAAGATCCACATCTCTTCCTTCTTTACCCCTGCACCAGGCAACGAGTAAACTCGGCTGGGAATATAGAACAGCGATATCACGTTTGTGCCACTCGTATTCCAGAAACACTTTCCCCACTCCCTTCAGAAGCTCGGCAATTCCTCCTTCTTTCAACAATTCTCCTCTCCGGGACAAGCCGAATCCAGGCACGCTAACCAGATTGTAATTTATTCCGCCACCTACGTCTACCCCGGTTGTAGCAAAATAAGAGAATCCACCAAAACGATGCAAGGCAAACCAGTAGGGAGCAAACAGAGGCTCATCCGGGGTAGCCTCGTAGCCGATAAAACCCCACACCCTCATATCAGGCCGAAAACTGCGATAAAACTCGGCAAAACTTCTGATCGGATCAGCCGCAGTCACGTCGGTGTATTCGTTAGAAAACCCGAATCCCGCCCGGGTCAAAAGCTTCCAGTAATCATTGCCATTCAAAGCCCGCTGACCAAACGAATTTTCCATAGAAATGGGAACGTCCGGATTTATGGCATGATAGCTGTCAGCAACCAGCCGGAAGGCCTCAACCCATGTATCAACCATGTAATTCCGCCATTCTATAAATTCAGCGAAGTTTTCCCTCTGGCGTATATCTTTAGTTAAAACCAATCCAATCTCATCAAAGTTCTTATACCCTGTCGAACATCGTTGGTTAAAACGTTCGATAGATCCATATTTCTCTTGCATCCGCTGGCGATAGACCTTGAGACTCTCGGGATGGGCATCGACCTCTATTAAATCGAAACTTGGCGCCAAATCCGGCTCATCGACAATGAGAGCGGTAAAGGGGCCGTACTTGCGGTCCGATTCCGCCCGGGTCTTAACATTATTCACAATCCCTTCTAAAACCTTCGGATCTCGCAGGCTGGGCTGTCTAATATGCTTGATTTGGGGGACACTTCCCCAGAATTCACCTACCCCCAGATAGCCGGTTGTACCCATACCATCATTAAGACAGAGTTCATGCCAATCCATATTCTTGGCGCGTACTCCTATCGTTTCTAAGGTACGATTGATATAGGGAGCCCCGTCAGGATTTGTGCATCCTTCAGGCCATACGGTAACATTGAAGTCGTTCAAAAGGCGCTGGCTATCTCTATCCGGAAGATATACTGCAAAACGCCGGGCATCAAGTTCTGTTCCATCTGCTCGTAGATAAACCCATAGACGAGCCAGATTGGTGTAAACAGCATTAAGTGGAACTTTAAACTTAACTATTTCAGCCGCCGGAATACTTCCTGATTCAAGAATGCGGCCGGAAAAATCCTCGAGTCTCCAGTCAAGCATCATTGCTTCATTAGCATCGGCTAACGTTACAGTAAACTCTCCTTGCTCCTTTCCAGTATAAAATTCCCGGGCACTTTCAAATTCCGCTATCCTCGGTCCATCATGCCGGATTGTATGTGCAGAGTAGTCCAGCACCGCATCGTTAACGTCCTTTAGCCAGAGCGCCAGCGCGTGATAACCGGAAAGTATCAATCGGGGCAGGACAATTTCTGCGCCCATTTCCTTAATCTGACTTTTCCCCTGGGAAACCAGTTTGCCGTTTTTGTCTTCCAAATGCCATTCAAGTTCGGAGTTTTGAGTTGAGCCTGCAAAACGAACCAAAACCTTCTCCTCATCAACCTCGATTCCGGCAATGGAAAACGGGACTTGATCTGCAGTGTAGTAAAGCATGCGCGCCAGCCATGCCCGGGAGTAACGCTGATGGGGAAAAGTAAGGTATGTAAGTGTTTCCTGTGGCACACGAATTTGAGGCTCGAACACTCCTATGTCCCCCACAACAATCCGGCCGTTGCCGGCTTTAGCTTCCAAAATATCCTTTATTGGACTGCCCTGGGGATAGAGCTCTACGGGGAGACCTTTCTTGAGATAATGATCTACGGGTATAGATTGTGCTTTATATTTGCTAATTAGTTTGAAGCGTCCATCACTGTTTGGCGCCGAAGAGACAATAAGGAGTCCTGCACCTTTCTCAACATTGGCAAAAATTATTTTTGCCAGCTCTTCTCCTACTCTAGTTACCGCTTGCTGGCCAAGGAGATACATATCATACTCCCCTTTTTCAAGCCTTTTTTTGACAAGATCGGGGTCTCCCCCTGTATAGTACGTATCCTGATTCTCACCCGTTGTGATCAGGATATCCGCATCAATATCAAGTCCTGCAAACAGCTCATCCAGTTCTCTGGAAGTATAAAGCGTATAGGAAAGGGCTAAGAGGCGTAATCTGCCTCCGGCATGTTTTGATCCATAGAAATTAGGCGGTATGGAAAGTTCGGTACCCGCCACCTTTTTGGTTAAACCTATATGTTCATATCTGCGAATGGAATAAGACGATAGTTTTCCTCCAAACAGATGGATTGAGGCAAACTCGACACCATCAGTTTGTGTTTTCGGTCCCAGACGGTAGAAGCATAGTGAATCAATATTCTGGGCGGCCTTGAAGGTTGCATAATAATAACGAAAGTCTGTTGTCAAAGGACAGTCCCATAAGATTGGGGCAGATGTTCCATCTTTGAAAACTTGCTGGACACCAATAGCACACTCTCCAAACCGGCGTGCCTTAATCCGTAAAGTGTAGGTATCTCCCGGAGTAAGGTTGACATTCTGCTTGATAGCAACATAGGTGCCTCCCTTAGCAGCAATAATCCACTCGCCGGACATGGCCATAGCCTCACGTCGCTGGACCTCTTCATTTTTCCAATACTCACTAATCCAGTCAACAGGATAATCATTGTCGACCAGGTCAAACTCCGGATTTTTCAAAAGGTTTTTGTAAGGCGATTCATTGACAATATTCTGCGGTTCTGTTTTTTTTAGGGTCATTATTCCCCTGGACCACACCCCAGGAACATGGAAATCTGCTATCTCCAGGAGGGAGAAGGAACTAAAGCCCGCCGTGGTTCTGCTCTTACCGTCCGGGCCTGTCCAGTCATTACGGCAGACATTGAACCTAATTTCCTTATCTTCTCCTGGAACGGCCATCTCCATATCGGCAAAGGATACTGCCAGTTCAGCAGTCCAGAAATTATCTTTAATAGTGGTTTTGACCTCTATTAGAGGATTCCATTTGCTCATTATCTTGCCGGCATAGATCTCGCCTGCGAGTGAAACAGCAATTTGATAGTAGGTCTCTTTAGCTGGATCTGGCTGAATAAAGATCTCAAAACTTTCGGTACTGAAAACACCTTCTTTAGGAAAAATTGACTCTTGGTAAGGCTCGTAGGCCTTCAGGGCAAAATAGATCCGCTTACCATCAAATACAATGCGCGCTTCTGACTGATCCCGCGCCAAATCCAGGTTTCCTGGAACAGTAAAACCGGTTAACGTGTCTGCTTGTTTCCAACACGGGTCGCTAAGGTCGCCATCAATAACCGGCGGCGAGGATATAAAACGGATTTCAGAATGCCCGGGTTCACCAGTCTTCTCCTCAGCATAAGCTTCTACAATCCAACCAGCTAACATCAATAACGCCGCCATTACTTTTATTATTCTCCGTCGATCAAACATTTTTATTCTCCTTTTTTAGCACTGTTACATCTGAAAATGCTGCAATTTTATACGTTATCTCGAGTTTTTCGGTAACAAACCGGCTATCTTTACCGGTTTGTTTTCGTCTATTGATTTCATCTCCGCCAGGGCTATTCTGATTGAATCACGGGCTGATTCAGGGGTTACTCTTTCTATAGGTTTATCTCCGGCGATACTTTTGATAAAATAGTCTATTTCACGAGCAATCGCACCCTCAGACGGCAAATCAGGGCTAAAACTTTTGCCTTCATTGGGATTTATCTTAATGGTCGGGCTTGTTGTGGAATCATAGACGATATTGGCTCCCTCGAATACAGCCAGATAACTCATCTTAAAACCGAAATCTCCTTGTAGCACCCAGCTGCATATAGCATTAACCACAGGACCGTCCGGATAAAGGTAGTTGGTGGAAATAGTATCATAGCCGCTGCCTTTTATCAGATTCTTCCCGCAGGAAGAAACATTCTCAGGGATTCCCAATAGGTAATTAACCATATCTATATCATGGATATGCATGTCCAGCAATGCCCCTCCGGCTTTATCTTTCTGGAGAAACCAGCTTCTACCTCTATCATCTGCCCAGCCTGGCGTTCCCCCGCCCCGGAAACAGAATAACCCGGTCAATTGACCTAATTTTTTATTTTCTATATAGTCTTTAAGCACCTCATATTCAGGCCAGAAACGAAGACACTGGCCGATCATAAGTTTTTTGTTGTTCTCCCCTGCTGCGGCTATCATCCTGTCACATTCTTCCAAAGACCTGCCCATAGGTTTTTCACATAATACATGCTTGCCTGATTCTAATGCCTTGACCGTAAAGTCTGCATGAAGATGAGTCGGCAGACAGATATCAACTATATCTAAATCTTTATCTTTGATTAAATCTTCGGCATTGTCATAACAATTGACATTGGAGAAATCAAAGACATTCTGATCAGTAGCAATATTACCTCCTCCGGAAATATCTCCTTTTAGTTTCTGAACCATTTTATCTGCCACAGCCGCAATCTCTACATCCGGATTCTTCTGATACGCCCCCAGATGCATCCGGCCCATCATTCCCAGACCAATAAGACCGACTTTCAACATTGTCATCTTCTCCTTTTATTGCTTAATTTTCTGCTTTAAAATAAATTGTCCTATTGATTGTGCTATAACAAACGCAAGATCGGGCAAGTTTAGTTTCAGGGTCAGCCTGATTCCCTGCTCGCAGACACTAAAAGCGTTTATTCCCCTAATATTTCCTTTTTTATCTCTTCAAGAAGTCCTTTTGCTCTCAAAATATCCTTTATTTGCCGGTCGCCGCTGATTTCCCGTTCAATAGTAAGCGGACCGCGGAAACCTTTTTTGTAAAGAGCCGGTATAAGAAGAGGGAAATCCACATCTCCTTCTCCGAGAGGCATCTCTTTTCCAAGATTACCGTCGCCAATGGGCCATTTACCGTCTTTGCAATGGGTATTGACCACAAACTCGCCAAAGGCATCCACCGCCTCAAGAGGCTTGCCCATACCATATAGCAGTAAATTAGCCGGGTCAAGATTAACGCCTACATTATCCGCACCTATATCATCTATTGTCCTCCTCAAAACCCAGGGCGGTTCCTGGCCTGTTTCAAAAGCGAACGTTTGATGGTTATCTGCACAAAAAGCCACAAACCCTTTCATCACCTCTATAAAACCTTTATATAGCCGGCTGGTATTGTCTGCAGGGATGAAACCAATATGGCTGGTAACTGTGTCAATGCCTATTCTTTTCGCCCAGTTGGATATCATACAGGCATGGATGACTCTTGGATCTCTTGTTTCTTCAGGAACAAGCCCTATAGTACGCGGACCGTCTTTTAAGTCCCAGATATGACCTTTATACATAATAAACACAGCCGAAATCTTAATCCCTGTCTGTTTAATGGCATCTCTAAGGCGTCGGCACAGCTCATCACTTCTTTCGCCGCTAACATATTCCTCTGACGGATTTTGGATCTGGCAGGTAGTGAACCCTAAGTCTTGTACTTTCTGTAAATCCTCCAGGGGATTGTCTGATACACCAGTCATTACCCCTAAGGGTAGATCTTTTTCTGTTTCCACGTTTTTCTCCCTGATTTCAAAATACTTTGATATCATACAAATTCTTCTGTAACCTCTTTAGCTATTTTTACCCATTCCCACATGCGTCCGGGCTGGTTTCTGCAGGTATGGGTATCTTTCATAATTATCTCAACAATACAGCCTTTTGTTTTTTGAAGAAAATCCCGTAAATGCTTGTAAACATAATCAGGATTCCAGCTCTCAGCCGCAATTATGGCCGGGTTTGGTTTATATGAAAATATGTATTTATCTCCAAGACCTTTCACGCCTTCTTCAACATCAACCCACGGACTCATGGAGACACGCCGAAGACGGGGAATGGTTTTTACTATATCCAGTTTTTTATCAAGAGGTTCACAGCAGCCGTAACAATTTAGTCCGAATCGCTCAAGAAATCTTCGTTCATATTGCATAGCAAATTCTTCATACATGGCCGGCGATACTTCAGAAAAAATCTGAGTAGTGGCAAAACCCCACATATCAATCGGCCTTACATGGTCTCTCTCAAAATCCGGCTGAGGCAATTCATGAGTATACCCTACCCCTCCTGAGCCTACATAGTGATTACGGTTATTTAAAGAAAGCGCATTTTGAGACTCAAGTTGTTCTAAACGACTCAAATATCCCTCAGTCATTTTATTCATAACCTTATGGACCCATTGGGGCCTGTCAACCATATCCAAAAACAGATTATTAAATCCACGAAGCGTGGCAAAGTCATCCATTATGGCAAACCAGAAACCAGATGGTCCTGATTTTTCTACGGCAAGAATGTCTTTGAATATTTCCAGAGTCTTCTGAAAATTACGTTCGGTGGTTTCCCAATCCACTTTTACATGAGGCATCCGGATCTTATCTATATCAGCCTCTTCTTTTATAACCGGCTCATAATGTGTAGCGCCCTTTAATGCTTCGGGCCTGATTTGATGCTGCCTAACTCCCCACCCGGTATCTTCAATAACAAACGGGCATGGTATAACAGGCTCTATTACATTGTCATCCTGCATGTGTTCCCATTGGTATATAATACGCCGTAATTCTAACTCGTGGCCCCGGCAAAAAACATCGCCGGTTTCAAGATCCCTTTCACCGACTAGTTCTTCCCATGCGCCTTCAGGGAAAATAAGAACTATTGGTTTAGTCCGTTCCAGAGAGTTATGGCGAAACCACATTTGTCTTTTTGTCTCTTGCTGAGGCATATTGGCTATATCTGCAACTTTTTTAGCAAGATTTCTCAGTATATTTCTGTCTTTTACAGAACCATCCATTTCCTTTATTCTTAGCCTCTTTCTTCAGACCACCGCGTTGCGGGCGATCACCTCGCGGTAGAACTTGCCGCTGAGCTTGGGCGTGCGCTACAACGTGCGGTAGTTTACCACTCCCCACAAAAACGACTTGGGAAACAGATAATAGTCGTTTATGCTGTCTCTTTTGCACTTAACGGGGATTCAAGATCCCCGATCTCCAGGGTTGGATAGAAAGGCATGGGCCACTTGTTGGGAGAGATGCCGATGATCTCGTCACCTCGCCAACCGAACTGATAGGTGTCTCCCGCAGGCATCGCTTCAGTTGTCCGGCGGGTCGGCAATGCATGGCGCAGGACGATCTGAGAGCCGGTTCGCAAGCGGTCCTTGGGGACGTAAGCGAAAGACCCCGTCATGAGCGGGGAAACCTGACATCCGTCCACCGTGATCTGAACTGTCTCCTGAGGCGCCCATCCAGGCACGCGAATGAGAACGTTGTCATGTACCCGGGGACAGACGGTGACGGTGGCTTCTTTGTCCCTTTTGGTGGTGATCTCAATACTGTCGTCGGCATAGTCAAAGTGCATATAAACAACCAGGCCTGCCTCTTCGCGCGTGGCAATATGCTTATACACGGCGCTCAGGGTATGCACTATCTCGGCCGTGCCGCTCGGATTACAGCCCTTGCCCGCATGCGGGTATTCATTGCCCCCCCAGCCGCCTAACTGTATCTTGTGGATTTCAACACCCGGATTGTTCTGCACATCCATTTCTGTCGTCTGACCAGGGAAGATGCGTGCCCTCACCAGGCGCTCCACATCGTCGTAGAGCTCTGTGCGGCCTGTATGAAGGGCCAGCCACAATGCCAACCGTATAGAGGCCCCCGTGGACTCTGTGTTGGCCAAGGGATTCCCCGATGTATCTTGGAATCGGTTTTTGCCCAGATCGTGGGCGACCCATCCGCATTCGTTAACTATACTGGGAATGCTGATCTGGTATGTTCGGAGCACGGTGTCAACGTACTCGGACTGGTGCGTCAACAGCCCGAACAGGAGTAATCCGCAGAGTGTGTATTGGTAAGACTGGCGGTCGCCGGGATACGCCTCGTCGGTGAGCTCCTTGGGTATCGTACCATCCGGATTGGTGCTGTGCGAAAGGTGGTAGCGTGCCAGCCGGTCCGCCAGTTCCAGCGCCAGCGAATCCCCTGTGGTCTCGTAAAACCAGACCAAGGCCTCGATCGATTTTCCGTGGGTAGTCGAAAGAGCGGCATTCGTGTGGAGGAAGATATCCTCGGGCCTAAACCCATCGCCCAGATGCCTATCAGCGTCGGCCATTGCGAAATGCCTGGCATAATCAAACTTGAGCAGATCCCAAGTGCCATCCGGTTTCAGACAGCGGCGGATCGTCTCCAGGTAGCGGTGGCCCGCTTCTCTTGCCCAGTGATTGTTTCTGTATTTAACCAGGGCATTGAATGTCAGTATACCCTCCCGGAGGCTGTGAAGTTCGAATCTGGGTTTAATCCAATCCAAGCCAGGAGGCACAAAGAGCATCCCATCCGGATTGTCGGTAAGCCAATGCAGGTTACGGAGCATCGCTCCCTCCATATGTCCGGGGATGACAAAACCCGTGGCGTCTTCCAGGCGCAACAAGGCATCCCACAATCTGCCCAAATCATGCGTGATCAGCCAGCTCCCAGTAGGCAGGTAGTCCCTTTCCGAATCAAGCCAGCCCAACAGATTCCGTCCTCCTAATTCCATCACTTCTTTCAGGTTCATTCCGAATCTCCTTTTGCTTTCACCCGTCATATTCCTCCATTCATACAGTCAAAATTCAGCCTCAATCTCTGTTCTCACAATGCTATAATAATACCACAACAGGGTTAATAATCGTGTTGTCTAATAGGGAGTAATTTGTTAATCGGCACCGGGATTTAATTCTGTCAGACATTCAAGGATTTTGACGCGGTACCTGTCGGCGAGATCCCGTTTGGCGCTGTCGCCGCTGTGTGGCTGATCACCAACAACCTCATTTACTCCCTCGCTCAGTATTGCCTCGGCCTTGCTGCATGCCTCTTTCTTGACACCGGCTTTTTGGGCAGCAGCCACGGCGTCAGACAGCATCAGCAGATATTCGTAGTCGGCAATGCCCTGCCTCCAGGCGGCCCAGCGCTTGGAGCCAATAACGCCTTTATCGCCTTTGTAGGCCATCGCATAGCTGACGCCGCTGGTGTAGTCGCTGAAGGTCTGGCAGTTCTCATCGACGTAGACCCACATGCCAATGCCGCCCAACTTATTCTTCCACGCCTTCCATGCCATCCAACGATAGTAAGCGAACGGGTCGGCGTTTTTCTCACTGCCACAGACGTATTGCCATGACTTGAGCTTTGTTTCATGCCAAACGTCCAGGATGGCTTTGTTTGTAAGCCCCTGGCTCAGGCAGAAGATGTCGACGTACGGCAGAGATGCTTTGAGTTGCTCGACCGTGACACTGTCGTTGGGGTTGGCCCAGACAAGCATTTCCGGGTCGATCTCCTTTAAGAGTTTACTGGCAGGATAATCGTACTTTTCCCAAATATCGCCTTTGGGCTCATCGGTCCAATACCAGGCGAACTGCTTTCTGCTGATGCCCTTTTCTTTAAGATGGTCCCGCATCTGGGTGACATACTGAGTGAAAGCATTCTCCCATGCCGGAGTTCCGAAGCCCTGCGTCCCCATCAGGTTGTACCCGAACTCGAACCCGACCCATATCAGCCACAGCCGGCACTTCGGATTCCAGTCCAGCATCTGATCCATCTTTGTAAAGTCCATGGGCTCTGTAAAGTTACCTTCGGCATCCGCTTTCGGGTGCGGCAGGTAGACATGGTTTATGACCAGTGATGTGTTATAGTGGTCCAGCAGGTCCTGGGCTGCAGCATCTTCGTGCCCAGCGATGCTCGGACTATAGAAGTAGCCCCAAGAGACACTGTGCAGGGTCACCTCATCCGGGAAGCGCAAAGGCCAGACGCGAAGATTTACAGGCACGCTTGATACCTGTTTACCGTCAACTGAGACATTCACTTTCGAGATGTATATCCCCGGCTTTAGATTCATACCACGGGTCTTGAATGTCAGCCAGATCCGCTTGCTGACACCCGGCTGGAGCATAACAATGCCTTCCTCCAGCGGCACAATGGGGTCATCGCGGTAATTGTACCCCATCGCTTCGGCATGGACCACGTGACTTATGTGCAGTACCCTATCGGCAGAGACAGTCTCCGGGCCCCGGAAATCCGCGGCCGTCAGTGACAACTCCATAGCCTTCTCAGAGGCGCTCGTGACAATAAATCCTGCTGTAGCCCACTCGTTGTTCATCATATCCACGCGTACCTCCGCACCCGTTTCCCTGCCTGCAGGAGCTTCCAGCGGGCGAAGCCATTCCCAATTGCTCTTCTGCCAGATCACAACCGGCTGCTTTGTCCAAATCTTGGCATTCAGCCCGGCGACAACCTGAAACGCCCGGCGGTCCGACTCGCGATACGGTGGACCGTGACTGTAATCCGCCGCCGTCACTGACCGTTCAGTCACAATCCTGGTACGTTCCTTATCAATCTGTTTTCGTGCTGCATCTACCAAGCCCCCATCACCCAGCTCTTTTGAGCGCGCTGTCACCGCCGCATCTGCCTCACGCAGCAGCGGGAACGTAGCGTTCTTCTGATCAGCCCAGCCTTTCATCTGCTTCGCGTAGTTCTTCACCTCTTCGGCCGGTATGGGCTTCTCATTCATATACCGGGCCTGTTGGCGTGTATGCGCCCCCTCAATAATCTCGATCTCATCAGAGAATATGTAGAAACCTCCAGGAAGAATAGCAAGGCGGACATACCTGCCCCAACCCATTAGATTGTCGGCAATGAAACGGTGATTGAGAGGCTCAGTCTGCGGCAGAGATTCTGTCAGCACGTCGCAGAGAAGGTCATACTGTTTGCCGTCTGTACTCACAAATACCAGCACCCCTGAGGGAAATGTCACCTGCGCCGCGGCCGTCGTTATGCTGTCAAAGGTGACCTTGCCAATAGGGTATGCATCCCCCAGGTCAATGTCTATCAAGAACACAGGCGTAGGTCCAACCCCCCAGCCAACCGTGCCTTTGTTAGACCAGACACACCCGTTGTAGAGACCGTCGGTCAGGTCACTGGGATCTCCATTGTCCGTACAGAGGGGATAGTTGGGCTGAGGCTCAAAGGCGCATAATTTCCCCCTGGCCAGGTTATTGCCCTTGGTCGGCTGCACTGGCTGAGCCATTGCGAAGCCAGATACTAATAGAAGACAAATAAGCACATTGATACGTTTCTGAATTGTTGTCATTGGCTTTTCTCCTAAAATTTTATTGTTTTTAAACACACATGGTTCATATTTTCCTATTATATCATTAAGCCATTGTCCGTCAAGTTTTTTCGGATGATAGGAACTTCGTTTTTCTGGACAACGGCACCATAGCGTTTTTGACACCTCATCTTGCCTCATCATTCTGAATTTTTACCATTATAGGAGGGTATCGGCGCGAGAAAAATCAAAGGATTTGATTAATACCGTCTAATACTCTATCCATCGGTCAAGGCGCCAATCTGAACATCAGATTGGCGCCTTGGGATGTCGGTCATTTCAAGTTGGCCATTCCCTTCCATGTTCCGGGAGTTCCTGCTGTGACACACACCCACCCAGGCGATGCAAGAGAGACAGGAGCTGAACTCCATACGCGGTCGCCTCTCACCCACGTTCCAGCCGTAGGGGCCGCTGTGCCTGTAAACTCCACCTGCTTCGTGATTGTTGGAAAGATGTGTTCATACCCAGCTCCAATCTCAAATAACATCGGTGCTGCGGCATAAATAGAACCCGCTGCGCCGATTTTATTAACTCCAAACGTTAATGTTCCAGATGCCGGCCACTTAAAAACACCATATTTTAATTGCCATCCCGCTTGAGTGTCATAAAAATCCTGGTTCACGCCGAGTCCACAATACAGAACTGCGCCTTTGCCATCAGCAGCGTCTACCATTGTCCACATGGAAAAACAGAAAAATTTACCAATCGCATCGGGATAACTGGCCGCATTTAACGTAAAGCCATATAGATTCGTTTGTCCCGAGCCTGTAGATGCCCATACTGGTACAGATAGGCCCTTGAGTATTTGCGCCGACCGACTCCACGTTCCTCCGCTATACGCTATTACCAGTGTCCACGTGTTCATATCTGTGACAGCCAAGTTACGTTTAGAGACATCAAAGGACTGGATCTCCCCGCCGTTGTATCGCATGACATTGCCGCCAACGGGAGTCATGCCAAACAAGCTCGAAAACGAAGAATGGGGACCGATGTTGACTCCCTTGGGATTGCTGTAGTTTACATCCCAATAAAACGACATCAAGGGGACGGGTCTCGCTGGATTGTTCCAATTGCCTGTAAGGGTAAGATCATCAACGCCTATTGTATACACAAACGAATCCGAATAGCTGGAATTGACGTAGCAATTGTTGATTGTCACACCCTGATCCGGAGTATTTAAGCCCATCTGCGTGTACACGCTAGACCCATTCAGAATAATATCTGCCTTGACCGTCACCAATGGGGTCGTAAACGCCTTGCCGTATTGGCTGTTGGCTTCAAAATAGCACGTGTCAATAGTCAGTCCATAATTCACAAATCCGGCAAGAATACCTGATGAGCTATTGCCTTCAATAGTACAATTGGTAATTTTAACGGCTACGGTTTCACTCAGGATGATACCGGTCCCGCCGTTAGTAAAGATCTTGCAATTCCTCACCTCGACTCCATTAGTCCCATTCATTAATTGCAAGCCATCACCTGAGTTATTACTGAGTTCCACATCATCAAACAACGAACTCCATCCATACCCATGGACCAATGCGGTGGTCGTAGTTCCATAAATCCGCAAACCGCGATAGGTCGTATGGGCAATAAAAGGCGCGCTAATACCATTCGCTGCTATAGAACTACCGTCCAACCCAAAGTTTTCTAAGAGGCACCGGTTCAAGTCACTACTCACTTGCGGAAACTGTAACATTTTGGTCACACCGGAGAAGGCTCTAATGGTCGATTGGGATTTCCCGTCACCATACATATGAATAGGTCCTGAGAAGGTTAAGTTTGATGTTATTTTATATATCCCTTTTGGAATATATAACGAGTCTCCAGTCCCCGCTCCGGTCGAAATACACGCGTTAATTGCCGCTTGTATTGCTGCTGTATCATCCGTCACCCCATTCCCTACTGCGCCATAGCTTTTTACTGATACGACGTCAGCGTGGGCCAAGAACGAACTATCTTTCGAAAAAACACCCAAGCCGCAGGACATCAAAACGACTAGTATTGGAAACAACCATTTAACTCTACGCATTTTTTGTACCTCCTTTCAATCTGAACCATGTGAAAGAGAGGGGATATTATCCCCTCTCTTCATCCTGGGTTTGCCCGGTCAACTATTTACCAACGGGCATCGTCACTGGCTCCAGGTCTGGCAAGTTGCTATACTTATCCCTATGGGAGCTGAATACGGGAAATACCACTCGCTCCTGGCTTTGATAGGGCGGCCTCAATGGCAGCGACTCGAAGTGCTAGCGCTGCTAGCTGTGCGGAGGTCGCTGTCGCTCCAATCGATGCACTAACGCTGGTCGGCGTCCCGCTAACATCCACCCAAACGTCATTAGCGTCTACGTCTCCCTGCACTACTACGTCGCCGGTAGGGGCAATGCTGAGCAACAAGTTTCCCATACCTTGATCGTAAAAGTTATGACCACCAGATGCCTCATATTGAATTGGCTGGCCGCTACCATAGGCTGTTTTTAAATGCATAAACCCACCTGCGCTAATCCTCAGATGGATATTAGCATTTATGTTGCTGACCGCGTCACCGTTACCTCCATAATAGTCATCATACATGTTAATCGAGTCGACGCTATTGATGTCTCCCGACTCTATGTTTAGGTCGCCCTTAGCTACGCTTACGTCACCGGTAGGTTCAATTTCGAGCAACAAGTTTCCCATACCTTGATCCCAAAATTTATGACCACCAGATGCCTCAAATTGAATTGGCTGGCCGCTACCATAAGGTGTTCTAAAATTCATAAACCCACCTGAAGTAAGCCACAGATGGATATTAGAAGTTATGTAGCTGATCGCGTCACCGTTGCCTCCATAATAGTCATCATACATGTTAATCGAGTCGACGTTGGTGACATTGTAGCCGCCCATGTCCAGGTCCGAAGTTTCTGCAGCCATGGCTACGCTCCCCAGAAAGGCAAGGGACAATACCACCGTAAATACTATACATACTATTAAACTTCTCATTGTCTTTTCCTCCTTCTTTTCTCATGCCACCATTAGCATGAGTAATCTATATGTGAACACAGAAGTACCTTTTACCCCTTTGGTCATTGTACGTTGAACCTTTTTTCACCTCCTTTCATCATTTTTGGCTCTTCCGTGGAATACCCATAATTCTGTGGTCATTTTTATTTGCTCATACCTGAAGTTGCTCCACATGAGTTTCTTACAATCAGGTTTGGTGTAATTGTAAGTTTTGGCTCTTTGACTTCTTCGCCTTTCATGACTTTCACCAACATCTCCAATGATAATACGCTCATCTTTCTCACATGTGTATCTACAGTTGTAAGAGGCACAGGGGAATAGAGATGAGCAGAATGGTTACCGTACCCCACGATAGATATGTCATCAGGAATTCTTAATCCTTTCTCGTCTATTGCTTTCATTGCACCCAAGGCTACAATATCATCTATTATAAATACTGCTGTTGGTGGATTAGAAAGATTCAGTAACTCTTTCATAAGAGCATAACCTGTTTCCTGTGTATATTCCCCTGATTCCTTTATCATCTCCGTGTCAAATTTTAATCCTCTTTTTTCCAAACAAACACGATATGTCGGAATTATTGCTGCTTCTACAGACGTTCTGATTAACCCTATTCTTTTATGTCCTAAATTTAATAAGTGCTCAATTGCCAAAAATGTTCCATATACATGGTCTACTAAAACACAATAGACTTTCTCATGAGGTAAATCATTGCCTATCCAGACAAAAGGCACATTATTCTCTCTTAATAAAATAATATCTTTGAGATCCATCCTGCTGGCAATAAGCAAACCGTCAATATGTTTCTTCTTGATATTTCTCATCAGTACGTAGTTATCTATAGTCATAGTGTCAGGTGCATGTGTAGCAAATATCTGTAGATTATAACCAAATCTATTGCACCCTTCACTTATACCTTTAATTACTTCAGATAGATATGGACTTGAAACATTATACATATCCAGAAAGGTAGCGCCTATATTAAAAACATCTTTATTAAATAACCTCTTTATCTTGTCAATATCACCGACAAATGTTCCTTTGCCTTGCCTGCAATATAAAATTCCCTCATCTACAAGTTCAGAAATTGCCTTAGAAGCTGTGATAGTACTAACCTCGTGTTGTTCAGCGATATCTCTAAAAGTGAGGAACCGCTCATTAGCCTTAAGGTTGCGAGAACGGAGTTCCTGAACTAATTTTTCTTTGAGTTGTATATAAAGAGATGTTTCATTTTTATGATCTACTAATTCCATTTTCTCTCCTTGCCTTATGTTATATTGCTATATTTCAATATATCACTAAGGGAAATTTTTCTGTTTTTCTATCTTCTAAACTATTTCTTTCTTCTTTCTACTTATTTATATAGCAAGAATCGTGCCACGATTGAAAAAATTTTCCGATTTTTATTTATATTTTTCATAACTCTTTTATTTTAAAGTAGAAAAAATTTTAAAAATTTTTCAAAATCAATTTTCCACCCTCGTTTTTCAGGCACTCATCCACCCGCATTGTGACAACTATTTGTCTCCATTTTGTTATAACCTATTAAAAATATTAAAGTTATACAAGTGACAACTTTTCCGTCAGCATTTATTATTGTAACTTATTTTGTATCAATATATTACATCATCTCTATGACAAGATATTGCCTTTTATCGTCTTCTGCATAAAAGGAATACTCCCAGAAATCCTCCTGATATGAATAACTCCATAAACCCGAAATGGGGTTTTACGGATATGGATGGGGCAATAAGGATATAACGTTCCAGAAAGAATCCCAAGGTTATGCTGAGGCTTACAATTAGCATAATCAGGCGGTTTGCCTTTGCATATTTTCCTAAAAGGAGTATAAATGGAATGAAAAAGTTCAAGGTTATAATTAGCCATGAAAGTATTCGCCATTCTGGTAAGTATAGCCTGCGATAGACAAAGCCAGTCTCTTCAGGGATGTTGCCATACCATATTACAAGATACTGTGCCCAGAATAGTGACGCCCAGAATAAACTGAATGCAAAGATTAGTTCCCCCATATTTGCAAGTTCCGACGAATCTACCTTTATTTTAGAAAGGAATGTAAATAGGACTATGAAGGCAAGGGCTGAATAGAATGCCCCTATGGCAAAGTATCCCCCAAAGAGCGTACTTACCCATTCAGGGGAAAGTCCCATGATTAAATCAACGCCTATCAAACTAAAGAAGAACATGAAGAGTATTATAAGGATTACTGCCAGCCTGGTCAAATGTGAATTTTTGCGGAAATTATATATAAAAATTCCACTCAGTAAAGACATCACAAGCCAGCCCAGACTGTCTCTTAAATAGAGAAAAGGTATATTGAACCACTTTTTATTTTCTTCTAACCCTTGATTTATCCATGGGAATATGTGCTCTTTGCCAAAGAAGGTTATTAAAAATAGTGCCAGAGAAATTGGTAAGAATGGAAGCATTTTAGATGCAACGTTTCCGAAAGTTTTTGCCCAGCCTGCCTTAGTTGTCACAAGTATTGCAGTAAAGAGGACACACCCGGCAGAGATTCCAGTCCAATATAAAAGGTTTACGAGATATATCTGCCAGGCAGAACTGGCACCTTGAGTTGATATTCCTATTGCGAAAGAGACTAACCCGAGAATAACCATGGCTATATAAGCAAGTGTGGCTGTCTTCCCCACTTTACTTGCTTCTTTGAAACTTTCTGTAACGCCTGATTTTTCCTTAACCTTGCCTGACCTTGATATAGGCGAAGGCAAAGCCCCTTTGTAATCTTCTATTAGAATTTCCTTTGCACCTAAAGATGAAAGAAGACCTTCAACCTGCCTGATTTTATTTGATTCCTCAATTATAGTGAGCCCAAATTTGTCTCCGGTGAGATGATTTTTCCTGAACAGGGATGGAAGTTTTGAATGAAGGACAAATGCCAGGATTGTTCCAATGGCACCAAAAAGTAAGGTCAATTCAAAGGCGATTATTAAGAAAGGTGGTAAAGAGACTATCGGTTTCCCACCCGTGTCTAATGGCCAGTCCAAAGATGTCCATATGGTAAATCCAAAACCTGTTACAAGGCCGATTATCCCGCAGATAAAGGTCCAGAACCTGACAGGGCTTTCCCTGCGGTAAAACAGGTTATTTAGCTCTTCTAATGGATAAGGGCTATGGACATCCATGAGCCTATGCCCTTTTTCTATCAATTTCTTGCAGGCAGATATAAGTTCTTGTGCACCTGTAAATGTGGCAATTATAACCTTCACTTTTTACTTTCTCCCCTAAATTATCCCCCTCACCCTTCCCTCTCCCCACCGGGGAGAGGACTGATTTTGTCTATTATAGAATGCCTTGTCTCAGAAATTGAGACTGCAGGGAATACCTTAACGAATACCAAAAAGAGGGTTAAAAAGAAACCTAATCCACCCATGGTTATTGTGCAATCTATAATTGTGGGGTGATATGTCCTCCATACGTATGGGTCAAAGTCATGTGCTAAAGAGGTAACGATAATTATGAACCTCTCAAGCCACATACCGATATTTATAAAGACTGCTATCAGGAAGACAGCCCCGATGTTCCTGCGGACTTTCTTTAAAAAGAAAAGGAGTGGGAGGATAGAATTACATATGAACATAAACCAGAATAGATTCTTATAAAAACCAAATGCCCTCCAATAAAATGTCTCCTGTTCAAATATATTGTTGCTATACCAGGCAGTGAAGAATTCCATTGTGTATGAATATGTGATAATAAGTGACATAAAGATGAGTACCTTGGCAAGGTTTTCAAAATTATATATTGTGATATATTCTTCTAAATGGAATGCCTTTCTGAGGGGCACGAGGAGCATAATAATCATCGCTGTCCCTGAGAAGACTGCCCCTGCTACAAAATACGGTGCAAATATAGTACTGTGCCAGCCAGGGACAATTGACATGGCAAAATCCCATGAAACGACGCTATGAACAGAGATGACAAGTGGGGTTGCAATGCCTGCTAAAAGGAGATACGCCTTATTATAATGCCACCACTGGTTTGATGAACCAGACCAGCCAAGTGATAGGATGGAGTAAAATGTCTTCCTGAGCCCGGTTGACCTGTCACGAATCAGGGCTATATCAGGGATAAGCCCTAAGTAAAAGAAAAATAGACTCACTAAAAAATACGTTGTGACTGCAAATACGTCCCATATAAGTGGTGATTTAAAGTTTATCCATAGCCCCCTCTGGTTCGGATATGGAATGAGCCAGTAAAATTTCCATACCCTGCCTAAATGGATAAGTGGGAAAAGTCCTGCAGTCATAATGGCAAATACAGTCATAGCCTCTGCTGCCCTTGAGATACTGGTTCGCCATTTCGCACGGAATAGATAAAGAATCGCAGAGATGAGTGTCCCGGAATGGGCAATCCCAACCCAAAAGACAAAGTTTGTGATGTAAAGTGCCCACATGACAGGATGGCGTTTCCCTGACGCCCCTATACCTATGAATATCTGGTATGCCCATGCTAAAGCCCCAAAAAGCACACACCCAGAGGTAAATGCTAAAGCAAGAAGATATTTCGGGCTTGGGCGTTTCAAGGTCTTAAGCATTGCATCTTCAACTGATATAAGCGGGTCTTTATTTTTCAATTGTCTTTTCCCTGAACTGTAGGGGTAGGATTCATCCGACCCGACGGGCTTGATAAATCAAGCCCCTACAATTCTATCCTCTTCAAATAATATATAGACGGCTCTGTATTCAATCCCTCAAACACCCTGTATGCCCTTTTGCTTTGTGCAAGTTGCCATACACGGCCATCTTTGTCATTTAAATCACCAAAGATAATCGCACCTGTAGGGCAGGATTCTGAACAGGCTGTCTTAATTTCCCCATTCAGGACTTTGCGCTTTTCATCCTTTGCACGGTCCTTTGTCTCTCTGATGCGCTGGACACAGAATGTGCATTTTTCCATTACCCCCTTAGTTCTAACAGGAACGTCAGGGTTCTTCTGCCTCTTGAATTCTTCTGGAATCCTATATGTAAACCAGTTGAATCGCCTTACCTTATATGGGCAGTTATTTGAACAGTAACGTGTCCCTACGCATCTGCTATAGACCTGTGTATTCAACCCTTCAGAACTCTGGACAGTCGCATATACAGGACATACAGGCTCACATGGTGCATTAGCACAATGCTGGCAGAGCATCGGGACAAATCCAAAATTGGATTCACCATCTTCTTTCTCAATAAACCGCTCTATCCTGAGCCAGTGCATCTGGTATCCTTTAAGGCAGAGTTTCCTGCCAACAAATGGAACGTTATTCTCAAGCCCGCATCCAAGGACACAAGCACCACACCCTATACACAGGTTCAAATCAATCACCATGCCCCAGTGATAACCTGGAAATTCACGTTTAGGATAAAGTTGTTTTATCTCATGTGTCATCCCGCTCGTTTTTCCTAAATCTACATAATGGACACTTCTAAAAATCCCACGCCCCTTTTGCGAATCGCTGCCTTGAATCTTTGTCAGCTTAACTTTTCTATCAGACTTTGAAATAGATATATCAGACTGGATTATAATAAACCCACCTGCTTCATTGAAAGTGTCCGGCATAAGTAAAAGGGGATTTACACCTATGTTCTTTGCATATCTGCCACCTTCTTTATGCCCCTGTCCTATAGGAATGGCAATGCAATCATTACACATAGATGGCTGGATATATACAGGGACTTCTATAGAATATTCCCCACTTGTAATTTTAATAACATCGCCATTTGAAAGTGTGAGTTTATCTGCAGTTACATGGCTTATCTCTGCCCACGAATCCCATGAGATAGTTGTAATAGGGTCTGGCAATTCATTTAGCCACGGGTTATTTGCGCCACGCCCATCATACCACCGGCTGGAAAGGTATGGCATTAGGAAAAGAGGGGACAGTCCCCATTTTTGCAGATGGGACAGTGCATCCGGTTTAAAAGAAACCTCTTTTGCCTTAGCCGGTATTTCTATGAATCCCGCGTTAAGCGCATCCTGCCAGAATCTCTCTTGTAAGGTTTCCGGAAAATAATCCACCCTGATTTTATCCCACCGGTTCTTTATAAAAAGTTCCATCGTCTCCGTAAATCTTTCACCCTTAATTGTCTGAAGAACCCCAGCCAAAATATCAAATGGGTCAGGTGCATTAAATGGTGGTTTCATAATCGGCTTTGAAAGATTGAATGTCCCTTTACGCGGCTCACTATCACGCCATGACTCTAATGTGTGAAGGGAAGGCAGAATCAGGTCTGCATGTATGGCAGTTTCATCTAAGACATCTGCAAATGAAATAATAAAGGTGTCAGGATTTTTCAGGATATCCTCTAATTCCATATCTACCGGGAACCAGTATAGAGGATTCGCCTCTAAAAGAATCAAGGTATTAAATCTCTCATCCTGAATGCGTTTAAAGAATTGTTTCAGTGCCTGGGCACTAATAAACCCGTTTCTATTTTCAGTGCGGTCAAACCTGACTGTCTGGTTAATATTTCCAGCCACATAGTTCAGCAAATTTATTGCAATTAGACTTGAAAGTTTATTTTGATGAGCCAGTAATGAACCACCTGCAATTGCCAGTGATGGCTTGAACCTTGCAAAATCCGTTGCAATATCTTTGAGCATGTCAGGTGAAATTCCTATCTTCTTTGCTACATCATCAGGTGAATAACCAGCAAGATAACCTTTTATCTGTTCATGTTCACCAGCACTTAAGAATTGTCCCCCACCTTCATTTACAATAACATGGGCCATGGCGAGTGCAATCAAACCCTCATCGCCAGGTTTAATCCAGAACCTCTTATCTGCATTCGCCGAGGTGAGAGAAAGCCTTGAATCAAAATGGATAAACTTCACTTCTGTCTTTTCTCTTTTACTACGGAATTTACCAAACTGGTTGGCAAATGATACAGGTGAAAGCCATGTCTCAAGAAAATCCGCACCGAAAGATACTAAATAGGATGCATCTTCAATATTAAAATAGGGTATAGTCTCTTCTCCAAAGGAAATCTGATTTGCCTTGTGTTCAGCTTCATACCCATCAGGTTCAAAGAACGCAATTACATCCGAGCCAATCTCTCTCATCCACTCTTCAATAAATGCCTTCCTGCTTCCTGTCACACCACGGCTTAAGAAGGCTGTTTTTGACAGAGTATTATTTTCTTTATTCCTGGCAAAATGGTTATTAATAAGAGAGATGGCATCATCCCATGTAATTGGTGCAAAAGAACCATCTTTAGTCCTAAGAAGTGGGCTTTTAATCCTATCAGGGTGGTACAAATCAAAAATCTCTGCCTGTCCCCTCGGACATAGTCCGCCTTTATTTATAGGATGTGATGGATTGCCCTCAATCTTGACAGCAATCCCCTCTCTTGTGCGAACCTTTATGCCACAGGATGCCGTACATCCTTCACAAAATGAATTGTACCACTTAGCAATACCCGGTATAATCTCTTTATCAGGGATGACCTGTGAGATAAATAATTTGGATGCATCCTTTCCCTGTCCTAAGAATGGGGCAAGCGCCCCAAACCCCAATAATCCTAAGAATCCTCTCCGCCTTATTTTCATAATTTGTATCCTATTTATGGCATGTTATACAGTCTGTCGGCGCATTCTCTTTCCTGTGGCAGTTAATGCACCAACCCATCTTCAACTTCCTCACACGCCTCATCATTGACATATTTGCTACATCACCATGACAAACCTTGCAATCTATTCCTGCCTTAACGTGGCGCTTATGTGTAAAGTATACAGCCTCAGGAATAGAATAGACCCTCACCCACTCTATGGGTCTCTTTTCTTCCCAATATTTCCTGAGGCTGATAATCTGCGGCTTATCAGTTGCAACAGCCTCATGGCACTGCATACATATCTCTATAGCAGGTGCACCTGCAACAGGTGAGCGGTCAACGAACTCATGACAGTTGATACAATCTATCTCAAGTTGACTAACATGTATCTTGTGGCTGAAGTTTATAGGCTGTACAGGTGGTTTACTCTCTGCCTTACTGATAGAAATGATGAGGACCGCAATCCCCACTGTTCCCACCCACAGGAATAGAAAAATTGAAAATATAACCAACTTGTAAAGTTTAATAATTTCTAATAAGTTCTTCATTTACTATATATATAATCCACTATCTTGCTGATATCTTCTTTTGGCAAACCCAGTTTGGGCATCTTTGGGTATTCCGGATTCACCTTCTTGGGCTCTTTTATGAATTCTATCATCTTTTCCCTATCAGTTGCATACTTCTCCCTTATATATGAAAGCGGAGGGCCGATAAGTCTTTTATCAAACGCATGGCATACGATACAGTAAGCGGCGAAGAGTTCCTTACCTGTAGAAGGTTTAACTTCTGCCAATTCTTCCTCTTTAAAACGTGCCAACTGCATCTGGTAATACTCTGTATTTTCTGCCAGGACCTGTTTTGGTATTTCCAGGGCATTCTCACGAATCACATGCCGCAGTGTTCCCATTATCAGGATAAGGACTGTGATAAGGAAGAATATCGGCAAGCCGAATCTTGTATTCTCAGAGTGGTATTCCTGGAAGAGAAAGAATGAAACTAAAACAGCGACGATTAAAGCAACTATTACAAGAATAGTAACATGCCATGAAAATGCAACATCAGGTAAAGTAATGAAATTGATTAACCCAAATATTGCCTGTGCAAGAGTTGCGACTAATGCCCACAGTATTCCAAGTTTTGATGAGCGGATGTAAAAATCAGCATCAGATGTAGACCTCCTCCCTGCTCTATACTTGAAAAGGAAATAAGAGAAAAAACCTGTAATAGCAAGGCTTGCTGTTATGAAATGGAGGTATCGTGGTATTACATTGGGAAGAACAAGTGCAGACCAGAATCCCCGGACATTATTCCATGTATCTGGATATAACATCAGGTTTATATTAGTTAAGAATATAAACGGAATAAAAAAGAGGATTGTACAAGCGGTAATGCCAAAGAGTAAGTGAATGAAAAACCTTTTACCCAGGGTATCCCATGTGAACTTATATATATAGAGAAGGAGGAAGGCGGTCATCACCAATAGTGGCACAGAAAGCCAGTAGGGCGCAGTAATGCCATTGGCTCCATAGAAGAACTTTGTATATACAAGGCTAATAGATAAAAGTGGTGCTACTCCAAGGACTACGGCTATGCTCTTTGTAACTGTAGTTGTTAATATAATCTCCCTTGCAAATCTCTCATAGAATATGTCCCTCTTGTATCTGCCTATAACTCTGTAGATTACTCCAAAGAGCGCTCCTCCTAACATAAGGTTCACAAATATGATATGGAGAAGAAATGAAATCACCAGTAACCATTTCAAAAAAATAAGGGGTGCAGGAAGAGGCAATAAGATATCTTTCCCGATAAGGTTCATCTCTCCTCCTTGCCTGTGTCCAGAAAAGAGACAAGGGCATTGCGCTCTTCTTCTGTCCCAATAAACGGTGGCATATAGGGATGGGTGTATTTGTAACTCGTTATAAAATTTAGAATTGTCTCTTCATCCCACCCACGAACATTCCTGAAGATTCCATTAACTCCACGATATGTGTGGCAGACTGAACATTCTATCCGGAAGACCATGTGCCCCAATTCTTTCTTAGAGGGTTCTTTAGCACTCTGCCATTTTACCCACTGGGCATTCTCAAGGATTCCCTTTTTTGAAAGAAAAGATTCATCAGCCACACGGATTCCGTTTGAGTACATGTAATTGTAGATTACATAGGGTTTGCGGACAAATTCCCTTACCCTCTCGTACTGCCCTACCATAATGACCATTATAAGGAGTGGCAGGAAGAGTGTCCCGCGTTTTATGGCGTGTCCTAAAAAGCAAAGGATACAACCCGCAAGAACAAGAATAATCCCGGTAACCGGAATCAGGAATTTACTCATTGCAAGATATTTCTCATAGGTTCTGGTATTAAAGGCAATGGCTGTAACCACCTCTGGAATAGATGGCAGGGTCTTATAGTAGAAAATGGATGATAAAACAAAGGCAATGGATGAAATTATCATCCACTTTCCCATAAGTCTATGGAATGAACTGCGTATATCTTTCTCTATTCTAAAAAATGCAGAAATGAGAAGCCCGAACCCGCATGAGAGCATCACTGCCATAGCAGTCCTTGAAACGAGTTGCGGCAGAAAAGTTGCATTAAGGTATCCATCCCAGAACCTGTGGGTCGTAAGCCATCTGCCAGGGGTAAGCATTGCGCCAAGTATACCCATAATAATAATCAGCGTGAAGTATGAAAAGACAATATATCCAATTCCGATCTTTATATGTTTCTCAGGGTCTATCTTGTACCAGGTGAGGTAATAGCTAAGGAATAGGAGCAATTCTATTACAAAGATTACCCACTCAATTGCCCATGCCCAGAAGAAGATTCTGAGGAGCGAGCCTATACCTTGAGGAGAGACAACTGCAGTAGTGAACCATATCCCTACCCCGGAGAGTGCGCCAAGGGTAGTAGTGAGGATGATAAGTATCCTGAGTATGCGGTATGCCAGGTCGTTCCACCGGCCGTCACCTGTCTTTATGAATCTGTATTCAAGCCATACAACGACAAGGCTGCCTCCGATTGCACATCCGTGGCTGATGAGGACATGGACTACTCCAACGATGGCAATGAGTAATCTGTTACCTAATAGAGGCAATTGGAAAATTGGAAAATCCATTGTGTGATTAGTATAACATTTCCTTTACCCAATGTCAAAAATTTTTTATGTAAGTTTTTATCAATTTATCTATAAATAACAGCAGGATGATTGTAACTGCATAGATATTTATCCTTCTGAAAGCAAGTCCGGGATAAAATTCTTTGCCTGGCGTCCTTAAGATTTTTATCGCATTCTGCACAAGCCATATTCCTGCGAGAACGAGACAAAAGTTAATAAGATTAAACCGGACAATGCCAAAAAGGGGCATCATAAGGGATATTACTGCTGTGGCTGCCATCCAGATGAATGTTATCCTCTTTATCTGTGCTGTGCTGAATATTCTCGTTAAAGAAGGGAGACCTGCTTTCTCATACTCCTTTCCATAATTCAGAAGAATAAGCCAGAAATGTGTAACCTGCCATATAAAAAAGAAGAATGCAATCGCTACAATCTCTCTCTCAAAGACCCTCCCACCTCCTGCTACCCATCCGACAAGAGGTGATATAGTCCCAATCAATGCACCTGGTATAACTGCAATTGCAGTCAATCTCTTAAGGTACGTATAAACACCGTTATACAGTAGGATTGCAATCAGACCTAAAATCATAGCGGTCAGATTAACTCCAAATAAAAGGATTAAAGAGCCCATGTAGACCAAGAAAACCGATATAACCAATGCCCATATCGGCTTAATCCTATTGGATGGTATCGGTCTAAGTTTTGTCCTCTCCATTAATGCATCTATATCTCTTTCCTGGAATTGGTTCAGGCCAGATGCACCACATGCAAGCAAAAAAATACCTGCCAGGGGTGAGAATATCCCTGGTGACAATCTGTCATTTGAGAGTATAAAACCAAGTGCAGTTGAGAGCATAGCAAGAGATGCAATTCTAAATCTTGCAAGTTCCAGGAACAGAGTAATCTTTTTCAGCATTATTTTAAGGTCTTTAAATACTCAATTATATCTGTAATCTGAGATTCGGTTAAATCCAACTCAGGCATGAGTGGCTCAAAATCCTTTACTAAATCTGCATTGGGCTCTCTTATTGATTTACGAATATATGTCTCGTCTATTGTAATCTCTCTTTCTTCACCATTGGTTAATACCTTTTGTTTCATTCCAAACATCCCCTTGAACGTTGGACCGACCAGGGGGGAACCATCTGTAGTATGGCAGACAGTACAACCCTCTTCTTCAATGATACGCAGCCCATGGGGCATTTCTTTAACCTCTCCTATCGTAACAACCCCTTCTTCGTACCACTTTTTGAACTCATCAGCCGGCATAACTATAAGTTTAGACAACATTGAATAATGGCCAGTGCCGCAATATTCAGCACAGAATATATCATAAGAACCTACTTCTATGGGGTTAAACCAGAGATACGTTTTCAACTTAGGGACAGCATCTTCTTTTACTCTGAAGGCAGGAATATAAAGACTATGTATTACATCCTGTGACGAGAGTGCAAGTTTCACAGGTCTTCCCACAGGAACGTTTAGCGTATTATTCTTCTTCCCATTTTCATATTCAAAGAGCCATGACCACATCCTCGCTGTTACCTTTACCACCATAGCATCTTTTGGAACACTGCGCATACTTTGAAAACCAGCCCAACCGTAATAAAACATAGAAAGGACTAAAATTGTGGGTATTATAACCCAGACAATTTCAAGTATTATATTAGACTCAATGTTTTCAGGATGAGGATTTTTCTTTCTATTGTACTTTATCACAAAATAGACCATTAAGAATGTAATAATACCGAGGAGTATGACGGAGACAAAGAGGATAAACAAGAATATGCTGTCAGTCTTACCTGCTAAATCAGAAACTCTTGAAATCATAAGAAAGGTTTACCTGAATGATATATCAAGGAAAGTGAAACCAATGATTATTGCCAATATTACAACTGCACCAGATAGCATCATTTTAAGGTTCCCATCCTCGTATTTGAGGTGCATAAAAAATGATAGCACTAATAGTGTTTTTATTGCAGCGATGAGCAAGGGTGCTATGACACTAATGACTCTGATATTAATACCTGCTACTGCCACAGTAAGGATGGTAAATACCAATAATCCAAACCATACTGCAATGTATGTCCCATAACTTACTATATGCCCATCTTTCTGTCTCATATACATTATGTTATCAGATAGAATAGCGGGAAGATGAAAATCCAGATAATATCAACAAAATGCCAGTATAGCCCGGAATTCTCTAATTTTATATAATCCTTTCTATTATTCTTTCCATTTATAACTAAGATTAACATTACAGAGAGTAATATTACACCAACAAGGACGTGTAACCCGTGAAGCCCTGTCATCACAAAATAGAGACCGTAGAAGAGGACCTTGCCACTTGAATCTTTTAACAATTCTGCAGAATTGGGATAAATTCCATGATGAAACTTATCACCCCATTCAAAGCATTTGTTTGCAAGGAATAGAAGCCCTAAAATTATAGTTAATGCCAGGAAAATTGTTGAGAGATTCCTACTCCCCTTTTGTGTTGCAGAGATAGAAATAGCCATTGTCAGACTACTTGTGATGAGTATAATGGTATTCACGGTTCCAATCATTATGCTAAGTTCACTTGCGCCATTATGGAAATCCTGCGGGTGTATTGAGCGATATACTGAATACAATAGGAACATGCCACCGAATAGAAGCATTTCTGTAAAAAGAAAAAGCCACATTCCTATCTTTGAACCAGTGTAATCTTTCTCGTTTTCAACTGCTATATCTATATCTGCATCCGGCATTAACCTTTCCTTCCAAAGTCATAAGGCCCATGCTCAACCAATGGTATCTCCTCAAAATTTTCAGGGGGCGGCGGTGAAGGTATCTGCCATTCAAGGGTAGTGCCTCCCCATGGATTCTTGCCTGCCTTTTCCCCATGTATAATTGACCTGATTAAATTTGTGAATATCAGAATAATGCCGGCAGCAAGGAGCCACGAGCCAATCGTAGAAATAACTTGTCCAGTCTGAAACTGTGGGAGATAATCATAATACCTTCTCGGCAACCCCTGCCATCCGAGGATAAACATCGGAAAGAAAAGCACGTTAAACCCGATAAAGAGTATAAGCCATCCTAATTTAGCAAACTTTTCATTATACATCCTGCCAAACATCTTTGGAAACCAGTAATGCAAGGCGCCAAAGAATCCAAATGCTGCTCCTCCGAACATCGTGTAGTGAAAGTGGGCAACGATGAAGTATGTATCATGGATATGCACATTCGTCGCCAGGGCACCGTTAACAAGGCCTGTAAGCCCTCCTATTGAAAACAGGAATATAAAAGAAAGTGCATAGAGAAGTGGGGTCCCGAGTTCTATGGAACCTTTATATAATGTAGCAACCCAGTTAAAGACCTTTATCCCGCTTGGGATTGCAACGAAAAAGGTAAGAAGCGAAAAGATGAACTTTGCAGTATCGCTCATCCCGCTTGTAAACATATGGTGCCCCCATACTAAATATCCCACAATGGCTATTGCAAGGCTTGAGAAGACAATAGGCTTGTAGCCGAATATCGTCCTTCTTGCAAAGGTCGGGATGATTTCAGAGATGACACCCATCGGAGGGAGTATCATAATATAAACTGCTGGATGAGAGTATATCCAGAAGAGATGCTGGTAGAGTAAGGGGTCCCCGCCTCTGGCAGGGTCAAAGAGACCTATCCCAAAGAACCTTTCTGCTATAACAAGCAAAAATGTGATGCCAAGTATTGGCGTTGCAAGAATCTGTACCCATCCGGTAGCATAGAGGGACCATACAAAGAGCGGCAGCCGAAACCACTTCATGCCTGGCGCCCTTAGCCTGTGGACAGTAGTTACAAAATTAAGGCCAGTAAGTATTGATGAGAACCCGATAAGTAATATTGCAAAGAGGGTGAGTGAAACATTTGTACCTGTCCTTATGCTGTACGGGACATAGAATGTCCAGCCTGTATCAGCTGGACCATCTTTGGTAAAGAGTGACACTAATAATAAGATTGCACCGCTAATGAAAAGCCACCATGAAAGGAGGTTTAACCTCGGGAAGAATACATCTCTTGCCCCTATTTGAATTGGTAGGAAAAAATTTCCGAAGCTTGCAGAAAGGCCCGGGATTACAAATAAGAATATCATAAGGATGCCATGGAACGTAAAGAGTGAATTGTATGCCCTCGCTGTCACGATGGTCTGCCCTGGGGCAATCAGTTCAAGCCTCATGAGGAGGCCGAGAATAACTCCAGCAGAGAATACTGCAAGCATTGATACAAGATAAAGAAGACCAACTCTCTTGTGATTGGTTGAAAAGATCCATGCAAAGATTCCTCTGTATCTTCCTTTCTCTTCAAGGAAATTCATTTCACCTTACCCCTTCTTCCTGTAATGGCAAGGAAGGCAAAAAATATTATTGCAAAAAAGGTTATGGTTGTACCTGCAACTCTTGTAATGTTCAATGCATACTTTCTCCCGCTTGCATCGTATTTGAAGCAAAATAATAAAGCCTTCCTTATGCTGGGTCCAACTCTTCCACGAGACGCCTCTGTGAGGGCCATCTTTACGTCAAACGGCAGAAATGTAATACCATAAAGGTATCTTATTACCTTCCCGTCAGGAGATAGAATTATTAATGTCCCCGGATGGACGAATTCGTCTCCTTCTTTCTTAAACCTGAAACCAACTGCATCTGTTAGTTTGGTTATATTCTCAGGCTCACCAGTCAGAAACCTCCATGATTCTTTATCGCCCTTCTTCTCAAGCAGAGTCAGATAATTCTTTTTCTTCGCAAGAGCAACGGTTGGTGTATCTAATGGGTCAAAACTTATTGTTACTACATTATAATCTATGCCCATCTCTAATTGTAGTTTGTTCAATGCCTCTGCAAGTCCACTCAGTAAAGGATTACATATACCCGGGCAACTATAATACACCAATGAAAGGATGACCGGTTTATTTACGAATTCTTTTAAGGATACGGTTTCGCCATTTTCGTCACGGAAGGATAAAGTGAGCGGGACATACTCCCCGAGTTTCTCATCAATTCCAATATCAGATGCAGTTAGAGAGTCTTCAGGTATAAGATAGCCATTTATAAGAATTATTAGCAAAAATATAAAGGTTGTCTTAAAAATCATCCTCATCAATAAAAGCATACCACACCCTATATGCAAAATTCAAATAGATATCGGGTAGGCTCCCCACTTTTCTCTTGCCTCTTTCATTGCAAGAAGGTTTTGCAATTTTGTCCCAACTGCTAAAGAATGTGAAGCCCCATAAATAAAACCACCACCAGGTGCACCCCATTTAATTGCATAGTTGGCATCTCGCCTGACATCATCAGGCGTTCCCGCTATCAGGTTCTCATTTGTGACCCCACCCCAGAGGGTGAGCCTATTACCCACCTGCTCTTTGAGCCGCTTCATGTCCATTCCTGCACTTGCCTGAATCCCTTCATAGGCATCGTATCCAGCTCTCACAAAATCATCTACAAAATCCCAGACCATGCCACAGCAGTGTTTGATTATTTTCAAACCTAACCGGTGTGCCTCTTCAACGTATCTCTCATGCCATGGGAATACATACTCTTTGTAAACCTTAGGGCTTGCCAATGCGCCTGTGCTTGTGCCCATGTCACCTGGGGTCATGACTGCATCTACACCCTGTTCAGCAACGTATCTTAGTCCAGCAATTGCCCTCTTTCCATTAAGTTCTGCAATTATCTCATGCATCTCAGGATGCATGATTAGATTCATATAAAAATCCTCATCTGTCTGGCCAAAAGAAGGCCAGATAAAATCATGCCAGAAGGTCATTATAAAATGTGTGGACTTCTTCTCCTGGACAATGTGCCGGACAACCTCCCAGTAGGAATCATCTGGTCTTTCCGCTCCTTCCCTGTCAATCTTCTCTATCGCCTCTTTCATTTCTTCAATTGTAGGAGATTTAAACGCATCTGGATTCATCTTATACGGCATGAGGTCATGCGTTGTGGCAGAGATGCGGTATATATTTCCATTTTCGTCCCTGTAGGTTTCATCGTCTATCTTTTCCATGGGCTTGTGAACTTCCTTCACAGAAGGCATCCCTGGTGCAAGGATAATATCAAATCCCAATGCATCTGCCAGATCTATTATATCTTTCTTGTATGAGGCTACTATTTCATCCCGCCTTCCTTCCCATAGTGCCTTTGTATGGCGGAATTTAGATTGAACAAACGTCTTCCTCCCCAGGATGTCCTCATAGATATTGCAATCAATAGAATGTTCACCCCATGGAATGATATCCGGCTCTTCGTGTCTTAAAGTCTTAAAAACCCTTTCACGTGGTAACATAATTTATACTCCTTGTTATATTGCTATCGGATATTCACCATACGTCTTTGCTGCCTCAAGCATTGCCTTGTAATTTTCAAGTGGGACATAATTAGGTATTGAATTACTTGAGCCAATGCAATATCCACCCCCAGGGGCTAAATCCCTTATGAGATACTTTACCTCTTCCCGAACCTCATCAGGCGTCCCTCTTGTAAGCGTATAACCCAAATCAACATTGCCTATGAATGCAAGTTTCTTCCCAAACTCCTTTTTCAATTCCCTTATATCCATCGCCTTTGGCTCAACAGGCTGTATCGCATTTACGCCACAGTCTATCAGGTCCGGGAGTACCTCTCTTATATCCCCGTCTGAATGGTATAGGAATGGCATATCGTATTCTTTACATAACTCCCCCATACTCTTCACCCATGGAAAGACATATTTACGCAAGATGTCAGGAGACACCATAAAACCTTCTGTATAGGCTATATCGTCTGTATACCACATAGCCCCAACAGACGGAAATGTAATAGCATTCCTGAAGATGTCTAAATGTATCTGGCCTAACTTTGCGAACATATTTTCTATAAGAGGTGGATTCTCTACTAAAGCATATGAGAATCCCTCAAGCCCCATGAGCATCCATACAGATTCCCATATACCAGTAGAACTCGTTATTAACTTCATACCATCAGGCAAATATTTTGAAACCTCTTCTAACTTTGAATAGTTTATGTCACGAGCCTTGGGCCAGGGAAATCTCTCAAATTCTTCCATATTAGTGATAACACCCTTACCTTCCTCTGCCCATTTCCTCTCTTCCATACCATTGCCGTAAAGGCTGTAGCCGGCTTTGTGGGAAATACTCCCAGCATACTGGAAATCGTATTCTGGCCTGAACCTGATAAAGTCATAACCTGCCTCTTCCCAGAATTCAACATCTGATTCAAGGTCATCTACAGGCCTTCCCATAAACGCATCCTTTACGCCTCTATCTACTTTAAGTTCAGCTAAAGGAACCCTGTCAGGTTCTCCTTGTAACAAAAGCACCTTCCTCACCCTCTCAAAATTGGGGACGGTTCTATTTTTACTCTTCGCCATATCTTAATCTCCTATCCATTCTTCTATTGTAGTGCGTCATAAATATCTTTACCTTAATTTGTCATTCCCCGGCTTGACCGGGGAATCCATTTTCGCTCTGGATTCCCGCTGGAGTTTACCCCTTTGGATTCCCGCTTTCGCGGGAATGACAAAAGGGGCGGGAATGACGGCATAGAAACTAATCCCCATTTTCATGGGGACAAGCGTAAAGAAGCGTTGGACGCAGTACACTATATTGGAAAGAATCGCTTAACCTCACTCAATCTCGGTATCCCTGCTCTCCCTCCCAATTCCCTGCACTTCAATGCCGCAACTACACATGAGAATCCGGCAATTTTATCTAATCTCCAGCCCTGTAATAACCCATATATGAATGCACCATGGAATACGTCACCCGCGCCTGTAGTATCCTTTACCTGGACACGAAATGCCCTCTTTCTAATTATACCATCACCTGATACACAGATACACCCTTTATCCCCGCCGGTAACGACGACTATACCTCCCTGATATTTATACAGACTTTTTGCTGACTTTTCAAAATCTGATTCTCCTGTGAAACTTGCAGCAAAGTCCTCTGATGTAATAAGAACATCAGTAAATTTTAACAACCTCTTTACCCCTCGCCCTACGAATTCTGCATCAAATACTACCCTCATGCCAGCCTCTTTTGCCCATTTGGCAGATAATATAGCAGCATCTATCTCATACTGGTCAACGTGTAGAAATCTTCCATTCGTAACACTCTTCCTCGTTATCTCTTCAGAACATAGACTTGATATGTGGTCCTGGCTCCATACTATAGTCCTCTTGCCAGTCTTCTTATCCACTATTATGAAGGCAAATCTGCATGAGGCGCCTTTTTCTATGACTATATTTTTTGTATCCACACCCTCTTCCTCAAACGCATCTATCAAGAAGCGCCCGAATTCATCATCCCCTACCTTGCCAATATAACTCACACAGGCGCCTAAGCGTGCCAATGTCACAAGTGCAGTCCCTACAGGACCTCCACCCTGTTTGCTGAACTCTAATAACTCCATCTTTACGTCTAATTTAGGATAGTGTGGGACTATACCAAGATAGTCAACTGCACAACACCCTACACCTACAACGTCAAATTTTGCCTTTGGCATATATCTCCTTTTGTTTCTTAAGCAAATCCTTAATAGTTGACACTACATCTTCCTTGGGTATGGTAATGACCTCTTTTGTCTTTCGGTTTTTTATCTCTACCTTGCCCATTTTCAGATTCTTCTCTCCGATTACTATCCTGAAAGGAATCCCTATAAGGTCAGCATCCTTAAACTTTATCCCGGGCCGCTCATCTCTGTCATCCAGCAAGGTATCAATGCCATCGTCTAAGAGTGAGGTATAAACCTCTTCAGCAAATTCCGTACTTTCAGCATGGGTTGGATTTACAGGCAATATTAGCACCTCAAACGGGCTGATAGAGATGGGCCATATTATGCCATCCTCATCATGGTGTTCTTCTATTATTGAAGCCACAATCCTGTTTACCCCTATGCCATAGCATCCCATGATTATATCTTTCTCTTTCCCGTCCTCATCTAAAAATCTGGCACCCAAACTCTTACTATACTTAGTGCCAAGTTTAAATATGTGTCCTATCTCTATCGCATGTTCTATTCGCAATCCTTTACCACACCTCGGGCATGGGTCAGTGTCTCTTATATACCGGATGTCACCCCATAAATCTACCTTGAAATCCCTGTCTATATTCACATTCACAAGGTGCATATCCTTCTTATTTGCCCCTGTAACGAAATCATTAATATCCCTTATAGAATAGTCAGCAATAATCTGGACACCTTTCAGTCCTACAGGCCCTGCAAATCCCATAGGAGCGCCGGTTGCCTGTTCTATAGTTCGCTCATTTGCAAGGGTGAGACGACTACACTTTAGAAGTCTTGTTACCTTTGCCTCGTTTACCTCATGGTCACCCCTTACCAGAATAGCATAGGGTCTTTCATCTGCCTCATATATCAGTGTCTTTACCATCGCATCAGGTGTAACATCTAATAATTTGCTCACTTCCCCTATAGTCTTTGAATCCGGGGTAGAAACCTCTTTTAATGGTTTAAGTGAAGTTTTGGGACGAGGCGCCACCTCCGGACATTCTGCCTTTGCCAGACTGGCGGCATAACCACATGATGGACAATTGACAATCTCATCTTCTCCATTCCGGGCAAGGACCATAAATTCATGCGAGACGTTCCCACCCATTATGCCGGGGTCTGCCTCAACAATTATATAGGACAAGCCGCACCTTTCAAATATCCTGCAGTATGCCTTGTACATCTTTTCATAACTTGAATTAAGCCCCTCTATATCCCTGTCAAAGCTATAGGCATCCTTCATGATAAATTCCTTACTTCTTATCACACCAAAACGGGGTCTTATTTCGTCCCTGAACTTTGTCTGGAGCTGATAGAGTATGATGGGAAGCTGCCTGTATGATTTCACCTCTTTCCGGATGAGGTCTGTAATAACCTCTTCATGCGTTGGTCCAAGGACTACCTCTTTGCCGTGCCTGTCTTTAAAACTCACCATATCCTCGCCGAGGTCCGAGTACCTGCCGGATTCCATCCACAATTCTACCGGCTGTAAGGCAGGCAGTAATACCTCCTGCGCTCCACTCTTATCCATCTCTTCCCGGATAATTCTCTCCACCTTCTTTATCACCTTAAATCCAAGAGGTAGATAAGAATATGTCCCTGAAGCCAATTTCCTGATAAGCCCTGCCCTTAGCATCAACTGATGGCTTATAGCCTCTGCCTCCTGAGGGACCTCCTTCAATGTGGGTATCAGACTTTTAGACCACCGCATATCTCTTTCACCATCTCTTCTACTAAATCTTCTTCTTTGACCTTTCTATGCCTTTTACCTTTTTTAAATATCATCCCAACCCCTTTACCGCCTGCTATGCCTATATCTGCATCCTTAGCCTCTCCAGGGCCATTTACCTCACAACCCATGATGGCAACCTTTATATGGGGCGGGGTTTTCAGGGAATTTAACTTATTTTTCACCTCTTCTGCTATTCTAACAACATCTATATCAGAACGGCCACATGTAGGACAGGCTATTATCTCAGGGCCAAACTCCCTTAAGCCCAAGGCACTCAATATCTCCCTGCCTGCATTGACCTCATGCTTCGGGTCGCCAGCCAATGATACCCTTATAGTATCACCTATACCCTCTAATAATAGGACACCTATGCCTATAGCCGACTTCACGATGCCACTATCAGGGAGTCCTGTAGCAGTAACTCCCAAGTGTAATGGATAGTCACACTGCTCTGCGAGCAATCTATATGCTTCTATCGTATGTATGACATTGGATGCCTTTAGTGACACCTTCAATTCATGGAAATCCATCTCTTCAAAGAGCCTTATGTATTCAATCGCACGTTTCGCCATTAATTCCGGCATTTCACCCTTTACCTCTCCGATAGAACCTGAATTGACGCCAATCCTTATAGGAATCTTTTGAGCCTTTGCCAATTGGACAATTTCTTTCAACTCTTCCCTCTTCTTTATATTGCCTGGATTTAGCCTGATACAATCCGCACCCATCCTGATTGATTCTAATGCCAACTTATGGTGAAAATGTATGTCTGCTACTAAAGGGATATTTATGCCTTTTTTAATCTCTTTTAAGGCATGTGCTGCCTCTAAATCCAGGACAGCAACCCGCACTATCTCACACCCTGCCTCTTCTAACTTCTTAATCTCGTCTATCGTTCCTTTGAAATCACGTGTGTCAGTCTTTGCCATTGATTGGATAGATATAGGTGCCTCTCCTCCAATCTCCACATTTCCGACTCTTATCCTGCGCGACATGCGGCGTTTGATTACCATACCACTTTACCCCAGGTTCTTCCGGGTTATATATTTATCAATCAGAGCCATCACATCATTATAAGTTATATAAAGCATAAAGCATATCAACAGGACAAACCCTGCTATGTTTATCCATTTCTTTATTTTATACTTTATCTTTATATTGAATAACTTCTCTATAAATAGCATCAGTATATGCCCACCGTCTAATGCAGGGAATGGCAATGCATTTAATATGGCTATATTTACATTTATCACTGCAAAATATAGGATGAGGTTCAAAATCCCGGTCTTCACTATTTCATTAGTTAGGTCAACTATACCTATTGGCCCTTTTACTGCCTTTATTGAAACCTTTTTGGTAACTAATTGCCATATACCCTCTATTGTGCGTTTGGCTATATCAAACGTCAATACCGCCCCACCAAACAGGTAGTCCGTCAATCCTATACCCTCTTTGGTATACTCTGAGAACTCACCCAGAGATACGCCTATAATAGCACGATTCTCATTCTTGTTATACATGGGCACAATGACCATCTCTGTCATAGAGCCATCCCTTCGGACAAGGAACTTTAAGTTCTTACCTGCACTCGTAGATACGATACTCAACATCTTCCTGTAACTCGTTATATCTTTTCCATCTATATTGAGCAGGACATCCCCGATTTCCATACCTGCATTTGATGCAGGTGAACCAAGTATTATGCCTCCTATAACCACCCGTGGTACAGGTTTTCCTATGCATAATACTATGATGGAGAATATTATCATACACAGGAGCACCTGGACAAAGACCCCGCCTACGTATATGGAAAATTTCCTAAGACCAGACAATTCGTCCAACCTCTTCAACTTATAAATCTGGGCATCCTGGCGTTCTTCTTCAGTTACAACCTCTTCCTCACCTTCATCACCACCAAGAAGTTTTACATAGCCGCCTATTATAGAGAGGAGATTGAACGAATACCTCGTCTCCCTTCTCTTAAACGAGAAGAGTTTGGGTCCCCACCCTATAGAAAACTGGGGCACACCGCATCCGGCAAGTTTTGCAAATATATAGTGCCCGAACTCATGAAAGAATATGATTATACCAATAACTACCAATGCAATTATTATTCCCATTTATTATCCCTTTCTCATTACTATCCAAATTAGCATTAAGTTATTCCCGCCCCTTTTGTCATTCCCGCGAAAGCGGGAATCTCGACGAGAAGATTTTTAGATGCCCGCTCCCCGCTTAAGACATGCGAGGACAAGCTTCGCGGGCATGACATGATTCCGAATCTCGAAAAAGTTTTCTAGCCGATAGACTCTGGCTAATTTGGACACGTATGTCCCTTTCTATTATTAAATTAACTCTGCTGCCCTTCTCCTTGCCCAACAGTCAGCAGCTAAAATCTGGGGGATGGAAGGATTTGCAATGACCCTATGACTATCCATCGTTTTTCTGATAATCTCAGGAATTCTATTAAAGGCTATCTTCCCCTGGGCAAATTTCTCAACTGCCACCTCATCAGCCGCCACCAGGACTGCCGGCATTGTTCCACCTAACTTCCCTGCCTGTATTGCCAATGATAAACAAGGGAATTTGCGAACATCCGGTTTCTCAAAAGTCAACTGGCCAACCTTGGCTAAGTTCAGTCTCCGGGCAAGACCATTCTTAAGTCTCCTTGGAAAAGATAGGGCATATTGAATCGGATAACGCATATCAGGCGAAGACAAAAGGGCAGTAACATTTCCGTCCTTAAATTCTACCATGGAATGGATAATACTCTGGGGATGGACAATGACTTCAATTTGCTCAAGTTTAACGTCAAAAAGCCACTTTGCCTCTAAAATCTCCATCCCTTTATTCATTAATGTAGCTGAGGCAATGGTTATTTTCTGACCCATCTTCCAGTTCGGATGTCTGAGGGCCTCCTTAACAGTAACTTTTTTCAATTCTTCTCTCGTCTTTTGTCTGAATGGACCACCAGAACAGGTCAAGATAATCTTTTTAATATGGTCTGGAGCCTCACCCTTTAAGCACTGAAAGATAGCTGAATGCTCACTATCAATTGGAATCAGATTGACTTTAAATCTCTTCAGAGCCTGTTTAACAATCTTTCCGGCAATTACCATAACCTCTTTTGTAGCGAGGGCTATATCTTTCCGGTACTCAATTGCCTTAAGCGTGGGCACGAGACCAGCTAACCCCACCACTGCTACAACAACCATCTTTACCTCAGGCATAGTAGCTACCTTAATTAAACCAGGTAAGCCACAAACAATCTCAGGTTTAATCTTAAGGTCCATGGTCATCTCTTCCAGTTTCTCCTTCTCTTCAGAGTTCAAGACAGAGACGACCCTCGGAGAGAACTCTCGTATTTGCTCAATTAGAATGTCCCGGCTAAACCGTGAGGCAAGACCCACCACTTTAAATTCGCCCGGATTATGCCTGGCTACCTCAAGTGTCTGTCTTCCAACAGAACCAGTAGAACCTAAAATGCTTATTTCTTTCATAAAAAAATCCCTCACTCCAAATGTATTATATCCTCCCACTCTACTCTTGTCAAGGTAACAGTTTCAAGCCCATGTCAATGATTCAAAAATTTAGGGGCGAAGTAGAGGATGTAAAAATAAAATACCGGCGCCGTGAATAAGAGACTGTCAATCAAATCTAACATACCGCCTAACCCTGGCACTAAGTTTCCTGAATCCTTGACCTGGCAATCACGTTTTATAAGTGATTCAGACAGGTCACCTAACTGACCAAGTATTCCCAATAGACACCCTAAAGTTAGACGATGCAAAAATGGTATGGGCAGGAATGCCCCTCCTATCCCACTTGATACGAGGCTGAATATAAATCCCCCTGCTGCGCCTTCTATAGATTTCTTGGGACTTATCCGTGGGATGAGGTGGTGCCTTCCGAAACTTGACCCTATAAGGTATGAACCGATATCACCCATTTTTGTGACCATAATTAAGAAGGCGACCATCAGGACACCATCATTAAGAAATTTTAGTTTTATAATAAAACTAAAGAACCAACTTACATAGACTATCCCAAAGAATGTTGTAGATATACCGACTATAGCCTGTGAACTGTCCTTTCTTGTAAACTGTAATATGAATAGAAACAGGCAGGCTGTAACTATAAACGTAAGTTCCCACCCCTTTGTAAGTTCAAACTCATTATAGATGGCTAATGGAACCAATAATCCGAGGATAATGCCTACATACTTATATATGAATATCCCCTTCTTCTCAACTAAGGTAAAGAATTCATACAGCCCTATTCCTATAATGGCTACTGTAGCAAACCCAAATATTATATCTGGAGCAAAAAAGAGTACCCATGTTACTAATAAAACCAATGCGGCTGAACTGATTATTCTCGTTCTCAACATAATTATACCCCGCCATATCTACGAATACGCTTCTTATAATCCATTATAGCCTTGTCTAAATCATCTTTTTTGAAATCTGGCCATAACTTGGGAGTAACGTATATTTCACTATAGGATATCTGATAGAGCAAGAAATTGCTCACCCTCATCTCACCGCTCGTCCTTATCACCAGGTCCGGGTCAGGCAAATTTGCAGTGTATAGATATTTGCAAAACATCTCCTCATCTATATCTTCCTTCTTACACCTCCCTTCCCTTATATCCTTGATAATGCCTTTTATGCCATCCACTATCTCTGAGCGTCCTCCATAATTCAATGCCAGGTTTAGGACAAGCCCGGTATTATCTTTGAGCCGTGCGATCGTTTCCACTAATATATCCCTCACAAATCCTGGAAGTTCCTGCCATCTCCCTATGACATTCAACCTGATGTTATTCTTGTCAAGTTCGCTAACTTCCTTCTCAAGGAATTTATGCAAAAATTTCATCAACATCTGAACCTCTTTCTTTGGTCGTTTCCAGTTATCAACAGAAAAGACATAGAGCGTCAATACCTCAATACTCAACCTGACGCACTCCTTTACCACTGTCCTGACAGATTCAATACCTGCCCTGTGGCCCATGATACGCGGCAGACCGCGCATCTTTGCCCATCTGCCATTACCATCCATGATTATCGCTATGTGTCTTGGTAGATTATCCTTTTTTATCATATGCCACTATGTCTCTCTAAAAGATTTTCTTAATATAAAGAATATGATTATAGAAGATAGGGCTGTATATACACTTGATGGCAGTATGACAAACCTCATTGCGTAAGATAGTGACAAAGGATGTGAAAATGTATTGTAGACTACAAAATAGATAATGTGGTTAAGAAAAGCAGTCCAAAAACTTAAGAAGAGCTGTGCCAGGGTAGTCTCAGCATAAAAGATTCTGCCAAGAAACCCTGCCACAATGCCAGTTAAAGCAAAAGAGAACGTATCTATTCCAAATGGTGTTCCACTGAATATATCTTTGGTAAATCCTGAGAATAAGCCAATGACAAACCCTGCAATCCCGCCCCATCTAAATCCAAAGAATAGAACCAAACCTAATAAGATGTCAGGTTTTATGCCAAATAGGTTCACCGCATCCAATAGAGTAACCTGTATTATTGCAAACAATAAAATAATAGGAATAACAGCCACCCGCTTTATATAAAATATAACTTCATTATTTCTCATCGCTTTATGCATAATACCTCTTCTATCTTCTGTAAATCTACATGGGGCTTAAGCGTAGCACACATATACAGCCCGCCAGGGTCACGTGTAACCTCAAGAACCCTGCCAATGGCTATACCTTTTGGTGCTATTTCACTTATCCCTGAAGTAACAACCACATCGTCTTTCTTCACATCTGAATTGAGTGGCAGATATTTAATCCTGCATCTATTATTCCCAATACCCTCTACAATCCCGCTTTCCCTATTACTCTGGACCAATCCCGCAACTTTTGAATCCGGGTCTGTTATCAAGAGTACCCTTGCAAGAGTACCCCCAACTTCCACAACCCTTCCAACCAAGCCACCTGAGGAGACTACCGCAGAATTAATCTTTATACCGTTCTTCTCACCCTTATCAAGGAGGATAGTCTCAGACCAGTTAGATGCATCTCTTCCTATTACATGGGCTGCTACAGAGTTAATCTTCAGGGCTTCTTTAAAAGACAATAAGGCCTTTAACCGCTCATTTTCAATGCGGGCTTCTTCAAGAGCAATCATCCTTGTGGTCAGTTCTTCTATCCTCTTCTTTAGATTCTCATTTTCTTTAAGATACCTTTTATGCCCTACAATTGAATTACCCCAGTCTTTAACAGAACTTGAACTATTATTAAACACCCTTAAGGCAGGTTTAAAGAATTCTATCACACTCATCTTGATACGGCTTGAGGGCAGTGGGATAAAGAAGGACAATAATAAACTTATAAGCAGCAGTAATATGAGGTAGAACCGTATTTTAAATTTAACCATGAAACTTCAGTTTATGTCCTGAGCCTCGTAGGGGTCGTTACCCTTCTTAACAAACGGATGTTGTTCAACCCTTTACCAGTCCCAATAGCAACAGCAGATAAAGGGTCGTCAGCCACATGGACAGGCAATCCTGTCTCTTCTGATATTAATTTATCTATACCCCTCAAGAGCGCCCCACCTCCAGCCAATATTATACCCCTATCAACCAAATCTGCCGAGAGTTCCGGCGGGGTCTTTTCTAATGTGACCCTGATTGCCTCTAAAATCATCGCTATAGGCTCAGAAAGTGCCTTCCTAATCTCTTCTGAGGTCACTGTTATAGTCTTTGGCAGTCCTGCTGCAAGGTCCCTGCCTCTTGCTTCCATGGTAAGTTCTTCCCCAAGCGGATATGCAGAACCTATCTTTATCTTTATATCTTCAGCAGTCCTCTCACCTATCATAAGGTTGTAGGTCTTTTTAAAATGCTGAGTTATGGCCTCATCCATCTCATCGCCCCCAACCCGGACACTCTTGGAACATACTATATCTGCCAGCGATATTACTGCAACCTCAGTCGTCCCGCCACCTATATCAACTATCATATTCCCTACAGGCTCTTGAATCGGGAGTCCCACACCTATAGCTGCCGCCTTAGGTTCTTCTATGAGAAATACCTCTTTTGCACCAGCATGTATAGCAGAATCCCTTACAGCCCGTTTTTCAACCTCAGTTATGCCTGATGGTATAGCAATCACTACCCTCGGCTTGACAAGGACCTTTCTCGGATGTGCCTTCTTTATAAAATATCTCAACAGGCTCTCACTTATCTCAAAATCCGCAATAACCCCATCCTTCATAGGCCTTACTGCTACGATATTACCTGGTGTCCTTCCGAGCATCCTCTTTGCCTCATCCCCGACTGCCAGTACCTTATTAGTGTCCTTCTCTATAGCCACTACAGAAGGCTCTCTTAAGACTATCCCCTGACCTCGGACATAGACGAGTGTATTAGCAGTCCCTAAATCTATTCCTATATCCTTAGATGCAAAAAGATTAAATATGAATTTAAAAAACCGAACACTAGAGCTAAGTATGTCCATACCCACCGCTCCTTTCCTCTGATTTTGAGTTATTAAATAACCTCTCTACGCTAACTAACGGCTGATGTAGATACCAATAATCCTTTATTCTACCTGTAACATATTATCAAAAATTATTTCTGAAAGCAAGTAAAATCTTGTTAGGTGAGGGACATGTTGCAAAGGGGGAGCCAGTGGCCTCCCCCCTTTTTCCTAACGCCTTATAACAAAAACTTCTTCACTTTTTCTTCTTCTTGCCGCCTCTGGCCATCTTGGCGCGGGAGACATCGCCCTGTTTGTCAATGTAATAGAGATAACCTGCTGCTCTCTTTACACCGCATTTGAGCACCTTCTCAGGTTTGCCACCCTTCTTGCCACCTCTGGCCATCTTAGCGCGGGATACATCACCTTGCTTATCCAGGTAATACAGATAACCCTTCTCTCTCTTAATTCCGCACTTACAGACCTTTTCTGCCATTCTCTCACCTCCTTATCCGAAGAATACCTTTGCTATCTCATAAATCTCCATATCAAGCGTCTTCAATGTGCCAACAGCCTTTTCTATTTGCACTGGCACTATTCTGTTGCCCTGGAGACTTACCATATACCCGAACTTACCTTCTAATACAAGTTTTACAGCCTCTACGCCGAACCTCGTCCCTAATACCCTGTCAAATGCTGAAGGTGACCCGCCCCTTTGAAGGTGGCCCAGGACAGTAACTCTCGTTTCAAACCCTGTCTTCTTCTCAATCATATCAGCGAGGACCTGACCTATCCCGCCAAGCCTCACATGGCCAAAGGCATCCAACTTCTCTTCTTGTTTTATTAAGTCTTTTCCTTTAAACTGGGCACCCTCTGCTACTACTACAATACTGAAATTCTTTCCGCGTTCGTGCCTCTTCTTGATACTATTACAGACCTCTTCAATATCTATCGGAATCTCTGGAATCAATATCATATCAGCGCCACCAGCAATCCCACCTTCTGTAGATATCCAGCCTGCATGGCGCCCCATGGTCTCAATCACCATTACCCTGTTGTGACTTTCGGCTGTAGTATGCAGCCTGTCTATTGCCTCTGTAACGATGTTTATAGCAGTATCAAATCCGAACGTATAATCCGTATTTGAAAGGTCATTGTCTATAGTCTTTGGGACGCCTACTATATTCAGCCCTTCTTTGTATAACTTTACTGCAACACCTAAGGTATCCTCACCACCTATGACTATCAGGGCATATAAATCCAACCTTTTATAATTTTCCTTTATCTTCTGGACATCACCTTCTGACTTATACGGGTTTGTCCTGGATGTGCCGAGTATAGTCCCGCCCTTTGGAAGTATACCTGAGACTGCATCCACATCAAGTTGCATCGTATCACAGTCTCTCAGCCCCTTCCACCCACTTCTTATGCCTATAGTCTCAAAACCTTCATTAAACGCCTTCCTTACCACAGCCCTTATAACAGGATTTAAACCAGGGCAGTCCCCGCCACCAGTCAATACACCTATCTTCTTCATCTCAATTACTCCCTATATTCTATCCCTCTGAAGCCAGGGGTTTCAACCGCTTCCTTTCTTGATGACTCTTTATGTGACTCCCTCTGCACAATCTTGGCGACATGGACCTTTACTATAACAGAACCCTCTATACCCAACATATCCTGCACGCGCCCTTTCACAATCCCCTGTATCCTCTCAGTCACATCCGGTATATTTGCATCAGACCACAACACAACCCTGCAAGATATATTTACACCGCCTCTTTTTGCAATCGCATCGGCTTTCAGTTCCTTGACCTCTTCTATCTGGCGGGCTGCACGTTTTATAAAATCTTCTATCGCCATAAGAGAGACTGTCACCTGCCCATCCGGATTGCTGAAGGCTATAAACTTTTCTCTCATAAACTTCCCTATTGCCAACTGCACATTTGACCAGCCGATAAGGATTATCAACAATGCACCTGCAAATGTAGCAATCCAGAAATAGGCATCTGGCAATGACCTGATATGGAGTTCAATATACCCCATATCTATCACTCCTTTGAAATGGAGTGCAATGGCAAGTAAAAACATACCTAATGTAAGAAATATCAATGTATAAATTGCTATAACTATCCCATGCAATATCTTCATCTTACCCCCCTTACTCTTATGCCTTCTTAGGCATCTCTATTCCCTGGACATTTACATTTACATCGGTAAGTACTATGCCAGCCAACTTCTCTACAGAGTTTTTTATATTCTCCTGGACCCTGAAGGCTGTGTCCTGAATACTCGCTCCATATTCTACTATAAATGAAACCGTAACCTTAATCTCGTTTCCCTTTGCCTCAACCTTCACCCCATGAGAACATTCCTCGCATCTTAAAAATTCTGCAATCCTGCCAGCCATGCCAATGCTACCCATCCTCGCTACACCCTTTACCTCCTTTGTAGCAAGGTCCGATATTCTACTTATCACACCATTATGTATCCTCACCATCCCTAACTCTGTCTTATCCTCATTTTTCTTCATTCTGGCTCCCCTAAAACAGATTCAACAAAATCCGTAGATACCTGCCCTCTTATGAATTGTGGGTTATGAAATACCTCTTTGTGGAAAGGTATCGTCGTCTTGATGGGCTCTACAACGTATTCACCCAATGCCCTCTGCATGATACGTATCGTATCCTGGCGATTTTTCCCGTAGGCTATCAATTTGCCGAGCAATGAATCATAATAAGGAGTGACCTCGTATCCTGCATAGGCATGGCTGTCTACCCGTATACCAGGCCCGCCAGGCACTATGTAATTAGTTATCTTGCCTGGTGAAGGCAGAAAATTATTATCAGGGTCTTCAGCATTTATCCTCGCCTCTATAGCCCAGCCATTAACCTTGACGTCATCCTGATTATGAGACAGCCTTTCTCCACTGGCTATCCTGATCTGTTCTTTTATAAGGTCAATGCCTGTAACCATCTCTGTCACAGGATGTTCTACCTGAATCCTGGTATTCACCTCCATGAAATAGAAATTATTATCTTCGTCAAGCAAGAATTCCACAGTCCCGGCATTAACATAATTAACTGCCTTTGCCCCCCTTATAGTCATATCGCCCATTTTCTTTCTCAGTTTAGAATCAAGTGCAGGGGAAGGGGATTCCTCTATAAGTTTTTGATGGCGCCTCTGGATGGTGCAGTCACGTTCCCCCAAGTGAATTACATGGCCATATCTATCTGCCAGAACCTGAAACTCTATATGCTTGGGTTTGGGTATATACTTTTCTATATACACAGCCGAATTGCCAAATGCCACCTCAGCCTCAGTCTGTGCTGTCATCAATGCACTGATCAGCCTGACATCATTATGGCATATCCTCATTCCTCTGCCTCCCCCGCCTGCAGCTGCCTTTATAATAATAGGATATTTGATTCGCTTGGCTGTATTTAGCGCCTCTTCTTTATTCTTTACAATAGAGAGGCTGCCTGGTATTACAGGTAGCCCTGCCTTTTTCATCGTCTCCTTTGCCCGCATCTTATCGCCTAAGAGTTTTATATTTTCAGGTGTAGGGCCTATAAATGTTATCTGGCATGACTCACAAACTTCAGCAAAATGCGCATTCTCTGCGAGAAAGCCATAACCTGGGTGTATAGCCTCTACATCTGTAATCTCTGCTGCACTGATGATAGCCGGGATATTAAGATAACTATTCGCTGATTGAGCCGGCCCTATACATACAGCCTCGTCAGCAAAACGGACGTGAAGTGAATCCGTATCTGCCTCGGAATATACTGCTACACTTCTTATACCCATCTCTCTACATGCCCTGATTATCCTGAGGGCTATCTCGCCCCTGTTGGCAATTAATATCTTTGAAAACATTTAAGATGGCTCTATTATGAATAAGACCTGCCCGAATTCAACAGGCTCTGCATTCTCTACCAATATCTCTTTTATTATGCCCTTATGTTCTGACTTTATCTCATTCATCAATTTCATCGCCTCAATGATACATATCACCTGGCCTGGTTCTATATTCTGACCAACTTCTACAAATGGAGCTGCATCCGGAGATGGCGATATGTAAAATGTCCCTACCATAGGGGATTTAATCTCTATTATGGGGGTAGTAACCTTAAGCGTCTCTTGTGCCACACCTTGAGGAACAACCTTTGAAGGTATAGGCATCACCTTCCCGCTGACCTCCTCCTCCACGCCTTTAACAGACTTTTTGAGACGCACCTTAAACCCATCCTTCTCTACCTCAAGTTCAGTCAGGTTATTCTCATTCATAAGGACAATCATATCTTTTATCTCTTTTAGATTCATCCCGTTAGACCTCCTCCCCGGCCCTGCTCACCCCCGGACTGCTCACCGTCTCGCAGACGTGCTATACGGTGCTCCTTATTCGTCGCACCAGCACCCCGCAGGGCGCCCCGACGCAACGTCGGGGGGCTTATTCGCCTCAACTGTGACCCCTTGAAACATATCCTCTTATCCTCGTATCCATCTTGACTATATCGCCTGTCTCCACGAATAATGGCACCTGTATCGTCATGCCGGTCTCTAACCTGGCCTGCTTTGTCCCGCTCCTGGCAGTATCGCCTTTTAGTCCTGGCTCTGTATATTCCACTTTTAGTTCCACAAATATAGGCGGGGCTACATCTACGACCTTACCCTCGCATAGCGATACTGTAATCTCCATATCATCTTTTAAAAAATCTATAGCCTCGACTATATCCTCTTTTGAAAATGGCATCTCTTCATACGTCTCCTGGTCCATAAAATAGTACATCTCACCTGACCTATACAGGTAGCGTATCTTCTTCGTCTCAATAAATACATCTTCCAACTTATCAGATGATTTGAACGTCCTGTCTATGACTGTCTTCATCCTCATATTCTTAAGCCTGGTACGCACAAAGGCTGCACCCTTCCCAGGCTTGATAGGATGGAATTCAAGTACAGTATATAACTCCCCGTCTAATTTTATTGCCATACCGTTTTTAAGTTGATTTATAGATATCATCTGTTAAGACCTCACATCCCTTCTCTGTCACTAATACCATGTCTTCTATTCTTACCCCACCCCATCTGGGCAGATATATCGCAGGTTCTACTGTAAAGACCATACCAGGCACTAACACCTTGTCATTCCTCTTATAGACATGCGGCTTTTCATGAACCTCCATGCCTATACCATGCCCAACACCATGTCCGAAGAATTTGCCAAAGCCCTTCTTCTCAATGTATCCCCTGGCCGCTTCGTCTACAGAAGAAATCTTTATGCCCGGCTTTATTTTACTTAAGGCCCTCCTCTGAGCCTCAAACACAATTTTATAAACCTTATTTGCAGTGGCATCTATTTTACCTGAAAAGAATACCCTTGTCAAGTCAGAATTATATCCCTCATAATCTGCCCCCATATCAACCAATACAGGTTCATGTAACATGATCTTTTTATTTGTGGCAGCGGCATGAGGGAGAGATGAGTTAATCCCGGATGCGACTATTATATCATATGCACTCTTCCTCGCACCTGAACGTTTTAAAAAATAGTCCAATTCTATGGATAGTGCCCTTTCCGATATGCCTGGTTTAATGAGCCCTCTTAAATATTCAAACGCCTTTCCCGCTATGCCCACTGCCTTCCTTATCTTATCTATTTCAGAACTATCCTTTATCTCCCTCAAAGACTCTACCATATCCTTAACAGGCACAAGTTCTACCCCATGGATAGTATCCCGCAACTTCTCCCATAAGGCATAGGAGAGATGCTTTGATTCAAATCCTAATCTTTTTATACGCATCCTCTTTGATATTTTCCGGATCGGTTCACAAATTAGTCCGTCAATTATACGAAGTTCTAATTGAGGCGCATCTCTCTTAGCCTCTTCTTTGTAACGGAAATCGGTAATGAGAAATGGTTCATCTTTTGTAATAAGTAGCCATGAATCATTCCCCCGAAACCCGGTCAGATATGAGATATTTATGTCCTTGGATACTAAGAATGCATCTACCTTTTCAGCAGCAAGTTTCTTCTGTAACCTCTTTAGCCTCATCTTAACCCCTTTAATTTTTCTGATTCCATCTCAGATTCTTCATACATGCCCAATATCTTATATGTAGATGCCAATTCCTGATGATAGAATGGTTTTGTAGGATAAAGCCATGAGGCAGTTTTAAATTCCTTTATCGCCAGGTTTATCTTTTCATTATCCTTGCCGCCAGCCCATTTCCAGTAAAGCATGCCGAGCCTGTAATGGTAAAATGGCATGTAATAATTATATCTTATAGCCATCTCATACGTCTGAACAATCTTTCTTACCTCTTCATCCTGGACAACCTCACCTTTCCTTGCCTTTGTATCTAAGATTGTCTCATAGGTCCGTGCAAGGTCAAAATGGTATTCGCTAAAGGTATGGTCATATTTAATCGCATTCTCTAACAATGGTATCGCATCCTTCATCCTCTCTGGGTCCGGAGTCTCTAAATATCCTGAAGCAGCCTTAGCATATATCTGTGCACGTAAGGGTTTCATTATTAAATACGTGGAAACACACGATACCAGAATAAGGACAAAGGCTGTTATTCCCTTCAATGGCCTTCCTCCAGGTCGGATGTTCCATTTTGAAAAGGATATTTTGTAATCACTATGAGAATATGAAGATGATATTATACCCATAAAAATCCAGAAAAATGTGGCTATACCTGGCACATACAAATTAAAATCCACAATACCATGAATAAGAAAGGCAATTACGCCTAATGCCAATCCTGTCTCTAATGGCTGCTCACGGAGCTTTCTGATACGGCTAAAGACCAGCCATAAAAGACCAAAGACAAGCCCCATATATGCAAGGAATGCAAATACACCTGACTCAACCCACACCTGTATATAATTGTTATGGGCAAGTTGCGTCTCTTCTGCACGTAACGATTTATACCTGGGATATATAGAGCCAAACGTCCCTGGCCCAAATCCCAATAAAGGCCTGTCCTTTATCATCTCCTTTGATGCCTGCCAGTATTGGAACCTTGTATTAAAAGAGCCAAGGAGATTTCCTATGCGAGGCACACGAGTTGGATTGATAGAATAAAGGGCAGATATTGCAATAAGTGCCACAACAATACATGCTAAAATGAGTTTCTTATTCCTCTTCAACGCCTCTGGCTGAAATATGGTCAGATATAGAATTATAATCAGCCCAAATGTCCCCCATCCCCCCTTTGAATAGGTAAGGAATAATATTATTATTCCGTTAAATAAGATAGCCAGATATAATACCTTCTGCCATACCTTGTCAGATAAGACCATAAGGCTGAATATGACAGGTGATATTACCACTAAATATCCTGCCAATGCAGGGGCAAATACAAATAAAGAGAATACTGCATTGTCCATAAGCCTTATCTGAAACTGAGGGGAAGAGGTAATCGCTGATGGATGTGCCCTGACAAATTCCCTCGTCGCCTCAAATCCCCAGAAATACTGGTAATAGCCATAGCCCGCTATTAGACAATAGGAAACCACCATCAGAAAAAATAAGAGATTAATATTCCTTAAATTAGGCCGACTTAGAGGGAAATTTGTAGGGGTTTGATTTATCAAACCCTCAACATCTACATTATTCGCCACCACAAAGAATAGTAATCCATAACTCAAGAATTGAAATGCTAATACAATACTCTCATGCAGATTTACAGACCTGAAGATTGAAATAATAAAGAATAAAAAAAAGATAATTATTGGCAGGTTCAATACGCTCTTCTTGAATGTGAATTCACCTTTAAGGCACATCTCAAGGAGCCATACCATAGCCATTATGAGGATGAGTAGTTGGGATAGGGTATTAGACCATTTGTATGTCACCCCGCATATAAGGGGCCTGGTAAATACCAATAGTGCAAGTGAAATCAGAATAATTTTTTTACTTAATTGCATTATCACCTGCCCTTTTGCTACCCCCATCTTGGGTGTAATATATCACATCTCCTCTCCTTTAGCAAGCAAATTCCTATAATTTAGAAGTAGTTTCGGATAAATTGTTACTTATTTTGAGTAGAAGGTAGAAGGTAAGAAACAGGCAGTGTAAAGAGGGAGAAAATATACTATCTTATTCTCGTATTTTTCACACTTCCAGATATCCCTGTTAAATACGACCCCTGCTTCACAGGGATATTCTCTTAAGAAAGATTTTATTGACGGTGGTATAGCGTTAACCCGCCCACTCTTCACTTCCACAGGGATATAATCGCCATCCTTGTATAAAACAAAGTCTATTTCTGTCTGATGTAGAGTACGCCAGAAATATAGTTCCTGTGAAGTTTTAATATTCTTTAAAAGTTCATTGAAAATGGCATTTTCTATTATGGAGCCTGCATCTACTCGCCCTATCAAAGTAGAAAAATTATTCAATATTTGATTCCGTATCCCATTATCATAGAAAAAAGTTTTATGGGCATGACTTACTTCCTTTCTTTTGTTTGAAAATAATGGAGGCACTCTATAATTGACGAAAGTATTTTCAAGTATAAATAATTCATCTTCAATTCTACTTCTGGGAGTCTTTAATGTATTGGATACCTCCTCTATATTCAAAAGATTGCCTGTCTGTGAGGCGAGTAGTTTTAATAGATTATTAAAGTGGGCTATGCGGTCTATTCCGAGTAAGCCTTTGATATCCTTTTGAAGGTATGAACTTACGATTTCCTCCAGTTGGTTACGCCTTTCTTCAATGTCATTTTCCAGGACACAGCGGGGCATCCCACCCCACAATAAGAACTCATCAAATATCTTAGCCAGTTCTTTCATTTTGACTTCCAAATGCGGCTTATTGAGGTCTATCTTTTCTAACCTTTCCTCACCGCCACTTTTAAAGTAAAGAAATTCTTCAAAATCAAGAGGATAGATTTTTTTAATAAGTTTTCGTCCTACTAAAGACTCTTTTAAACTTTTTTGAATCTCGGGGGAAGATGACCCTGTGGCTATAATCTGAATCCCGGTAAAGACATCAAAGATTGCTTTAAGAAAGTGCCCTGCCCGTGGGATATAATGAAACTCATCAATAAGAATATAGAGTCTATCTTTTCCCCTTGCTCTTTTGATATCAACCCCTTGTATGGCGAGACTGTCTATAAATGGCTCTACACCATATGAAAATTTATCCAGGTCACTGGGCAGCTCAAGATTATAATAGATTGTTTTTATACCTTCTTCTCTTAATCTCTGTTCCAGTTCTAAAAGTAATGTCGTCTTTCCAACCTGTCGGGAGCCTATTAATATAACCCCTTGTTCTTTTAATGAATGGTCATATAACTCCCTGGATATTTTCCGTTCAAACATATATTAACCTCAAATATTCACTAGTGATTATTTACACTATATATCAATTTGAACGTAAAGTCAAGAAAAAATGATGGATTTTTTTATCTTTTCTTTTCGCGATATTGGGTGGGCTTGAACCTGTTATCTTTTTTAAGACCTAAGTCTGAAGCGCCTCGATGACAGCTTTGGGATTCCGCCAAGCCACCCTTAGCAAGGCCCTCGCTGGACCCTCCGGCGTTCGCCTGCCTTGTTCCCAGTTTTGTAGGGTCCTGGTGCTTACGCCGATCATTGAAGCAAAATCCGCTTGAGATACATGCAGATTTCTTCTGATCGCCCTAATTTTGGGGGAGGCGTACTTGAACACACGGCTCGGCTTCTTCTCACCTCCCCTTTCTTTTGTCAAGCACTTTCCATTACGCCGTTTTGTCCATACTATCCTTTTTCTCTTTAACGTTACTCTTACCTAACTGCATTACCACCTGACCTTTCAAGGACGATGATGATGGTTATTATAGCAAGGCTCTGCAATAATATGATAAGGCTTCCTATTACATTGACAGAATTTAACAGCAATGCCCCAGAGCCTATAGACAGTGCAACCAGATATATGAATAAAACCGCCTGTTTCTGTGTCATGCCAAGGTTTACAAGCCTGTGAGAAAAATGGTTTTTGTCCCCTGTGAATATGGACTGCCTCTTCCTGAGCCTTATATAAATAACTGATAGTGTATCAAATATGGGGATTGCCAATATCAATATGGGCATAATGGCAGGCATAATCGTTGGGCTCTCTACAGTATAATAAGTCCCTTTGATAGTGAGGACGCTCATCATATACCCTATAAATAAACTACCTGAATCCCCCATGAATATAGTAGAGGGGTAGAAGTTATATCTAAGGAACCCTATGAGTGAGCCTCCAAGTGCCAAAAGCATAATACTCACAAAGAACTGCCCTGACTGATAACTTACTATGAAAAATATGAGGCTTGCTATTACAGCCACACCAGACGAAAGTCCATCCATGTTATCTAATAGGTTAAAGGCATTGGTTATCCCGACCACCCACAGGATAGTGATAATTGCACTTGAGAATGGGTCTTTTAAGAAGAAGGTAATTTTCACCCCTAACATCACTAATAAAAGCCCCACTAATATCTGGCATAGGAGTTTTATCCTCGCAGGCACTTTCCTCAGGTCGTCTATGAGCCCTATCAACATTATTAATACCCCGCAGGCCAATATCACCATCAATTCCTTTGTTACACGAATAGCACCAGGGACGTTTGATAAAATATCAGGTGGCAGCATCTTATGGGAATAAAACCACAGTAAAAGATAGAAATTAAATAGGATGGTTATATTGAAGGAGGCAAATATGGCAAGCCCGCCTAATAGCGGCATAGCCCTGGCATGAATCTTCCTGGATGATGGGTGGTCTAAGATATGTGCCTTATAGGCAAGCCATCTCGCAACTGGCGTCAACACCAGAGACAGAATGATACTGAACGTCAGGATATATAGATATGCCCATCCCCACATCTTGGGTGTAATATATCACATTTCCCGCCTTTTAGCAAGGAAAATCCTATATTTTATATATTTTATAAGGTTTGTGAAAACCAATTCAAAGTCAATTCCCTAATCCTATCCGGATATTGCTGGATTAGTCTCTCGGCGTGAAGGCCATCTTTTATTATTTCAATTTTCTTTTCCGCTTTTGCAGAATCATAAAGCAATCTGGAATGATAATCTTTTATTATCCAATCTTTATCTCCGTGAATGAAAAACAGAGAGGAACCTTTAATTTTAGATACGCACTCTATCGGCCTTTCTTTTGGTAAGAAGATGCTGTCCACCCTTGCCCCTTTCCCTTCCCAATTACAATCAAAATTCTCCTTCAAATCGGAAAACATCTCTGGCTCCCAAAAATGGAAATCTATATTCCAGAAATTATAAGGGCAACTAATTAGAATCATGCTCTTTATATCAGGCCTTTTGCTTGCTACAACTATTGAAATAGCTGCACCTAACGAAAAAGCCAGTATCCCTATTGCCTTGTATCCCTGTGATTGGTATGACCTAGCGTAATCTATTACAGTCTCTAAATCCAGGTATTCTTTTGCCGTCCAGGAAAACCTGCCAGAACTTTCTCCATGCCCCCTGAAATCAAAAGCGAGGACATCATATGATGATGAAACTATATCTACCGCCTTTTTTATCCACCTATTTTTCTTGCTATTAAAAAAACCATGGCAAACTATAACGATAGAATCAGAACCATTCCTAAAATGCTCATAATCTATCTTTATATTATCTTTAGTAATTAGCGTGCCTGATAAATACACTGTGGTCATTTTTAAGGTAGGACTGAATTTTTATAAAACCTGTTTCCTCTGCCGAGCAAATTCTTGTGTCTGATAACTACCTCTTGCTCTTTACTTTTAATAGTATGGCCTAACCTGTAAGACTCTATGCCAGACTTCTTAAATATCTTCTCGCACCTTTCAACATCTTTCGCTTCCACAATTATGCAGAAACCAACACCCATGTTAAATACCTGGAACATCTCCTCGTCACTTATATTGCCAAGTCTCTGGAGCATGGTAAATATAGGCTGTGGTTCCGGGAGATAATCAATGACAAAACTTATATCCTTTCTTTCCACCCTCATCAGGTTGAGTAACCCATCGCTTGTAATATGTGCCAATGATTGGACACCAATTCCAGAGTTCAATACCTCTACTATCTCAGGGACATAGATGTGTGTCGGCTCAAGAAGTTCCTCTCCCAGTGTCCTGCCGAGTTCACTGATATATTCATTTACATTTAGCCCTGCCTTATTAAAAAGGACATTCCTTGCCAGTGTCAATCCGTTACTGTGTATGCCGCTTGACCTCAAGCCTAATATTATGTCCCCTTCTTTTAAATCCTTTCCTATAATTATCTTATCAAGGTCAACCAATCCTACGGCAGCCCCTGCTATATCAAACCCATAACCTTCCCTTACCCCTTTTATCATCTCCTTAACTTGAGCTACTTCTCCGCCAGGGATATTTATCCTCGCTATCCGCGCACCTTCATCAAGTCCTTTCCCGAGTTCTTCAAGCAGATTCTCATTAGGTTCCTGAACAGCGATATAATCCACCATTGATATGGGTTCAGCACCAACACAGAGTATGTCATTGACATTCATCGCAATACAGTCAATCCCGACAGTATCATACTTATCCATTAACTGGGCGATGAGGAGTTTGGTACCAACCCCATCAGTTGAAATGGCTAAACCCATATTATTGCCTATGTTTAATACATTTGCAAAATAACCGGATTCTAAACGGACCTCACCCCTGCCTCTTCTATACTTTTCAGTCCTCCCAACCCATTTTAATAGGCCTGACAAAGCAGACTCTTCCTTTTGAGTATTTACTCCGTAACTCGTATATAGTTCCATATTATTTATTTAATTGAGGCTATCTTATTGATGGCATTTACATATGCCTTGGCACTTGCTTCTATAATATCTGTGCTTGAGCCTCTTCCTACGACAGTCCTGCCGCGTGCCATTACCCTTACAGTCACCTCTCCCATTGCGTCTTTGCCACTCGTAACTGCCCTCAGGGAATAATCTATCAATTTACCTTTTATCCCTGTTATTCTATCTATAGCCTTATAGCAGGCATCTACAGGGCCATCTCCACATGCAGCCTCCTGGAATATATCCCCTTTTTTTTTCAGGCGGATAGTCGCTGTAGGTACCGTCTGGCTTCCACTGACTGTATGGACATACTCTAAATGGTAGACCTCTGTCACAGTGGCGAGTTCTTCTTCTACAATAGCATCCAAATCCTCTTCAAATACCTCTTTCTTCTTGTCTGCAAGTGCCTTGAATTTCTCATAGGCACGTTCAAGTGATTCCTCACTCAACTTAAATCCCAATTCTTTTAATTTGTGGCTCAATGCATGTCTGCCAGAACGGCTCGTCAAGACTAACTTACTCTCTGTAAGGCCTACTGATTCTGGCTTCATAATTTCAAATGTAGTCCGCTCTTTCAATATCCCATCCTGATGTATGCCTGAACTGTGGGCAAATGCATTAGCACCAACTATCGCTTTATTGGGCTGGACTACTATCCCTGTAAGGTGTGTAACGAGCCTGCTCGCCTTGATAATCTCTTTCGTATTTACACCTGTAACATAATCCCTGAATAAATCATGTCTTGTCTTCAAAGTCATAACTATCTCTTCAACAGAGGCATTACCTGCCCGCTCTCCTATACCATTTATAGTACACTCCACCTGCCTGGCTCCATTGGCTACCGCGGACAGCGAGTTGGCTGTCGCCAGACCAAGGTCATTGTGGCAGTGCACACTGAGCCTTGCCTGTTTTATATTGGATACCTTCTTACATATATTATTTATCAATTTTCCAAACTCATCAGGGAGAGAGTAACCAACTGTGTCTGGTATATTTATTGTAGTGGCACCCGCACAAATAGTCTTTTCTATGATTTCACAGAGGAAATCAAATTCACTCCTCGTAGCATCCATCGCAGAGAATTCTACATCCTTTGTATAATCCCTGGCAATCTTTACAGCCTCTTGTGCCATCTTCAAGACCGCGCCTTGAGTCTTACGCATCTGATACCTGATATGGATAGGTGATGTGCCTATAAATGTATGTATCCTTGGGCTTCGGGCGTGTTTAACAGCCTCCCAGCATCTATCTATATCCTTTCTTAATGCACGTGCAAGTCCTGCTACAATAGGGCCCTCTACAGTCTCTGCTATCAATTTCACTGCCTCAAAATCCCCTTCAGAAGAAATTGGGAAACCTGCTTCTATGACATCTACTTTAAGTCTATCTAATTGCCTGGCTATCTCTAATTTTTCTTTGACGCCAAGACTTGCACCAGGGGATTGTTCTCCATCACGTAATGTAGTATCAAATATGATTATCTTCTCACTCATACTATTTCTTCCCAATCCAATCCATCATTTCTCTCAGTTTTTTGCCAACTATTTCTATGATATGGTTATTATCCCGCCTCATAAGGGCATTGAAGACGGGTCTATTTGCTTTGTTTTCCATAATCCATTCCCTGGCAAACTCACCTGATTGAATCTCAGATAAAATCTTTTTCATCTCGTTTCTTACCCTATCATCTATTACGCGTCTTCCCCTCGTAATATCCCCGTATTTGGCAGTGTCAGATACCTTGGATCTCATACCCTGAATGCCGCCTTCATAGATTAAATCAACGATGAGTTTTAACTCATGCAGACATTCAAAATATGCTATCTCAGGTTGATACCCGGCACTCACAAGTGTCTCAAACCCTGCCTTTATCAATTCGCTAGCGCCTCCGCACAGGACAGCCTGCTCACCAAACAGGTCAGTCTCTGTCTCTTCAGCAAACGTAGTCTCAAGAACCCCTGCCCTTGTCCCACCTATACCCTTTGCATATGCCAATGCGAGTTGCAATGCCTTCCCTGTATATTCCTGAAATACTGCCACAAGACACGGCACACCTTTACCTTCCTCAAACTGCCTCCTCACCAATGCACCAGGACCCTTTGGAGCGACGAGGAATATGTCTATCTCCTTAGGCGGGATTATCTGGCCATAGTGTATATTAAAGCCATGGGAAAATCCTAACGCATCACCTTTTTCTAAATGTGGGAGTATGTCCTTTTTATATACATCAGATTGCAAATGGTCCTGGATAAGAACATGGATAATGTCAGCCTCTTTTGCAGCCTGACTTGCAGAGACAGGAGAAAACCCGTCCTTTTTAGCCTGTTCCCAGTTTGGCCCAGCTTCCCTCTGAGCGACAATCACATCTAATCCGCTATCACGCAGGCACAATGCCTGTCCCCTACCCTGTATACCATATCCTATTATTGCAATCTTCTTGCCTTTAAGTATCTCTAAATCCGCATCCTTATCATAATATATCCTGGTCATTTTCACTACACTCCTTTCACGCTATTTCACCATCGCTATCTTGCCGGTCCTCACCAACTCTTTTATTCCAAATGGCTTTAAAAACTCCAATACCTCACCAATTTCTTTCTCATCCCCTGCCATCTCAATAGTCCATGAGCCATCTTCCATGGATAGAATCTTTATAGGAAATTTTTTCAGGAATTGTTCAACCTTTAAACTTTGTTCAGAATCTACATTTACCTTAAATAACAAGAGTTCTCTATCAATAAATTCCTTCTTTGTCAGGTCCTGCACCTTGATTACGTCTATCAATTTATTCAATTGCTTCATCACCTGTTCCAATATCCTGTCATCCGCGCGGACTACTATCGTCATCCTGGACATGGTAGGGTCTTCTGTCTCGCCGACTGTCAGGCTATCTATATTAAATCCTCTTGCACTGAATAACCCGGATATGCGAGCCAGGACGCCAAAATGGTTTTCAACTAATACAGATATTACATGTCTCATATTATGCCAGTCCTCCCAACATCTGATTTATCGCCTTACCTGTCGGGACCATTGGGAATACATTTGACTCTTCTTCAACTATAAAATCCATAACGACTGTTTTGTTAGTAGAAAATGCCTTCTTAAGGGCAGGCCGAACCTCTTCCTTCTTCTTGACCCTTATACCCATTGCGCCATATGCCTCTGCCACTTTAACAAAGTCAGGGACATAGTGAGGGCACTCTGGCGACGGCTCATTACATTTCTCAGGGCAGGTCGGCCTCTTTGCAAGGCAGCTATATGAATACCTCTTGCCGTAGAATAGTTCCTGCCACTGGCGAACCATGCCTAAATGGCGGTTATTGAGTATAACGACCTTGACAGGAACATTATTGATAACTGCCGTAGCAAGTTCCTGAATATTCATCTGGAAAGAGCCATCTCCTGCAATGTCTATAACGAGCCTGTCAGGGCAGCCTAACTGTGCACCAATCGCAGCAGGAAAACCATACCCCATAGTTCCCAATCCTCCACTTGATATAAAAGACCTTGGGCGTGTGTGCTTATAGAACTGTGCAGCCCACATCTGATTCTGCCCCACCTCTGTGCAGATAATGGCATCACCCTTTGTCAATTCATATATCTCTTCTACTATAAACTGAGGTTTCAATTTATTGCCATCCTGTTTATATGTTAATGGATATTTCTCTCGCCACATCTGAATCTGTTTGAGCCATGCCGATGTATCAGGTTTAGGGACAATCTTGGTCAACTCTTTTAGTATATTCCTGGCATCGCCAACGATGGGTATGTCTACCTGTATATTCTTGCTTATAGAAGCAGGGTCAATATCTATGTGTATAATCTTGGCAAGAGGTGCAAATTCATCTAATTTTCCAGTAACCCTGTCATCAAACCTTGCGCCGATAGCGATGATGAGGTCTGAATCCATGATGGCATTGTTGGCGCATACAGTTCCATGCATCCCTAACATACCTAAAAAGAGGTGATGTGTCCCTGGGAATCCACCTAATCCAAGTAGTGTTGTAGTAACAGGCGTCTCTATCTTCTCAGCAAATTCGCGTAATTCATCTGTCGCCCCTGACAGTATTACCCCGCCACCTGCATAGATTATAGGCCTCCTGCTCTGTGCTATCGCCTTGGCAGC
>Ga0082335_1000752_pt1 | contig 77153 bp, 87 predicted proteins | sample Subgrocontami58m_FD_72375 | JGI IMG/M metagenome (GOLD analysis project Ga0082335, IMG submission 72375) | Subsurface groundwater microbial communities from S. Glens Falls, New York, USA - GMW37 contaminated, 5.8 m (SPADES assembly) (version 2) ... | reverse complement strand
GCCGGGTCGCGCTTCCTCGTCGCGATGCGCGACGACCTCGCAACGCCGCAAGCGCTCGGCATCCTCTGGGACTCGCTTAAAAGCGAGGAATACACTCCTGAAGAGAAATGGGGACTTCTCGAAGATGCTGAAGCGCATCTTGGCATTCCACTCACGCATTCTTCCTCCCCGAACACACTCGACAAAGAGAAGGCGCCAGAGGAGATACAGGAGATGCTCGCGCGGCGTGAAGCGGCGCGCGCTCAGAAGGATTTCGCTGCAGCAGACCATCTCCGCACCGACCTCGCAAACAGGGGATATCGTGTGGATGACGGGCCTGACGGACCGGTGTTGACTCAGACGACTCTTTGATACAATCGGGGCAATGGCTGCTGCCGACCGCGTTCCACCCCAATCGCTCGAATCCGAGCGTGCGCTTCTCGGTGCCCTCCTCTTGAAGCCCGACGCCATCCACGACGTCTCGGACCTCATCCACCCCGACTCCTTCTACGCAGAGAAGCATCGACTCATCTTCGGCGCGATGCGCGAGCTCGCCGACCGCGGCGAGCCGATCGACCAACTGTCCCTTTCCGAGCGCCTACAGAGCCAGGGACTGTTGGAGCGCAGCGGCAGCAGAAGTTACTTGGCTGAACTTGCCGGCTCGGCGCCAGCGCCCGGCAATTTCCCGCATTACGCCGAACTCGTCTCGCGTAAATATCTGATGCGCTCGCTCATTGACGCCGCCTACGGCATCAATGAAGCCGCCTACGACGACTCGCGCGAAACGATGGAGGTCCTCGATGAGGCCGAAAAGAGCATCTACGCCATCGGCAACGCTTCGGCCGCGCATAAGTTCACCGCCATCGGTGACAAGATACATGCGGCGTGGGAGCGCATCGAGGCGCTCTCCCATAAGGAAAACGGCATCCGCGGCGTGCCCTCGGGCTTCCCCGCCCTCGACAATCTCCTCTCCGGATTCCATCCTTCTGACCTCGTCATCATCGCCGCGCGGCCCTCGATGGGTAAAACCTCTCTCGCTCTCGACATCGCACGGAACGCAGCTGTGCGCCACAATGTCCCCGTCGGCATCTTCTCGCTCGAAATGAGCTCGGAACAGCTCATCGACCGCATGCTCGCGGCGGAGTCCTTCGTCAATTCCTGGAAGCTGCGCACCGGTCAAGTGAAGGACAAGGAGGACTTCGACCGCATCCGTGATGCGCTCGAGACGCTCTCGAAGGCGCCCATCTTTATCGACGATAAGCCTGGCAACAATATTCTCGCGATGCGCGCCGTCGCGCGGCGCCTGAAGCGCGAGCGCGGCATCGGCCTCATCGTCGTCGACTACCTCCAGCTTATGTCCCCCACTTCAACGAAATCTTCCGACTCGCTCGTACAGCAGGTGACCGAGATCTCCCGCTCGCTGAAGGGCCTCGCGCGCGAGCTCGAAGTGCCGGTTATCGCGCTCTCGCAGCTCAGCCGCGCGGTCGAGCAGCGGGGCGGCAAGCCGCGCCTCTCCGACCTGCGCGACTCCGGCTCCATCGAGCAGGACGCCGACGTGGTGATGTTCATCCACCGCGAGGACAAACGCAATCCCGACAGCGACCGGCCCAACATCGCCGAAATCCTCATTGAGAAGCATCGTAACGGCCCTACCGGCAAGACCGAACTCTACTTCGACGAGAAGCGCGCGACCTTCCAGCCGGTCGACACCGCCGGCTACGGCGAACTCGCTCAGGAGTTTTAATACGATGGACAAGATCGACGAACTTGCGATCGCACTCGCCCGCTTCCCCGGTATAGGCCCCCGGCAGAGCAAGCGCTTCGTCTTTTATCTGCTCGCGGCTCCCGCAAGCGAGCGCGCGAAGCTCGCCGAACTCATTGCCTCGCTCGGGAAGGAGGTCCGCCAGTGCCCCGAGTGCCTGCGTTTCTTCAATGGGAGCACGGCCGCGGTCTGTAACTATTGCGCCGATACAACGCGCGACGATTCCCTTTTGATGCTCATAGAAAAGGACCAGGACCTCGCGGCAATTGAGCGCGCCGGCACCTACCGCGGCCGCTACTTCGTGCTTGGAGGCGTGCTCACGCTCACGGGCAAGGGCGCCATCCGCGAAAAGGAACTAATAAAAACAGTCGAGAAGCGCCTGAAGAATAATCTAAAAGAAATCGTCCTTGCCCTCTCGGCGACCTCCGAGGGCGAACACACGGCCGACCGTGTGCGCGAACTCCTCGCCCCCTACCGCGATGTCGTGAAGACCTCCGTACTCGGTCGCGGCCTCGCGACCGGTTCCGAGCTCGAATATTCCGACGCCGAGACGCTCCGCGCCGCCCTCACCAACCGCAAAGAGACCTAAATTGGAGCATCGCTTTATACTTAAACTATGGATAAATTTGAATCCGGCAATAAATTAGCCAATCCTTCAGAAAAAGAGCCCGGGCAGAAGAAAATAACTCGTCGTGCCTTCTTGGTCGGCGGAGCTGCTTTGGCGGGGGCAGCAGTTGTAGAGGGCCCTAACATGGTCAGAAAGCTTGGTGCGTGGTACGACAAACACGAAGAAGAAAAATTCAATGTAAATGTTGAGAAAGAAAAAGATGAGGTGAAAAAAGATATCGCACTTGGTCTAGAAAGTGAACGTAAATTCCATGAATTGGTCGCTCAGTATAATGGTCTTGTGAAAAAAAGTAGACTTTTAAATGAAGACTCTGAAGAATATAAGGGGCTCTTGGCAGAGGGAAAGCAGTTGTACAGAGAAGTCCGGAAATTTTTTGTAGAAAGGGGAAGCTTGGTATTCGGTCCACTTGCCGAAGCAAATCCTTATGCGAAATTACTAGAGAAAAATAGAGCGGCAATAGAGGCATTGGCTACTGCCAGAGTCTCATATAAAGAAGGCGTCGATAGGGACGATTTGGGAAATAGAGAATTACCTTATTGGCACAATTTGGCGTTTGCATATTTGGAACTTGAAGACCAAGACCAAGAACAGATAAAGACAAAATTTAAGGCTCTTTTCGAGTACGCCAAAGCAAATGATGTAAAAGTATCCCGCGTTCCTGCTGAGGATATTCTATATTATTTGATCGATGACAATTTTGACTTGTCGTTAAAGCCGACAGGACTTGAGTCTCTACTGCATAAGCATTCTACTGCGTGGCAGAAATATCCTCCTACTCATAACAACAAAAAACTCTACGCCCACTACAATGACCTGTCAGTCTTGAACATCTTCGAACTGAACCGGCTGAGGGCGGTTGTCTCGCAACTTGAAAACCCTACTTTTGTGTCAGATATTTTTAAGTTCCGCGATGAAGATTTGAAAGATACAAGTACTGAACTCGGAGGAATAGTTCCCCTGTCTAGGAGTGGGAATGCTTTACGAGTTATACCTGCCGAGTATTTGGGGAATAACGAAGCGTATGTCGTTCCTAATCAACAGGCAATTGAGTTGTTCGCGAGCGCAGCCGCTTTCCACTTTCATGCCACAAAAGTAGAGGAGGCGCCTGAACATCATGGACCTTCGGGCGGTGACCACGCTTTTTTCGCACCCGGTATCGTTTTCAGTTCTGTGAATGATTCCACGATACTGGTTCATTTCTACGCGAGCAGATCTTTTTACACGAGAGATCCCTATTACAAACTAAATGTAACTAACGAGGTCGTTTGTCTTGGGGAAATCAAAAGAACAAAATAATCGCGCCATTCCCGGCAGCGAGCTCGAGTAACTCCGACGCCGAGACGCTCCGCGCCGCCCTCACCAACCGCAAGGAGACCTAATAATAAAAGGCGAAAAAGGAAAACACTACCATATATGGTAGTGTTTTCCTTTTGTAAAATCGTTTAGTGGCCTTGGACGAAGGTGAGGGCCTTGCCCTTGAGCGCCGCGCGACCGGTGCGGCCGATGCGGTGGACGTAGTCCTCGTAGGTCGAGGGGAGATCGTAGTTGATGACGTGCGAGACGGCGGGGATGTCGATGCCGCGTGCCGCGACGTCGGTCGCCACGAGGACGCTCACCTTCCCCGCCTTGAAGGCCTCGAGCGCGCGCTGGCGCGCGCCTTGGGTCTTATTACCGTGGATACTCTCGGCGTGGATATGGAGCCGGGAGAGCGCCTTCGCGAGCTTCTCGACGCCGTACTTGGTACGACCGAAGACGAGCACGCGACTGAACTCGCGGTCCTTGAGCATCTCGGCGAGGACCTCGAACTTATCCTTCCCGCGCGGGATGCGGACGACGTCCTGGTCAACGGAGGATGGCGTATCGCGAGTCTTCACGGATATGATGACCGGCTGGTCGAGGAAGTCGCCGATGAGCCGCTCGATATCCTTGCCCATCGTCGCCGAGAAGAAGAGCGTGTGGCGCTCCTTGCGCATCTTCGAGAGGATCAGGCGCATATCGTCGATGAAGCCCATATCGAGCATACGGTCCGCCTCGTCGAGGACGACCGTGCCGAAGCCGGTGAGCACGAGCGCCTTGCGCTCCATCAGGTCCTTCAAGCGACCGGGTGTGCCGATGACGAATGCTGGGTCGTGTTTCAGCTGGGTAATCTGGGGACCGATGTTGGCGCCGCCGACCGCGACCATACCGCGGAAGCCGAGGCCCCTCGCGAAGCCGGCGAGCTCCTTCTCTATCTGCACCGCGAGCTCGCGCGTGGGCGCCATAATCAGGACGCGCTCGCCCTTCTGCTTCATCACCTTGTCGATGAGCGGAATAAGAAAGGCCGCCGTCTTACCGGTGCCGGTCTCAGCGAGGCCGACGACGTCCTGACCGAGAAGCGCATGCGGAATAGCCTTGTCCTGGATCGGCGTCGGGCTCTCATACTTGCGCGCAATGATATTCGCCTTCAAGTGTGGATTGATGTCGAAATCCGCGAACGTGTGCTCGGGCACGAATACCGGCTCCGAGGTCGTGACAACCGTCTTGTTCATGAACTTCGCGATCTCGGCCTCGGTCTCACCGAAGGTGCCGAAGCCGCCGCGCTTCCCTCCCCCGCGGCTGCCACCGCGACCGCCAAAACTCGGCCGACCGCCATAACCGCCACGACTGCCGTAGCTGCTGCCGCCACGAGAGGGGCTGCGGCTGCCGAAACGGGCCGGCCCTACGCCGCGCCCGGCAGCCGGGTGCGGCGAATACGGACGACGAGGACCGTCGCTGTGTGAACTCCCGCTATTCGATGACTGATGATTCCATCTTCCTATTTGCATTGTGTATGACTAGATAAATAAAGATACAGGCAAAAGCCTTTTGTGTTGGTCTGTTCTCGCGTGCCCTGCCGTAGCTTTAGCGAAGGCGGGAATACGAAACTTTAAGAAATTGAGTCGATTTTGACTTTGAGAATTGGCTGGCGATGCCCTTTGCGCTTATAGTAGCGGCTCTTCGGCTTGTACTTCACCACCTCGACTTTCTTATCCAATCCGGCGAGAACAACGGTGCCCTTGACCTCGGCTCCCTTAATGAGAGGAGCCCCGATGGTCGTGTCCGAGCCGTTGTCGACGAGGAGCACCTCGCCGAAGACAACCGTGTCACCCTTCTTCAAATCCCCCGGGAGCTTCTCTATAGCGATAGTGTCGCCCTTAGAGACGACATACTGCTTCCCGCCGGTCTTGATTACGGCCACTTCCATAGTCCCTTCAATCTAGCATTCTTCTGTATAAAAGACAAGCTCTGTCTATCTATAAAATGAAGCCCCGGCGTCCGCGATACATTGCGGGGCCGGGGCATGATGCGTACACCGAGAGGTACAGCGCAGGACCGGAAGAAGTCCAAAAACGACCCCCTCCTCCCGAGCACTTGAACATTATACCTAAACGTGTTTTTTGTCAATCCCCTCCTGGCAGTAACGATGATGCATAGAGAAACAGCGCTGCCGAACTCCTTCCAGTGAGAGCCTTAGACTCTCACTCCAGCATATCAAAACAATACGACGACCGTGGGTTTGTTTTGATAAGCAAATGTGAATGGTTCTACAGAAAGGACAGGGGCAAAATAACTATAGCGGCAATGCTTACGAATATAAATACTACCCATTCGTAAGCAGTTCCACTTTTGCGCAGTCCTAATAAACCAATACCTGTAATTATCAGCGCAACGACCATGAAGAAAACATCTCTAGCTTTGTCTAGGCGAAAATCAGACCAATCCGTATAACCTGAACCTGGCCCAGAATTATAATTCCATACGTAATATGAGAAAAAGCCGACAAACGTCATCGCCCCTATAGTAATAAGCGTCCAAGCAACTCGATTATTCATAAAGTAAGTATACAACCTATTCTTCAGACATTGCGGGCTTGTCAAGCAGTTCGGGTTCGATGCCGATTCGGGATTCGGCGATGCGATAGACATCCTTATCTATCTTGCCGAGCTCTTTGTAGCCGCTGTTGTAGTGGCTCACGGTCGTGCCGAGCGAGACGCCGAGTTTACGGTAAAAATCTTCGTAGGTACCGATATGCTTCCCCAGCTCCCCCACCCGCTTCTGGATATCGACGGCCTTCTGTTCTATCTGGAGCGCTTTCAACCCCTGCATCACGGTCTGGAGGTAGGCCAGGAATGAGGTCGGTGAGACTATTATCACTTTATATTTGCTCGCGGCTCTCTGGATGAGATTCTCTTCTTCGCCCCCGCCGCCGATCTGATTGGTCAGGAGGTCGTAGTAGATACCCTCGGAGGGGATGAACATAAAGGCGAAGTCCATCGTGTCTTCTTCAGGCCGAATGTACTTCGCCGTCTCGGTGATGCGCAGCTTGAGGTCGTTCACGAAGGCCTTCTCCGCGACCGCGCGCTCCGGCGTCCCCACCTGGGTACTCACGAAGCGATTGTAGTTATCGAGCGAGAACTTCGAGTCCACGGGGACCAGCTTTTTGTTGATGACGATGACCGCATCAACTATCTCCCCGTTCTTGAAGGCATACTGGATTTTATAGTCATCCGGCGACATCACGTTCCGCAATACCGTCTCGAGGTAGTATTCGCCGAGGATGCCGCGCTGTTTCGGGTTCTTCAAGAGGTCCTGGAGCGACTGGAGCTGCTCCGCATAGGTCTGGGTCTGCCGGCCAATCTCTTTTACCGACGTCAGTTCGGTCGTAATTTCCTTGATGAGCCGGGACGATTCAGAAAATTGCCGATGCGCGTTCTCCTGCATCGCGCGAGAAGACTCCGAGACGCGCGCGTCGAGCGTGCGCGCGAGCTCCTGCATCTGCTGCTGCAGGAGCACCATCCCGCTGCCCTCCTCCACGGGAGTCTCGCGCCGACGGAATATGAAATAGAGGCCGATGCCCTGGACGAAGAGCAGACCGAGCACGATGAGCGCGACCGTGAACAAACTCATTCGTATAGTATACTTCCCCTATGGCTATCCACGAAACCCTGAAAAAATCGATTCCCGACGCGCTCCGGGCGCATGACGAAGTACGGCTGCGGACGCTCCGTTCGCTCGTGACCGCAATGACCAACGAGGTCGTCGCTAAGAAACGAAAGCCGGACGAATACCTCAACGACGATGAGGCGATTACCGTCCTGAAACGGGCGGCGAATCAGCGCAAGGACTCCATCGAGCAGTTCGAGAAGGCCTCCCGCGCCGACCTCGTGGAGCCGGAGAAGGCCGAACTCGCCATCATTGAATCGTACCTTCCCGCTATGATGGGCCACGAGGAGATTATGGCGGTTGCGAAGGCAAAAATGATAGAACTGAACCTTTCTCCAAGTGCCGATGCCGGGAAGCTTATCGGCGCCCTGATGAAGGACCTCAAGGGCAGGGCCGACGGCGGCGCCGTCAAGGCGGTCGTAGACTCCCTCCTCGTACAGTAGCACCTATTGACGGACAGGCTTCATATCTGTCATACTTTTCCTATGCCGTTCAACCAGGAGGGCAGTAAGATGAATCGCCTATGGGAACCTGACCCAGAGATGGTGCGGCGCGAGGCAGCAAATTTCAACAGCGGCCTTGGAAGACTCAAAGCGATGGAACATGACCGCAAGGTGTTGCCTCCTTTGGAGGTCGTCAGTACAACCGATAAGCCGTCCATCCCGGAACAAGACACCACTCCGGTACCGCCAACCGAAGATGAAGCCGAAAAAGACTGGGTTGAGCGGTACATGAAATCGACGGGGTGTGAACGAGAGACGGCGACAATGGTTTACCGCGACATACTCTCGCGCGATCACGAAGACAAAGACAAGTAGGCACACACCCTGAACGAAAGCACGCGGGTAGCCAGTACGGCACCCGCGTCATTTTTTATATCAGACTGCGGGTGCCGGAGGCTTTTCGACGTCCAACATCTCGAGGACCTTGTCGACAACGCCCTCCACCTTCCAGTCGGTTTTGGTCATAAAGAGCGTCGGCCCCAGTTCGGCGATGTGTCGTATTTGTGCGTCCTCATCCGCGCTCAAGCTGGTGAGAATGACGACCGATACCTGTTTCCCCCAGTTCTCATCCTCACGCAAGCGCTTAAGCATCTCCCATCCGTCCATGAGCGGCATAAGGATATCGAGCAGGATGAGCTGGGGGTGTTCTTGGAGCGCCGTCGCAAGCCCGCTCGAACCATCCCTCGCTAGAAGGACGGCAAGACCCGCCTGCGTCAGCTTTGCATTGAGCGCTTTGAGGACCGCCTCGTCATCCTCGACGATGAGCACTTTCTTTTCAGATGCTGTGTTCATAGTTATAGGAATTAGTGCACCGTCTTCTTCCCTTCAATCGGGAGAAGAAGATAAAAAGTTGTTCCCGCTCCTTCTTCCGAATCAAACCATATGATACCACCGACAATGTCCGTCATTATCTTTGTCATGTATAACCCGAGACCGTTGCCGTTCGGGTCAACCTTCTTTGCATTCTCGGTCCGATAAAACTTGGTAAAGATTTTATCATGGTCAGCCGGGGTTATACCGATACCCGTATCCCGCACACTGACCAGGAGTGAGTCCTCGTCGGCCGTCTTCCCGGCAGCAATACTCCCTTGTGCGGCACTCCCGAGCGAGACCGTTATCTCGCCGTTCTCAGACGTATACTTGACCGCATTTGAGATAAGATTCTGCAGGATCAGGTGGATGAGCTCCGTATCGATCTTGAGCGGCGACAACGACTCCTGAAAGTGCTCGACGATATGAAGGCGTTTTTTCTCGGTGTCGAGCTGCGACTCTTTCATAGTCACCCGAATAACGTCCACCAGATCGAGTGGAATGGGATTCATCACCACGGTCCCAGTCTCAAGGCGTAATATGTGCAGGAAGGATTTCACGATCTCGTTCATGTGCTGGCCCGCCGTGTATATCTCCTTGAAATAGTCTCTCTGCTTGGCGTTCAACTTCCCCGCATCCCCGCCAAGAAGCATCTCTGCGTACCAATTGATGGCGGTCAAGGGCGTGCGCATCTGATGCGATGCGAGCGATATGAATTCGCTCTTCGCTTTATCCGCGTCTTTTTCCCTCGTGATGTCCCGTTCGACGCCGACGAAGAAAAGGATAGTACCCGCATCATCTAACACCGGCGAGACGTTGAGCATAGACGTGTAGAGCTCACCATTTTTCCTCCTATTCTTTATTTCTCCTACAAAGGCCTTTTTCTCGTCCTTGATGGTGTGCCAGAATTTCTGATAGTACTCAAGCGGCATCGGGGCCTTCCAGAGTACTCCTGATTTCTTGCCGACGGCCTCCTCCGGTTTGTAACCGGTGATCTTTTCAAGCGCCGCATTGGCATACATCACCGTTCCCTCAGCATCCGTAATGACGACCTGCTCCGAAGAGTTATCGAGAGCCAATTTGAACTTCTTAAGGTCTTGTGCCAGATTCTCGGCTTTTATCTTTTCACTATTCAGGTCTTCAAGCACATTCTGGGCGGCCCGCTTCGCATCTTGGAAATCCTTCTCTATCCGCTTCTGTTCGGTAATATTCTGGAATATGGCCACAAAGAACTTCTTTTTCGGACAATAAACGGATATCAGGAACCACCGCGCAAGCGGCGCAATATACGTTTCAAGGCGTTCCGATTTCCCAGCCAAAGAGACCCGACTATACACGGTAAACAATTCAGGATTAGACTCTTTAATTCCCGGAATCGTCTCGGTGACTTTCTTTCCTTCGACGTTCGTCAATCCCGTCAGTCGTTCGAAATTTTTGTTCGTTTTAATATATACGAAATCGACAGGATTCCTTTGTTTATCAAAAAGCATCTGGCAATACGCTATCCCGTCAAACGTATGGTCGAACAGGGACTTATAAAAGGCCCCAGAAGCTTGGGGACTCATTTTTGCCGGCCGTTCTTACCATTCCCGTTGCCATTCTTGCTGGTGCCATTTTTCCCATTTCCATTATTGCGTTTCTTAAAGTTCTCGATCTCTTTTTTGAGTTCCACCATTTTTAATTCCCTCCCCACCATGGTCTTATTCAACGATTCCAATTCTTTTACCCGATCGCTCAGCTCTCCTGTCCGTTTAGCAACCATCGCCTCAAGCCCCTTAGTGTACTCAGCCAGTTTCTCTTCAAGCTGCTTTCTGGAAGTAATGTCTTCTATGGCGAGTATGATGAGTTGTACCGAATCTATCTGTTTGGCGTTCAACAACATCGTCTTCTTCCCTATTGTCTCGAATGTATGCGTCACTTCGTAATCGTTCACAACTTTCTTCTTAGGCAGAATTCCTTCCAACAACTTCTTCAGTACAGGGATATCCCATTGGCCATTGCCCAATTCATACAAAAGCTTATGTTCCGTTTCCTCCGGCTTTACCCGAAAGGTCTGGTAGAATGTCGGATTTGCCGAGATGACCAAGAGATGAGAATCGAGTATCAAGAAAGACTCTCTGGCGACATCTACCAGCGTCTCCATATAGTGGAGCGCGAGTTCTTTCGATTCCTGTAGTCCTTTTCGTTCAGTTTTCTTTACTTTTTTACTTCTCATATCTTTATGGATACACTACTCAAAACCAGACACCGTTTGGATCGTGCCACATCGCTTGCACTTCACTTCAACGCGCCCCTTCACCACGTCTCCTTTAAAGAGGAGTTTGCTACAAGAAGTGCACCTATGTTCCAAAGGAGGTTGCATACGAAGCCGCTTTCAGCTCGGACTTCTGTCGGAGTCTCTCAATGAAATGATAGCACCGTACTCGTTCAGCAAAAATTTTACCCGAGAGCTTGTGGATAACTGGTGACCCTACCGGGAGTCGAACCCGGCTTCCAAGCTTGAGAAGCTTGTGTCCTAACCGATAGACGATAGGGCCGTCGTCAAAACTTTATCACTTCCTTCTTGAAATGTCAGTGTCAGCCGCGCCGCTTCCAGGCCTTCCCCTGGCGGACGAGCCGCGCGGCGTCGGCGGGGTCGGCAAGCAGGGCCTCGACGATGCGTTCGGTGCGGATCGACTGCGAGCCCTTGACCAGGACGACATCGCCCTCGCGAACGAGGTCGGGGAGCGCCTGTGCCGCGGCGCGAGCATTATCGAACGGCATCACCTCGGCGTCCTTCGGCTCCCGCGCGAAGGCACGGGCGCGAATACCGACCGCCACAATAACGTCGGCCGAGTCGCCCGCAAGCGTCGCGATGCGCTCGTGTTCCATCACCGAGTAGCGCCCGAGCTCGAGCATATCGCCGAGGACCGCGATGCGACGCCGCGCGTACGGAAATATTTTCAGGGTCGCGAGCGCCTCCTCGACCGCGGCCGGCGAGGCATTATAAGAATCGTCGATGATGACCGAGCCGTTCTTCCCGGCGAAGAGCCGTCCGCGGCCGGCAGGCGGCTCGTAACTCTCGAGCGCTGTAAGCGCTTCAGCGAACGGTATCTCGAAGGCGCGCGCGACGGCGAGCGCAGCCGCGGCCGGAAGGAGCTGTGTTGTCCCGACCGAGCCTTTCACGATAAAACTCCTCCGTTCATCACCGATAATCGCCGTCGCTTTCATTCCGGCAACCTGCCTTTCGCTTTCATAAAAGCCGACATCGCTTACACGCACCGTCGCATCTTCGGCGTTGCCGTAGGACATGACGCGGGCGCTCGTGCGCAGCGCGCTGTCGAGCGCGTACGGGTCGTCGGCCGGGACGATGAGCGGCGCGCCGGCGGGGAGGGCGAAGGCGGGCGAGAATTCCTCCTCCCGCACGGCCTCGGGCGAGGCGTAGGCCTCGACGTGCACCGGTACCTCGGGCAGCCGCGTCACCACGACCGCCTCCGGCGTTGCGATGCGTAAGATGCGCGCGAGGTCGCCGGGCCTATCCGCGCCCACCTCGAGCACGAGCATACTCGGATAATGGTTCGGCAAGAGGATAAGCGAAAATGCGCTCCTCAGTATCTTCAGCCAGGCGATTGGATTCTCCCACGGATTCTCGACGCCGAAGATGGTGAACGGCACGCCGAAGCCGGTATTAAAACTCTTTTCGCTCTTCCGGACATAAAATCGCGTCGCGAGCACCGCCGCGACTGCGTCCTTGGTCGAGGTCTTCCCTACCGACCCGGTGACCATCACGATACGCGGCCGATACCGGCGCACGACGGCCCGCGCGAGAAGGGCGAGAGCTAAGACGACGATGGGTTTCAGGATGCTTTTCATGGTATGGCGCGCGGCGAACTCGTCGCGCCGGAGGGCGCCGGCAGGCCCCGATCGGGCGGCACGGCGTAATAGTCTATGAGGAAGTGGACGAGGTCAAGGAAGCTCGGAGAGAGCGTATCCGCTGCATACGTGACGTGCTGCGGGTCGTTCGTGTAGAGCAGGACGATGAAACGTGGGCTGTAGGAGGGAAAGAATCCGACGAAAGAGTGGAAAAAACGGTCCGTGTGGTAGCCGCCGCGTCCGTCGGTAAGCTGGGCGGTGCCGGTCTTCGCGGCCACCGACATCGTGGGAATTCTCGCCTTACCGTCTTGCAATTTCTCATCGACGACTGCGGTCATCATTTCCGTCGTCTCGCGCGTAGCCGTCGCGGAGAAGACCGGCACGCGCTCGCTCCAGTCGAGCTGCCGTACGATCCCGGAACTCAAGCGCACCGCGCTCACGAGGTGCGGCTGTACCATCACTCCGCCGTTGGCGAGCGCGCCGAGCGCGCGGACCATCTGCAGCGGCGTGATGGCGATGCCCTGGCCGAAAGCCGCCGTGTCGTAGCCAATCTGCTGGGGCTTCGACAGGTTCCCAAGCAAGGCGCGGCCCTCGCTCGGCAGGTCGATTCCCGTCTTTTGCCCGAAGAGCGCGGTAAAATACGCCCGGAACTTCTCCTGCCCCAGCTCCGTGGCAATCCAGGCCGCGCCGACATTGAGCGACTGTACGATAATCTGCTTCATCGGGATAACGCCGCGCGCCTTCAGGTCCCAGTTACAGATTTGTCTCGTATTCACGGTGATGCAGCCGGTGTCGTTGTAGGTCGTCGCGGGCGTGATGACGCCCGCATCAAGCGCCGCGGTCATCGTCAAGGGCTTCATGATGGAACCGAACTCATGCACGTGCTCGACGAGCGGGTTCCCGAGGAGCGCGCCCTCCACCTTCTGCAGGTCGTTCCCGTTGTAGGAGGGGTAGCTCGCGAGGGCCAGGATGGCGCCGGTGGCGGAGTCCATGATGATGCCGCCGGACTCCTTGCTCGAATAGCGCTTCGTCACCTTCGCGAGGTCGTCCTCAAGCCGTGTCTGCACCTCCGGCTCGATGGTGGTCACGATATCGCCCTCACGCGCGTCCCGCGCGTTCACGAGCAGATTGCCGACATTCGAAAAGAGTTCGGCGAAGAAATTCTTATACAGCGAATCGCCCGAGCGCGAGAGCGTACCATCGTAGGCCGCTTCGAGGCCGGTCCGGCCGGTGAGCGTGTCGCCCGAGCCATAGGTGACGATGCCGATCGACTGTGCGGCAAGCGTATCTCCCGGATAATACCGCCAGCGTTCGCGGAGCACCTGTACGCCGGGCTCGTCGAGAGAGGAGAGTGTCCGTCCGTTCTCCTCCGAGAGGCGATGCGCGACTTCGATATGGACTTGGTTCTTTTTCGCGGCAGCCGCGAGGAACGCGTCGTGCGTGAGCGTCGAGGAGGCCAGCGGCGCGAGCGCGGCATACACGGCTTCGGGGTCTCGAATCGTCTGCGGATTGATCGCGACGAGGAAACCGGTCGCCAAGGTCGCCGCAGAAATGAACGTGCCGTCCTTGCGCATAAAATAGATCGCACCGCGATCGAAGAGCCCGCTCCCGCCCGCAGCGAACTGTCGGTCGGCCTTCTGTGCGTACTCTGCGCCATGCACAATCTGGACGAAATACAGGCGAACGAAGATGAACAGCGCGGCGAGAACGACCAGCGCAAGTACGAGACGAATCCGCAATCGGAACTGGGCGCGCATGCTAACGAAATGCGGTGACGCTCTGTGCGGGCACGAATAGTTCCACAACCGGTTTTGCGTACCCGGTCGCCGCATAATCCAGGCTCGTGGTACGCGCGACGCTTACGAGATATCTCGATTCAAGCGTCGCGACCGCCGCTTCATCGTTCTTGACCGACTGCGAGAACTCGACGGTCAGGGCCGCATAACTCATAACCACGGCGATAAGGCCGATGTACGCGACGACGAGAACCGCGGCCGTACCGGAGACGAGGGACAGAAAGGAGAACGGGAGAAAAGAATGGACTTTATGCATAGGAAAAAATAGAAGCGGCGGGGTGAGACGGCCCGGCGTGAGAGACGGAAGCGGCCCGTTCGAACACGCGCAACTTCGCGCTGCGCGCGCGACGATTCCGGAGCAGTTCCGCACGCGATGCAGTGACCGGCTTTTTCGATACGAGCGAACCCGCTCCCGCGTGCACGGCGTCGCGCAGAAAGTTCTTCACGATACGGTCCTCGATGCTATGGAATGAAATAACCGCGAGCCGGCCGGCGGGCGCGAGCACATTGATAGAGGCCGCGAGTCCCTCGCGTAAAGCACCAAGCTCGTCGTTCACCGCGATACGCAGCGCCTGGAACGTCTTGGTTGCCGCATGCACTTTCCCTTTGTGATACCAGGAGGGCGTACCGGCCTCGACGGCGGCGACGAGTGCACCGGTCGTGAGTATCCGTTCTTTGGCGCGCGCCGCGACGATCGCGTGCGCGATACCGCGTGCGAATCGCTCCTCGCCATAGGTATAGATGAGGTCAGCGAGTTCTTGTTCTGACGAGCTATTGACGATGTCAGCTGCGGTCTCGCCTCCCTCGCCGTAGGTCATGAGAAGCGGCTCGTCGTTCTGGAATGAGAAGCCGCGCGGCGCGGCCACTTGGTAGCCGCTCCAGCCAAGGTCGAAGAGGATAGCGTCGACCGCGCCCACACCAAGTCGCTCCAGGATGCGCACCAGATTGCGGAAGTTGTCGTTCACCAGATGTGCGACCGGGCGGTGCGGACGGCGGTCGAGGGCATACGCTTCGCGTCCCCGCTCCACCGCGGCGGGGTCGGCATCGATGCCGATAATGGTCCCTCCCTCACCGAGGGCGGCCAACAGCGCCGCGAAGTGCCCTGCGCCGCCCAAGGTCGCGTCGACCACCGTATCGCTCGGCTCTATCGCGAGCGCTTCGAGCACTTCTTTCATCAGTACGCTGTCGTGACGGGCTTCCATATCAGTTGGTGCTATCCAATTTCTCGGCAAATACGTTCGCATCGCGTTCTATCTCGGCTGTATACGCCTTCCAGGCACCTTCCTCCCATATCTCGACGCGGTCGGCGACACCGGCGATGACCGCCCTCTCTCGTATCGAGGCGAACGACTTCAGGTTCTCGGGAACGAGCACGCGGCCCGTCCGGTCGACCTCGGCTTCAAAGGAGCCGGCAAGAAATAATCGAGCGAGGCCTCGCCTTGCTGCGCTTCCGTTCGCGTCGGTAGCATACGCCTGCGCCTGCTTCTCCCACGCCTTACGCGAATAGACATACAGACAATGATCGAGGCCGCGCGTTATCACAACGACGCGGCCCAAATCCTTCCGGAATTTCGAAGGGACCGAAATTCTATTCTTGGAATCAAAAGTGTGTAGGTATTCTCCGAGGAACATAGCGAAAGATGGTTGTGTGCGGGGGAACAGGCCACCACTCCCGTTTCCCACTTCACTAACCACTGTTGGATTATATCCCACTCTCCCCCACCCTCCTACCAAAAGTTATCCCCACCACTCCGCTCGGTCGGTTACAACCGAGCTCCGCGGTGCACGCACACACAAAAGCCGACGCGGCAAGGCCGCGCCGGAGTGGCGTAAATCCTCACTATCGTGGACGGAGGAGGGGGAAAATCTGCCCTTCGCGGATGGAGACACCCTCGAAAAAACTGAAAAGTCGTTCAGAGACGCCGAAGCCGAACGTGGGCGGCATACCGTACTCGAGCGCCTCGACGAACGAGGCGTCGTTCATCTGTGCTTCGTCATCCCCTGCGTCGCGGAGTTCCTGCTGACGTTGAAAACGCTGCGCTTGGTCGACGGGGTCGTTGAGTTCGCTGAATCCTTTTCCCATTTCGGAACCGCCGAGGATAACCTGGAAACGTTCAACAACACGCGGGTCAGCGCTGCTGCGCTTCGCGAGCGTCTCGAGGTATACCGGCACATTAATAAGGAAGCCGGGGCCGCCGAGCGTCTTGCGGATCTGCTTCCACAAGTGGTCGACGCCACGCTCCAGATTGAACCCCTTCTCGTCAAACGGGATGTGTCTGTCCTTGAGTACATCACGCACTTCATCTGCGGTCGTCATAAGGGGATCGATGTTGAATTCTTTTTTGATACGGGTACAGAAATCGTACCGCTCCCATGACGCGTCGAGGTCAATCTCGAAATCTTTTACCTTAAAAACATGTGTCCCGTAGACTGCGTCGGCGACAGTACGATACATATTGGTCACCGTCTCCATTCCCGCCTCGTAGTCTTTGAATGCTTCATAGAACTCAATCTGCGTATAGTCCTGCGCGTGTTCGTGCGACATTCCTTCATTGCGGAAGATGCGGCCGATCTCAAACACCTTCGGTAGGCCGGCGACCATGAGCCGCTTCTGCCAGAGCTCGCCCGCCGAAATGCGCAGGTACACATCCATATCAAGCGCGTTGTGGTGCGTCTTGAAGGGACGCGCGTCGGCGCCGCCGGTCGTGGTCTCAAATACTGGTGTCTCCACTTCAACAAAATCGCGGTCCAAGAGAAATTGACGGAACGAATTCCAAAATACCGAGCGGCGGCGAATGCGGTTGGCAAGATCTTTCGTCAGTAAGATATCGAGATAGCGTTTGCGAAATCGCTCGTCTTCATCTTTAATGCCAAACCATTCGTCCGGCAGCGGCCGGAGTGACTTGGCGAGCATGCGCCATCCCATAGCGTCGAGTGACGGCATGCCGCGCTTGGTCGTGAACGCCAGACCGGCAAATTCGACGATGTCGCCCGTGTCTACGGTGCCGACAAAAAGCTCGTACGATGATTCCCCGAGCTTATCGCGCTGCACGTAACACTGCCCTTTCATCCCATCAAAAATATCGACGAACAACGAGCCGCCGTGTTCTCGAATGGACATCACGCGTCCAGCCAGTATTGTCTCCTCACTATTCTTCTCTAATACTGCATGGTTCTCGAGAAATTGTTCGATCGTATGGGTACGGCGCGTATTGACCGGATACCCCTCCATGCCTGCTTCCTTGAGGCGTTCTATCTTTGCAAGTCTTTCTGCACGCACTGTTTCGAGCAATGCCATATCGCCCTACTATACCATCCGTCCTAGGCCACCTTCTCAATGGTGTACGTCTGCTTGCCCGCCGGGGTCTCGAAGGTGAAGACGTCACCCTTCTTCTTCCCCATCAGCGCCGCACCCAAGGGCGAGACATGGGAGAGCTTCTTCACGCGCATATCGGCCTCTTCGCTGCCGACAATGGTGTATTCGTGCACATCCGGGCTCCCGTCTTTCTTGATGGTGACCTTGGAGTTAAAGCTGACTTCACTCTTCTTCTTGCCGTCGGTGACAATCTTGGTGTACTTCACCAGTTCTTCGAGCTTCTTAATGCGCTCTTCGGTCGCGGCCTGCAGGTCGCGCGCCTCCTGATACTCGGCGTTCTCGGAGAGGTCGCCGAGCGAGCGGGCGTACTCGAGATTCTTGGCGATCTCGGTGCGGCGTACCGTCTTCAGGTGCTCCAACTCTTTTATCATCTCGTCAAATTTTTCTTGCGAAACGACGGATTCTTGTGCATCGGTCATACGTGCGGGCATTGTACGTGTCCCGCACCAACTTGCAAGCCTGTTACGGTGCCGGCGCAGCTGCCGAGCCCCCGACGTAGGGGGAGTTCGTGGCGTACAGGGATTCGAAGAGGTCATGCATGACGTTCACCGCCTGACTGCCGGCGCCCTCGGGCCCGCGCTCAAGCACGACCGCGAAGGCATACTGCGGGTCCTCATAGGGGAAGAACCCCACGACCCACGAATTGTCGTATTGGTTGCGTGTGCCCGTCTGCGCGGTGCCGGTCTTCGCGGCGACCTTTACGTAGGGGAAGTTCAGCGCACTCGCGAGCGCCTGCGTCACGCCCTGTCGCATACCAGCGCGCACGATTGCGAGCGCGGAGGCATCCACGGGCACCGTCGTATATTCCGGCGCCTTCCCCGCGAGTAAGGTCGGGGTGAACAGCTTCCCGCCGTTCGCGACCGCGGCGGTCGCTCGCGCCATCTGTATCGGCGTCACCTGGACCGCGTACTGCCCGATGGCGGTAAAGTAGGTATCGCCGAGATACCAGGGTTCATCGAAGGTCTCCTTCTTCCACTCCGGTGTCGGGATGAGACCGTTCGCCTCTCCCGGCAGGTCGATGCCGGTCGGACTCCCGAGTCCGAACTGCCGGTACCAATATGCAAGACGGTCGACGCCCAGTCCCTTCTGATTCAGGAAGCCGCCGCCGACCGTATAGAAAAAGATGTCCGAGGACCACGCGAGCGCCGCGCGCACGTCGACCGGACCGAGCGCCTTCCATCCCTTATAGACGAACGACTTACCCGGATGATACGGGTCCGGGAGCGAGATGGAGCCGGGGTCGTTGATGACCGTGTTCGGCGTGATGAGCCCGTCGGTCAAGGCGCCGGAGGCGACGAGGGGCTTCACGATGGACCCAGGCACATAGACACCCTGGACCGCGTGGTCGAGGAACGGACGTCCGGGGTCGTCGCCGTATGCGGCGATAGTAGCGGCGGAACCGCCGCTTGCCATCACATTGGGGTCGTAGCTCGGGTAGGAGACAATCGCGCGCACCGCGCCGGTGTGTACGTCGAGGATGACGCCGGCGCCGGCGATGAAGCGCTTGCTCCTCGCGATGTTCGTGATGGCGCGTGCGAAGAGCGTCTCCAGATGCGCGTCAACCGATAACTGCAGCGTTCTTCCTGCTATCGCCCGTACGATGGTGCCCTCGGAACGGACCCGCCCGAGCGCATCCGTCTCGGTCAGGAGTCGCCCGTTTGTTCCGGCCAGGAACGAATCGTACTCTGCTTCGAGCCCCGCGACGCCTGTTTGGTCAGTGTCGTAATAGACCCCGCTCGCATCCTTCTTCGGATACGAGACGTAGCCGATGATCTGACCCAAGGACGGCACTGGGTACGAGCGCTTCGTGCTGCCGTCGGGCTTCTCGACATTCTCGGCGAGTACGACGCCATATCGGTCGGTGATGGTGCCGCGCGGGGCGAAGAGTATGGTTGCCTCGAGACTGTTATGAGCGCTCTCCTCGGCAAAGGCGGCACCCTGTACGAGCTGGAGGTCCCCGGCGCGGACGATGAGGATAAGGACGCCGAACGCGAGCACGCTCGCGAGCGAGACGAACGTCCCGTGCGAAAGCGGCTTCTCCAACCGCCCTTCGAAGCGGGCACGGTCGAAGGCGGGTGCGTTCGACGCATCGAGGAATATCTCATCGGGTGCAATCTCCGGGTCCCGACGCTGTCTTCGCCGCCACAACATTATCTGATGATACCTGTTCGCAACCGGCTGCGCACGAATACGACAACAATTGACACTGCCAGTCCCCACACGGTGAACAGCGGCAGTCCCGCCTGCGGCGTGTAATACAGCGTGTCGGCGAATAAGCCGGCGGCGAGCGGTACTAACGGTTCAAGAAATGCAGCGGCGAGCGCGAGGAGAGCCGAGAGCGGCCACGGGAACATTACGACGGAAACGAACGTGGCGAGCGTGAGCAGGCCGCGCATCATGGGAGGGTCGAGGTCGCTTCGCGGAGCGCCCCAACAAACGCTGCACCAGTATCCCGCAGGAGGACCCAGGTGACCGAGAAGAGATTGAGCGAGGACTGGATGTGCAGCGTCACGCCGGGCGCCGACGGGTCGCTGTCGATGCGCACGACCGTGCCGAGCGGGAGCCGCCCCGGACCCGGAGCGAATACCGTATCGCCAACCGCGACGGGAGCGGAGCGCGCAAGTGATGCGCTCATCGCGCCCGCGCCCGCGCCCGCGATGGTGAGCGGTAAGCTCTGCTGTCCGACCCAGCCGTTGCTCACTACGCCGGGCGCCGAGAAGAGCGTCACGCGGGAGAAATCGGCTGATACCGACGACACGATGCCGAGCGGTACGCCCCCCGCGCCGAACGCCTCCATACCCTTCCGTATGCCGTCGGCGCTGCCTCCGGCGAGCACGAGCGTATCGTACGGACTCTCGGGCGGGCGGGCGACGACACCCGCCCGGATGCCAGCAGCGGTGCCGAGCGCCGCGATATCCCTCGCCTTTTCAAGGAGTGTCTGGTTCTCGTTCGCGAGTGCGGCGTTCTCATGTACGAGCTGTTCATTACGCAGGGAGAGCGTTGCCGCATCACCGAAGCTGGAGAAGAAAAAATGGCTCTGTGCCGCGAGCGCGTCCGCGGCGTTGAATGCGGGCGTCAATGTCTGCCAGAACAGGTTCGGCGCGAGGAGTCGCACGAGGAGAACGAATACGGCACAGATAAGCGCGTACGCGCCCCACGAGAGGCCCGTGGAGGAAAGGAGCGCGTTACGCTTCGCTAAGAATGTCCTCTTCATCGACAAAGAAATCTGAAAACGGCTCCGGGTCCTCGGTCACGATGCCCGCACCGCGCACGACTGCGGTCAGCGGGTCGGCGGCGACCCGCACCGGGACACCGAGCATCTTCGCGAGTATCTGGGGCAACCCGCGCAGCAAGGCGCCGCCGCCGAAGACGGTGACGCCGTGTTGGAGCACGTCGGAGAGAAGTTCCGACGGCGTCGCCTCGATGACCTCTTTCATGGCGTCCATGAGCGCGTCGAGCGAAGGTGCTATCGCCTCGCGGATGTGCGCGTCAGTGAGGAATATCTCCCGCGGCAGGCCGGTCGCGTAGTCGCGGCCGCGGACGCTCCGCGAGAGCGTCTCGGAGAGCGGCATCACCGCGCCGATGGCTATCTTCACGTCCTCGGCGGTACGCTCGCCGATGCCGAGCTTGAACTCGCTCCGGATGAAATCGATGATGTTCTCGTTGAACCGGTCGCCGGCGACATGCGAACTCTTGGCTGCGACGACGCCCTTGAGCGCGATGACGGCGATGTCGGTGGTGCCGCCGCCGATATCGAGCACCATCGTCCCGACCGCTTCCGAGACCGGCAGCTTGGCGCCGATGGCGCCCGCCACCGGTTCTTCGAGGATAATGGCCTCGCGCGCGCCGGCATTCTTGGCCGCATCGCGCACCGCGCGGCTCTGTACATTGGTCACGCCGGTCGGCACGCCGATGACGACCCGCGGACCGAAGAGTCGCGTACGGCCGGTCTGCGCCTTGTTGATGAGGTACGTGAGAAGCTCCTCGGTCACTTCGAAATCGGAGATGACGCCATGACTCAAGGGACGCACGACGCGGATGTGCGCGGGTGTCTTGCCGAGCATCGTCTTGGCCTCCTTCCCGACCGCGACGACCTGATGCGTCTTGTCGTTGACCGCGACGACCGACGGCTCGTTGATGACGACGCCCCGCCCGCGCACATAGACCAGCGTGTTCGCGGTCCCGAGGTCTATCGCGATGTCGTTGCTGAAGAGCAGGTTTTTCGAAAAACGGGCCATACTATCCGAGTAACTTCGCGCGCGGTACTTTTTCTACCTTTCCAGTCGCGCGATTCACCACTTCGAACTCGCCCGTCGTGACCGCCTCCTTACCGACCACGATACGCTTCGGGATGCCGAGAAGGTCGCTCTCCGCGAACTTCTCGCCGGCGCGTGCATCACGGTCATCATAGAGCACTTCGACACCCGCTTTCGTTAGCTCGTCATAGAGCGCGTCGGCTGTTTTAGAAATGTCATCTCCTGGCTTCCCGAGTGAGACCAGATGATACTGGAACGGCGCGACACTCTCGGGCCAGACGAGCCCCTTCTCATCGGAGAAGATTTCGACGAGCGTCCCCATGAGCCGCGTGATGCCGATGCCATAGGAGCCCAGGATGACCGGCTTCTCGCTGCCGTTCTCGTCCCTGAAGTTGAGACCGAGCTGTTTCGACTTCACGTCGCCAAAGCTGAAAATATTTCCGACTTCAGCCGCCATAACTTCTTCAAGTTCACCGCGCTTCACGCCAAGTTGCTGCAGTACCTTGTCCGTCAGTACTTCCTTGTTGATGGCGAGCTTCTTCCCGCGGTGGAGATAGATGGTATCTTCGCCGGCGTCGGTCAGGGTCTGGAATTCGTGGCTGAACTGCGTGAACGCGCCGCCGGAGGCGAAGGTAAGGAACGTGCGGTCGCCGAGACCGACCCGCTCGAACACGCGCAGATACGCTTCTGTCGCGCGGTCGTAGAACGCCTGATGTTCCTCTTCGCTTATCGCATATGAATACATATCCTTCATGACGAACTCGCGGCCGCGCATGATGCCGGACTTCGCGCGCATCTCGTTCCGCAGTTTCGTCTGGAACTGGTATACGCACACCGGGAGGTCGCGATAACTCGCGATGAACTGCTTCATCATGTCGGTGATCGGTTCTTCATGCGACCAGCCGAACCCCACCTCCGCGCCGCTTTTGAGAACAGCCTTGAACCACACGTCCACGTTCTCGTCGCTCCAGCGGTCCGTCTTTTCCCAGAGCTCTTTGCGCTGGAGCGCGGACATGATGAATTCTTGTCCGCCGATGGCGTTCATTTCGTCGCGGACGATCTTCTTGATGTTCTCAACGACGCGCAGTCCGAGCGGGAGATAATCATAGACCCCCGCCATTTCTTTATGCACGAATCCGGCGCGGATAAGCAGTTGCGCGTTCTTCGCGACCTCGTCGCTCGGCGCCTCGCGCCTGGTCTTCGTGAAGAGCTGGGACTGCCTCATGCGCCACAGTATATGCCCCGTACGCGCCAAGCGCAAAAGCAAATAATAAAGGCCGCGGGCATTGCTGCTCGCGACCCTTGTTCGGTGCCACTGCCCAAAGGTTTGGTCGCGGTGAGAGGATTCGAACCTCCGACCTCTGCATACCCAATGCAGCGCTCTACCAGGCTGAGCTACACCCCGACGTGATTCCCGTTGGCACAATGCAAAAGCCCCCTCCTCGCCGACCAAAGTAAAAGACTTTGGTCTAGCAGGGACGAGGCTTCTCGTGATACCACCCTACCTTCACCGCAAAACTCTCGTTCTGCGGTCTTACTAGCTGGCTCCGACATTCTCGACACCAGCGTCCCTGTTTTACGGTTGGGCTTCCGTCTCTGCTCATCGCAGGCAGCTCCCGGGCCGGTTCCCCCTTCAGGGTACTATTCCCGTTCATCGCTTTGTTCTTAGTATAGTACCCTCTCACTGCGTGTCAAGCGACTGCGCGTCATAACTGTAGGTATCAAAACCACAGTGCGACCGCACCGTATTGTGGATAGTTAAACAACTACGGCATATCAAAAGTTTTCTACGACCGTTATGAACTTTTGATAGCCCCTATCACCAAATTCTCACGGTCGTATATTTCAAGTGATATGCGGCTAGTACGGGAGTCTGACTTCCGTACTAGCCGACGATTTTGAAAATGTCGTGGGCGGTGACGACGAGCATAAGGAGGATAAGGAAGACGAAGCCGATGCCGTTTACAGCCTGGGCGACGCTCGCCTTGATGGGCCGGCGAGTGACACTCTCGATGAGCACGAAGAGGAGACGTCCGCCGTCGAGCGCGGGGACGGGGATGAGATTGATGAGCGCGAGATTGATGGAAATAATAGCCATAAGCGAGAGGAGGTTGCCGAGCCCTTGGAGCGAGGCGGTGCCGACCGCCCCCGCGATGCCGATGGGCCCCGCGACCTGCGAGAGGTCGGCCGAGAGCGTGAAGACGCCGTAGAAGAAATGCCAGAGGCCGACGGCCGTCAGTTTCGTCGCACTCCAGGTGAGCGTTGCTCCTTCGACGAGTGCGGCGCCGAACGAGAGCGGCACGACGCCGATGGTCGCGACCTCGACGCCGAGCACGGCGCGCGACGGGTCGGAGGGGACGATGCTGGTCTCGGGCCGCGCGAAGAGCGTTTCCTCATCTCCGCTCCCGTGCCGGACGGAGAGCGCGACGGTAGCATTCCCTCCCCCGCGCGCGACGAACTCGGTGAACGCGGCTGGGTCGACGCCCGAGAAGACATAGTGACCGTCCTCGGCCGAGAGAATGACGTCACCCGGGAGGAGCCCCGCGCGCGCGGCAGGCGAACCGGGGAGCACTTGTGCTACCGCGAGCTCCATCTGCTCCGCGACCGCGAGTTCGTCGGAGGAGAGCGCGCGGGGCGTGCCGGCGATAAGCGCGCCCGTGATGAGCACGTAGGCGAAGAGGAGGTTCATCGCGACGCCTGCGACAAGCACGAGTGCCTGCGCAAAGCGCGGCCGTTTTGAAAATGCTTTACTGCCTCCTGCTCCTGTCTCCTGCTCCTGTATCCCGTCTTCTCCATAAATCTTCACGAATCCGCCGAAGGGCAGCCAGTTGAGCGTATACGAAGTCTCGCCCACCTTGGCGATGGTCGCCGCGCGCGGCGGATACCCGAGCCCGAATTCGTCCACGCGCATCCCCGAGAGCTTCGCCACGACGAAGTGCCCGAACTCGTGCACCACGATAAGCGCAACGATGACGAGTATGAATATCAGAATATTCATAGGCAGTAGGTTGTAGGTTGTAGGGAGTAGTCAGAATGCATGAGAATTTACTACAATCTACTACCTACACTCTACAAACTGATTTCGTCTTCCTTACGCTCCAGGACCTTCGCGAGCGCGTCGTTGCCCGCGTCGATGAGCTTCTGTATCTCGCCCTTGAGACGTTTGACCTCATCTTCTCCCATCCCGCCCGCCTCCTCGGCCGTTTCAAGCGCCTTCAGGGCATCGGTGCGGTGCTGGCGCAAGGTCACCTTCGCTTGTTCGGTCTTGTCGCCCGCAATCTTGGAGAGCTGCGCGCGCCGCTCGCTCGTGAGCTCGGGGAAGGAGACCCGCAGCCCTTGGTCGTCGGTCGAGACGCCCACCCCGAGGTCGGCGTCGGTAATCCCCTTCTCTATCGTCTTGGTGAGCGTCTTATCCCAGGGGATGACGCGGAGCGTGCGCGCGTCCTCGACCGAGACCGAGGCGAGTTCGCGGAGCGCGGTACGGGTGCCGTAGGCCTCGGGCTTCACACCGTCAAGCAGGGTCGGCGTCGCGCGCCCGGTGCGCACTCCCGAGAGTTCGCGTGCGAGCCACTCCTCGGTCTCCTTGATGTGTGCCTTCAGTTTTGAAAAGTCGTACATAGGTAGTAGGCAGTAGCAGTAAGCAGGAGCAGTAATAATAAATGAATGAAAGAATTATATCAGACTGCTCGTGCTCCTGCTTACTGCTTACTGAATTCGGGAGGAATGACGAGCGAGAGGTGCTCCAATATCATCTTTACCGGCGCGCTACGGTCGTGGAGATGTCCGCGTAGAGTCGCGATGTCCGACAAGAGCGCCGCATTGATGGGTTTCGTAAATCCATCATTACGGTAGGCCGCTTGCTCGATGCCGTTCACGAGCGCGATCGCCTCGTCGCGCAGTTCCCTTCTCTCTTCTTCATCCTTCCCGCTGGTGAGCTTCTTTATCATCGCGCTCCGCTTCTCCTTACTCGCCTTCATAAACTCCTCCGCCGCCCCAAATTCAGACATCGGATGTCTGAATTTGGGGTTCAGGACCTGGATGCGGGAGCGGAGCGTCGGGAGGAGACCGCCGAGCGACGGCATAATCAAAAATAAATAAGTCCCGCGCGGCGGCTCCTCGAAGAGCTTCAGGAGTGCGTTCTGCGCCTCGTGGTACGCGCGGCTCGCGGCGATGATGACGACCTTATGCTCACCAGCGAAGGGTGCTCCGGCGGCGAGCTCCGCAACGCCGCGCGCATCCTCGACCGAGAGCAGCCCGTATCGCTGCACGACGACATCGGGATTCCCCTGTATTTTCATCCCCAACTCCCTCTCCGCCCATACTTGCGCTGCCTCAATTCCCTCCTCCGCCTCCGCCTCGATAACAAATGCGTGGTGCTGCATGTGTTTCTACTGCTTCGCGAGGATGCTCTTCTGATACGTATCCAAATGCTTCAGCGCGATGCCGGTGCCGCGCGCCACACAGTAGTAGGGGTCGTTGGCGAGCTTGGCGACCACGCCGGTGCGGCGGTAGACGAGCTCTGGCATCTGCCGCAGCTGGCTGGAGCCGCCGGTGAGGATGATGCCGTTGTCGATGATGTCGGCGGCGAGCTCGGGCGGCGTGTCCTGGAGCACCTTACGTATCGCCTGCGTCATCTCGCGCAGCTCGCGCGACATCGCCTGGACCAGGTCGTTGGTCGAGAGGTCGACGGTACGCGGCAGCCCGCTCATCAGGTCGCGCCCCTTGACCGGCATCGAGAGTTCCTCGTTCATCGGTACCGCAGCACCGATGCGTATCTTCACTTCCTCCGCGGTCTTGTCGCCGATGGCGAGATTGTGCTGCTTCTTGATGTGGTCGATGACCGCGCGGTCGAGGCGGTCGCCCGCGCACTTGACCGAGGTCGAGGCGACGATACCGCCGAGCGATATCACGGCCACGTCGATAGTGCCGCCGCCGATGTCCGCGACCATACGTCCCATCGGCTCGTGGATGGGGATGCCCGCACCGATGGCCGCGAGAATGGGTTCCTTCACGACATACGCGTTCTTGGCGCCGGCTTTTATTGCTGCCTCGATGACCGCACGCTTCTCGGTCGAGGTCACGCCCGCGGGGACCGAGACGAGCACCGTCGGCTTGAACGGGTTCCTGCCGAGCGCTTTTTTCATAAAGTAGCGGAGCATCGCTTCGGTCACGCGGTAGTCGGCGATGACGCCGTCCTTCATCGGGCGGTACGCGATGATGTCGTCGGGCGTACGCCCGACCATCGCCTTGGCCTCCGCCCCGATGGCGAGTATCTTGTTGCCGCCCTGCCTACCGTGCGCCTTCCCTACCGCCACCACCGAGGGCTCGTTGATGACCACCCCCTTCCCGGGCACAAAGACCAACACGTTGGTCGTGCCGAGGTCGATGCCGAGTTTCGGAGAAAAGAAGGACATAGCTCCTATCATACTCCTTTCGCTGGCATCTACGCAAAATGTTAAGATACGCTAGATGAAGCAACTTACTGATGCTGTCTTACATCTTGGAAAACTTGTACTCCAGTTTGGGAAAACGAATCGCGCTACGTTTTATGAAGATGGTGTTACACCGGAATCAGACACTGACCATACGGTGATGTTAAGCATTATCGCCTGTGCATATGCGGAACGGAAAGCGCCTCATCTCGATATCGGGAAAATAGCACAATTTGCCCTCATACATGATTTCGTTGAAGTATATGCCGGCGACGTAGCAACCTTGCGGCCGTTGAGCAACAAGGATAAGACTTTAAAGAAGAATGGAGAACGAGAAGCACTAGAACGCATCAAAAAAGAACTTGGGGCTTCACTTCCATGGATACCTAAAACGATTGAACAATACGAATCACTCGAGACACCCGAAGCGCGTTTTGTGAAAATGATGGATAAGGCGATGCCATCGATAACGCATTTATTTAATAATGCTCAATATATTCGTAACGAGGGAATCGATGCCACAATGCTTAAGGCCGCCAGAGCGCAACACCGTCAAGAACGCCTGACAACTTTCGCCAGCGATCAGCCGGAGGCGATGGCACTTTATGACAAACTTGCCAGCCGTGTATATGAAATACTTGGTTGATGATACGATGTCTCCATGCAAGGAGAGATGAATTTCATCATCGAGGGCGGTAAACCGCTCTCGGGAAGTGTGGAGACCAGTCGGTCCAAGAACGGCGCCGTCGCCCTCCTCGCCGCCTCGCTCCTGAACGCGGGCAGGACGACGCTCCACCACGTCCCGAAGATAGAAGAGGTGAACCGGCTCATCGAGGTGCTCCGCTCCATCGGCGTTGAGGTCGAGTGGCAAGGCACGAGCGTCGTCATCCGGCCGCCTGAAAAAATAAATCTCGACGCCATCGACCGGGAGGCGGCGACGAAGACGCGCAGTATCCTGATGTTCATCGGCCCCTTGGTTCACCTCTTTACTGATTTCGAACTGCCACAGTCGGGCGGCTGCACGCTCGGTCTGCGTTCCATACGTCAGCATCTCTGGGTGCTCGAGAAGTTCGGTGTCAGTATTGATACCCTCACCGACCGCTATCATATCCGTCATAAGGGCCTCATGGCTGCGACCGCCATCCTCTACGAAGCGAGTGATACGGCGACCGAGAACGCTCTGTTTGCCGCGGCGAAGCTTCCCGGTACCTCGACTATCAAATACGCATCAGCGAATTATCAGGTACAGGAGGTGTGCGGCTTCCTCCAGGCGCTCGGCGTGCGCGTCGAGGGCGTCGGTTCGACTACGCTCACCGTACACGGCATTACAGACATTAATAAGGACATCGAATACTCGGTGGCCGAGGACCCCACCGACGCGATGTTCTTCATCACCGCCGCCGCGGTGACCAAGAGCGCGCTCACTATTACAAAAGCGCCTATCGAATTCCTCGAGGTGGAATTATTCGTGCTCGAAAAAATGGGGCTGAAATTCTCCGTGACCGATGCTGGTGTATCGGAAAATGGAATTACTAAATTGGCTGACATCTATATCGAACCTTCCGAGCTCGTCGCCTTCCCGGAAAAAATTCATGCACGCCCCTATCCCGCCCTCAACATCGACAATCTCCCCTTCTTCGCCGTCATCGCGACGCAGGCGAGGGGTACGACACTCATCCACGACTGGTCGTATGAGAAGCGGGCCATCTACTACACCGAACTCGACCGCCTCGGGGCGGTGACGAATCTGCACGACCCGCATCGCATTTCCATCGAGGGCCCACGGACCCTAAAAGCTGCGGAGGTCATCTGCCCGCCCGCGCTCCGCCCCGCGACCATCATCCTCGTCGCGATGCTCGCCGCCAAAGGGCGCTCCACGCTCCGGAACGTCTACAGCATCAACCGTGGCTACGAGAATATCGTCCGCCGCCTCCAAGAGCTCGGCGCCTCCATCGAAGCGACGTAGTGACATGAAGCCCATCAGCGAGCTGGTGCCTGATTTTGAGAAAAAAAGGGCGGCGGCGCCCAAGGGGAGGAAGCGTCAGACCGAGCGCGGCGAGCTGATGCGATTCTTCCTCCGGCATTTGAATTACTCGCGCAAGCATGACGGCCTCGCGCCGATGACGATGGCGCATCTCGGCACCGTTTTGGAGAAAATTCCCACGCAAGATTTGTATTATCTAAAGAGCGTCTGCAGCACCGCCAAGAACTTCGGCAAGAAGTTCTGGTGGGAGCTCGACCCGACCAAGCACCCTCCCCGCTGATTTCTGTTATATTAGGGAACAATGAGAGAAATCGTGCAAGATGGGGAAAAAGTGCTGCGCGAGGTGGCGAAGCCGGTACCGGAAAAAATGTTCGGGACGGCGGAACTCGCACTCCTTATCAAGGACATGGAGGAGGCGCTCGACGCCTATCCCGAGGGTGTCGCGCTCGCCGCGCCGCAGGTCGGCGTCTCCTATCGCCTCTTCATCGTACGTAAGGACCGCACGCTGCCTCCTCCAGCGACTGGAATGAGAGAGGGCGCGCCGCTTCCTCCCCCGCCCACGCCGGAGGTCGAGGTGTATGTGAACCCGGAGGTCATGAAGACCTCCCGTCGGCGCGCCACAGCCGACGAGGGCTGTCTCTCGGTCCACGGCGTCTACGGCACGACCAAGCGGCACGAGCGCGTCAGCATCAGGGCGCGCCGGGCCGACGGGACGCACTTCACGCGCGGCGGGGGCGGGCTCCTCGCGCAGATATTCGAGCACGAGATAGACCACCTGAACGGCATCCTCTTCACCGACCACGCCGAGCACCTTATTAGCATTCCCACGCGCCCGGCGCATCCCTTCATCTACTTCGGCACGCCCGCGGTCGCGCGAGACACGCTCGCTCTCCTTATCGAGCGCGGCTTCATCCCCTCTCTCGTTGTGACCGCTCCGGACGCGCCTCGGGGCCGCGGTCTTGCGCTCGCGCCGTCGCCGACAAAGGTGTTGGCTCTTGAGCAGAACATCCCGGTCATCACGCCGGAGAAACTTGACGCCGATACTGTGACCGCGCTCCGGGCGCTCGAATGCGACTATGCTGTCGTCGTCGCGTACGGCAAGATATTCCCCGAAGCGCTCATCAACGCATTCCCCAAGGGCGTACTGAATGTTCATTATTCCCTCCTACCCAAGTATCGCGGCGCGACGCCCTTGGAGGCCGCGCTTCTCGCCGGCGACACAGAGACCGGTGTGACCATCCAGCAGATGGCGAAGGAGCTCGACGCGGGCGACATCATCGCGCAGGAAGCGACGCCGATAGCGCCGGAGGAGACCGCGCGCGAGCTGCGTCCGCGGCTTATCGCGCTCGGCGCGCGACTGCTCGCCGACACGCTCCCTGCGTTTGAGCAGGGCGTGGTCACGCCGACCCCGCAGGACGCCGCGCGCGCGACGCGCGCGGGCAAGCTGAAGAAAGAGGACGGTCTCCTGGACCTCGGCGCTCCGGCCCGGGAGAATTGGAACAAGTACCGCGCCTATGCCGATACCATCGGCACCTACTTTTTTGAAGACAGTAAGCGAATGAAAATTACCAAAGCGTCCTTCAAGAACGGTCAGTTCATCATCGAGCGCGTCATCCCCGAAGGCAAACGCGAAACAGAATACAAAGGTTAGCGGCCGAAGCGGAGCATCCGCTTGACTGCGGAGCTGCCGCGCCTCCAGAGCCGGCGCGCGCGACCGCGTGAGTGGCGTATCTCGGCTTCAAGTTCGCTCCGCACTCTGTCTGCCGCGCTCTCCGGGTTGGGCTTCACCGCTTCGGCGTGGAAGACCTGGTCGTTTATGATAAGCCGCGCGACCAGCCGGCAGGGCTCGGACGAGCGCCCCTCCGGCGGCGCCTCCTCTATCTCTATCTCAAGCATCGCCCGGTCACCTTCCTCTCCGAGGAGCCGGAGCGGGGCGGCGAGCTTCTCTTCTAAGAGCGCCTCGGTCTCGGGGGTGAGCCGATATTTCGTCGCCTTGATGGTGATATTCATAGTGAAAGAGGTCAGCTCCTAATACTTATCATCTTAGCGCGCGCACGATGTCCTGTCAGGATACGCACCTTCCCCAAGGGCACTCCCTCTCGCGCCGCGATGAGCTCGCGGACGCGCTGATTCGCGCGATTCTGCTCTGCCGGCTCGCGCACGGAAATGACAAGCATCTCACCCTTTTCCTCTACTTTCTCCTTCTTCGCGCCCGGCGTGACAAATACTTTTATGAACATTATTTCTTTGCGTAGTTCGCACGGAGATACGCGACGATGTCGCCCGATTCATACATCTCGACGCCGCGCTCGCTGTCGACGAGATAGGGCACTTGCCGCTTCCCTCCGCGCGCGATGAGCTCCGCAGCGACCGCATCGTCCGCGATATTCTTCTCGTCGAACGTGATGCCGAGCTCCTTACCCATGTTCAACACTTTGGCGCAGAAGGGGCAGCCGGTTTTTACATAGAGCGTAAGCATATGCGGGCAGTATAGCAGATAGCATTTTCAGAAAATTTCGGCTAGACTGTCCACACGCGCCGCGAAGCGGCGCATGTTCAGAGAGATTCCGGGATAGCTCAGTGGTAAGCCCTTCGGGCTTTCTCCCGGCGCTCGCCTCGAACAAATGAACGAAGACGTTCATTTGTTACTCGGCTCGCTTGGTAGTAGAGCGTCTCGCCGTGTGGTTGGTGTATATAGAATCGTCAGTAAGGTTCATTCCGCGGTAGCTCAGTGGTAGAGCGGCTCGCTGTTAACGAGTTGGTCGTAGGTTCGAATCCTACCCGCGGAGCTCGAGGTAAAATGCAAAGCGCCCATTTTGGGCGTTTTTGCATTTTCGCCGAGAGCTCCGCGGGAAAGCCGTTCCTACGGCTTATAAGCGGAGCAAATTGACTTCGCCGACGCGAGGGCGTAGTTTGGACCCCGGACCCATCACGATTAGGTCCGTAAGGTGACACCTTACGGACCTCCGCATTTGCAGTGAAATTCTACGGGGGGTACTATCACGGCGGGTGCATCATGTTCAAATCTTGTGGAGGAATTCGCCATGTCAATCATGGGCAGACACGTCCCGGGCGATACGTTGTATCCGACAAACGCCCTGTTCATACTGAAGGCCGTCAAAGAGTGGCTTGATGGGAACCGGGAGGGCGGTGAATTCACGCTCGAACAGTTCCATCAGTTCCTCGTAGAAATGAAGAACGAAAGACCATTCTCTCCGGGAAGGTTCGATTCGAGAGAGCCTCCTTTGCTCCTTTCGCCCGAAGAAGGATTCAAGTGCCGCAGGCCGGTCTGGCAGCTCTTCCATGACCAATTCAACAGATCGGAAGCTCTCATCCGGCTTCCGTTCAGGGAGCAGGTGGCGTGGCTAATCGAACAAGTCGCCGTTTGCGATTTGTACGGAGAGTACGAAGCGGCGCTGAAGAATTTCCGAACAAAAGTGGAGAAGCTCGGGCTCTCGTTCCACTCCGGCGACTCGATCGGGAGTTCCCCGGCAGCGACGTAGTCGTGTTGGGAACCTTCCGCGAGAAGGGCGAGGTCGCGCAGACGGCCGTCAAGAAAGTTGTCGAGGCGCTCATTCCTGCCCTCGCCCAACACATAAAGGAGACCCAGAATCGTTGAATCTGCCCCGCCTTCGGCGGGGCTCGTTTTATGTGCTATATATCTATACGGAAGTTCGTCTCCCCTGCGGCGACGGATATCGGTTTCTAAAATCTTGAATAAGGAGAATGCCGTGCTCCTCCCCCAATCGAATCCGTACGTGTCAGGAACGACTTCGCTGTTCGAGCAATTCGTACGGGCGGGAGAAGAGAGGGCGCATTTCACTCTCCCGCCGCAGCTGCACATATTCCTCGTGTCGTGCCTCGCGGAGCACATGAGCGATCCGGGCATCACGCACCGGGTGCTCGCGCTCGAGTTCCTCGACTCTCCCGCAAGGGTCGGCGAGCGGGGCGCACTCGCGCTGAAGTGGGCCGGGGATGCCGGGTTGCTGCTTGCCGGTCTCTTCCCCGAGCGGGCATTCCGGCTCCACGTCTTGCCTTCTTACTTCAGTAACATGGGCCAAGCGATGTACCTCGGTCTCGCCGCACAACTTGGAGCTCGCAGTCTGCATGAACGAGACCGCTTTTTCGAAGAGGTCGCGAAACGTTTCCCCCTCCTCGTGCGCGTACTTCGCGAAGCCCATGCGCGACCCGAGACCGACTGGGAAGCATTCCGACGGTTCGAGGCGCAGTTGTTCGACTAAACTTCCTCGGCCCCGCCTTCGGCGGGGTCCGTCTTTTTGACAAACGCTTCTCTAGGTTGGGAATGGCGGGGATTTACGAAACCTTCTATTTCAAGAGAAAAGAAATCCGCATCGAGTTTAGTCGATGCGGTTTCCCGTTTTCGGGTCAAGGCCGAAGAAGGAAAAAGCGGCTTCATCCGAGTCGAAGATTCCTTCCCATTCGGCGGCGCGCGAGTTCTTCAATTTCTCGAATATTTCGGCGCGAGAGGAAAGGGATTCTTCCCAGACGCGCGCGTGTGTCCGAAGCTCGCCCTCGGACATCTCCCAATAACGCCTTCCCCGTGATCGGTAGGGACGCAGCCAGACACGGTGGGAAAAAGCTCCGGGGTGCCGACCGTCTTCGAGGTGCTTGATGACCCACAGCTTGTCGGAGCCATTTTCCACCCACACCTGCCCCGCTTCGAGCAGAACTTTTCCACGACAGCCTCGTCGAAGCGACGGATGTCCTTCTGGTCGGCAACCCTTGAGGTCATCGAGGCGCCAAGGGGTCCTCTTCCTTATTCTTCTTGCAACTGTAACTTCCGAAAACTCAAACGTTTTCATGACATGCTCCTCCGTTGCGATCCAACATCTTTTTACCACGAAATTGGAGAGGTTTCCAGTTCGTCGAACAGTAAAGAGGTGATCTTGTGGTACACCTTCCTCGAAGAGGTTGTATACTGATGGGATGGATAAAGCAGCCGCCGAGACACGGAGGGACAACATCTGCCGCGCGAGCATCTTCGGCGCGACCGAGGACGCCTACGGCCCGGCCTATCGGGAACACTTCTTCCTCCAATACAAGCTCTTCGTCGAGAGCGTGAACTACACGAGCGACCTGAAGCTGAAGCTCAACTCTTTCTTCCTCACGGTGAACACGGCCCTCATCACCGCCATCGGGCTCGGCTTCTCAAGCGGAAGGTTCATCGACTCGTCGGTCTGGCACCTGCTCCTCCCCTTGGCCGGCGTCCTCATTTCCATCATCTGGTGGGGCGCCACCTACTCCTACAAGCAGCGCAACATCATCAAGCTGCGTATCATCCACTGCCTCGAAGAGCAGCTCCCGCTCGCGCTCTACACGACCGAATGGCACCTGATGGAGGAGAACCACGGCTCCTCGCTCAAGAAGCGCCTTTTCTCCATCGACCTTTTCATGCCGTTCGTGTTCCTCGTCTGCTACCTCCTCTTCGCCCTCTTCGCATAACGCATATAGGAAACTCTCCCCACCGGTCTGGCTCTTTGCCCTTGTCGGCCGGCTGTGATACGGTACGCCCCGGAACACGACTAACCCCTGACAGGAGAGGCCAATGACGGAGACAATGGGATTCAAGAAAGAACAGCCACATTCGGGCTTGTACTATTGCCCGGTGTGCAGGGAGTTGTTGCACAAACAAGGGATTTTCCTCCCAAGAGGGGCCGGAAGACTGTACGCATGCGATGATGAATGCCGCAACGTCTGGGAGAAATTGTCGGAGAGGCGGCAAAGGGCAATCGCCGACGCGGTCCGCATCAAGGGCTGGGCGGCCCTCGCCGAATTCAACATCAACTCAACAGGAGACAGAAATGCGTGAAAATGGAGGCAGACTCCCATCACCGCGGCTATGCGTACATCCGCAGTGCGGCGGAGAGATTCCGCACTCTGAAGCGTCCGTCATCCTGTGGATCCCGCAGAGGAGGAGCAGATACGGGTGGCACTTGTGGGACTTTACGCTCGTGGAACTCGCACGTGCCTGTGCACTCGAACAAATCCGGTATCAGTACGAGGAGCCACCCCCGTCCAAACCGGAGCTGACTGAAAACGAGAAGAAGTGCAGGACGGGCCTGTATCGGAAGTGCTGGAACGCGGAGTGCGGCAGGAGAATCGCGAAGAAGGAGCCCAAGTTGATTCTCCATTCCCCGAATATCCAAAAGCAACAAGGGGTATGGTGGTGGCACCTGCCGCACTTCAGAGTGGAGGAACTGGAGCGCGTCTGCAAGATGTTCGGGATTCCCTTCCCGGGGACGGAACGGTCGAGACAGAAGCGGTTCCTCGACCTCCCCGCGCCCGCACGTCTGATGTAGTAGTTCCCGAGGAGAAAGCAAAAGCCCCGCCGAGGCGGGGCTTTTCTGTTTCCTGAACTTTTCAGATGAGGTGGTACCCCTTCACGACGAGGGGAAGGCACCTCTCGCTCATGAGTATGTTGAGGTCCCGGATGACAGCCTTGTTGTCGAGGCCGTCGGTTCCGACGTTGATCTGCCGGTAGTCGAGGTTCTGCCAGAATTGGGAGGCCCGGTAAAAGACGGCGAGATACACCCAGGCCGAACCTTTCTTGTCGTACGCAACCCGAGCCTTACAGACCCCGTCCCGGGCCCGCGTCTCCATCAATTTTACCCGTCCCTTCGCGTCCCGCTTGATGATTTTACTCTCGATGAGCGAGCGCGGACCGGCGGCGTATGTCGGCATGACAGCGGTCGAAACGAGCGGAGCGACGACTGCAAGCACCGCAACTCTGAAACCGAATTTGTTCATGTTCCCTCCCTCCGGTTGGTCGGGCGCCAGCTCGCGGCGCAACGGGTATTCCAGCGTCAACCTACCAGACCGTTCCCGTCCTGGCAAACCGATTTGACAAAAACAGATTTATGTATAGAATAAGTGCAGGTCGGGCTGTTCTTTCACTTCAGTCCGGCAATCCCGTCAATCCAGAGAGGAAATCATGAATCAAGTGCACGACGACAAGGCTTCTGAACAGGAGCCGAAAACTGTAAAGGGGCAATGTCCTCGCCACGGCGAAGTTGAAGCGAAGTTAATCGCATTCGGCGGCGGGCATGTTGCCCTTTGCCCCTGCAAGGATCATGAAGGAAAGGACTGCGGGAGAATCGTCTACAACGGCGAGTGACCCACCAAAATCGCTCCCCCTAAACCCTGCTCCGCGCGGGGTTTACCTTTTCCCATCCGCAGATGGCTTGACGTGGCAGCATAGCTGTATAGAGTGCGAAGCGGGAGTGACCCCATTACTTGGAGCTGACAATGCTGACGAATCAATCGAAGCAAGAAACGGGGCTCGGCCGAGCCGAGATGGCGGTGCTGCGGGTGCTCGCCCTCGCCGGCGGATACCTACCGGTGAACGCCGTGCGTTCGTCGGTCCTCAAAGAGAGGGAGGAGGCCAGCCGGGAACTCATCCGTCGGGCCCTGACGGACCTGCACAGCGCCGGGTGCCTCGCCCGGCGCGACGAGAAGGTCGACAACAGACCCACCTCCTTTTACGCCCTCGCGCCGCGGGGGAGAATGGCGCTCGGGGAGTCGGTCTGAACGCACACAGGGGCTGGGAAACCGGCCCCTTTATATTTATCTCAAGCGAGCTCGAGGCGGACATCAGAGAGCGCTACCCGGACTTAGAGAATTGACAGTCGGGGACACAACCCCGCCGACATCAGCGGGGTTATAGGGGATAGGAGCACCTTGTCAGGACTGGCGGGAGCCGAGGAGACGCCCCAATCGTCTCGCCGCTTCGTTCACTCGAACCGGCTTATCCATCACCATTATTCCTATGGGAATCTTACGGGTGCTGGGCTTCGGTCTCTTCCTCATCATCCTGCTCCTCTTGCTGCCGACTGTCTTCTCCGAACTCTCCAGGACCATCGTTATCTTCCTGCGGAGTGCCCAAGAAGCATTCGCGGCCGCCGGAGTCGTCGCTTCTTACGCCGGACACATCCCACCGTCCGCGCCGTAATCAGAAAGACCGTCCCTCTACTTCTTATGAGGACGGTTCTTTTATTTTCAATGAGAAATCAAGAGGAAGGCGCGAGCGTCAAACTCGCGAGCGCGAGAAGGATGGCCGCATAGATGCCCCAGGTCGCCACGGTGAGGAACAGCGCCGCACCCGACAGCACATACACGAAGAGAGCGAGGAGCGCGACCGACTGTACGACCATCTTGACCTTCCCCACCGCGTTCGCTCCCGAACTCTTGCCGTACGCGTAGCGGTAGGCGGCGCGCCCTATAAGCAACAGTTCAATGGTGACGAGAAGGAGCGCGACCGAGAGGCCGACGTAGCTCGTGACGAGGATAAGCGCCGTCGTCCCGATGAGCAGTTTGTCGGCCAAGGGGTCGGCGATGATGCCCCACCGGGTGATCTGTCCGCGCGTGCGGGCCATCGCGCCGTCGAGCGCGTCGGTGAACGCGGCGGCCGCGAACACCGCCGCGCCCCAGGCATAACTCTGCGTAAGAAGCAGGGTGATAACGACGGGGACTAAGATGAATCGTACGACCGTTATCGAGTTCGGGGTGACGGAATGCGGGATGAGCCGCAGCACCGTCGCCACGAGCAGGTCATCGACGAACTGCAGGTGCGGCCCCGCATGCATATCCTTCTTCATACAATCTCCGCAGTATAGCAACCTATTGAGCGGCTGCGGTATACTGTTCTACACGATGCAGCGATTCTTCCAAGGGTTCCGCTACGCCTGGACCGGCCTCGCGCTCGCGTGGACGAAGGGAATCAATTTCAAGTTCGCTGTCGTGTGCGCCGTCCTCGCGGGCGCGCTCGGCCTCTACTGGCGTCTCCCGCCGCTTGAGTTCGGTCTCATCCTCCTTGCTATAAGTTCGGTGCTCGCCGCCGAGACGTTCAACACCGCGCTCGAGGAGCTCTGCGACAAGTTCCAGCCGACGCACGACCCGCACATCGCGAAGATAAAGGACCTCTCGGCGGCGGCGGTCCTCCTGACCTCTCTCGGAGCGCTCGCCGTCGGTCTCTTCATATTCCTCCCGCACCTATGAACACCCTCCTCGCCGCCGACCTCTGGTTCGAGAACCTGATGCTCGGCATCCGCTCTCCCCTCTCCACTTCCGTCTTCAAGGTAATCACCTCGCTCGGGGAGGCGACGCTCGTCCTCGTACTGACCGCCCTCGCGTGCGCCGTCCTCTACCGCACGCGGGAGCTGCGCGCCTACGCCTTCGGGCTCGCGGCGGCAGTCCTCGGCGCCGCCCTCTCGGTTCAGGTGATGAAAGCGGTGATAGACCGCGCGCGACCAGGCGGGCTTATCCAGTCTGTCGTCGAGACATCCTCCTCCTTCCCGAGCTGGCACGCGACCGGCTCGGTCGCGTTCTACGGCTTCATCGCCTTCCTGCTCTGCCGGCGCTATCCGCAGCACGCGAGGATTGTGACAACCGCCGCGGCGGCGCTCTTCCTCCTCATCGGCTTCAGCAGACTGTACCTGGGCGTCCACTTCCTAAGCGATGTTATCGCGGGGTACCTCGTGGGCGGCCTCTGGCTCCTTATCGGAGTCGCCATCACGAACAAGTATTTCCTCCAGCATCCGGAAAATTGATTTTTTTATATATCTATGGTATTATAGACGGTGATGAAGAAATACGGCGAAGAACTGAAAGTGAGCGAGGAGCGGGTACCGCTCCTCGCCTTTCTGAAATCCTATTCCGAGAATCTGCCCGCGAGCTTCCCGCGCCCCTCACTCGCCCAACTGAAGGAGTTCAAGGCATCTCATCCGCTCTTCTTCAAGCACGGCAGCCTCTGGTCGCTCGACGAACACCGGAAGAAGGTCATGGACTGGCTCCCCCAGCACCCGGCTCTGGGAAGCGGGTCTCTCAAGCGTTAGCTCCCCGCCTCGGGCGGGGGTTTTTTGATGAGCCCATAATCGCGCGGGAAGAGGTGCCGGGCGATCGCGAAGATGCCGTACGCCATGAAGGGAGCCGCGAGCACGTCGATAGAGTAGTGGATATGCGCCAGGAGCACGGCGGCGGCGAAGACGGCAGACAGAAGCACGAGCACGAGGCGCGCCCGCCATTCTTCCCAGAAGATGAGAGCGATGAGGAACGGCAGGCCCGTGTGTCCCGAGAAGAAGAACCCCTTCTGAAGATTGAGATACGTATAGATGCCGTTGAGGAACCCGGCCCCGGGGTCCAGACTGCCGGGATAAATGCCCACGTGCGTGAGGGAGACGAACAGAGCTCGTATCGCGATGAAGAGCGCCACGGCCTTCAGCGAGAAGAGGACGTACCGCGGTCTCGAGAACACGAAGGCGATTCCGAGCACGATGCTCACGAACGCGAGCTCGATAATGATGAAGTTCAGGTCGACGACCGGGAGATTATCGAGGAGGAGGTCGCCGACGTAGACGGAGGTCGGGCGCTGCGAATATTCGAGCTCATAGAGATTGGCGAAGTGCTCGGCGACGTACGCGCCGCCGAGCAGGACGAGCGCGATGACGAGCGAGACGAGGTGTTCGCCCCTGAACAAGTCCCTGTAGGTAAAAGAATCCCCTTCCGGCATAGTCGAAGTCTTTACAGTATACCCCGCCGCACTCCCCGTCGTCCCGGGACGCGGGTTGACAGGAAAGCGGGGGTCTGCTATCATAGACTTATCAACCAGCGCTGGATCCAGAGAAGTGGGATCGAGCTTCTAACTTCGGCTACTGATTTGATGCATTAGTCACCAATCTATCTACCTATCTCTCGTATGCAAAACGGTACCGTCATCAAGAAAAATGACAAGGGCTTCGGCTTCATCAAAGTCGACGGTTCGCAGGAGGGTGATAAGGACCTTTTCTTCCACTCCAACGAGCTCCAGAACATTTCGTTCGACGAGCTCCAGGAGGGCGACAAGGTCTCCTTCACCATCGGCGACAGCCCGAAGGGCAAGAACGCCCTCGGCGTCAGCAAGATCTAAGCAATTAGATTGAGCAAGAAATCGCCCCGCTCACGCGGGGCGATTTCTTTGCATTTTCAGGACTCATGTCTTATGCTCCCCTCGGAGCTAGTCTTCTCTAGATTAGCGATCGCTCAATTTCCCGGGAGTATCTCATCATGTCCATACAAGGTTTCCACGCTGCTGCAAAGGCGGTCGAAGCGGACGGGATAGGCGGTTTCAGAAAAGCAGCGGAGATAGTCGGAGCGGCTGCTGCGTTCGCTCTCGTCGTCGCCCACCTTCGGAGGGGTTGCGGCTCGGTGAAGACCTCCGCCGCAGACCCTGACATCGACCGGCAGGTGAACGGCTACCTCGTCGAAGACCTGCCGTACGTATACGCCGTCCTCTCCCAACGCATCGCGGCCTTCTACTCGGAGCGGTGGTACTGCTTCGACAACTTTTCCCACTTCACGGTCAAGTGGCACGGCAAGGTCTACCCGACCGCCGAACATGCCTACCAATCGGCAAAGTTCATCAACGCCGACGGTTCACTCATCATGAACCTCGTCCACGATGGTGAACCTATAGCCGAGATCATTCGCAAAGCTCCATCGGCACACGAGGCAAAGAAGCTCGGGAGATCTTTCGACTATGCGGTCCGCTCGGACTGGGAGGAGGTACGGTCGCCAATCATGGAGGAGATTCTGCGTGCCAAGCGGGAACAGCACGAGTACGTCCAGAAGGAGCTTGCTGCAAGTAAAGGAATGTTGATCCTTGAGGATTCTTCGAGCGATGCGTTCTGGGGCCGGGGACCCAACTGGGACGGGAGAAACCAGCTTGGCAAGCTGTGGATGAAGATCAGGGATGAACAGCATTGAAACGAATTCGGGCCCTGCCCGACAAAGCCCCGCATATCGCGGGGCTTTTCTTTTTAATGCTTCTTCTTGGCGCAGCGACAGCCGTAGGGCCTGATGTGTTCGTTGAAATATTCCTCGCCGTAGTCGTAAACGAGCTCTTCTCCGGCCTTGATGTTCTTTATCGCATCGATATAGATATGCCCGCGCACTATCTCCGGCTCGCAGTTGGGCGTGCAGGAATGGTTGATGTAGCGGGCGATATTCGAACGCGTCGAGCCGTCTATCGTCTTACGGCTATTCACCTCGAAGAGATATTTGCTGCGGCTCGTGTACTCCTCTTCCTTCGAGAGCGTGCGGCCGACGTACTCGATGATGCGCTCGCCCTTCTTGAAGGGGCGCGTAGCGAAGAGGCCGAGCCCGGCGCTCGCTCTCCCCACCCGCACTCCCGCGGGGTATGTTGATTTCTTCTTGGCCATACTAATATGTTACATATAACACATTCCCACCTTTGCGTCAAAACCGTGTAGGACCTACGAGGTCCTCCATCAGGTCCGCGGGTCGGAGCGCGGCCATTCGATGAGCTTTCCCGCCTTGAGCTCCATCTGGTCGGCCTTGCGCACGTAGCGCCAGTTCCCTTTCGGCACGAGGAAGTAATGAGTGCGGTCGCTTAGAGCGTCGGCAACGTCCCACAGGTCTTTCTCGGATGTGAGCCAGTCCGTACCGAAGCGCCGCAGGTCGAGCGGTTTGCTGTAACACTCGAGCAGCTTTTCACCGGTCGAGTTGAGAAACCATTCATGGAAATAGGAGAGCGCGAGCTCGCGGAGCGTGCGGTACACGGGGTCGCGGAATCGGATGGTGGCGTGGTTGGTCTTACTGATAGCACCCCAGCGGTTCCCGCGCTTGTAGAGGGCGACGACGTGGTCGTCGTCGCCCCGCCCCATGCGCGGCGAGACGTTCATAATGAGCGGCCGCTCGCCGTGGAGCCAGAGTGCGGCGGCGGCCAGCATCGCACCTTCAATGCAGTGCGCCTTCTTCTCCCGCAGCACGCGGCGCGGCGACAGATGCGTGTCGCCTTTCTTCTCCCAGTTCATCGGGAGTGAGTCGAGGAAGTTTTGTATCTTGATGGGGCTCGAGAGACGCGCGAGCATCTTGTACTCGCTCGCGGTCAGTCTCGACTGCACACGCGAGAGGCGCTTCATCTCACCAGAATACTCTATTTGACTGCGAGTTCGTTCCCCACACCCCTGACTATCCGCGAGAGTTCGGCCTGCGTCTTCGGCATGTTGCTTATGTTGATACGCCCGACGACGCGAATGGTAACGCCATCGCAGATGCCGAGTATCTCCGCAGCGTTCCTCATCCCCCTGTCGGTCGTACGGTAATCCCTCTTCGTGGTGAACAAGACGTCAATACGCTTGGTATACCGCGCATTCATCGCGTCCGCGATGACGCGATAGCCGATGAGCGGCTTGACGACAGCGAAGCCGCAGTTCTTCTCCGCGGCATTACTGCCGTCGACCTCGATAACGGTGCCGAAGGGCAGCTCCTCGGCGAGGTCGCGCGAGCGCGCGGCAACGACCGCGGGGTTCGAGTACGCGCCCGAGGCGGTCACGAGTGGGTCGCCGTCGGTCTGTTCCGGTACGGCGTTATACGCGGTGAGCGTCACCGCGTAGCCCGGCGCCTGCAGCACCGGTGCCGCAGGTACGGGCAACGCCACGGGACCTGCGCCGGACAAAAGAAAAAAGCCCATAAAGGCTCCTGTAATAGTCATTGGATTGGGATTACCGAAATAGCGAGTAGCTACCTCGTTATTCGCATACTAGCACATTGACAATATGCTGTCAAGATGTGCCGTGGGGTCCTGGGAGGCTAGCCGACCGGCATCAGGAGGCCGGCGGCGACGCCCATAAGTATCGCCGCTCCCCCAAGCAGGGCCATGCGCGCGCCGCGCCACACGACGGGGAGGCGGGAAAAGCGGGCGCTCAACATGCCAACGATGAAGAGGCCGGTGATGGACGCCGCGGCGGACACGAAGAGCGCGGTAACGCCGGAAAAGAGGAGGTACGGCATAAGCGGGATAAGTGCCGCCAGCACGGAGGAGAGGAACATGAAGATACCGGCGAGCACGGAAGGACGGTCGTTGACGTCGGACTTACTCTCGTATTCTTCAGCCGATTCTTCGGAGAGGAAGTCGCCCATCGCCATCGAGAACGCCTCGACGAGAGCGTAAATGACTCCGGTCAGGATGATGGTGGCGCGCGGCACGCCCGCGACGCTGATGCCCGCGAGGAATCCGACGGTGGAGACAAGGCTGTCGTTCACGCCGAAGACGACGGTGCGTAGGTAGAGCGCGGACGTTTTCATGGAGAAAGGATACCACGTGCGGTATGCTACGAGATATGAGCGCAGCCTCCGCCCTTCAGCCGAACACCGGCAAGAACGCGAATATCGAGACGGCGCACGGGACGTACGCGCGGCTGCCGGTCAAGACCCACGTCATCACCGACACCGACGATATCGTTGCCGTCGCGAAGCGTTACGCGGCGCCGTATCTGCAGGACGGCGATCTCCTTTTCATCAGCGAACGCATCGTCGCCATCTCCCAGGGGCGGGCCTTCCCGATACGCGACATTCATCCATCGCTTCTCGCGCGCCTCCTCGTGCGCTTCGTCCATAAATCTCCCTACGGCATCGGGCTCGGGAGTCCATGGACGATGGAGCTCGCCATACGGGAGGCGGGCGCGGCGCGCATCCTCCTCGGCGCGCTCGCGGCGGCTGTCACGAAGCCGTTCGGCCTGCGGGGCGTGTTCTACCGGGTGGTCGGGAAGAACATAAACGCCATCGACGGCCCCTGCGACTACACGCTCCCGCCCTACAACGAGTACGCGAAGCTGGGGCCGGCCGAACCGGACGCGGCGGCGCGCGCCATCGCGGCGGCGCTCGGCTGCCCGGTCGTCATCATCGACGCGAACGACCTGGGCGTCGTCGTCCTCGGTAGGTCGAGCCGCGCTATCACAGACGCTTTTTGTAAAAAGGTATTCAGAGATAATCCGCTCGGACAAACGGATGAACAAACCCCTTTGTGTATTGTCAGAAAAATGAATGAGTGAGTGCTATTGTGAAGAGGTCCGCTTTGTATGAGTTTCCCTTTTTGGGCGAACATTGTCGCGCTGCTCTTTTCCTTCTTCGTCATCGGAGCGGTTCTTGGCGCTGTCTTCTCACAGTCCGTTCGAGAAAGGATAGTGAAGCTGTTGCATCTCGAGCGGCTCCTGCTCGCGCGGTCCCCGCATAATCCCATTCTTAAGCCGGGGACCCATCCGTGGACCGCCGAGGCGGTGTTGAATCCGGCGGCCGCCATCCTCGCTGGACGCACGCACCTCATCTATCGCGCTATCGGTATGGACGGCGTCTCGCGGCTCGGCTACGCGAGCAGTCCAGATGGCATTATTTTTGATGAACGACTGCCCTACCCTATCTACGCTGCGCGCTATCCGGGTGGTGTACCAGAGTCCAAACGCCGTTACTCTCCGGTTATGTATCCCTCGGGCGGCAGTTGGGGTGGTTGTGAGGACCCGCGTATGGTTGTCATCGATGGAAGCGTATACATCATCTTTAATATGTTTGAAAATTGGAAAATGCGCGTCGGCTTGATAGCGATGAACACAAAAGATTTCCTTGCGAAGCGTTTCGATCGGTGGGAAGGGCCCGTCATTCTCTCACATAGTGATCGAGAAAAGAACTGGATGTTGTTCCCCGAGAAGTTTGGCGGACGGTTTGCTGTCCTGCACGGAATCATCGACGGTGATGTGAATCGTGTGCGCGTCGAATATACCGACAATCTTGAGACCTTCTCACAAGAAGATTTCGAAACCATTGACCCTCAAAAAGTACCTGACACGCCGATCGCCTGGCACGTTCATGTACGAAGCGCTGGCCCACCGCCGATAAAAACAGACCGGGGTTGGCTCGTTCTGTATCACGCAAACGACGCGAAGGAAGGCCATCGCTATAAGCTCGGCGCGATGCTCCTCGACCTCGCTGACCCGACGAAGGTGCTCCATCGCGCGGCCGCGCCCGTCCTCTCGCCCGACGAACGCTACGAGAACGACGGCAAGCCGGGCATCGTCTATGCTGCGGGGGCCGTCGTCCGCGACGGCACGCTCTACGTCTACTACGGCGGTGCGGACAAGGTCGTCTGCGTCGCGACCGCGCCCTTGGCCGATTTCCTCGACGCGCTCATCCGCGGCACTCAACCCGCACTCGCGGCAGCCGCTACACAAACCGCTTGACCGCAATGCATAAACGCCTCAACTCCATTTACATCATGCATTCGATAACCGGTCTTGCCGGTTCTCTCATCAACATCTTCATCCCAGCGTATCTCATCAGCCTCGGTTACGCATCTGCACATGTCTTCTCCTATTACCTCATCTTTTCTATAAGTATTTTTGTATTCTTTTTCTCCGCGGCACTGCTTTCGGAGAAAGTCGGGGTACGGATCATGGTCGTTGCGAGTTTCCCACCTACCATCGCGTATATCGCGATGCTCTATATGCTGCATACGACAATTCTCTCTCTCCCGCTTGTCGCGATAGTGCATGGCGCTGGTGCGGGACTGTATTGGTTCGCCCTGCATTCATTCTTCGCGGCGCACGCACACAAGGAGACGCTAGGTGCCAGTGTCGGGAAATTATCTGGATTTATACAAATTGCAGCGCTCCTCGGCCCGCTCATTGGAGGCCTCGTTGCATTTCAGTACGGATTTCCCGCCCTATTCGTACTCGGGGGATTCTTCTTCCTGGTCTCTCTTATTCCCCTTTTCTGGATCCCGGAACTGGCGACGCGGTCCCGTCTGAATATCGCCACGTTCATCGGCTTATTTCGGCAGTTCAGACGTTATACGTTCGTGGAGTTCTTTGAGAATATCCGTAGCGAACTCGAAGGTATTGTCTGGCCGCTCTTCATCTTCCTCGTATTTCAGAATGCTCTCTCTGTCGGGTACGTCGGTACGCTCGCGGCGGTCGGCGCCATCATCTTCACGCTTGTCGTCGGGCGATATACCGACCGCATCAATCCGAAGATATTCATGCGCATCGGGGCGGTTCTCATGGCTGGTATCTGGCTTATCCGTTTCGCGGGGCCGAATGCGCCCCTGCTTCTCTATGTCTCCACTATCGCTGCCGGACTACTTGCCTGCCTTATCGAAGTGCCCCTCACCTCGTACATCTACGGCTCGGCAAAACGGACCAACATTACGGAATTTATTGTCTATCGAGAGATCGTTATAACGATCGCACGCGTTGTCATCTACGGCGTCGCGCTCCTTGTGGTGACGAATATCACCGATCTGTTCCTGGTTGGAGCTGCGGCGAGCGCCTTTATTCTGCTATTCTAAATTCATATGTTCGTCATACGCCGAGAAGCACATAATCCGATACTCTCCCCGCGACGCGAACATCCGTGGGAGGCGGTCGCCACTTATAACCCGTCGGCGGTCAGGACTGAAGAGGGGGTGCGGCTCTACTATCGCGCGCTTGGTTCTCCGGACATGTTACAGACGCCGCACGCCGGACTCTCGAGCGTGGGTATGGCCTTCGCCGAAGACGGCATCCACTTCCACTCGCGCGAGCAGGTCGTCGTGCCGCAGGAGGAGTGGGACCGGTTCGGCTGCGAGGACCCGCGCGTGACCTTCTTCGAAGGCCGCTGGTACTGCTTCTACACCGCGCTCGGCGGGTATCCCTTCGGCCCCGACAACATCAAGGTCGCGCTCGCCATCGGTGACGCACCGGAGCAGTTCACCGAACGCCATCTCATCACCCCGTTTAACGCGAAGGCCGCGACGCTCTTCCCCGAGCGCATCGACGGCGATATCGTGCTGCTGCTCACCGTCCATACCGACTACACCGACGAACATCCGCGCCCGACCACCGCGCTCGCGCGCGCGAAACGGATGGAGGACTTCTTCGAGCCCGACTACTGGCGCGATTGGCATGACCATCTCGCCGTTCACGCGCTCCCCGAGCTGCGGCGCGAAGACCGTGACCATGTCGAGGTCGGCGCGGCACCCTTGCTGACCGAGAAGGGCTGGCTGCTCGTCTACTCCTACATCGAGGAGTACTACGACGAACATCGGCGTATCTTCTCGGTCGAAGCGGCACTCCTCGACCACGACAATCCGCAGAAGCTTATCTCACGCACCGAATCCATTCTCGTCCCCGAAGAGATATACGAGGAGTACGGCCTCGTGCCGCACGTCGTCTTCCCCTCGAGCGCGACTGTCGCTCCCGACGGTCTCTTGGAGATCTGGTACGGAGCGGCTGATACCGTCTGCGCCAAGGCGAGCGTGAAGCTCGCCGACCTCCTGCGCGCGCTCGACCCCGAGCGGCCTGCGCGCACCTTCAACCGGTCGCCACAGAACCCTATCCTCTCGGCGCGCGGCGAGGGATTCGAGAGCCACGATGTCCTCAACGCCGCCGCTATCGAACTCGATGGCTCGATATATATCCTCTACCGCGCGATGGATAACGCGAACACCTCAACCATCGGGCTCGCCCTATCTCGTGACGGCCTCACTATCGACGAGCGCCTGCCCGAGCCCATCTATGCGCCGCGGGCCGACTTTGAGCAGAAGAAAGGGACCCCAACGGGTAACTCCGGCTGCGAGGACCCGCGCATCGTGCGTATCGGCGACATGCTCCATATGACCTATATCGCGTACGACGGCGTGCGCGCGCCTATGGGCGCGGTCTCATCCATCAGCGTCGCCGACTTCCTCGCACGGCGGTTCGACCGGTGGAGCCTCCCGTTCCTCTTGACCCCCGAGGGTGTCGACGACAAGGACCTCGCACTATTACCTGAAAAAGTAGGCGGAAATTATATGCTCTACCACCGCGTGAATAACCTCATCTGCGCCGACCTCCTCCCCGACCTCGTGTCGGGGAAACGGGTCAGCCGCTGCATCGAGACTATCGGTCCGCGCCTCGGGATGTGGGATGGCGCGAAGGTGGGGAGCGCGGCGCCGCCGATACGGGTCGGTGGGAACTGGCTTTTTATCTATCACGGCGTCTCGCGCCACGGCACCTACCGCCTCGGCGCCGCGCTCCTCGACCCTTCCGGCACATCGCTTATCGCACGCACTGCCGACCCCATCTTCGAGCCGCTGGAGACATATGAACGAAAAGGTGAAATATCAAATGTCGTCTTCTCCTGCGGCGCGGTGGTGCGCGGCGACACGCTCTTTCTCTACTACGGAGCGGCGGACAAGGTCGTTGGCGTCGCAACGGCCTCCCTCGCGCACATCCTCGACGCGTTGTCATGAAGCTCACGAGAACATACGTCGAGAAGAACGTGTCGGAGCGCGAGCGGGCGGGCCAGAAAATGGTAGTAAGACTTGGCCTAGCGGCCCGGAGCGCGACCATTTTCGGGCTCGCTCGTGAGCGCCAATTTGGATATGCAAATTCCTAAACTTATCATCTTCGACCTTGACGGCACGCTCGCGGAGAGTAAGCAGCCGCTCACGGACGAGATGGCGACACTTGTCGCGAAGCTTCTCGCCGTAACCAAGGTCGCCGTCATCTCTGGCGGCGCGTTCTCGCAGTTCTTGAAGCAGGTCGTGGCACAGCTCCCGGTCGATGCGAATCTCTCCCGCCTCTACATCCTACCGACCTCCGGCGCGGCGCTCTACGAATTCCAGAACGATGATTGGAAGAAGGTCTACGAAGAACGCCTTTCAGAAAAAGAGAAGGACACCATCGAGGAGGCGATGCACGCGGCTGCTGCCGAGACCGGCCTTATCGACTTTTCGAAGCCCGTCTACGGCGAGCGCATCGAATATCGCGGCGGTCAGGTGACGATGTCTGCGCTCGGGCAGCAGGCACCGCTTGATGAAAAAAAGAAGTGGGACCCTACGCATGCGAAGCGTCATGCGCTTCAAGAAGCTATTGCGAAGCGGCTGCCGGGATTCTCGGTCGGCATCGGCGGTATCACGAGCATCGATGTCGCCAAGCGTGGCGTCGACAAGGCGTACGGCATCCATCAGCTCTGCGAGCGCCTCGGCATCAAGGAGTCCGAGGCGCTCTACGTGGGCGACGAACTCGAGAGCAGCGGCAACGACGAGGCCGTGTATAAAACCGCCGTACAAACCAAGGTCGTCGCCACCCCCGCCGAAACTATGCATTTTATCGAGTCTCTCCTTTCAGAGACATAGTCTAAAAAGCCATATTTCAAGCCATTTCTTGCGCTTCCCATCTCTCCATTTGCAAAAAGTGCTTGACAAGCATATGCATACCTGCTATGCTAGTTTTAAGCTTCTGTAGGGCTAGTAACTTACAGTAAGTGGTTGTACCTTGATTTTCCAACGGAGGAGCTCTTCCCTAACGAGGGAATCTTACTTCGGCTTGATACCTCCTCTCGCAACAGAGGAAAGCGGGCCGTACTAGCGGTTCGCGAACTATCAGGTAAACTGGCGTGGTTTAGTTCCACACGCCATGCGGGGATGCTCCACGGAGCATCTGTACCGGTTGCAGGTGTTTGAGGTGGCTCTCAAACAAAGTGTACAAGTAGTTCTCCACTCCCAGGAGATACCGCCCGAGAAACCCAATCGAGTGAACAGGAAAGCCTGTCTTGTGAGCGCTCACAAGGATAGACAACATGCCGATGTTGTCGAAAAGCTCTCCTTCATCTGAACCCCTTTCGCTCCGGCGTTGGGGGTTCTTCACTTTTTATACTCAACTAGCGCATAAGCCGCACGAGGCGGATGGCTTCGAAGGAGTGACGGCCGTGGAGGGCGTGGAAGACGGGCGAGAGCTTGTCGCCCTGCGTCGTGGCGAGCGCCTCATGAATTTCATCAGCGATATCAAGCGGGATGAGGTGGGCGAAGTCGGCACGGACGAGCTTCCCTATTTCTGAAAGCTCTTCGAGGTGCTTCACAATGGTCGAGGCGACGAGCCCGCGCGCCTTCACTGCTTCTTTCAGATTTTTTGCATCCCGCACGGTCTGTAGTGTCTCCGCCAATCTGCCCGGCAGTCCCGCTGTCTTTACATTCTTCTTTCTGCCTTCTGCCTCCTGCTTACTGCCTACTTCAATGAAAGCTCCACCCATCGCTTTGACGAACTTCTTCTGCATACTTGTCACTTCTGCTTCGGGCATCGCGGCGAAGGCATCGCGCGCCGCCTCCGAGGCGGCGCGGAAGTCTCTGTCCTTCTCCAGTATCTCCGGGTGCACCTCGAGCGCGCGCGCGTTGAGGCCGGTGAGATACACGCCGGAGAGCCGCCGCACCCGCGAGAGCGCGACATACCCCTGTCCATATTCAAACGCCTTCGAGAGGTCCATGATGGCGGCGTCCATACTCATCCCCTGGCTCTTGTGCACCGTCATAGCGTAAGCGAGACGCAGCGGCAGCTGCGCGATACTCGCCTTCACCTTCCCCTGTTCTTCCAACTGCCACTCCATCGGCTCCGCGGTTATGCGGAGATTGTCCTTCGTCTTCACGATTGGCATACCGTCAGCTCCCCAGCCGCTCACCACGCCGAGCGTGCCGTTCACGAACCTCCCCTGGGGCGAATTCTTGGTGAACATCACCGCCGCGCCCTCCTTCAGTTCGAGGACTTCCGGCGAGAGACATCCGCGTATGAGTCCATCCACGAGGCTGTCCTTCCCTTTTGAACTCATCTTGAACTTCTTCGACGCCCCCTTGAGCTTCGCGAGCTCCCCCGCATTGATGCGGTCGACATCGGCGTTGTGAGAGAAAAGTTTCGGTGCGTCTGCGGGAAGTTCCGTCGGCTCGATATGACGCCTCATCAGCTCCTCATAGTGGAGCTCTTCAACCTGTCCGGAGCGTATCGCGGAGAGCACACCGAGGAATTCAATATCGTCCTGGCGATACTGCTCGGTGAGATAGCAGGTGATGAGGTTCAGGTCACGCCAGACCTTTGAAGCGTATGCAAATTCGACGTTCTTGCCGCGCGACACGGGTGGCAGCTGGAAGAAGTCCCCCACGAGGATAACCGTGAGCCCGCCGAATGGTTTATCGACACGACGCACCTCGCGACAGACGGCATCCGCCATCTCAAATGTTGCGGCAGAGAGCATCGATATCTCCTCGATGATGAGCACCTTCGCCTTCGCTATGCGCTTCGCGATGTGCTCCTTACCCGCGATGCGGTCGACGTCGGCGCGGGAGAGCGACTCACTAATGCCGATGCCGCTCCAAGAATGAAGCGTCATCCCCGCGACATGCGTCGCCGCGATGCCGGTCGCGGCCGTCACCGAGGGCTCGACGCCGCTCTCGCGCAGCCAACCAATGAACTCATTTATCGTATGCGTCTTACCGCTCCCCGGCTCGCCGGTGAGATACACATTCGCACCCGTTTTCAAAATAGTGAGCGCCTCGGCCTGGGTCATCCAGACACTCTATCAGATGACGCTCCCGCTTCGCGACCGCTTATCAGCCGCGGTGCATCCGGTTCCAGATCTTAGCGAAGACGTAGCCGATGATGCAGCCGAATATCCAGGTGATGACGACCAGCGTCGCCGCCGCGGAGAGGTCGAAGGCCTTCACGACGTACGGCAGGCTGATCATGTGCATCCAGAGGACGAAGTCGACGAGCGACTGCGCCAACCCGAGCGCGACGAGCGCGGACCAGACGACGTGCCAGAGAGCGATGAATGCGCCGACGACGAGACCGGTCTTGGCAGGGTCGATGTGATGATTCATGACAAAAAGTGTTATGGGCTAATATCCTTATAATACCGCTGCGTCAGAACCGCCACGTCGACGTAGGTGTATAACTTCAGGAACGGATTTCAGGAAGCGGGTCGTGAAGACCGACGTGACGAAGGCGGCGGTGAAAAAGAGCAGGCCGTAGAAGCAGGGGGTCTGGAGCGGCGAGACGCCGGGAGTACAGGTGACCGGGACAGCGCCCGGGGCAAGTAGCCCGTAGAAGAGAGCAGCTTCATACGCGACGACCGAGGCGGCGAAGATGACGCAGAAGAGGAGAAAGTTGCGCAGCCGGCGCTCGCTCGCGAACCTCGGATTCTGGAACACGCGGCAGGACCAGTAGAGGGCCGCGAGGAAGGCGAGCGAGCCGTAGAGACAGGCCGTGAGAAAAGGGTTCGGAACGGAGAGGTCATTGAAACGCAGGAGCGTCCCGTACAGCGACTGGAAATTCGTGAATTGCGGCAAGAGCTTCGACCAGGCGAAAATGGCCCCGCCGAACAGCACGAGTGTCTGGACAAGAAGCAGTCCCCGGGCGTGTTCAGCGCTTCGTAATCTCGAATCGGAATACATATTTGCTGTCCGGTATCTTGATTCCCGCCTTCGGCTGCGGCGAGACAGCAGTGAGTGTGACCACCTCCGTCTCCGTCGTTATCGGCTGACCGATAGTGAATTCCTGCATCGCGGTGCCCAGGCCGCCGACAAGGCGCGCACGTATCTTGACCGTCCCTGCTTGGATGCACTGTACGTCAACAGGACATCTGCTGTCCTGGAGCACTGCGAGCGGAGTGATGTCCACGCCGAGGCCGCTGACCTTTTGGTCTATCTGCGCTTCAAGCGAAACGGGCCCACTCAAGGAAGGTCCCGGTGCCTTCGCTACACGCACATTTATCATCCAGAGCGCGGCAACTACCGCGAGCGCGAGTGCTCCGATAACTATTGCGTAGTTCTTCATATTTCAAGCATACCAAACTATTTCATCGCGCGATGCTTGAAGAACTCGACCTGGCGCAGGCGCGCCTTCGCCTCGGCGAGTGTCGCGTAGGTGCCGAAGCGGCGCAGCTTCCCGCTCTTGGTCCTCTGCTCCCCCGCCACCACGTACTTCCCGCTTATCTTCTTTATCATGGTGCTATTGATTATATATCAGGAAAAGAAACAGCCACCGAAAAGTCGAGATTGACTCTCTCTTCACATATGCTTAAATGAACGTCCCGATTCAACCAACTGAAAGGAGGGCGTCATGGCACCGACAGAGCAGATGGAAATGAACCGGCGGCTGTTCTTTGACCGTCTTGCAGCCCTGCCGGCGGGCGATCTACTCGAGATCCAGGGCGCCTACTGGCTGGCGAAGAATGCTCATCGCCCAGGGGCGCTCCGCGATTCGGGAGAACGTTACTTCGAACATCCTCGTGCCGTGTCTACGATGCTCATCGATAGGGGCTATCGGACCAAGAACCCAATCATCAAGGGTCTCCTGCACGATGTGGTGGAGGACACCAACACGCCTCCGCACATCATCGTGCGCGTCTGTGGGCACGAGATTTGGACTTCCCTGCTCGTGCTCGCGAAGTACGTCCCGGTCTTTGATCCCGTCACGGGCCAGATCCTCGGCCGTTATCGCAAGACGGATCCGGAGTACTTCGGCGAACTGGCGAGGGCGGAAGCCGAAGATCGCCTGGTCAAACTCGCGGACCGCCTGCAAAACATGGGCACGATGGATCCCTGGGACAAGGAACGGCGCATCAAGTACGCAACAGAAACAAAGGAATGGATCCTTCCTATCGCAGACGCCACGGATTCATGGTTCGCCGAGCGTCTCCACGGGGCAGTCAAGAAAGAGCTTGGGTAGTCCCGTACCCACAGAAGTAAATCGACCGCGCCGCCCCGGATGGGCGGCTTCTTTTTGTCCGGTGTGCTTGATAAAAAACGAAGCCGCTCGTCGGGTGACGGAGCGGCCTCTGGACCGGGGAATGAGCTGCGAGGAACTACTGACGCTTCAGGATGTGGATCATCCCCTTGTAGTGGGAATGAACCTCGTTCTGATTCAGGGCCTGCGCCAGGAGCTCGGCGAGCTCGTCGACGACCGAGAGCACCTCGTTGTCGGTGATCTCCAGGCAGTCCGGGCTTATCTCTCCCCTGTAAATCAGGACCGGCTCATGGCCGCTGGTACCTTCGGTGACGACGCCGAGAAGGCACGGTCGATTCCTCTGCTCCTGGTGAAGAAGCCAACCTCCGATGACCTTCCAGACCTCTCCGAGAGCGCGGAGGATTCCCTCACGATACCCGCCAAGACCGATAGTAATCGTGAACGGCCGCGCGACCTGGTTGTGTACGTTGACGATGGCGAACATCGATACCTCCCTCTCAATATGAATGAACAGAAGCACTATGCACTCTGCTCCTCGTAAAATCAAGTAGCGTAGAAAATAAAGCCGCTTACGGTATATTCGCCTATTCGCGCGAATTAGAGAAGAGCTAGAGAAGGGAGAGTATGGAGCGGGCTGCCGCGGGAGCATCGGAGGAAAGACGGTAAAACATCTGGAGACTCCGCTGCTCGCGATCGACGATGCCTGCCGAGAAGAGGATGCCGAGATGCTTGGAAGTCGCCTTGAAGGAAAGCCGGATTGCGTCGGCGATGTCGCCGACACTCGCCTCCTTCTCTTTTCCTCCCATTCCCCTCTTGAGAAAACGTAGTATTGCGAGGCGCCGACGATTCGCGAGCGCCTTCATGACTCGCTCAAGGTCCTTCTCGGATATTCCGTTCGCCGCCATACTCATCTTTATTTTACTATTCTACCATTCGCGCGAATTAGAGAAGATAGACCGGACAGAGAAGCGAGATCAGGGTTGTCCGAAACGGCGGGCGGAGAACCACTTCCAGAGGACGAGGAGGAGGCTAGTGGCGGCGAGGAGAAGTCCGAGGTACCAGGCCATCTCTTCCCTACTCACGAAGTAGAGGGGCATCCACGAATTGCTTGTGACCGGGGTGATAAAGATGATAAGGAGGGAGACCGGGACGAGCCACGCCGCAAGGCGGAGCCACGAATCAAAAAACTCTTTCTTTACAAAGATTACGACTGCAGCTGGAATGAAGACAACCCACATGTAAATCTGCAGGGGCTCCAGAAAAGTAAATGTGGCATCCCAAAAAAAAGACGATGCGAAACATTGATTTGACTCAGCACATGCAAATCCGAAGTAGCTAAAAGCGATAAGAAGGACTGATAGTGTAGCTGGAACGATTTGAATGATTTTTGTTTTCATTTCGGGTCAAAAGAATCTCTTCAACGCGAGCCAGAATCCATGAAGACCATTATAGACCGCCCTGCCCAGCCGCGCGACGAGCGGCTGTTGAGAAGCTTCATAGACTGAAGCGGTCTGTGGGACCCTGGCCTTCAGCCCTTCCGGACTCGGTGCGGTTTTCTGTGATTTTTGCACACTGACGGGAATGGGTGGCGGTAGTTCCTCTACTCGAACAAGCGTCGTGGACGTCGCCACCTCGGGAGTACTTGTAGCGACGACCGGTTGAATGACTGCCGGCGGAGAGCTCGTCGCTGTCTCGACTTCTGACTCGACTTCCGGGGCGACCGTGATAGTGGTAGAGATATCTCCGCCTCCCCCTCCAGACGAACTGGCCGCCGGCTCCGACGCGGAGGCGGGCGCCTCATAATTTACTATTTCCCCTTCCTCCGGAGCGATGGAGATGTCTGACGAACCGTCGCCGTCTTCATCTACCGAGAGCGGTGAAGCGGTATCCACGCCGCCAGAGATGGTAAGGCTCGCGAGCGTGTTCTCCGTCGTCGGGACGTTCGCGATGGTCGCCGAAGAAGTGACAGTATCACCACTCATCTCCTGCATCTCGAGCGAGAAAACACCCTCTGCCTGTCCGTTCATCGAGAGTGTGTAGTCCCCCTCGGGGGCGACGATGTATTGGACGTCGCCGAACTCGCCGTAGGTCGCGCCGGGGATGTCTTGGGTGACGGAGTCGTCGCCGGAGAGCCCGGTGGTATTGCCCGACGAATCCTGGAGCTGGAGGGTGAGGGGTGAATGGAGGATAAAAACGAGCTTTTTATCTACTGTTTGCGAAGATGGTTGAGTTAGCTTTATAAACTCAGGTAAAGAATCCGTCCCATTAAAAATTCCGTAAACGAAATCTCTCAATTCTTGTATTTCGAATAGGTTCCCATGCTTAACGTTTGTATGGTGCTTATTATATTCACGAAGATCTACCCAATACCGCCTTACGTTTGGGGAGGTGGTGCTGATCATAAGAGCGCTCGGGACAGGGACGACACCGTCGCCGTCTTCGACGAAGGTCGGGCTGAACGTGCTTTGGTGCGCGAACGCAGCGAGGGCCGTCGGAACGGAAGGCAGCTTGATGAACCGAAGACCGGCGACGGTGTCGACGCCCCAGCCGGCGATCTGGTAGAGCGTGACGCCCGCGGGCGGCAGCCAGGCGTCGGTCGCTGTGTGCGTGTCGCGCGCGTAGTCAAGGAGCGTCTCATCGAGCACGTTCGCGTCGGATGCCTCGCTCGCCGCAGGCTTCTCCCGCCCGCCCTCGCGCGCGAGCAGGAAGTCGTAGAGCTCGTCCGCGGTATCAAGCGTCGAGCCGTATGCCGCCCGCTCCTTCTCGAATCCTGCAGTGCCGTCGAAGGTGCCGACGGCGTGCGAGGGGTCGCTTGCGTCCGCGAAATACTGCGTCGACGGCAGGAGATGATACGCCATTGGCGAATATTCGCTGAACTCGCGCGCAACCGCCTTCGACAAAAGGAAGTCGAAATGCTCGAAGGGGAGGCCCTCGCCGGCGCCGTAGAGAAGCGCTCCGACCGCGCGCGGGGCCCCGCTCTGCGGCACGCCGACGAAGATAAGGTTGTCGACGAGTGCCGCCGCCTCGCTCGCACCGAGTCTCTCCAGGAGCGCCTTGGCGACCAGACCGCCGTTGCTGTGCGCGACGATGCTTACCTTCCCCGTCTTCGATGAGGCGGCGAGACGCCGCAGTTCCTGTTCGATGTAGGGGGTCGAAGTGGCTTCAAGATAGGAAATACGGTCGCCGGTCTTCTTACCCTTCTCCACGATATCGGGGAGTGAGAGCCGCCAGTCATAAGCGACCGGCTCCCAGTCGGCTATCGTCCCGTCCGCCTTGAGCCCATCCATGTCGGCGACAAAGGACGTGTAGAACTCCTTGCCGCCCGCAGAATCGAGCACATCTCTTTCTTTAACGTAGATGTCGCTCCGCACGCTCGCGCCCGAGGCATCGAGGAAGAGGTCGCGCACATCGTCGTTGCCCGAGCCGCGCAGCAGGCTCGAGAAGAGCCCCTCATCGAGTCCCGGTTCCCACACTCGATTCTCACAGGTCGGGAGGCTCGCATCACAGCCGTCTCCGGGGCGATACAGGTGCGACCCCTTGATGCCCGGCAGGAAGAGGACGTTCGAGGAGCAGGCGCCCGGTGTGGCGCACGGGTCGGGCGGCGGCGGGGCCTGGATGGTCAGATAGGGAACGGTTCCCTCCGCATTACTTTTTATCTTCGTTCCATTCTGGTATTGAGAAAGGCCGAAGAAGCCGACGGCCACCGGCTGTGTGCCGTCGGCATACGTGCTGGTCGTCGTTCCCGTCTTCACCGTGAAGATATGGAACCCGCCGTCCGCGAGGAGCGTGCGGTCAGCATCGGTAAAGCGATACGTCTGCAATGGAGTGGTGCAGTCGGTAGTACCGGCCGGCTCCAGACAGACCCCCGCTGGCTGGCCGTAGACATTGCTTGCGTTCGGGTCCTTCATCATGAAGGTGAGATACAGCTCGTCTTGTCCCACGTTCAGATTCCCCAGACTTGCAGAATCCACATAGGCGTTCTGGAAAGTCGCTTGTGGATTGGTCATAACGACAGTCTTGTCGCTCTGTGCGTAGACCGTAACGTATCCGTCGGGTACCGGCGAGGCAGCGGGAACCGACGAGGGGGTTTCGATAATGAGAGCGGGAATCGTGCCGTCGGCACTGCTCTTCAAATGCGTGCTGTTGTGATACTGGGACAATCCGAAGAAGGTGATGTAAATCGGGATTGTACCGTCGGCGTCGTCATGCGTGGTCGTCCCAGTCTGTACGGTGAAGGTGTGGAAGGCGCCGTCCGTGAGGAGCGTGCGGTCTGCGTCGGTAAAGAGGTATGTCTGCAGGTCCTGGCAGGTGGCGCAGGTCCCGAGAGCAACACCCGTCGGCGTACCGTACACGTTGCTTGCGTTTGGGTCCTTCATCGTGAAGGTGATGGTGAGACGGTCTTTGCCTGGAGTCAGGTTGCCGAGGTTGGCCGCGATCCACGTGTTTTGAAAATTCGGCTGCTGCGAGAGTATCTCGCCCGAGTCGTCGGACTGCGTGTAGACCGTAATAGTTTCTGCATTCGCAACAAATGGAATCGCGCTCCACGTGAGGGCGCCGACGACAAAAAAGAACGCGACGTACGAACGAACGCGCATTGTTTTCAACATACCATCGACGCGTGAAGAGGGTATACTTATGCACAATGAGCACCGACGATTTGAAAAACACGCTCGCGAAGGTCGTGCGCGGAGAGGTGAGCGATGACGCGGAGACGCTGAAGAAATTAAGCCGCGACACGTCGCTCTTTACGCGGATGCCGGAGCTGGTGGTATATCCGGAGGACGCGAACGATGTTTCTGAAATCGTTCGCGTCGTAGGTACCGAGCGAAGTCGAGGTGCAGAAATTTCGCTCGCGGCTCGGGCGGCCGGAACCGACATGTCCGGCGGCCCGCTTACCACCGGCGTCGTGGTCTCCTTCACCAAGCACATGAACCATATGGGCGAGGTCCATGTAGGACCTACGAGGTCCTACATGGACGGGTACGCGGTGACGGAGCCGGGAGTGTTTTATAGGGACTTCGAGAAGGCGACCTTAGAGAAGGGTCTCATACTTCCCTCCTATCCTGCCTCCCGAGAAATTTGTGCGATGGGCGGCATCGTGTCGAACAACTCCGGCGGCGAGCGCACGCTCAAATATGGCAAGACGGAAAAGTATGTCGAGGAGCTCGACGTCGTCCTCTCTGACGGCTCGCAGGCGACCTTCAAGGCGCTCACGCATGCACAATTGGCAGAAAAGAAGAAGCTGGACACGCTCGAGGGGAATATTTATCGGGAGATGGACGCGCTCCTTACCGAGCATGCTGGCCTCATCGAGGGCCACCGGCCGAGAGTGTCGAAGAACTCTGCCGGCTACGCGCTCTGGAGCGTCAAGGACCCCGTCACCGGCACCTTCAATCTCGCGAAGCTCGTCTGCGGCTCGCAGGGGACGCTCGCGCTCTGGACGCGAGCGAAGCTGGGGCTCGTCGCGCCCAAGGAGCACCGCGCGATGCTCGTCATATTCCTCTACGACCTCAACATCCTCCCCGAGATAGTGCAGCGCGTCCTGCGCGAGAAGCCGGAGTCATTCGAGAGCTACGACGACCACACCTTCACGCTTGCGGTGAAGTTTATGCCGCAGATGCTGATGCAAATGGGACTCGTCAGGGCGGCGCGGCTCGGCATCTCCTTCATCAGCGAGGCGGCGATGGTCGCGACCGGCGGCGTGCCGAAGCTTATCCTCATGGCGGAGTTCGCCGAGGATACCATCGAAGAAGCCGACCGCAGGGCGCTGAAGGCCAAGGAGGCGCTCGCCGACCTCCACGTGCAGGCCAAGGTAGAAAAGAACGAGAAAGAATCGGAGAAGTTCTGGATAGTGCGGCGCGAGAGCTTCAACCTGCTCCGGAAGAATCTCCACGGCCTCGTCTCCTCTCCCTTCATCGACGACTTCGTCGTCCCGCCCTCCTCGTATCCCACCTTTTTACCGAAGTTGAATGCGCTCCTCGACCAGTACAAGTCGAACATGATATACACGGTGGCGGGCCACATCGGCGACGGCAACATCCACATCATCCCGCTTATGGACCTCACCAAGGAAGAAAATCGGCAGGTCATCCTCGAGCTCGCACCCAAGGTATACAAGATGGTCATCGAAGCGGGCGGTACCACCACCGGCGAGCACAATGACGGCATCGTCCGCACGCCCTATCTCCCGATGCTCTTCGGCGCGGAGATGGTCACGCTCTTCGAGAGGACGAAAAAAATCTTTGACCCCTTGAACATCTTCAACCCCGGCAAGAAGGTCGGCGGCACCTTCGCTGACATCACACGCGACCTCATCAGGCCCCTGCCGCCGGCGTAATATGGTATACATACAGATATGAAACGCGCACTGGCTGTCATTATTGTCGTCCTGTTGGCCCTCGGTATGATCGGGATGTTCTTCCCCGCTCTCGTTACCGGCGGTTTTTAGCTTATCCCCAGCCGCCTTGCGCTTGGGCGGCATTTCTGGCATACTGCTCCTACTCGCAGAGTATTCGAGCTTCGCTCGGTCATCACTGGCCGCAAGTGTTCAGTTTCGGCGAGATTAACCAGTTACCTGTATTTCATGGATCAGCAATCAGCAGTACAGGGGAACAAGCTCTACGTGGGCGGTATCCCCTATCGCTCGACGGAAGATGACCTCAAGAAGGCCTTCGGTGAGGCCGGCACGGTCGTCTCCGCGAGCATTATCAGCGATCGTATGACCGGCCGCTCACGCGGATTCGGCTTCGTCGAGATGGCCTCCGAGGCGGAGGCCCAGGCGGCGATCGACCGTTGGGATGGTAAGGAGATGGACGGGCGCACGCTCTCCGTCTCCTTCGCCCGCCCGCAGGGCGACCGTCCTCCTCGCCGTGAAGGCGGAGGCGGTTTCGGCGGCGGTGACCGCGGTGGCTACGGTGGCCAGGGTGGTTACGGTCGCGGCGGATACTAATTTCTTCGCCGAAACACACGGACGCCCGCGCGAGAGCGCGGGCGTCCGTGTTTTGTGATAGCGTCTACGCATGACGAAGGACGAACAGTGGCTCCTCGACGAGAAGTACGACGGGAAGAAGACAGAGGCATATGAGGCAGACAAGAAGCGGCTCGCCAAGGGCGAGCCGCTCGCCTACGTTATCGGCTCCCAGCCATTCCTCGGCCTGACAATTCATCTCGACGACAGGTCGCTTATCCCCCGCCCCGAAACGGAGTGGTGGACCGAACAACTCCTCGAGAGCGTGCGGACGCAGAAATTTCCGGACGTGTCGCAGCACGACGGTGCGAGACACAGCAAATTTCTAGCAAGAAATTATGCGTGTCCGGAAATTTCTGCGCCCGCACGCATCACCTTCCTCGACCTCTGCGCCGGAAGCGGCGCTATCGGCTGCGCCGCGCTCGCGCGGCTGCTGAACGCCCGCATCTATTTCGGCGAGCTCGACGCGACGCTCGAAGCGACCATACGGAAAAATATCCGCGAGAATAATTTGGATGAATCGCGCGCCGATGTGCGCATCGGCGACCTCTTCGAGCCATTTGCCGGTATACAATTCGACGTCATCGCCGCGAACCCGCCCTACGTCCCCGTCGGCCGCACGCTCCCGCCGAGCGTCGCCGACTATGAACCAACACTCGCCCTGTATGCCGGCGAAGACGGCCTCGCCATCATCCGCCGCATCGCGGAGGAACTGCCGCGCCGCCTCGCGCCGGGCGGCGTCGCCTGGATCGAATGCGATAGCGCGCACGCGGCAGCCGCGTGCGCGCTCTTCAAAGCCCTCGGCTTCTCTGCCCTGATACGCACCGACCAGTACAACAAACCCCGCCTCCTCGTTGTATCATTTCCCTGATGCCCGACCAGCCGCTTCAGCCATTTACTTCTCCCTTCGCGCTATTCGACCGGCTCCGTTTCTCGGGCTCCCTCCCTGCAGACGGCGAAATGGTTATCTGGGCGCTCTACGCCGTCTTCGCCTTCTGGGCCGTCTACACCATTGTCGCCATCTATCACTGGCTTAAATATTCCAACGCATCGTGGATAGCCTTTCCCTCTATGGCGGTACATCTGTACGTGTCGTTCGCGCTCATGTCGTATGCGCTCTCCGGCAATGCCTTCCTCCTCTCTAAATATCTACCATGAAAGAATTCGAACTCGAACCGGGTGAACATGTCGTGAGGGAGGCGCGCAAGCACTGGCTCCTCTTCGTGGTCGAACTTCTGCCCTTCGCCATCCTCGTCATTCTCCCCTTCGCACTCCCGAAGCTCCTCGTGCTCGCGCCGCCAGTCGCACCGTATGCGGCATACTTCGACTATCACACGGCGCTGGGGCGCGCGGGGCTGGGGGTCTGGCTGCTGGTCGTCTGGACGGGCGCCTGGGGCGCCTTCACCCGCTACTTCCTCAACGCGTGGGTGCTGACTAACCAGCGCATCGCCACCATCAAACAGCGCCGCTTTTTCTACCGCGAAGTGTCGAGTCTGCTTCTCCCGCGCGTCCAGGACGTCACGACGAACGTACACGGCATCCTCTCTTCCCTGCTCAACATCGGGAATATCAAGGTCCAGAGCGCGGGCGCCGAGATTGAATTCACGATGCGGGGCATTCCGCTCCCCGAACAGATGCGTGACCTCATCCTCAAATACGTCTCCGCCGCGCCGAAAAGTACGGGTGTCTGATATACTAAGGACGCATGTCCGAACAGCTCTCGACCGACCCGTATAAGGGCGTCCGCGATTTCTATCCCGCCGACTGGGCGCGCCTCGACGCGATGTTCACACGCATCCGGCAGACGCTTCTCGCGTGGGGCTATGAAGAGTACAACGCCTCCCCACTCGAGCGCGCCGAACTCTACGAGGCGAAGACCTCGGAGGAGATCGTGAACGAACAGACTTATACCTTCATGGACCGCGGCGACCGCCGCGTGACGCTGCGACCAGAGATGACACCGACCTTGGCGCGCATGGTCGCCGGCAAGCGCCGCGAGCTCGCCCTCCCGCTCCGTTGGTTCTCCATCGGCAACCGCTTCCGCTACGAGCGACCGCAGAAGGGCCGCCTGCGCGAGTTCTATCAGACGGACGTCGATATCATCGGTCTCCCCGAGGGAGAGGCGGACATCGAAGTCGTGCGGATTGCATCGGAGATACTGAAGGCCTTCGGCGCGACCGAGAATGATTTCATTATCCGCGTCAATTCGCGCGCGCTCCTCAACGACGCCTGCGCGGCGGCAGGGCTCAAGGGCGAGGCCATTCGGCGGTATCTGCGCCTCCTGGATAAAAGGGCGAAGATGACGCCCGAAGCGTTCGAGGCCGCGCGCGGCGCTCTTTCAGTCAAAGACCCTCTTTCTTTCATCAAACCGGAAGCGATGGAAACGTTTGTCGCAGCACTGGCGGCGCGCGGCGTCGGTAATGCCGTCTTCGACCCGGGTATCACGCGCGGCTTCGATTACTACACCGGCATGGTCTTCGAAGTCTTCGATACCGATCCGGCGAATCCGCGGGCGATGTTCGGAGGCGGGCGCTACGATGGTCTGGTGGCGCTTTTCGGTGGCGACCCCATCCCCGCCGTCGGGTTCGGCGTTGGCGAAGTGACGCTGGGCGACTTCCTCGAGACCCACGGCCTTCTACCGAAGTCTGACTTCGGTAAACCACAGCTCTACCTCGGCACGCCATCGGTAAGCAACATCCCTGCGGCTCAATCCTTCGCCGACACGCTGCGCAAGCAGGGTTCTCGTGTCTTCGTCAACCTCACCGACCGCGCGCTCGGCGACCAAATCAAGGACGCGGTCAAGCGCGGTATCCCCTTCTTCGCCGCCTACGGCGCGGACGAGATCGCGAACAATACGGTCCGTATGAAGATACTCGCCACCGGCGAGGAGACCGCTCTGCCCGTCACCGAGCTCCCTGCGCGGCTCCGCTCCGGCGGCTAGACGTATGCGTGCTATTACCTTCGACATCGAGTCCATCTCCGATTCATTCGTGCGCGGGCACATCGACGTCGCCGAGCAGGAACTCACGGTCGTCGCCATCCATGACTCGCAGACTGGTGAATTCTCCTCCTATTTCAAAGAAGAGCTGCCCAAGCTCTGGCCCATTATCGAGCGCGCCGACCTCCTCATCGGCTTCAATTCAGATGTGTTCGATATTCCGCTTCTGAATCGCTACTACCCGGGTGACCTCTCGCACATACGCTCGCTCGACCTACTCTCTGAAGTGCAGAAAGCGCTCGGTCGGCGCATCCGGCTCCAGTCTCTTGCCGAAGCGACCTTGGGTCGGGGCAAGTCGGGCGACGGAGCTAAGGCCGGCGAATGGTGGAAGGAGGGGAAAAGGGACCAGGTGCGCGACTACTGTATCGAGGACGTGCGCCTCACGCGCGAGCTCTACGACTACGCCATCCAGCACGGCATACTAAAATATAAAGACCTCCGCGACATCCGCGACATCAAGCTCGACACCTCCCACTGGAATCGTGAGACATCAGGCACATCGACGATGACTCACGCGTTCCCGCTATGAAATCTTCTTTCTCGGTCCCTATCGCAATCGTGCTTGGCGGAGTGATAGTCGCGATTGCCGTGTATGTGTCGATGCCAAAAGTCGCTCCGGCAGGCGCCGGCAACCCCTCCCTCGTGCGACCAGTCAGCGCCTCCGACCATATTCTGGGTAATCCCGCTGCAAGGGTGATGATTGTCGAGTATGCCGACTTCGACTGCGAATTCTGCGCGAGCTTTAACGAAACACTGCAACAGGTCATCGCGAACGAGGGTGCCAGCGGCGACGTCGCCTTGGTGTTCCGCGAGTTCCCCCTCACCGATGCCCACTCGAACGCACTTAAACATGCTCGCGCCGCAGAATGTGCCGCACAGGTCGGGGGCAACGACGCGTTCTGGAAGTTCGCTGATGCGCTCTTTGCGAACCAGCCAATCGATCCTTCCCGATATGGGGCACTGGCGAAAGACGTAGGTATCGCGGGCGATGCCTTCGCGACGTGTGTTGCCGCCGCTTCATCGGCGCTCGACGCGCGCATCACCGCCGACCGTCAGAACGCGCTCGACATGAAGGCGCAGGACGCGCCCTTCTCGCTTATCCTCACCACCGGCAAACCCCCGGTCGTCCTCGAGGGCGACTACCCCTATGACGTCGTGAAGCAGCTCGTCGACGCCGCGCTGGCCCAATAAGCCAGTGCGAGCGAAGGCATGCGCCGAGAATGACGTGTCGGAGCGCGACGGCGCGAGACACAGCAAATTTTCAGCCAGAAAATTATGCGTGTCATTCGCAGGCGCATGCCGAGCGAACGCTCATTCGTCAATGAGGCCGAGCCGGTAGATGTCGAAGGAGTTGTCGCCCTCGAACATATCGGAGGGGTTCGGCAGATAAATGCGCCGACGTCGTATCTCCTCGGTCGCGTCGTTGATGAGCCGGTGGAAAACTTTAAAATCTTCTTCACACTTTTTAAAATCTATCTCGTGGCGCCGCATCTGACTGCTGCCGTCGGCGTTCTTTGTCTTCTTACACTCATACACGATAAAGCGCCTCACCGGCTTCCCGAACATCTCCCGCACCGTGTAGTAGTTGAAGAGCGCTTGAATAATGAAAAGCGACTTCGCCGCGCCTCCCCTACTAAACGACGCGACGAACTTATGGTCCACAATATCGACCGCACCCTTCTGCACCTTCGACGCCACCACCAGGTCCGAAATCGCTTTTATCGGAATGGGGAGCCCTTCGACCTCCACCACGCCACGCACCTCCACGCCGAGCACCGTATGCCGCGGCGGCCGCGCGAGGTAATACGAAATGGCCTGTAGGTATTCTTTTTCCATCGCGAGCCGCCTCTCTTTCTTCGCGCGGCGCGACTTCGCCCTGCCGAAATTAATTTCGAAGTCCCCAATGGAACGCACATACTCAAGACCTTTTTGTATCGCCACGTCTTTAGGCGCACCGGAATAGAAAAGCTCAAGTGCCTTATGCCCCGCACTCCCGACGACCGCCGCAGGCGTCGTCGGCGTATCGTATATCTCCTCGACGTATCTTTTATACCAAGCCAATGGATTCCTCAAAAACGCCATCAAGCTCGAGTGACTCCAGTGCTTAATCGGCAGTTTCTGCTTCCCTTTCTTGACTCTCTGTCTATCGGCAGACAGAGATTTCTTCTTCCGTCTCATGCAATTCATTATAGACTATCCCCAATTTGTGCCGACCGGTACATCTTGGAAATGCCTCTCATTTTTCAGGAGGAAGACCGAAGTGCTCGCGCAAGTGAGCATCGCGTTCAATCTGTTCGACAATCATATACAGTACGTCGACTCCTATACGGAACTTCGCTTTAGCTAACGCAATCAGATCCTCACAGTCGTATGGGTATACCCAAACGCTGTCTTGTAATCGCACGAAGCCAAACTCCTCCATAAAACGACGAAGTCGCACACGAATGGTCCTTCGCCGTTCAGGAATGTCAAATATAACCATACGCCATCGCTTGTCCCAACGCTTCGGCTTCCGTACGTCTGCATTTCGTAACGTTTCAAGCTTTAGTACTTGTTCCCCAGCTTCAGTCAAACGGGCATACCGATTCCCATCGCGCTCTTCAAAAGTAATCAGGCCTTTCGCAACAAGACGTCCAAGCACTGACTTTGCTTTGTAGTTAAATCCGGCGCCCTTCGTATAGCCCGCATAGTATTTCAAAATTTTCCGAAAGTCCGGCACGGCTCCTGTCGCAATCATGAGGCCGCCAACCGCGGCATAAAGTACTGCTGTCTGAAACGCTCCCCAACGACGCTGTCGCTTCGCGCGCTGTTCGACGATTCCCATATATTCCATATTACATTTCGACACCTTCCCTCGTGGCCACTATCCCCAACTTATGCCGACCGGTACATCTCTGGAGATACCTTGCTAATTGAGGGGAATGGTGTATAAATGAGGGCTGGTGAAGTTCTTGGCGGGATTCTCCTGCCGGCCAGGTATGCTCTGGTCTTGAAGGGAAAATGGAGGAAATCATGCTCGTGATAAAGGTTTGGTGTCTTCCCAAGGCGCCAGAAAAACGACTATTCGAGTTGTCCAAGGGCTTCGATCGGATTCTTGCTGGTTTCGCGAAGAAACTTGGCTTCAACAAGAACCGTAAGTGCTACCTCTTCCCCGCCGACATGATGGAAACGGGTCTGGGCGAGGAAATCCTGATTGAGGTCAGTGGACTCTCACAGAGGCCACGGACATCAAAAGTCCTTGATGACCTGCAGGTGTTCGCGACGGAACTCGCGGTCGAGGTGACCAGATTCTATCCGAAAGCTCGAGTGGTGAGCCGTCTCGAACCCTACGATCCCGACCAGGTGACCTGGTCAAATCGGTCGTAGATGACGTCCTACACCATCTTCTCAATTTAATAACACGAGCCGCACCGGGAGGAGCGGCTCGTAGTATTTTTATACGCAAATAATTAGTACGACTTCAGGTGGCGGGCGCGGTCGTGCGTGCGGATTTTTTCCAGGGCCTTGGCTTCGATCTGGCGGATGCGTTCGCGGGTGACGCCGAACTCGCGCCCCACCTCTTCAAGCGTATGATAAATGCCGTCCATAAGGCCGTGGCGCATCTCGAGTATCTTGCGCTCCTTTGGCGAGAGGTCGTTCAGAATCTGGCGCACCTGCTCTGCGAGGATGCGCTCGGAGGATTCCTGTACCGGCGAGGGAATCTTGTCGTCGGGGATGAAGTCACCGAGGGTGGACTTCTCGTCGTCGTCGCTACCGACGGGGTTCTCCAAGGAGAGCGTGTCCTGGTTTATCTTCTCTATCTGATATATCTTCTCCGGCTCCACTCCCATCTCGATAGCGATTTCCTCTGCCTGCGGCTCGCGGCCGAGGGCCTGCGAGAGACGGCGGCTGACCTGCTTGTACTTGGCAATGGTCTCGACCATATGCACGGGGATACGAATGGTGCGCGACTGGTCGGCCAAGGCGCGCGTGATGGCCTGGCGAATCCACCAGGTCGCATAGGTCGAGAACTTGTAGCCCTTCTTCCAGTCGAACTTATCGACCGCGCGGAAGAGGCCGAGGTTCCCTTCCTGGATGAGGTCGAGAAGGGTGAGGTCGGGGCTACGGCCGACATACTTCTTCGCGATGGAAACGACGAGGCGCAGGTTGCTGCGCGCCAGGATGTTGCGCGCCTCGGCGTCACCCTTCTCGATACGCTTCGCGAGCTCGCGCTCCTCGGCGGCGGTCAGAAGCGGATATTGACCTATCTCCCGCAGATAGATCTGGATGGAGTCGTAGCCGGTCGAATGGCGGTCCTTAATGTTGCGGGTCGCGAGGTACTCGTCGGTGGCGTCCTCGAGCATCCCGCCCTCGAGCACATCAACGCCCGCGATAGAAAAGCGCTCGTAGAGTGATTCAAGGAAGCTGATATCGCTCTCAACGTGCGGAAACGATTTGAGAATTTCGCTATAGGTGACGTAGCCGCGCTCCTTACCCTTCTCGATGAGTGTTTCTGCCGAGAGCGCTTTCTGCGACGCTTCCTTCGCGCGCGCGCCGCGCAGGGCGGTGCGCAGGACCTTCTTCTTGGTCAGCTTCTTAGCCGGGCGTTTCTTGGCGACGCGCTTAGCCGTACGCTTCTTCGCGCTCTTCTTCATTGTCTTCTTGGCTTTCTTTTTCTTTTTGATAATTTTTTTTGCCATTGGTATAAAAACCTATGCCGAGAGCCCGGCAAGACGCATCGAGAGATTGGTGCAGAGCGCTTGCGCATTAGCAACCGCGGCCGTATCTCCTGCGGCCTCGGCTCGTCGTAGATTGTGTACTGCTTCCTGATACGCCTCGCGGATAACCGCTTCTTCAAAGGCGCGGAGAAGCTCATCTGCAGCGTCCTCCGGGGGCTCCTCGCCGAACCTCTGTTCCGCTGTGAACAGGGCCGATTCCGGGAGCGCCGCCACAGGCAGCTCACGAGCTTCAGTAATTCGACAATACTCTGTTTTAATGCGTTCGGCAAGGGGCGTATTGGGATAACTCTGGGCCACGGCGAGGAGCTGCTCCGAGCGGATGTGCGAGGCCAGACGAGCCGGGGTCGGGGATGTCCTCTGCACATTTGTAGTACTCCCCGCGACCTCCGGCTGTTTCGGTATTCGTTTGAGCGACTCGCGGACGGCCTCACCCGAGAGCCCGAGCGCGCGAGCGGTCGCCTGTATGAAATGGTCGCGCTCCATCGGGCTCGACATTGCCGCGATGAGTGGGAGCACGATAGTCTCCGCTGCGCGCAGGAGCCGATGCGAGTCGCGCTCGCGCTCCGCGAGCTCGGCGAGGAAGAACTCGACGACCGGCTTCGCGTCTTTGATACGTTTGCCGAATTCTTTAGCGTCTTCGCTCACGAGATCTGCCGGGTCCTTCCCCAAAGGCAACCGGGCCGCCTTCACACGCAACCCTGCGGAAAGTGCGAGTGCGGCCGAGCGTGCGGTGGCCGAGAGCCCGGCCGGGTCGGCATCGAGGACGAGCATAAGATTCTCGCTGAAGCGTTTCATGAGAGAGAGGTGCCGCTCGGAGAGCGCAGTGCCCGAGAGCGCGACGGCATTCTCGAAGCCTGCCTGATGCGCGAGGATGACATCGAGCTGCCCTTCCACCAGCATCGTGAACTTACGCACCCGTATCGCGTCCTTCGCTCTATCCATACCGAAGAGAATTTCGGACTTATGATAGAGCTCGGTCTCCGGACTGTTGAGATACTTCGCTTGTTCATCAACAGCGAGAGTGCGGCCGGTGAAGGCGACGACACGGCCGGCGCTGTCACGTATCGGGAACATAAGCCGATTGCGGAACCGGTCATAATAGGTGCCCGGCTTCCCGTCCGCCTCCTTGATAAGCCCGGCAGCAAGCATTTCTTGGACCGAGAACCCTTCCGCAGTGAGCGCTTCGAGAAGGGCGCGCCAGGCCTCCGGCGCGAAGCCGAGCCGCCAGGCTGTAACGGTCTCGCCCGAGAGGCCGCGCGACTTCGCGTACTTTTCAGCCGGGCTCCTTTCCAAATTGCCCGCATACCACTCGCTCGCGCGGCTCATGAGAGCATGCAGCCGTTCTTTCTTTGAGGTATCTTCCCGCTTCCCACCGCCCGAATATTCAATCGTCACGCCCGCCTTCTCGGCAAGTATCTTCAGCGCGCCCTTGAAATCCACCCCCTCTATCTTCTCAATGAACGAAAACCCGTCCCCACCGAGGCCGCAGCCGAAGCAGTGCCAGGTCCCGCGCTCGAGGCTCACATGAAATGAACCGGTCTTTTCTTTATGAAATGGGCATAGCCCGACGAGCGATCGCCCGGCGCGACGCAGCTTCACATACGGCGCAATAATATCCTGTATGCTCAATCTCTCTTTAATCTCCGCCACTGTATCCTTCGCCATAGTTTCTCTATCCTACCGCGTTTTGGAAAGGATTGACAAAGATGAATGAGGTGCTATTTTCGATTCAGATTGCGTCACATGTCTCGTCCGCAGCCCGCCTATCTACAAGGAGATGAAGATGCCAAAGTTTGGTTTGGCTGTCGTTGTTGTGATTGTCGTGTGCGCGCTTTTCGTCAAGGCGGGCACTAACCCCATCGGCAGTGCAGTAGTTACGATATTGGTCGTCTGCGCACTCGTCCGTGCCGCAAGACGTGGTTTATGATGTAGCTACAAAACGGCGCGGAACCTGGAGGGGTCCGTCGCCGTTCGACTTTTTATACCAATTATCACGAATACCGCTGTCACAACTTTCGTCCTATAGGATATAATTTGTGACATGAGGAAGATGCGGACGGAAACAAAGGGGCGGTATTTGCCCATGCGTAATCTCATCCTACGGACGTTGGTAGTCAGTGGCGGAATAAGCATCGCGCTTGTGGCGCCGAAGACCCTGACTCTTTTGAAGAAACTTGATCGTGGTGCCACTAATCGTAAGAATCTGTATCGTCAGATTACTCAAGCGATAACCCGGCTTGAACAAGCCGGACTGGTGCGAACATCGGGACAGTACGCGAAGCGTAGAGTTGTTCTGACTGAAAAAGGGCGCGCGATGATTGAGACAATTCGCGCAAGCGAATATCGCATCCCAGAACCAGCTTTCTGGGACGGTAAATGGCGAGTAGTGATGTTCGACATTCGCGAGAAACGTCGTAAGGCCCGCTCGCAACTTCGCTCTCTGCTCTCCGGTGCTGGTTTCTTACGGCTGCAAGACAGTGTTTGGATCTACCCCTACCCTTGTGACGAGTTCATCAATCTTGTTCGCGCGCATCTTAAGAGTGGGACGGGAGAAATGCTCTCTTTCACTGCAGAAGCACTCGAATCAGACAAAAGGCTCCGCGAACATTTCCATCTCCCCTCCCTCTAACCAACTGTCATAATTCTTGTCCTATAGGATAGAAATTGTGACAGTCGAAATACAGGCCATTAATTGACCTGCTGTACCGTATCCCCCGCCATCCGCTTGATTCTACCTCGGCGCAAGGATTAGCAGAAACCGCCCGTTGGGCGGTTTCTGCCTCGACACTTTTCTGATGGTTAGAGTGCGCGGGGGGTGCGGGGGGCGAAGGAGGTGGTGCGTGAGGACGGTGCGGGCGCCGGGCGCGCGGCCTGGAGCTTCGCGATACTCGCGTACTTCTTACTGCCCTTGAAGCCGGTGCCGGAGGGGATGAGGCGCCCCAGGATGACGTTTTCCTTCAATCCGCGCAGACGGTCCACCGAGCCGCGCAGTGCGGCGTTGATGAGTATCTTCGTCGTCTGCTCGAAGGACGCGGCCGAGAGGAACGAGCGGCGCGAGAGCGCGCTCTCCTTGATACCGAGCACTATCTCGCGTGCCTGGGGCGGGAGCTTATTCGCCGCCTCCATCTCCGCGACCGACTTCACGAACTCCCAATCCTCGACGACATCGCCGACCGAATAGTCGGTGTCGCCGGCGTCGGTAATCTTCATGCGCGAGAACATCTGCTTCACCACGACCTCAAGGTGCTTACGAGAGACCGGCGCGCCCTGGAGCTCGTAGATCTTTGACGCTTCGGTGATGATGTATTCCTGCACCATCGCGCGGCCCGCGTACTCGAAGAGGTCGTCGAGGTCTGCGGAACCGTCGGTGAGTATCTGGCCCTTCACGACCGTGTCGCCCTCCTTGACCAAGGGGACGCGCGGATACGGCGCGAGGTACTCGAACGCCGAGCCGTCCTTCTTCCCCTGCCCCGCCGCGGGAGCAACGACGAGCACCTTCTCCCTCCCCTCTTCCTTAATTTCCATAATGATACCGTCGGTTTTAGAAATGACCGCCGGGTTCTTCGGTGAACGTTTCTCAAAGACTTCTTCGACGCGCGGGAGACCGCTCGTAATGTCGCCGCCGACCGAGGCCACGCCGCCGGCGTGGAAGGTGCGCATCGTGAGCTGGGTGCCCGGTTCGCCGATGGCCTGTGCGGCGACGGTGCCGACCGCCTCGCCGAGGTCGACGAGTTCCTGGGTCGTGAGGTCCATACCGTAGCAGGTCTGACAGACGCCGTAGCGCGTCTCGCAGGACATCGGCGAGCGCGCGACGACCGTAGCGACCGTGGATGCATCGAGCGCTGCGGCGTCCCCGAGAGAGAGGTAGTGCCCCTTCTTGAAGAGAACGGTGCCGTCAGCGTCCTTCGCGTCCTCGGCGAGGACGCGTCCGCGGAGCGCCTTCGCGTAGTCGGTCTGGATGCCGGAGGCGCTTACGCGGTTAATCTTCACGCCGCGTTTCGTGCCGCAGTTCGCTTCTGTCACGATGGAGTCCTGTGCGACGTCGAAGAGGCGGCGGGTGAGGTAGCCGGCCTTCGCGGTGCCGAGCGCGGTGTCGGTGAGCCCTTTGCGCGCACCGTGCGTGGACATGAAGTATTCGATGGGGTTCAGCCCTTCTATCATCGAGGAAATGATGGGCACCTCGATAGTCTCGCCGGAAGTGTCCTGGATGAGGCCTTTCATACCGGCCATCTGCGTCAGGTTACCCATCGTACCGCGGGCGCCCGAGCGGACCATGTCGGCCACCGAGCCCATCGGGTCGAGCTCGAGTGCGACCTGCTCCTCGACAGCCTGCTTCGCGCCCTGCCATATCTCGATATTCATGCGGCGCTTCTCCTCCTCGGAGAGGAGACCATTGTGATAATCCTTCTCGATGGCGGCAACCTTGGCGGCCGCTTCGTCGATGATGCGCGACTTCTGCTTCGGCACCGAGACATCATTGATAGCCCAGGAGATGCCGGAGCGGGTCGCGTAATCGAAGCCGAAGCGCTTTACCTTGTTCACGATGCCCGGTACGGCATTGAATCCGTAGCGCGTAGCGCAGTCGGTCATGATGCGCGCGAGCGCCTTCTTGGTGATGGTGTCGTTCACGAACGGGTAGTCGGGCGGCAACACGGTGTTGAAGAGCAGACGGCCCACGCTCGTCTCGAACGGATGATTCTCGAACTGCTGATACTTCTCCTTCCCGGCGACCGGCAAGACCTTCACCTTGGCGCGCAGGTCGATAGCGCCATATTCGGAGGCGAGTATCGCCGCGTTCGGTGAGGCGAAATGTTCGCCTTCGCCCTTACCTCCCTCGATCGCCTTGGTGAGCCAGTAGAGGCCGAGAATGATGTCCTGCGGCTTGGCCGCAAGCACGGTCATCTCGCCGTTGCCCGGTTTGAGGATGTTCGAGTTCGCGCTCATGATGTTCGCCGCCTCCCACTGTGCCTCCTCGGAGAGCGGCACATGCACAGCCATCTGGTCGCCGTCGAAGTCCGCGTTGAACGCGTTACAGACGAGCGGGTGGAGTTGGATAGCGTCACCCTCGATGAGCCGCGGACGGAATGCCTGGATGCCCTGGCGGTGCAAGGTCGGCGCGCGGTTAAGGAGCACATACTTCCCCGCGATGGCCTCTTCGAGTATCTCCCAGACCTCCGGCACGCCGTCCTCGATAAGACGACCCGCGCCGCGGATGTTGAAGGCGAGCTCGCGCTCAAGAAGTCCCGCGATGACGAACGGACGGAAGAGTTCGAGCGCCATATGCTTGGGGAGTCCGCACTCGTCGAGCTCGAGGTCCGGACCGACCACGATGACCGAGCGGCCCGAATAGTCGACGCGCTTACCGAGCAGGTTCTGACGGAAGTAACCCTGCTTACCCTTCAGGTAATCGGCCAAGCTCTTCAGCGGACGGCGCTGCGCCATCGTCATCGCGCCGGCGGCGGCGCCGCTCTTACGGATGGAATTGTCGAGGAGGGCGTCGACCGCCTCCTGGAGGATGCGCTTCTCGTTGCGGAGAATGACCTCCGGCGCATGAATATCGATAAGCTTCCGCAGACGGTTGTTGCGGTTGATGACGCGGCGATAGAGGTCGTTCACGTCGGAGGTCGCGTGGCGGCCGCCCTCGAGCGCGACCATCGGCCGGAGTGCCGGGGGGATGACGGGGATGCGCGTGAGGAAGAGCCACTCGGGACGCACGTTACTAGCGATGAGCCCGGCGATGAGCGAGAGACGCTTCGCGAGCTTCTCGCGCTCGGCGGCGCCGGCGTGCTGATAGCGGGCCGAGAGCGTCTTCTCGAGTTCCTTGAGGTCAAGTGCTCGGAAAATATCATAAATGGCTTCGGCGCCGATACGCGCCTCGAAGAGACCGCCGTACTTTACCGAGAAGCGGTGGTACTCGAGCTCGTCGAGGACCTTGCCCACAACGACGCCCTCGATCTCGGCCTTGGTGAGCGTCATCTTCTCCTTCAGCGTATCGCGCTCCTTGTCCGAGCCCAGCGACTTGTACTTCGACTTATATTCGCTCTCGAGCTCGGTCAAGAGACGCTTCTTCTCTTCTTCGGCAACTTTGGACACGATGTAGCCCGCGAAGTAGACGACCTTCTCGATATCGGTGGCCGAGGCGCCGAGGAGGAGCGCCATGCGGCTCGGCACGGAGCGCAGGAACCAGATATGCGCGACGGGGGTGCACAGCTCGATGTGACCCATACGCTCGCGACGCACGATGGAGCGCGTTATCTCGACGCCACACTTGTCGCAGACGATGCCCTTGTAGCGGATGCCCTTGTACTTACCGCAGTAGCACTCGTAGTCCTTCTCGGGACCGAAGATCTTCTCGTCGAAGAGGCCGTGCTTCTCGGAGCGCTGGGTGCGGTAGTTGATGGTCTCGGGCTTGGTGACTTCGCCACTACTCCACGCGAGGATGCGTTCGGGAGAAGCGAGCGCGAGCCGGAGTCCGTTCCAGGTGTCCTGCCGGCCGGGAGCGAGGCGCGAGGCGAAACTGCTGCGAGGGTTGAATGCCATAGCGGTAGAAAAATGAATAAAATTACGCCTCCGGTTCGGGCGGCAGATTCAGCGGTTCGACGTCGAGCGCAAGGCCCCGGATCTGGTTGGTCAAGACGGCGAAGGACGCGGGAGTATTGGTATGTCCGATCGCCTCGCCCTTCACGATAGCGTCGAAGGCTGCCGAGCGGCCCTGGATGTCGTCCGACTTGATAGTGAGCATCTCGCGGAGCGTGTAGGCGGCGCCGTAGCCGAGGAGGGCCCACACCTCCATCTCGCCGAAGCGCTGGCCGCCGTTCTGCGCCTTACCGCCCAAGGGCTGCTGCGTGATGAGCGAGTAGGGACCGATGCTTCGCATGTGTATCTTGTCCTCCACCATGTGATGCAGCTTCAGGACGTACATATAACCGACCGCGATGAGCTGGGCGAACGCATCGCCCGTGTGGCCGTCATACAGCTGCATCTTGCCGCTCCGCGCGAAGCCGGCCGCTTCAAGCTCGTTATGAATCTCCTCCGCGGTCGCGCCGGCGAACGGCGGGACGATGGCCTGGTAGCCGAGGGTGTGCGCCGCGAGCCCGAGGTGCATCTCGAGTATCTGCCCCAGGTTCATACGGCTCGGCACGCCGAGCGGAGTGAGGATAATATCGACCGGGTTGCCGTCATCGTCGTACGGCATATCCTCCACCGGCAGTACGCGGGAGATGACGCCCTTGTTGCCGTGGCGCCCGGCGAGCTTGTCGCCGACCGAGACGTTACGCACCTGCGCGACCGTGACCACTATCTTCTTAATGATGCCGGTCTCGAGCTGGTCGCCCTTCTCTCTTGAAAAGACCCTGACCCCGATAACGCGGCCCCTCTTGCCGCCCTCCATGCGCAGACTGGTATCCTTCACGTCCTTGGCCTTATCGCCGAAGATGCTCCGCAGGAGGCGCTCCTCCGGCGTGAGCTGGGTTTCGCCCTTGGGCGTCACCTTACCGACAAGGATGTCGCCGGGACGCACCTCCGCGCCGATGCGGATGACGCCCTCTTCGTCGAGATTCTTGAGCCGCATCTCGCCGACGTTCGGGATGTCGTGGGTCGTGGTCTCGGGGCCGAGCTTCGTGTCGCGTACGACGCAGTCGAAGTCCTCGATGTGTACGGTGGTGAACTTGGCCTCCTCGACGAGGCGCTCGGAGATGATGATGGCGTCTTCGTAGTTGGCGCCGTTCCAGCTCATGAAGGCGACGCGCACGTTCTGACCGAGCGCGAGCTGGCCCTTGTCGGTGGAAGAATTGTCCGCGAGAACCTCGCCCTTCTTCACCGTGTCGCCCTGCCTCACCGACGGACGCTGCATAAAGGCCGAGTTCTGGTTGGTCTGGGTGAGCCCTTGGAGGCGATAGTCCTTCTTCTTACCCTCCTTGTTCGTGACGACGACCTTCCGCGCATCGACGTAAGTCACCTCGCCCGCCTCCTCCGCGAGCACGAGGCGGCCGGTCGACTTGGCGGCGTGCGTCTCGATACCGGTCGCGACAAGCGGGGCCTCGGGGATAAGGACCGGTGTCGCCTGCTTCTGCATGTTGGAACCCATCAAGGCGCGGTTCGCGTCGTCGTGGTCGACGAACGGAATCATGCAGGTCGCGATGGAGAACATCTGGTACGTCGAGGCGTCCATGAGCGTGATGACGTCGCGGGTCACGATGATGGGGTCGCCCTTATGGCGCGCCTCCACCGAGTCGGTGATGATGCGCCCCTGCTCGTCGAGCTTCGTCGCGCCGTGCGCGATGTACTCAAGCTCTTCATCGAGCGCGTTCAAGTAAATAATCTCGTCCGTCACCTTCCCGTGCTTGACGCGGACATACGGGGTCTCGATGACGCCGAAGTCGTTCGTGCGCGCGTGGGTCGCGAGCCGCAGGATAAGGCCGATGTTCTGGCCCTCCGGCGTGTGGATGGGACAGAGGCGTCCGTAGTGAGAGGGGTGCACGTCGCGCACCTCGAAGCCCGCCCTCTCGCGGGTAAGGCCGCCGGGGCCGAGCGCGGAGAGCGTACGCATATTCTCGAGCTCCGCGAGGATGTTCTGCTGGTCCATGAACTGCGAGAGCTGGTTGGCGGTGAAGAACTCGTGCACAGACGCGTGGAAGGGGCGCGGGTTCACGAGCGCGGCCGGGAGCGTGGTCTCGCTCTCGATGGTGCTCATGCGGTCCTGGATGTTCCGCTTCATGCGGCTCATGCCGACGCGCATGCGAGCCTGCAGGAGCTCGCCGACGAAGCGCACGCGGCGGAAGCCAAGGTGGTCGATGTCGTCCGGGCGCGCCGAG
>Ga0082335_1000751_pt1 | contig 77183 bp, 77 predicted proteins | sample Subgrocontami58m_FD_72375 | JGI IMG/M metagenome (GOLD analysis project Ga0082335, IMG submission 72375) | Subsurface groundwater microbial communities from S. Glens Falls, New York, USA - GMW37 contaminated, 5.8 m (SPADES assembly) (version 2) ... | reverse complement strand
CTTTCGAGTGGAAGTTCACGCGCGCCGATCTCGACCACCTCATGGAAAAGCTCGCCGCCCCTGCATCCCTGCGTCCCGCCGCGTAGCGTAATACGTTGCCGAATTTATGAACCGGCATACTAAGGCCCTTACGAGCATACCTTGCCCGGGTAATCCTGCACTTCCACAGGCAACGGCTTGAACTCCGCGGTCTGGCCGGCGCGGCCCGTGAACCGGGCCAGGCTGGCGCTGACCATCTCCATCGTACCCGGGGCATACGGGTTTCCCCAGCCCCGGGGCGGGTTCCCGCTGCCATCGTCCAGCGGAGGTGTAGCCTGCCACCAGCGCCCGTCGAAGTAAGCCCAGCGAATGCCGCAGTGGGTATAGAGTTGGTACGGATAGTGTTTTCCCACCTCGACCCCGGCACTGCAAGGCTGCTTCGTTATCTGCGGGGAGCAGGCAATGGGCCACGACTCCGCTGTGGTGAACTGCCACGTGATGGTGCGGGTGGGTAGGGTGCCCGGAGCTACTTCCCTCTGGCCTACGGTGACCGACGTGGTGTAGGTGGTGGAAGGCGCCAGCTCGCGGCCCAGGCGAAAAGTGTACACTCTACTCCCCCCCAGGCCCTCAGGCGCATCCGTGCGCTCCGCGATGGGCACCGGAGGGTCAAGCTCAAGCTCGACTATCTGCGCTGGTCTGGACACCAGCACCGAAATCGTGGCGTCAAGGACCACATCTACGGCGCCGTCCTTCGGATGCAGGACGCTTACGGCGTAGGGCAAGTGCACAGGTTCGCGCGTAGGTGTGGGCGCGGGTGTAGGTTCGTCCCGCACGCCCAAAGGGACATAGCTGGGCTGGCTGCAAGCAGCCACGAAGACCACGATAAGTAGACCGACCAAGAACGCCGCTCTGGGCACGGTGCCGCCTCCACACTGGCCTTACTATATGAGACGCTTGTGCCCCATGGGAAGTTCCCGCCTTGTAGCCCGCGCTACGATGTAGGCCCCGTTCGCCGGTCCGAGACTGAGCACACGAATAGCGATTGTCCTTCGTAGACTGGGGTAGGAAACCTGACCTGCACGTTCGTTCGCTGTCTGGGCTGGGGCGTTTGGCTACCGCCCCCTCCTTCCCTGCTCGGCTTCGGGCAACGTCTCTTGCCGACCTGCTATGGCTCGGCGGTGTTTGGTGCTGTGATGTTTATGGTCTTGGAGTTGAAATCGAGGAGTGTGGACTCCAGGAAGTGACCAGGGCCGGTGTGTAGCCAGCGGCGCACCAGGTTGTCATCCGTGCCGATCCACATCAGGTAGTACAGTTGGGACTTGCTGTCGTAGGCGGCCAGGATGCTATGGGGCTGCACGTCTATCCGTTCGGCGCCCACGATCACCGGCTGGATGAAACCCTCGCGGAAGTTGTAGTCGGGCCACTTGAACGGCTGCCCTGGCGGACCCTGTCCCACCTGCCAGCGCTGGCCAGGCTCCCGAAGGTAGCGCATTTCGCCCAGGATGTAGATCTCGCGTCCCTCGCTCGTCCGCAGGTGCATGCGGCCCGGCGCCTGATAGTCGGTGTTGGCGGTTATCACCAGGCCGGCGCCGTTGTCCAGGGTGTCGCGCATCCGTAGGCTGGACAGGCTGTTCATGGCCTGCTGTGCCCGGGAGAGCAGGGCCTCACCGGGCACTACGGGTATGGGGAAGCTGTAGGTAGTGGTGGCATCGGGTTGGCCCTGGCGCTTGATTGTCGCCTCCAGCTTCCAGATGGCCTGGATGGCGAAGTCCGCCTCACCCCCATAGTGCCCGTCGGGCAAAAGCTCCGTGGCTACCGGTACGGCCTCCCCCGCCTGGCCCTGGTCTATGGAAGTGACCCTGACATCTACCGTCGCTGGACTCGGGAGGGGGACTCCATCCGCCGCCTGGCCAAGCTCCAGCTCGAAGCTGTTCACCCCCAATTCCCCCGGCCCCAGCCTCAAGGTGACCAGGAGGTCGCTGGCCCGCTGGACCAGGGAGAAGCGAGGCGCCTCCTCTACGCTACCCTCGACGTTGGGGGGCGCGCCTCTGCCCAGCCCAGGTGGAGGGTACGTCGCCAGCAGGGCGGTGGTGGCAATGACGGCCACACCGACTATTGGCTCCCAACGGAGCAGCCGGCGCAGTGCGCCTGCCGAGGTGGGCGGCTTCTGGGGCTTCGCTTTCAGGTCCGCCGCCAGGCGGGGACGCGCCCGAAATACGTTCAGCGCGCTGAAGGCCAACATGACGGCCACCAGCACCAGTTTGGCTATCAGCACCCTGCCAAAGCCCGTGGACATTACCTCGCTCAGCCCCGAAAGGCGGGTGATGCTGTTATAGGCCCCGGTGACAACCAGGAGCGCTACGCTGGCCCACGCTATGGGTGAGAAGCCAGAGAGCACCTGGACAAGCTGCTGCCAGGCGCCTGCCTGTCTCTTCCACTCTCCCCCGGTGGGAAGCAAGGCGAGTCCAACGAACCCCATGCTGCCCACCCAAGCCGAGGCCGCCAGGAGGTGCAGCCAGTCCACTGCCACAGAAACGGGCACCGCTCCCTGGACGCCCGCGGCATGGCCCGAGTACGAGACCAGGGCCAGGTAGGCCAGACCACCGAGCACCAGTGCCCAACGCCTGGTCTGCTCGGGCCAAGGGACCGTCGCCAACAATACGAGGGACAACACAATCTTGACTATGGTAGCCACGCCGAAGGCAGTGCTGCTGAGGAAGTCCCACATGAAGGATGGGGAGAATGCCCTGGACCAGCCCTGGCCGGCGTTGGCCGCCACAGCCAGGGTGCTCACCACCGTGCCCGCCGCCAGCAGGGCCAGCAGCAGGCGCTCCACTCGGGACCAGCGTTGTGCGGCAGCCTGGGCCAACCCCCGGTCCCAGGCTGCGCGCGCGCCACCCCTGAGCAGGCGTGGGACGGCCAGGCGGAACAACAGCCCTCCCACCAGGGCCAATGCCGCCAGGAGTACCAGCCAGTGCGCTGTCGTTTGCACGACCTGTGCCGCGCTCCAGGTAGCGCCAGCCAAGGGGGCCGGCGTGGGGCTTTCGTCTGGCGTGAAGCCCGTGTCAGGCCTGGTGACACTCGATTGGGCCACCGAGAACTGGAAGGTCCCCTGGGTGGTGTGCCCGTCTAGCCGGGAGTTCAGTGTCCAACGGACAGTGTACTTGCCATCGGTCAGAGGGCGCAGTCCCACCTCCACGCGGCGCGGGTCGGTGGGGTCAACGCGGGTAGCCCCGGCCTCCACGCGCTGGCCCGTCGGGTCGAACACCCGCAGGCTACTCAGGCGGCTTACCGGCTCGTTGGCCCAGACCACGACTCGGGTGGGTGGCCTGTCAAGAACAACGAAGGCCGTAGGCTCGGACTTCACCACCACGCCGTGGGCCTGGGCCAGGCTGGGCGCCAGGGCCAGGACGACAAGGACAGCCGCCAGGACCAGGAGCAGCCTGGGCGAGCGAAGGGAAGTCACTCTACGGGGCGCCGGTCTCTTCTGCAACACAGCACATTCTATGACGCCGCCCTGCGGGACAAGGCAGTCCAGGAGGGGCGGGGTTGAAACCCGCCCCTGCGACGGGCCGTGAGGCACGCCCGCATGGGCGCCCCGATGCATCGGGGCGCCTCCTACGGCTTGGCTTCGGAGGCCAGCACGCCGCCCTTGGCGTAGTTCTCCCTGGCCAGGTCCTCGAATATGATGACAACCTCTTGCGGCTGGGTATGGCCGATGGTGACCACGGCATCGGTGATTACCCGGGCCAGCTCGGCCTTCTGGGCCTTGGTCCTGCCCGCGAACATGGAGATGTGTACGATGGGCATAAGCCCCTCCTATTTGTAGTCGTAGAAGCCTTTGCCGACCTTGCGGCCCAGTCTTCCTGCCAGCACCATGCGCTTGAGCAGCGGCGGCGGCGCGAAGCGAGGCTCGCGGAACTCCTCGAACTGGCTCAGGCTGATGTAGTACTGCGTGTCCAGCCCCACCAGGTCCAGCAGACGGAAGGGTCCCATGGGGTGGTTGAGACCCAGCTCCATGGCCGTGTCAATGTCCTCTTTGGTGGCTACCTCGGCCTCCAGCAGGCGGATGGCGTCGTTGAGGTAGGGCACCAGCAGCCGGTTGACGATGAATCCGGGCGTGTCCTTGCACATCACCACCGTCTTCCCCAGGGATTCAGAGAAGGCCCTGCCCTGGGCCACGACCTCGGCGCTGGACGCCAGCGTTCGGGTGACCTCCACCAGCTTCATGATGGGGGCAGGGTTGAAGAAGTGGATGCCGATCACCTTGTCAGGCCGCTTGGTGGCGGAAGCGATCTCCATGATGCAGATGGTTGAGGTATTGCTGGCCAGGATAGCCGTGGGGGGACACGTCTTGTCCAGGACAGTGAAGACCTTCTTCTTCTCGTCAGGGTTCTCGATCACCGCCTCGATGACCAGGTCGCAGTCGGTGAAGTCCTCCAGCCTCGTTGTGCCGTGGACCTGGGCCAGGGCCTTGTCCCGGTCGGGGGCGGGCAGCCGGCCTCGCTCCACCGCACGGTCCATGGAGGCCTTGATGTTGGCGAGGCCCTTGTCCAGAAGCTGCTGGTTGACCTCTCTGACCCTTACCGTGTAGCCGGAGCGGGCGCAGACCTCAGTTATGCCCCCGCCCATGAGACCGCATCCCACCACACCAACCGTCTTGATTGCCACAGTAACCTTCCTTTCTGGGCTATTGTCCACGGTGGGCACCCCGACGAGTCGGGACCCCTACGTTTGTCTGCCCTGGGCGGGCACAATGGCCCGCCCCACACGCCTGGGCGGACACACAGGTCCGCCCCTACTTGCCTTTGAACACCGGTGGGCGCTTCTGGGCGAAGGCCTTGGGCCCCTCCTGGGCGTCGTCCGTAAAGCGCAGGGAGTCGAAGACCATCTCCTCCAGACGCAGGCCCTCTTGCAGGGTCAGGTCCAGCCCCCGGAGCATGGCCTCCTTGGCCGCGCGCACCCCAAGGGGACCCAGCTTGCAGATCTCCTGTGCCCACTGGGTTGCCGTAGGCAGGAGCTGCGGCAACGGCACCACGGCGTTGATCAGCCCCAGGCGCAGCGCCTCGTCCGCCGTGATGGAACGGCCCATGAGTATCATCTCCGCCGCCTTCGCATAGGGGAGGTTCCGGGGCAAGCGCTGGGTGCCTCCCCACCCGGGGATGAGGCTCCAGCGCACCTCCGGTTGGCCCAGCGTGGCCTTCTCGGCAGCGATGCGCAGGTCACAGGCCAGGGCCACCTCCAGCCCGCCTCCCATGGCCAGGCCGTTGATGGCGGCGATGAAGGGTTTGTAGATGGTCAGTCCTCGCAGGATGGTGGGTGGCGGCCGCCAGGGCTCCGGCCCGTCGCGGGAGAGCAAGCGGGGTATGGATTGCACCAGGTCGGCTCCGGCGCTGAACGCCCGCTCCCCGGCGCCCGTGATGATGCCTACCCATGCCTCCGGGTCGTCCCGGAAGTCAATGAGCGCCTTGGAGAACTCCTCCAGAGACGGGGGGTCGAAGGCGTTCAAGGCCTCGGGACGGTTGAGGGTGAAGTAGGCTACGCGGTCCTTCTTTTCGTAGAGTATTCCCATAGTGCCTCCTTACAGGGGAAAGCATGCCATCAATAGCCCTTGGTGAAGTCCACTTGGTTCAGCAGCGGCTGGCCGGAAAGATAGCGGCGCAGGTTACCGCAGAACAGTTCCGTGGCCCGAGTATTGTATCGCTCGCTGTCCCCCGCCACGTGTGGGGTAATCATCACGTTGGGCAGCCCCCATAGCTCATGGTCCTTGGGCAATGGCTCCTGGGGGAACACGTCCAGCGCAGCTCCGGCGAACCACCCCTCTTTGAGAGCGCGGACCAGCGCCTCCTCGTTGACCACTGCCCCCCGGGAGACATTGATAAGGCAGGCCGTGGGCTTGAGCCGGCGCAGCTCGGCCTCGCCGATTAGGCCCCTGGTCTCCTGGGTAAGGGGCACGGCCAGGACCAGGTAGTCAGCCTGGGCGACCATATCCCCCAGGTCGGCCAGAGGATAGAGCATGTCCACATCCCCAACGCCTTGCTGCCGCTGCTGCGCCGAGCGGCGGGTGCCCAACACCGTCATGCCGAAGGCTCTCGCCAATCGTGCCACCCCGCCGCCGATAGCCCCCAGGCCGACGATGGCCACCGTGTGCTCGTAAAGCTCCCGGGGGACGCGCCTTTGCCACTTGCGCTGGCCCTGCTGTGCCCATAAGGTGGGGAAGCGCTTGGCCAAGGCCAGCATCTGACCCAGGACGAACTCGCCAATGGGCACGCGGTGGATGCCCGAGGCATCAGTCACGAGGATGGAACTGGTCTCGACCCCCGTGCCCTGAAGCTGGTCTACGCCGGCGCTCATGCTCTGGATCCAGCGCAGGTGCGGGGCGCGACGCAGCAGGTCGTGGGGGATGTTCCAGCCGAAAAGGATCTGCGCCTCGGCCAGCGCCAAGTCCACCGCGCGGCGCTCCGCCACAGGATCGGCCGTCTGGGGCGCCCGCCGCCAGCGGTTCTCGACGGCAAGCTCGTGGGCGATCTCCCGGGTGCGGATACGTGGGTCTACCGCCCCGATCTGGGCGCAAAGCCCCGCGCCCAGGGAGTTGGTTACAACAATGGGGATGTCTTCGGTGGCCACTCTGGCCGGATTATATCAGTGAACGCTTGCACGAAGCAAGGATTATCAGTAACGAATGCTACTAATGGTCTCATAATAGTTTGAAATGCCCGTAAGCGCTTGTTGCGCTATGCGGTGAGACCATACAATTATAAGACCATTAGTAATACACACCAGCGTGACTTACCGCGGCCGGGGCTTGAGTCCCGGGTAGGTGACGCCAGGTTCCACCCTTCACCCCCAGCCAGCTTGCGAGAGGCTCCCCTTCGATTCGGCAGCGAGCTTCTCCGGTTGGCTCTGTTCGGCCCCTGACCCTTCGTGGTCAAAGACGAGAACATGACACCATGCTTCCGGAACCCAGGGTCGCGCTACGGATGTCGGTACACCTTGAACCGGATGTGACGCAACCCCAAGCTTTCGCACCTGTGGGTTAGTCGCGTGGTCACCACACACTCGGCGTCCGGGCTGGCAACTACCACCGCTAGGCCCAGCACAAGCGCTACTTAGTTAAGGACCCCAGAGGCATACAGCACTTCAAGGTTCGCTTCGCCATGCCATGACTGCAAAAGGGGGTGTTCAGACCCCGCGTTCACCGCGCCGCGCCCACAGCGTCCCTACAGAAACAAGGGACTTGTGCAGGATTCGCCATGCTCGGGATGACGTTCCGGTTCAGCGGCGGCGTGCGAGCGCCGTCTGCGCATGCTCTTGTTAGACACCCTCTCGCTGTTTTTGTGCAAAGGCCCTGATATCCTCAGCAGAGTCAAACTGGCATTCGTAGAGCAATGCATCGTCGAGCTGCTGCAACATGCCAAGTTGCTCAACAACTGTATAGCGACAATTCGTGCATGGTGTGTTTTCGTAGACCCATTTCAGGGCATCGGCTAGCGCGGCGTCTCTTTTTTGTTTGGCCAATCTTGCTACGCTATACCCCAAAGTGTGAGCATCTTCCATTAGCGGGTTGAGAGAAACAAGCGCCTGCGAAATCAGATGTGCGTCATCACTGTCGTAGTTGCTTAGAAACAGATCGAGCGCTTCACTATCAGCCCCTACGAGCTTACCTGCACGAGCTTTCGACCTCGCTAAGCAGTGGACTTGTTCATCCTCTTTTTGCGCCAAGGCTGCAATAGACGCTTCCCTGAGTGCATCATCTGTTCCATCCGCCCAGTGGAAAATCATCTCATTCAATTCCGGCAACGGCGCACGACGAAATACCCATAATAACCGCAGCCGGATAGCTGCATCCGTCTCGCTCATCAGGTGGGTGTAGATTTCCTTTAGCTCATCGGCGGTAGCATGGCGACCAAACAGAGCATAGCGGCCAGGGTACTCACCTAACTTATTACGTGCATCCTGCAGAATGCTCTCCAAACCATGTTGCTGTCGAAGCCTCTCGTGCCGTAGCCGTTTAGCGGCCTCTTGGTCAATCGGAGCAGAACGCGGGTTCAAAACGCCTCTTGCTTCAAGGTAATCCCAGTACGCTTTGATACCCGGTTCTTCTTGGGCGTGTTGAAAAAGTATCTCCTTGAACCCCTGCTCCGCGTCATTCACGGACAGAAGATCATCTGGCACAAAATCGTCAGGATTGAGCAACAAACGATGGCCGTATATTCGTGCCAGTTCAAGCATCCCGTCGGCGCCTTCGATTTCAATCCATAAGTCTGCTCCTAACCAGTCGTCAGCAGATGGGATGCTGGCTTTTTCGCGGACACGCTCCCCTAGTTCTTGCCGCGCATACTTATCGCCACGTGCTGCCATCTCTTTCGCAAGCCCACATAATTGCAGGAAGTCCCATGTATCAGTTTCTGTCTTCAGCTTACCAAGAATCGATTCTCGAAGCTTTTGGTATTGGGTTGAGTCGCGGAACATTCGAAACAGCCAAGCGGCTCTGCGGGGCTCGCATTGAGGATCGTAAGTCTGGTTATGAATGCAGGCATCCAGGACGAGATCGGCCACATCATCCACTCCGTGGTGCATGACGTGCAACAATGCCCGGCCCAGACCCTTCTTCACTGCCTCGGCAAATTCATCTTTCTCTAGGCGCTTGACGAGCTGTTTGTCGGTTCTCATCGCTGTGCTTTCATGATAGCAGGACCCGTTACATTGAGTTGCCCAACGCTCCGGTTGGAGCTATTGTCAAATCTGGTGTATGAGGGGTCAGGCGGCGATCCCTACTGATGTCTCCACGGTCCCGACAGGTCGGGAGAAGTGGACTCCTTCAATGAGCTTGCTGAGTTGGGTCACGCCGCTGATTCGCTTCCACCGTCGCTCCGCGCACATCCCCAGCTTGTAGGCGAAGGCCAACATCGTCGTCCTGGTCACATCCCGACCTGTCGTGACCTGGTCTGTCCGGCGCCGTATGGTCCCGAAGGTGGACTCGATGGGGTTGGTTGTCCGTAGATGCACCCAGTGTTCGGCGGGGAAGTCGTAGAACGCCAACAGCGCTTACTTGTCCTTGGTCAAGCACTGCGCCGCCTTCGGGTACTTGGCTTCGTAGGTGAGGGTGAATCCCGACTTATCGGGATTCACCCTGGGCCCGGGCTGGCGCCATCCAGTTGTCGTCAAGACGCTACATCCTGTTATTCTGAACGCAGTGAAGAATCCGTGCCCCTCGGCCCGCCGGGGTTACGGATTCTTCGGTCGTCCTTAACCGCAGTCCCGAGGCGTCGGGACTCAAGAATGACAAGGGGAGGACCAGTTTCACAGCCCCAGCCGCTCCCGCAGCGCGGGCGCCAGGTCAGCGATGGGCACGCGCTGCTGGGACATGGTGTCCCGCTCGCGGATGGTCACCGCCTTGTCCTCCAGCGACTGGAAGTCCACAGTGACGCAGTAGGGCGTGCCCTGCTCGTCCTGACGACGGTAGCGCCGCCCGATGCTCTGGGCATCGTCGTAGGCCACCATCCATCCTGAGCCAGTCGAAGGAGAGCGCAACGTCCGGGCGATGTCCCGGGCCAGGTTCACCAGCGGCTCCTTGCGGCTCAGGGGAAGCACCGCCACCTTGACCGGGGCCAGGGCCGGATGCAGGCGGAGCACCACCCGCGCCTCCTCGGTGCCGGCGGGTGGCGGCTCCTCGTCGTAGGCGTCCACCAGGAAGGCCAGGACGGTGCGGTCCACGCCGCCCGAAGGCTCGATGACGTAGGGGACGATGTGCTCCTTCTTCTCGGTAGCCTGTCCTGAGCTTGCCGAAGGATCGAAGTAGGCCAGCTTCTTGCCGCTGGACTTGGAGTGCTGGGTGAGGTCGAAGTCGCCCCGGTTGGCGATGCCCTCCAGCTCGGCCCAGCCCCAGGGGAAGGTGAACTCCACGTCGTAGCAGTCCTTGGCGTAGTGGGCCAGCTCCTCCTTGTCGTGGCGACGCAGGCGGAGGCTGTCCGGGCGTATGCCCAGCTTGAGATACCAACCCCGGCGCTGCTCCAGCCAGTACTGGAGCCAGCGCTCGCCCTCCTCGGGCCGGACGAAGTACTCCAGCTCCATCTGCTCGAACTCGCGGGAGCGGAAGGTGAGGTGTCCGGTGGTGATCTCGTTGCGGAAGGCCTTGCCCGTCTGGGCGATGCCGAAGGGCAGGCGCATGCGGCTGGAGGTGAGCACGTTATCGAAGTTGACGAAGATGCCCTGCGCTGTCTCCGGGCGCATGTAGATGACGGCGGACTCGTCCTCTACGGGGCCCAGGAAGGTCTTGAACATGAGGTTGAACATACGGGGCTCGGTGAGGCTGCCCACGGCGCCACACGTCGGGCAGGGGACGCGGTCGCGCTCGGCGTAGTCCTTCATTGGCACAGGCCTGAGGTCGGTCACTGTGGCCCTGAGCGCCTTCTTCGCCTTGGGGGCCATCTCGGCGGCGGCTTCCTCCGCTGTGGACGCCTCGCCACTGAGCACGACCACCCTTCCATCCCTGTCCTTGACACCGTCCAGGACGGCCACCCACAAGTGATCGGCACGGAAGCGCCCCTTGCATAGCTTGCAGTCCACCATGGGGTCGGCAAAGCCAGCCACGTGGCCCGAGGCGTGCCACACCTGGGGGTGCATTAGGATGGCGGCGTCCAGTCCCACCACGTCGTCGCGCTCTTGGACCATGGCCCGCCACCAGGCGCGCTTGACGTTGTTCTTAAGCTCCACGCCCAGGGGGCCGTAGTCCCACACGCTGTTCAGGCCGCCGTAGATCTCGCTGCTCTGGAAGATGAAGCCGCGCCGCTTGCACAGCGAGGCGATCTTGTCCAGGTCCACCTGGGATGATGACAGATACCGCGTTATGGACTGGGTGGTAGCCATTCAGTGCCTCTCTCTATGTTTGGCTGTGGTCTGCCCCATCGCTTGGCCCCCGCATTCCACCTGTCATTCTTCGTCCTTCCGCAGAAGGACGAAGAACCCTTCGGCAGACTCAGGACGGCGTCTCATGGTTATGCCCTATGCCTTGGCGTGCCACGAGATTCTTCGGTCGTCCTTAACCGCAGTCCCGATGCGTCGGGATCAGAATGACAAAGGGTGGCGGGTGGGCAAACACGACATTGACAGCCAATAGACAGCCTTCTTGCATGACCTTGGGTATATGTTATATCAGAACGGTGGGCGGGCACAGAGGCCCGCCCCTACGGAGTCACCGCACACCGAGGGCGATGGTATAATCCGAGTCTATGAGCAACGAAGTGCAGATTGTACCTGGCATCCATCAGATACGGGTCCCCATCCCGGACAACCCCCTGGGCCACCTGAACTGCTATGTGGTGAAGGGCAAGGACGGCTGGCTCATGATTGACACCGGCTGGTACACGCCGGACGCCTTTGCCTCCCTGGAGGGCGGCCTTAAGGGCCTGGGCCTGGCCTTGACCGACATCGCTACCATTGTGTGCACGCACGTGCACCCGGACCATTTCGGCCTAGCGGGCCGGATCAAGAGCCTGTCGCCCAAAACCGAGCTGGTGACTCACAAGTGGGAGGTTGACCTGATCGAGTCGCGCTACCTGCGACTGGCTGACCTGCGGGACAAGATGTACGCCATGCTGGCGCTGCACGGCGTGCCGCCCCTGGAGCTACCCGCGTTGCAGTCGGCCTCCATGCCGGCCATGCAGTTCGTCACTGTCTCGTTGCCCGACCGCACGGTCTACGGCGGGGAGACCATCTCCACCGGCGTCTTCGACCTGGAGCTTATCTGGACGCCGGGCCATTCCTCGGGCCACCTGTGCCTGTGGGAGCCAAAGCACCGGATACTGTTTTCCGGAGACCACATCCTGCCTGGCATAACGCCCAACGTCAGCCGCACCGTGCAATCTGGCGACAACCCCCTGGGGGATTTCATCAACGCGCTGCACAAGGTCGAGAACCTGCCCGCGACGGTGGTGTTGCCCGCGCACGAGAACGTGTTTGCCGATCTCAAGGGCCGGGTCCAGCAGATACTGCGCCATCACGACCGCCGGGCCGCCGAGATCTTGCAGACTATCGCCGCGCGCCCGCTCAGCGCCTACGAGATCTCGTCGCGCATTACTTGGGACATCCCCCTGGCCTGGGAGCAGTTCCCGGCGCTGCACAAGCGCTCGGCGGTGACCGAGACCCTGGCCCACCTGGACTGGATGCGGTGGCGGGGCGAGGTCGTCCGCCGCAACGAGGACGGCATCTTCCTGTGGGGTGTGGCTTAGCGGCCGGCGATGGGTACCCGCCACGAACGGCGGGGCTACCGGATGGCAGGCCGCTCACAGGGCCACGCAGCCATAGCCACCGCGCCCCACCTGTCGTTCCTATGAAAAAGCCCCCGTTTTTCATCCGGCGTGGTGGCCGGATCAACGGCCATGCACAGTTGCGAGCGCAGCGAAGCAATCCGTACCCACCTGGTTGTGCGTTGAGATGCGGATTCCTATGAAAAAGCCCCCGTTTTTCATCCGGCGTGGTGGCCGGATCAACGGCCATGCACAGTTGTGCGTTGAGATGCGGATTGCTTCGTCCTTCTGCGGAAGGACTCGCAACGACAGGTGGTTGCCCTACCCCTGTGGTATGGCGCGGGTCACGGAGTAGGTGTCGCCGAAGGTGGGCATGTAGCAGGAATGCTTGCCCGCGCCTCCAGCCACGATGACCATGAGGTCGTCAGCGCTCCTGGTCAGGGGCACCCGGCCCTGGGCCTGGAAAGGCTGATAGCGGCGCTGGATGTCGCTGGGCGAGAACCACTTGATGGGCACCATGCCGTTCTCGTAGAGGAAATCCTTCACCTGCTTCTTTGAAGAATACCCGTCGCGGGCGATGGTGTGGGAGTGCTCTGGGCCGAAGGCCACCAGCGGCTCACCGGATAGCATGTGGGGGTTGTTGGAGCCGGCGATGCCCATGGTGCCGGCCATCATCATGAGCACCCAGTGGCCCTCCTTGTTGTACTGGTCGCTCACGTTGTGGGGGGCCTCGCCGGCGGTTACCGTCACCGTGCTGACCTCGGCGGGGAAGCCCCGCTCGACGTGCAGCGGCTCCCAGGGGCTGTCCTCCTCGTTCTCGGCGATGCAGTAGGTGTACTTGCCCGGCTGCCCCTGGGTGGACTTGTCGCCAATACCAGGCGTGCCCCCGCCCAGGTTCACCAGGCACAGCCGTATTGCCCGGCCGATGGTGGCGTTGGCCCGGTTCCCCTGCCCCAGGCAGTTGGCCCCGCTGTTCATCTCCAGTTTCTTCCTGATGGGGCCATTGACGATGACCAGGGGAGCACAGGGGTGCGTGGTGGCCTGGACTGCCATGAGGTTGAACCGCTCCTCGGACATGGCCTCCAGCGCCGTGATCACCACGGGCAGGTACTCGGGGAGGCATCCGGCCATAACAGCGTTGATGGCCACCTTCTCGACGATAGCCGCAGCCCAACGCGGGGGCAGCACGGCAACCGTGTCCTGGGGATCGCGGGTGGTAGCCTGGAGCATGGCCATCACCCGGTCCTCGGTGGGGGGCACGATGGGCAAGCCATCGGTCCAACCCCGGACGTAGTACAGGCGGTTGACCGCCTCCCAGGAGTCGGAGACTCGTACCTTTTCAGCCTTCAGCTCCATGCCTGTACTGCCCTCCTAGGCGATCTTCAGCCAGCGGCTGGGATTGGCCTTGGTGATAGTCTCCAGCTCCCCGGCGCTCATCCCCACCTTATTCAGGCTGGCGATGCCCACCCGGAGCAGCTCCGGCGCCGGCGGCAGCCAGTTGAGGCCGCCGTCGGTGCCCAGCACCACGTGCTGGATGCCCAGCGCCCGCATGGTGGCGGCCATCTCCGCCGGGGGCACCTGGCGAGAGGAGCCAGGCATACAGGCGACAAAGCAGAACTCGACCAGGTTGCCCTGATCGGCCAGTGACCTTAGCTCCTCGATGCTCAGATCGGGGACGAAGGTCATGAGCAAGGGGTGGGTGATGATCACCGGGCCAATGCCCATGCGCTTGGTCTCGGCCAGCAGGGCCCGTAGCTCGGGGCCGGAGATATGGCCCGAGGCCAGCGAGAGCCGGTGCTCCCGGACCACCTCCAGCACCTGCAACGTCTCTTTGGTCAGAGAGCCATCCGGTCCCAGGAGGCTCAGCCCCTTTTTGTCGTTCTTCTGCTTGCGGTAGTGGTGGTCCGCTGACTCCGTGGGCATCCACACCACCCTGCCCCCCATGCGGGCGGAGCACTCCACCGCGGAGGCGTTGACTCCACCCACCTCTTCATCGAGGGCCACGGCACCCCATATCTGGATATCCTTGACAGTGTGGCGCACCATGGCGGCCACCGGCTCGGTGGGGTACTGGTGGCTCTTGAGCACCAGGCCACCCAGGCCCAGGTTCTGGGCGTACTGGCACACCTCCAGGGCGTCCATGCGGCGCTCGCGGTGGGGGTCGGGGCCGATGTGGGTGTGGACGTCAATGGCCCCATTGATTACCTGGTCAACGACTGTAGCCATTTTTCACCTGTTTCGGTTGCTCTGAAAATGCGCCCGCTCTTTCAGTACATCGTAGGGGCGGGACTCCGTGCCCGCCCCACGCCATGCCATCACCCTCGCACTTCCTATGGCACAGCGTAGGGGCGACCCCCGTGCCCACCCGCCCCTGGGGAGGACACGGAGTTCCTCCCCTACGGTGTTGCCACACGGGGTAACAAGCTCGGGCTACCAGCGGGCTCATTTGAACTTGGTCCGATAGCGCATGTCGCCCCGGGCCTCGGGATACCGGCCCCGGTACTGCTTCACCAGGGCCTCCGCCGGGGATGTGAGCGCACCCACGATCTCAGCCAGGGCGCTGCGGGCAGCCTCCCGGACCCAGGCCTCGGGCCGGTCACCCAGCGGGTGGGGAATCATCACGATGGGCAGGCCCGGGTAACCCAGGCCAGTGGCCTCGTCCCGGGCCAGGATACCGAACTCCTCCGTGCACAGGGTAGCCACGGGGATTCCCTTGGCTTCCAGCAGGGTTGAGTCGTGGACACTCCACGACGTGCAGGAGCCTCAGTCACCAATGCCGTTGACCACCAGGTCGCAGCCCTGAGCCAGCTCTTCTATCAGGCTCTCGAAGGCGGTGGCGCTGGCGTTGTGCTTGCTCCAGTTTCGTGTCGAGGCCGGGTGGTAGGTGTGGACCAGCAGCTTCTCAACCTCGGAGAGGAAAACGTCGGCGTTGGACTTGCCGTTCCAGAGGAGACCGATCCGCTTGCCCTCCAGGGTCTCGGGCCGGGGAGCCAGTGGTCTCTCCTGGGCCCGGCCTACGGCCGTGGGGTCCAGGACGACTATGGTCTGTTCAGACATATGCTCTCCTCGTGGTGTGGTATGGGCGGACGGCCGTCCGCCCGGGGCGCCCCGATGCGTCGGGGCGCCCCTACCCGCCTTTGGGTGGCGTGTTGGCCAGGGCCTCCCGAAACTGCCGGGCGTAGAAGATGTCCTTGCCGCGAACCTTAGTGGCGAAGTTGTGCCCGCAGACGTGGGTCTCATCGGGCTCGATGTCCACCACGGTGAACACCGGCCCCTTCTCGCGCAGGAGGTTGGGCAGCTCCCGGTCCCAGGTGGCTAGGTCGCTGTAGCGGTGCACCTGCGTCAGGCCAACTCCCCGGGCAACCAGCAGGAAGTCCAAGTGGTCTACGTTGGGCAGCGACTGCCCCCCTGTGGTCTCATACACCTTGTTGTGCATGATGAACTCATAGAAGTTGGGGGGCGCGGCAGTGGCAATGGTCAGCAGAGAACCCAGGTTCATGCAAAGGGCGCCGTCCCCTTCCAGCGCCACCACGCGCTGGTCGGGCCGGGCCAAGGCTACGCCCAGCGCGAAAGTGGCGCACTCGCCCATGGTGCGCACCGAGGAACAGTTGTACTTGCTGGGCGATATCTCGTGCCAGGCGTTGCTGCTCTGCCAAGCGGTGATCACGAGCTCACCGGTCCGGTGTTTGGCCAGCACCTTCAGGCAGTCCGTTCTTGTCATGGACATGGTCGCCTCCTACCAGCGCAGGATGACAGCCACCGGCTGGGTGTTGCCCTTCGTCTCCGCCACAGCCACCTTCACCAGGTGGAGGTCCTTGCCGTCCCAGACCTCGTAGAAGGGTATGTCCAGGGCCTTCAGGAGCTTGGCAGAGTGTCGCCCCAGCTCCGGGTCCAGCTTGGCCCGGTCCGGAGAGACCCCCGCCTCGCTGACCAGTATCAGGAAAGACGCCTCGGTCCGGCGGGCCACCCCCAGCAGGCTGTCTATGGAGTTGTACAGGCCCTTGAAGGAGCAAAGCAGGGCGGCCCTCTTGCCACCGACGGTGAGCCCGGAGCAGATGCTCATGCCCTGGGACTCCCGGGCCACCTGGACCAGCTTGATGTCTTGGGTCTTGATCAGGTCCCGGAGCAGCAGCTCGTAGGGTGTCTCCGGGAGCACTACCAGGTACTCGATGCCGGCATCCAGGATGGCCTGCTTCACCGCAGCCGTGGGAAGCTTGTCGCTGACCTCAGGTACATGGCCTGGGATGTCAACTGTTCGCATCGGCGCCTCCTCTGTCTATCGGTCCAACCACATGCGCTCCAGCCAGGTGCCCGTGAGCCGGGTATAGCCTGCGGTGCTCAGGAAAAAGCCATGTACCTGGGGCCGGGCCGCCCCATAGTCGTACGGGGAGGGCGTGAGCACCGCGGGCACCTGGGTGGCGTACCTGATCTGGAAGTCGCGGAAGGCCCTGGTCAGGGCCTCGTCGCCCTTGGCGCTCTGGATGGCGGCAATAAGCCGGTCCGTCTCCGCGTCCTTGTAGTAGCTGCGGTTGGATACCTTGCCCGCGTCGGAGCTGAATCGGGTGGTGTCATTCCAGGAGTCGCCCACGCCAGCCTTGGTGAAGCTGAGCTGGTCATACTCCCCCTGGATGACCGTGACCCGGAAACGGGGTAGGTCGGTCCACACCAGCTTGGCTTTCACACCCACCTGGTTGAACATGTCCACGATGGCCTCGACCATCTCGTTGGCCGGAGAGCCGTAGCCCGGCGTGAACTCGACGGTGGTGTTGAAACCGTTGGGGAAGCCCGCCTCGGTCAGCAGTTTCTTGGCCTCGTCGGGGTGATACTCCAGATAGCGCCGGGCCTCGGGCGGGTAGTCCTTGATGCTCAGGATGTAGGCCAACCCAGGGATGGTCACGCCCAGGGTGTAGCCCTCGCTCTGGAGCACGGACTTGACGATGGCGTCGCGGTCAATGGCCATGGACAGGGCCTGGCGGACCCGCACGTCGCTGAAGGGCGCCCTGTCGGTGCGGAAGTTCAAGCGGTAGGCGTTGTCCGAAGGGCACTTCTCGATCCGCATGTCCGGGCGCCGCTCCTTCACCAGGGAAGCCTGGGTGACGGGAAGTGAGCTGTGGATGAGGTCCAGCTTGCCGCTGAGCAGAGCGGCCACCCGGGTGCTCATGTCCGGCAGGACCGCAAACTCCACCCTGTCCAGATAGGGCAGGCCTTTTTTCCAATAGGTGGGGTTCTTGTCGAATACCGCCTTGACCCCTGGGACGTGCTCTACGAACATGAACGGCCCTGTGCCTATGTAGGACGTCTTGGGGTCGTGCCACTGCTCAGCCGGGCCGCCGCTCTCCTTGGCCAGGATGACGGACCCGTACCAGCTAGGGAACACCACGGTGATGAAGCTGGAAAGGTAGGTGTCGGTCTTGATGCGGACGGTGTACCGGTCTGCGGCGTCAATGCTCTTGACGTGGGGGGCGATGGCGCCCAGGGCCGCAGTGACCTGGTACTTGAAGAACCGGCGCAGGCTGTAGGCTACGTCCTCGGCGGTGGCCTCCCTGCCGTTGACCGGCGGCTTGTTCTGAAAGAGGATGCCGGGCCGGAGCTTAACTTCGAGTGTGGTGTCGTCGGTCCAGCGCCAGCTCTCCGCAGCCTCCGAAGCGAGGGTGGTCTTGCAGTCGGTCTCCGGGGTGCCCTGGACGGTGGCCAAGAGGCTAAAGACGGCATCCTGGGCCTGGCTGGTGGGGTCGGATCCCCCTACGGTGAGATGTGGGTCCCAGGAGGGGACATCGTTCCGCATGTAGGTCTTCAGGGTGCCCCCAGCCTTGGGCCCCGATGCGGGCACGGCGGCGACGGGACTGGGTGTAGGGCTGGCCGCCGGCCGGGTAGCCGTGGGCTGAATGGGCGTGGCGCCCGGGGCAGGCGTTGACGTCGGCGCCCCTGCGGGAGCGCGAGAGGTAGGCGTTACAGTGGCCGGCTGGCCCGGGCCGCACCCCGCCAATAGGAGCACGAGGATGCCTGTCCAGACCAAGGCGCGCTGCCGCACAGTTGCCTCCTTAGCCACTTCGCTGCCAGTCGGGATGCTGCTATGCTAGCACCGGCTGAACTAGCGTGTCAATTGCACGTGCATGGATAACAATGCGCTAGATAAGGTAGCCAAAGTGACCTGGTTCGGATTGTGGTGGGCTTGACACTGGCGCCCATGCGCGCCATAAACACCTATTCTCTAGGTAATAGCAGGCAGGAGTCGGAATTCGCGGTAGGCAGAGCGATTTCTTCCGGCGCGAAGGGCCCGCCAGGACCCGTCGGCCTATTTGTCCAGCCACACCACCTCGGTGTAGGTGCTGGAATATGCAGCATACCCACCCCGGTTCCAGTTCTTGACCCACGGGTTGGCGGCACTGTAGTCAAGAAAGTCAGGAACGGAGACTGCCCATGCCTGGTCCACAAAGCGGGCCTGGATCTGGGCAGCCAACTCCTTCTGTTTGTTCAGGTCTACTGTAACCACCAGCCTTTCAATTAGCTTGTCCAACTCTGGGTCGGAGACACCACCCTTGTTCTCTGGGCAGCCAGCCTTGCTGTGGAGTCTGCCCATAAGTCGCCATTGGTCCTCGTAGGGCAGCCTGCTGATGCGCATGCCCTGCCACTGGCAATCTTGCTCCCGCTCGAGCCAACTGACATATTCCCGCCAGTCAAGCCGGGCATCTATGCCTACACTGTTGAGTTGGTCTGCGATCCCCTCTACCAGCTCAGGGTAGGGTGAGGTGTAACGAGCCGTGACCTCGATTTGGGTCTTGAGAGCGCCTGGGGGGTAGCCTGCTTCAGCCAGCAGCTTTTTGGCCTCCTCTGGCCGGTATTCCAAATACTTCCTAATAGGCTGGGGGAAGGCGTCGCGAGTAAGATACCACTCGTTGAGGGGTGGTGGAGCGAAGGGGGCATCCATGCCCTGGCCCTGCATGATGGTCTTGAGAATGGCGTCCCTGTCTATAGCCATGGACACCGCCCGACGCACCCGGACATCCTTGAAGGGGGAGTTGGGCGTAAACAGATCCATCCACAGGAAGTTGTAGCCGGAGGTGCTCGGGCATCCCTGTACGTTGATGGCGGGGTATTTCTTTATGCTGTCCACCACAGGGGCAGGCACCTCTTCCACCCACAGGTCTAGCTTGCCCGACAGTAGGGCGGCCAAGCGGGTGCTGACATCGGGCATGATGGCAAACTCCAGCCCGTCCAGGTAGGGCAAGTCCTTTTTCCAGTAGTCGGGGTTTCTGACATGGACCACCTTCACCCCACGTCGATATTCCTTGAACATGAAGGGGCCGGTGCCAATGTAGGCTTTGCTTGGGTCTGTTAGCGGCTCCTTGGTAACAGCCTCACTGGGCACGATGGCTGACCCGAAGTAGGTGGCCAAAAGGGTGTTACCAATCTGAGGAACAGGACCGTCGGTCTTAACACGGACCGTGTAGCGGTCTATCGCGTCTATGCTCTTTATGTGGGCTGCCACGTTCTTCGCTCCCGAGACAGGCCAAACGAAGGCAGCCCGGTTGAGGCTGTAAGCCAGATCCTCGGCGGTGGCTTCCCTGCCATTCACCGGGGGCTTGTTGTGGAACCTAATCCCCGGACGCAGCTTGAGCTCCAGGGTCCGGTCATCCACCCATCTGAAGCCCTCCAGAGACTCCAGCCGTGGCGAGCTCTGGCACGGATTGACCTCTGGGACGCTGGGTCGGGTGATCAGCCCGCCGAAAACCACGTTGAACTGCTTCCTCATGTCCAGGTAACCGCCGGAGATCTGCATGGCATCCCAACCTACGGGGTCAGTGCGCATGGGGGTCTTGAGGGTGCCACCGTACTTCGGACCGGTCCCAGCAGGTGTTGCGCTGGGTGCGGGTGTGGGGCTGGCCGCTGGACGGGTAGGCTGAATGGGCGTGGCACCCGGCGCGGGCGTTGACGTCGGCGCCCCTGCGGGAGCGCGGGAGGTCGGTGTGGCAGTGGCCTGCTGGCCCGGGCCGCACGCCGCCAGTAGGAGCACGAGAATGCCTGTCCAGACCAAGGCGCGCTGCCGCACAGTTGCCTCCTTAGCTACTTCGCCGCCAGCCGGGATGCCACTATGCTAGCACCGCCTCTCTGGGCGTGTCAATTGCGCTTGCATGGATAGCAATGCGCTAGATAAGGTAGCCAAAGCGACCTAGTTCGGATTGTGGTGGGCTTGACAGTGGCCTGCCTGCGTGATATAAACCACACACATTGGCCAGGGCACGCGGCGGGCAAGCTGATGCGTCGGCAGGCGCTCGGCGCGGCCAGGTGTCAGCCCCGGCATTTCAGTTTGGCCAAAGGGCCGACAAGGGGAGGACTATATGCCGCAAGCCGCGGGCGCCGAGAGGCGTGGGATGGAGCGTCCGGACGGCGCCACGACCTTGGTCAAGGCCCTGGAGAGTTGGGGCGCCACCCATATTGTGTGGTTGCCCTGCACCGAGACCCAGCACCTGAGCCAGGCCCTGTCACGCTCGAGCCTGGTGAGTGTGCCCGTCTGTCGCGAGGGAGAGACGATCCCCATCGCTGCCGGCCTGTACGCCGGGGGCAAGAAGCCGGTGGTGGCTATCCAGAACACGGGTTTCTTCGAGTCCGGGGACTCCATCCGTGGGCTGGCCATCCCCTTTCAGGTGCCGATACCCATGGTCATCGGCTACCGGGGCTACAAGAAAGATGGCCCCATGTCCGATACGGCGGCTATCTACCTGGAGCCTATCCTCAAGACCTGGGGGATAAAGTACCACCTGGTGGACCCGCCGGACGAGGCCGCAATCAAGGAGGCGCTCCAGGAGGCGTGGGACACGTCCCGCTTGGTGGCCATACTGCTGCCCGAGGCTGAGGCGGTGTCCCGATGATGCCCGCCAAGGACGCGCTCAGGGCGTTGGCCCAACACCGCACGAACGAGATCGTGCTGCCCACCATGACCGCCAACCAACTCTGGTCCGAGCTTTCTTCTCACGAGTTGGACCTGCCCACCATGGGGGCCATGAGCAAGGCATCCTCGCTGGCCTTGGGTCTGGCCCTAGCCCGACCCGAGCGTCGGGTGTGGATCATTGACGGTGATGGCAGCCTGCTCATGAACCTGGGCTCGCTGGTGACCATCGCCAACATGGCGCCGGCCAACCTCGTCCACTTCGTCTTCAATAACGGTGTGTATGAGCTGAGCGGGCGGCAGCCCCTGCCAGGCGCGCGCCACATAGACTTCTGCGGCTTGGCCAAGTCCGCAGGATACCGGAACGCGTACCACTTCGACGACCTGGAGGACCTCCACATTCGGGCTGCGGAGGTGGTAGCCTGCCAGGGCCCCGCTCTGGTCTGCCTTCACGTACAGCCAGGCGAAGGGCCTCGCGGCGAGGTGGTGGTGCGCACAGCTCAAGCGCTGCGCCGGGTGAAGGCGGTACTGGAGAAGTCTGGGTAGGCAGCCCTGGCAGAGGAGTCATCGGTCGGGGTGGACCTGCCTCAGAAGGGGCCCCGGCACCATGTAGGAGGGCGCGATGAGATCACAGCGGACATCGGCCATGGCCGTCGCAGGGGTTGCTCTGATGCTGCTCTTGGCTTGTGCTCCGGGGGCGACGCCCACGCCTGTACCGGCCACGGCTACACCTACGAGGGCGGCGGCGGCCACGGCCACACCCCAGGCGCCACCCGCGGGCGGTAGTGCGACCCCACGGCCCACATCCACCTCACCGCCTACCGCCGTGGCCGCCGCCGCCCCCAGGCAGGGGGGTACCCTGCGCTATGCCGCCCTGCGCGACCCACCCACCTGGAACCCCTTTGGCGAGACCGTCAACCCACTAACCGAGATTAAGACCCTGGTCTTCAGCAACCTGTTCACCTGGTGGTCGGACCCGCCCCAGAACTGCCAGCGCGGCAACTACCCCCTGGCCGTGAAAGCCTGGCGCTGGGCTGACGACACCACCGTGGAGCTTGTCCTGAAGGAGGGGATGAGATACCACAACAAGCCGCCGGTCAACGGACGGGAGGCGGTAGCCGCCGACTTCGCCGCTGTCTTTCCCTTGTACCAGAAGGGCATCGGCTACATGGCCGGCGCGTCAGCGCACGTGCAGGGGGTAACGGCCCTGGACAAGTACACCGTCCGGGTGAAGTTGGACCTGCCCTGGGGCGGCTTCGTCGGGGAGCTGCTGGCCCACATGTATAGCCCCTGGCTGGCTCCCCCAGAGGCCGGGGGCCCCGACGGCAAGCTCTGGGAGACCCCGGAGAAGTCCCTGATCGGCAGCGGTCCGTTCATGTTCGAGCGGCGGAGACCGGATGTGGACGTGAGCTTCGTGCGCAACCCTGACTACTGGCTGAAGCCTCTGCCCTACTTCGACAGAGTTGAGTTCGCCATGATCCCCGACGTATCCACCCAGGCGGCCGCCTTCCGTTCGGGGCGGCTGGACATGATAGTGGACCTGGCAGCGAACCTGCGGGATGATGTGCAGCGCGCGGTCCCCAATCTCCAGATAGCCCGCTGCCCGGGCACCCAGTTGACCGGGGCGGGTGTCCTGTTCATGCCCATCGGTGCACCGCCCTACGACGATGTGCGGGTGCGACGAGCGGTGAGCATGGCCATAGACCGCCAGTTCATCATCGAGACATTCTATCGTGGCCAGGCCAGCTATCCGGGAGCCATGGGCAGCGGCATGCCCTATGGCCTCAACAAGCTGGAGGACTACCCTCCCGACATCCGGCAGTTCCTGGAATACCGACCCGACCAAGCGAAGAAGCTGTTGGCCGAGGCCGGCTATCCCAACGGGTTGGACACCGTCCTCAATTTCACTACACGGTATCCGCAGCCTCACCCCATGATCTCTGAGGCCATCGCCTCCATGCTGGCCAAGGTTGGCATCCGGGCCAAGCTCAACCTCATGGAGTCTGGCCGGTATGTGGCAGTAGTTATCGGCAACACCTTCCCCGATGGAGAGATGGTCCTGAACCCCCTGACAGTGACTACGCCTGAGGATGCGCTGGCCTTTACGAGCCTATGGAGCAAGGCGGGCCGCACCAATCGGAGCCGGGTGAAAGACCCGGAGTACGACAAGCTCTACGAGCAGTTCCTGAGGACCACGGGTGAGGAGGACAGGGCCAAGGTGGCGCGGCAGATGCAGTTGATGGCCGCCGACCGCGCTTGGCGGGTGCCCTTGCCCATGAGTGACTCCACGGTGACGGCCCACGGCGGCCTGCATTTCACCTGGCCTGGCAACACCCGCAACCTGGGCATGATGCTGGCCACGGCCTGGCGGGAGTAACCTCGTCCCAGAACCAGGCTGCTCCCTGGGGGTAGCGACCACCGGTCGTTGGTGGTCGGGCGAGCACCGTCGCCGCTATCGCTTGACGATGACGGCCGAGCTGTTGCCGCCCAGGCCACGGTTTATGGATAGGCCGGCCTTGGCGCCCTGCACCTGCCTGGCCCCGGCCTGCCCGCGCACCTGCCAGACCATCTCGCAGACCTGGAGCAGCGCCTGTGCCGGTATGGACTCGCCAAAGGCGGCGATGCCTCCGCTGGGGTTTATCGGTATGCGTCCGCCGATGGCGGTAGCGCCGTCGCGTAGCAGGCGCTCGGCCTCCCCCGGCTGACACAGGCCGATGTTCTCCATCCAGTCCAACTCCAGGTTGGTGCTCAGGTCGTAGACCTCGGCCAGGCTCAGGTCCTCGGGGCCGAGGCCCGCCTCCTCGTAGGCCCGGCGGGCCACCAGATGGGCATGGGTCTCCACCGGCTCGCTGCTCACCGTGGAGTCGCTGGCGAAGTAGTTGGTCAGGGAGCCGGCGTCGGTATTGGGGTACACCGGGCCCGGCCCGGAGAAGGCGGCGATGGTCACTGGCTTGTCGGTCAGTTGCCTGGCCTTCTCCATGCTACAGACCACCACAGCCGCGGCGCCGTCGCTGGTGGCGGCGATCTCGTACAGCCGCAGCGGGTAGGACACCATAGGCGAGTTCATGACCTCTTCCAAGTTGAACTCGCGGCGGTAGCGGGCATAGGGGTTGAGAGCGCCCGCCTTGCTGTTCTTGACCTTGACCTGGGCCAGGTCAAAGTGCGTGGTCCCGTAGTCGTGCATGCGGCGGGCGGCCTCCTGGGCAAAGCGGGTGGGGTTGGTCATGCCCAGGACGCGGAAGCGCTGGGCGTCCAGGTCGGTAGGGTCGTTGCTTTGCGCGCCGAAGAAACCTCCGGGCGCCATGAAAGACCCCACCACCAGGGCGATATCGCAGTAACCCGAGGCGATGAACGCCCGGGCGGTGCCCAGGGTGTAGCCACCGGTGGCGCAGGCATTCCAGATGTTGACCACGGGAATGCCGTGGAAGCCAAGCCTCTCCGAGATGGTGGAGCCAGCCTGCATGCCCGGCACGCCCACGTACGGGGCCTCGCCGCCGACCACGAGCTGGATGTCATTCCAGTGGAGGCCGGCGTCCTCAAGGGCTTTCTGGCACACTACCTGGCCCAGGTCCACAAAGGTCTTCCCCGGGTACTTACCCCAGGGGTAGACCCCCACGCCAACGATGGCAACTTCCTTCATCTAACGCCTCCTGACAAGTCCGCCAGCCCTGCACTGGGCCGACCTGGGACTCCCTCGATTCCGCTATCGGGGCAAGTCCCCGCGTACATTGGGGCACCGGAACACATCGGCTAGTCTAGCCAAGCGCCTGCCACCTTGCCCAACACCAGGGCACCACCCCCGCGCGTGGCCCGGGGCGCCTATATGCCCACCATCGCCCTTACCTTGTCGAACTGGTCGGGCAGAAGGCCGAGCACTACAGGCATCGCCTGGAGCAGGACGGGGGCCAGTTTGGATCCGGCCACAGCGTTGTCCAGACCGAAAAACGGGTAGGCGCCTACTAGAGAAATCAGTGTGCCGAGGAGGAGTGCGGCCAGGGCAACGCCCAGCGCCCCGCCGGCCAGGGTATCCGCCCAGCCGAGAAAGATGAGAGAGACCACCTTGCGGATAATGCGGCCCACAATGGTGGCGGCGATGATTACACCCACCAGGATAATGGCAAAGCCCACCCAGTTGGTCCAGCCTTCGGGGATGTACTTGGCGAGGAACTCCCCTGGCAACGAGGAATAGAGGCCGGCCAAAAACAGCCCCACAACCACTCCCACCACCAGCGCTGCTGCTCGAATGAGGCCCATGCGCAGACCCATCATCAGCGCAACCAGGGTAGCCACCAGTATGACTATGTCCAACCAGTTCATGCTGCCTCCCTTCCCGTGGAATGGCCAATGCTCCCTCATTCTAAGTGGCTCCCAGGCTGCTGTAAAGCTGTGCCTCCGGAACAGACCCGTCCTGGCGGTTATGTCTTTGACACTCCCTCCTCTCCGTTGGAGGGTTCCGGTAGCGGATTCATTAGGAGCTGTTGCTCGTGGGTGAGTGTGGGGCGGGGAGGAAGTTCGGCTAGTGGCCGTTCTTTCCAATGAGCAATGTACTCATCAAAAAAGTGGCGCGATGAAAGCTTAACAGTCCGTTCGCCATATCGTTCTACGGTATAACAGGTGGGCGTTTGTTTTAGGTCGTGCAACACAACAACACCTTGTTGGGCTTGAAGGAATGCTATCCATTCTTCAAAATGCCAGAGGAGTTTGGCGAGAGAATGATAGTATGGTTGTGCCGAACCAGCCGTGATTTGAACGATCCGACCGCCATTGAGTTGGAGTTCGGCAGCCACTTCTGCCCCATCTCTGCCCGCGAACTTATCGAAGGAAAGGAGAATCCGACCTAACTCTCTTGCAGCCTTGAGTTGCTCAGCGTCCGGAATCTGCGACCAAACTGCATCTTGAATTCCACGGGCCCGGCCTTCTTGCAGGGAGGTAACAACATCCCATCCCATCCGACGTAACAGAATAGGGAATTTTTCCCCCGCCTGAACGTCGGTATAGAGCCTTACGCTGCGCAGGCTTCTGGATTGTCGAGGAATGCTTCAAACCCTTCGGAATGGTTAATCTGAGGCACAGTAAGAAACGGGTATCGCCTCCTCAAGGCACTCGTGGTGAGTCCTTGATTGAACGCAGCGTGAATAATAGCAGTTTCGATACCAGTGCCCCTTATGATAGGCATACCATTCCGCAAGGCAGGCTTGATCTCTACCCAAGGCATGAACTCCCCAGGAATGAGAAGGGCATCCTCTCTCTCCCCAAATAGCGCAAACTCTTGGTCGAAGAACACTTGTAGTGGCATCTGCCCGCTGCGGCTTGCGGCTGCGACAACTGGCTGCTGGATCCATAGGTCGCGCTCGTCACTGACGATGCGTGCTTCAACCCACTTCGGACCAGGTGGCCCAAACTGGGTCACTAGGTATTTGATGGTATCTACGATCTTGCGCATAGGGAATGGCCTCTCCGTCTCCCTCATCATTCGGATAAGGCGTAAGTAAACTAGGCCCTCAAACGTGTACCCAAAGGCATCCGTCCTTTGTCCACCCGTCCAACAGACCGTTGGGGGGACGATGCCTTTCTTGTCCCACAGTCGAAGGGTGGGCAGCGGTACTCGGGCTAATCTGGCTGCACTCGGTCTAAGGTAAAACCCTTGGCTGGGGTCGAAAGGGGGAGCAGAGAACTGAATCACGTTGTCTCTTACTGTGGACACGACAAACCTACCTCTTTGGCGATGCCTCGAAAGCATCAGGACACTACTATAACACTAGTCCCTCTCTCTTTTGAAGAGGCTACCAAAGCGGCGAACCCCGCTGCATCGCAAACCTTCCGCGAGCTGAACCTGAAGTCAAACTCATTCAAGTACGAAGCCAAGTAGCGGGCGTCCACGTGGTGGAATGTCCCATACAGCCTCCTCTTTAGAAGGCTCCAGTAGTTGTCGATCCCCGTAAACCGTGGATTCTTGGCATAGTTCAGATACTAATCAGATAGGAGGACGTTATCACCCAGTGGGTAAAGAAACGTCCAGATACAAACTGAACTAGGTCGCCCGAGCGAATTCACGGAATAAGGGATCCCCCCGTCCTTGACAGGCGCGGGGCAACGGTGTACGCTCCAGGCTATCCAGTAAGAAACATGGACGACGTTTTTTTCGACCACGAACACGACGACGAAGGACCGCCTTCTGGGGTGGAGGAGACTAACCCCTTTGAGGGGCGTGAGTGGTTCCACCTCAAGTCCGTAGGCATAGACATCGGCTCCTCCACCAGCCACCTCATGGTATCGGAGTTGGTGCTGGTACGACAGGGAATAGCCCTTTCCTCCCGATTCCAGGTGGTGAAGAAGGATATCGTCTACGAGTCCCCCATCCTGCTCACCCCCTATCAGACGCCTGAGCTAATTGACTCGCCACGGCTGGGTAGCTTCATCGGGGGCGCCTACCGCGAAGCAGGTGTCTCCCCTCACACCATAGACACCGGCGCCGTGATCATCACCGGCGAGGCCGCAGGCAAACAGAACGCGCCCCACATCCTGGGGCTGTTCGCGGAACAGGCAGGCAAGTTCGTGTGTGCGACCGCAGGGCCTAACCTTGAAGCCAAAATGGCCGCCTACGGCTCGGGCGCCGCGGCCGCCTCCAGCAATGGAGCAACGGTACTGAACGTGGACGTGGGTGGGGGCACCTGCAAGCTGGCCCTGTGTCGTCATGGGGAGGTGCAGGCCACCGCCGCCATCAACGTGGGCGCCCGCCTGTTGGCCTTCGACGCCGAGCGCCGCCTGAGCCGCTTGGAGCATGCAGGGGCCGACGTGTGCCATGCCCTGGGCCTCCAGCCCCGTTTGGGCCACGTCCTGGGGGCCGAGGCAGAGGACCGCGTGGCCGGCCAACTGGCAGCGTGCCTATTCGAGTTCCTGCAGGGCAAGCCCTCTCCCCTGACAGAGTCCCTGGCCATCACGGGGCCGTTTCCCTCGGGAATCTCGTGGGACAAGGTGTTCTTCTCCGGCGGGGTGTCAGAGTACATCTATGGCTGCGAGGACCGGGACTTCGGCGACCTTGGCCGACCGCTGTCCCGGGAAATCCGGCGCCTCGCTGATGGCCTGCCTCTGGCCATTCCGCAGCAGCGCATCCGTAGCACGGTGGTGGGTGCTTGCCAGTACACCGTCCAAGTGAGCGGCAATACCATATATGTGTCATCCCCAGGGGTGTTGCCCGTACACAACCTTCCGGTCCTGGCCCAGTCATTCCCAGAGGACGGTGTGGGACCGAAGGAGTTGGCCGAGTCCCTCACCGATGCCCTGGCCCGGCACGACCTGGCCCTGGGCGAGGGGCCGCTGGCCCTGGCCTACCGGTGGTCAGCCAGTCCGACGGCCCACCGGCTCCAGGACTTCTGCCGCGGCCTGTGTGCTGCGCTGGGCCCGCATCTCCGGCGGGGACTGCCCCTGGTGCTGGCGCTGGACACCGACATCGCCCGGCTGCTGGGACATGCGCTGCAAAACGAGTTGCCCCCAGACTACCCCATTGTTTCGGTAGATGGTCTTGACTTGCAGGACTTCGATTACATAGACATCGGCTCACCCCTGGAGGCTGGTGTGGTGCCTGTCGTCATCAAGTCCCTGGTCTTCAGGTAGCCAGGCTTCGCCTGTTCCCCCGTGGACAAACTCATTCTGGAAGTCCGCCTGATTGACCAGGCATGGGAGCCCACCACCGGCATCTTCCCTCCGGAGTTCACCGGCTTGAGGGACACAGTGAAGGGTTTCAACGGCGGCCATCAATACCTGACCAGCACGTTCCTAGAGCGCATCTGGCTAGACAAGTAGCAGGGCACGAAAGGAGAACCATGGCAGACCTCCCCGATACTGGCAAAGTCAACACATACGAGTCCTGGCTCAAGCAGGAGGGCATTCCGGTGGTCCGCGGTTTCTTCGTGGACGACCTGGCTACCGTGCCGGTAGAACCCTGGAAGCGCAAGGGTGTCCTCGGCAGCTACATCACGCTGGATGGCACCTCGGGCGTGAACGACGCCTACGTTTGCGAGCTGCCCCCGGGGGCCAACACCCATCCCCAGCGGCATGTGTATGAGGAGGTCATCTACGTTCTCAAGGGCAGGGGCGCCACCTCTGTGTGGAGCGAGGGGCGGCCCAAGCAGACCTTCGAGTGGGCTGAGGGCAGCCTGTTCTCCATCCCCCTCAATGCCTGGCACCAGCACTTCAACGGGGACACCCATGCCCCCGCCCGCTACTTCGCAGTGACGGCGGCCCCGCTGGTGATGAACATCTTCCACAGCATCCCCTTCATCATGGACAACCCCTACGTGTTCGCTGACCGCTTCGCCGGCCAAGCCGACTTCTTTGCCGCCGAGGGCCGGAAGCTCAAGTCCGGCTTGCGCGTGGTGTGGGAAACAAACTTCGTGCCCGATGTCCGGCGCTTCGAGCTAGCCGAGCGACCTGACCGTGGGGCAGGCGGGCGCATCATGCACTACCTCTTGGCCAACAACACCATGGGCGCTCACTGCTCGGAGTTCCCCGTGGGCACGTATAAGAAGGCCCACCGGCATGGTCCCGGCGCCCACGTGGTCGTCCTGGGCGGACGAGGCTACAGCATGCTGTGGAGGGAGGGAGAGCCATACAAGAAGCTGGACTGGAAGCCCGGCTGCCTTTTCGTGCCGCCGGACCAGTGGTTCCACCAGCATTTCAATAGTGGCACCACTCCAGCCCGATACCTGGCCATGCACTTCGCGGGACAGCGCTACAGCATCAGCGATGTGCTGTGGCCCGACCGGGCGAACGTCAGCCTCAAGGAGGGCGGCCAGCAGATCGAGTACGCCGACGAGTCCCCCGAGATCCGCCGCATATTCGAGGAGGAGCTGGCCAAGGTAGGCGGCGCCAGCCGCATGGCAGCGGTAACGCGAAAGGGGTAGCGGTACCCAGGTTAGAGGACGGGACCTTCGGGCTTCGGGTGCTCCAGCGTCTTGCCGTGCCTCACTCAGTGAAGAATGGGCTGGCGGGAGGCCCAGTTCGGCGCGCCATCAAGCGCCAGGCGTGGCTGACCGTACCCAGGTACGTGCGCAGGCGCGGGCAGCGGGACAGGTAGAAGGGGAGACCGGCCCGGTCCTGCATGTGACGGAGCACACGCCAGGGGCAGCGGGTGTAATGGCAAAGGCGGCACCTTGACCGGCTCTGGCCGGTGAAATAGCCGAGGCCCTGGCTTTGGCCTTCCGGAGGCGAGGAGGACTGCTGGCTATGGTACACCTCCGTCGCTCCTAGCAGTCTATGCTGAGTGCCCGGTGGTGGGGAGACGAGCGCAGGTTAGGCAAACGCTCATCACCGTCGGTGGGCAAACGATGCGCAGTGGTATTGTCACGACAATGCGGCGTGACCTAACCTCCTTCGACAGGCGCAGGACGGCGCCTGGCCCCTTTCCTCCGGCAAGCTCAGGACGGCGCCCGGTGTGGGAAGGGGAGGTGAACTCCTCTCCCCGTGTCGGGGAGAGGTAGGGAGAGAGGTCCACAAGCGCATTTTCATACTCGGAGGCGATCGTGGCAGCGGTCATGATAGATTGCCGGGTGTAGGACTCCCCTGGGGGCTGCGGGCCAGGTCCCTTGGCCCAGGTCTGAGCGACGACGGCGGCCGGAGTGGAGGTGTGTGCGGCTGTTGCGGAGGTCTTGGCGGTCGGCAGGCTCGATGGGAGCCTAGAGGAGGTAGTGGTCGGCTGGCCGTCGGCTACCTGGGGACTGGTGCCCGCAACCCCCAGAGGGGGCATCGTGGTCGGCAGTAGCCCTGTCCCGATGGTCCAGGGTCGGCGCTGCTGCCTGTCCTGAGTGCTGGTGCCCTGTGTGTGTGTCACACCGACTTTATACCGCAAGGCCAAGACCGGAGTAAGGTGCCCAGAAACGTCACAGGGGCATGTTCCGTTGCTATGTAGGCCAGTTCTAGGGTAGCCCAAGAATCTACCGCCTACAGCTTCGGGTGAATCTGCCAGACTCACTAAGCTGGTGCTTGCTGTGAGGCCATGCACACGGCTCCAGAAGCAAACCTTTCCCCCTTCCGGGCAAGGGCCCGTCCTGATCCCGCCGAAGGAAAGGGGGACAGGGGGTGGTCGAGGCGGTGGTCCTCACCAGCTAGGCGGCGGATTCTGGGCCAGATGCTGCGCTTGACACCGAGCACGGGGTAGGCTACTGTGTGAGTTGTGCCCTACCCCCTGGGTGGGGGTAGGCAGCACCCCTCGGCGGGAGTTGACACCAATGCCAGGTACCCCAAAGAAGAAGCGAGAGAAGAAAGGCCAGAGGAGGAGGCGCCTTACCAGCATGGCCCTCAATGCTGGGCTGGTGGTGCTGCTTGTTGTGCTGGTGCTGGCCCTGGGCGGTGCCTTGGCGCGCATCTTCGGGCTGTGGGGCGCAGAGCCCGGCTCTGAACACGAGGCTGCCCAGGCCGCTGAGGCGGCCCAGCAGCTCCAGGACATCGCGACTGTTTCTGCCATCCCACAGGGGACGCCCTCGCCCACCGCCACACCCGGGCCGCCCCAGCGCATGGGGCCGGTGGAGGTCTCGGCCACGGAGGTTGACCTGGGGCGGGTGCCTCTCAGCCGGTGGGTCACGCCCAGCTTCAAGGTTCGGAACGTGGGCCAATCGCCGCTGGTGATGATGTTTGGCAACGTGGAGACCCTGGAGGGGTGCTGACCACCCATACCGGTGGCGGGTCCCGCCACCACTGGCAATGTGTACGTGTTCAACAACATGCAGGGGTCGCCCTTGCCGGTGCCCGTCATGGGGAGCCTTGACCCTCAGGACCAGGTAGAGGTATGGCTCCAGTTGTCCATGGACCCGGGCATGGCTGGGCCACACCACTTCCTCCTGAAGGTGTACTTGGCCGAGGAAAGCGGCACGGAGTACCCCCCTCTGGAGTTCCACGTCCGGGGCACCTTCGGCTAGGCCCCCTGTCGTTGCGAGCCGCGCAGCGGCGAAGTTTCAATGTCATTCGGGTATTTTCATTGTCGTTCCTATGAAAAAGCCCCCGTTTTTCATCCGGCGTGGTGGCCGGACCAGCGGCCATGCACAGTTGCGAGGCCCCGCAGGGCCGAAGCAATCCGCCCCCTGGTTATGCGTTGAGACGCGGATTGCTTCGGCCCGAACCGTCGGGCCTCGCAACGACAGACAAACCATTGCTCGCCGTATGGTGACGCTATCGCGGCAATGCTTGACAGCACCGTTGGCAGGGGCTAGTATGTAGCTGTAAACCCTTACCCCCTGGGTGGGGGTATGGAGGCAGGATGAAGCCGGAGACCAAGGTTGACGCCCTGAAGCGCCTCAACTATATCGAGGGGCACCTCGCTGGCGTGCGCCGGATGATAGAGCAGGACCAGTATTGCGTGGATGTGCTCAAACAGATGTACGCCATCCGGCAGGCCATTCGCAAGCTGGAGACGATCATCCTGGATGGCCATTTACACACCTGTGTCATCCACGGCATCCGGGACAACCGTGAGGAGCAGGTAGTCAACGAGCTCCTGGACCTGTACAACCTGGCGGAAAAGTAGGGGTCCCGACACGTCGGGATGCCCGCCCAGGGGTGGATGGACACCCACGCGAGGTAGACCATGGCGAACACCGGTAAACAACTAACAATGCCCATCAGGGGCATGACCTGCGCCTCCTGCGTGGCTACGGTCGAGGGCGCACTGAAGAGCGTCCCCGGCGTGAGCACGGCCGTAGTCAATCTGGCCGCGGAGAAGGCGGCGGTGGAGATCGCCGACCCTCAGAAGGCCAGCCTCCCCGAGCTGGTCAAGGCCGTCCACGAGGTGGGCTACGAAGTGGGCACGGAGAAGGTGAGCATCTCCGTGGGGGACATGACCTGCGCCTCCTGCGTGGAGCACGTGGAAGGCGCCCTCCGCGAGTTGCCCGGTGTCACCAAAGCCGTGGTCAACTTGCCCACGGAGCGCGCCTCTGTGGAGTACATCCCCGGACTGGTTGGCATCCCGGACTTCCGCCACGCTATCGAGGATGTGGGTTACAAGTTCCTGGGCCTGGTGGAGGAAGGCGCCGCCGCCCTCGACAGGGAGCGTGAAGCTAGGCAGAAGGAGATCAGCCGCCAGCGCCGGAACCTGATTATCTCCTGGGCCATCGGCCTGGTGATCATGGTGGGCACCTTCCAACCCTACTGGTTCCTCCCCAAGATCGTGCCCGCGTTCATGAACAACAAGATATTCCTGTTCTTCCTGACCACGCCCATCGTCTTCGGGCCGGGCCGGCAGTTCTTCATCAACTCCTGGAACGGGTTGAAGCGCGGCCTCACCGACATGAACCTCCTCTACGCCACTGGAATCGGCGCCGCCTACCTGATAGCCGTCATCAACACCTTCTTCCCCGACGCCGGATTCGGCGGGCGGGAGGCAACCTTCTACGAGGCGGCGGCCCTGCTCACAGCATTTATCATCCTGGGCCGCTACCTGGAGGCAGTGACCCGGGGCCGCACCTCTGAGGCCATCCGCCGCCTGATGAAGCTCCAGCCCAAGCGGGCACGGGTCCTCCGCGACGGTCAAGAGGTGGAAGTAGCCGCCGAGGAAGTTCAGATAGACGACGTCCTGATAGTGCGACCGGGCGAGGCCATCCCCGTGGACGGCGTGGTCACTGAGGGCTACTCCTCGGTGGACCAGTCCATGATCACGGGTGAGAGCATGCCCGTGGAGAAGAAGGTCAGTGACGAGGTAATCGGGGGCACCATCAACAAGACTGGCGCCTTCAGGTTCCGGGCCACCCGTGTGGGCAAGGACACGGCGCTGGCCCAGATTATCAAGCTGGTGGAGGAGGCCCAGACCACCAAGGCCCCCATCCAGAAGATCGCCGACAAGGTGGCCGGCCACTTCATCCTGGGAGTCCATGCCCTGGCCCTGGCCGTGTTCCTGTTCTGGTTCTTCTTTGGCTTTGGCCAATGGTTCAGCCCGGAGAGCCGCCTGATCCTCACGCCTTACATGCTCATGGGCATGGGCGTGTTCGGCTTTGCCCTGCTGGTGTCGGTGACCGTGCTGGTCATCTCCTGCCCCTGCGCTGTGGGGCTGGCCACGCCCAGCGCGGTGATGGCGGGCACGGGCAAGGCCGCCGAGTACGGTATCCTGTTCAAGGGGGCTGACGCCCTGGAGAGCACCGCCCGCCTTCAGGTGGTTATCTTTGACAAGACCGGCACGCTGACCAAGGGAGAACCGTCGGTCACCGATGTGGTGGCCGTGGGCCGGAGCGAACAGGAGGTGCTCCACTTTGCGGCGGTGGCCGAGGTGAACTCGGAGCACCCCCTGGGTGAGGCCATCGTCCGGGGCGCCCGGGCCAGGGGCATCGAGATCCAGGACGCTGACGGCTTCGAGGCCATCCCCGGCCACGGGGTCGAGGCCAAGCTAGATGGCAAGACCATCCTGCTGGGGAACCGCCGCCTGATGGCCCAGCGCCACGTCCCCCTGGACGGTCTCATGCCCCAGGCGGAGCGGCTGGAGGGCGAGGGCAAGACCGCTATGTTCGTGGCCGTGGACGGCCAGCCCGCGGGCATTGTGGCTGTGGCTGATACGCTCAAGCCCACCTCGGCGGAGGCCGTCCGCGAGCTGCACCGCATGGGCCTCCAGGTGGCCATGATTACCGGCGACAACCGGCGCACAGCCGAGGCCATCGCCCGACAGGTAGGCATTGACCGGGTGCTGGCCGAGGTGCTTCCCGAGGACAAGGCCAACGAGGTGAAGAAGCTCCAGGCCGAGGGGCTGAAGGTGGCCATGGTGGGCGACGGCATCAACGACGCCCCGGCCCTGGCCCAGGCCGACTCCGGCATCGCCATCGGTTCGGGCACCGACGTGGCCAAGGAGACGGGCCACGTCATCCTGGTCAAGGACGACCTCATGGATGTAGTGGCCGCCATCCAGGTGGCTCGGCAGACCCTTCGCCTTATCAAGCAGAACCTGGGCTGGGCCTTCGGCTACAACACGGCGGCCATACCCATCGGCGCGGGGCTGCTCTACCCCTTCTTCTCCCAGGTGGTAAGCCCCGAGCTGGCCGCGCTGCTTATGGCCACCAGCTCCCTGTCGGTGACCATGAACACGCTGCGCATGAGGGGCTACATACCGCCCATCCGGCGGGCGCGGCTGGCGGGGGCGAAGGCATGAGTGCCAGCGTGATTGGCGCTGCCATCTACCTGGGAGCTTCTCTCGTAGCCGCCCTGGTCTTCTTCGCCATTACCCTGGCCGGGGACTACACCTGGGTAGCCCGCATTGGCGGCAGCCTGTGGATCTTCATGCTGGGCAACATCGTGCTCATGCCCCTAGTCATCCCCTGGGCCAAGCGGCGCCGGGGGGCCTAGGCGTGGTCAGCATCGCCCGTCGCAACCTGTTCGCCGAACGCGGCCGCCTGTTCATCAGCGTGGGCGGGGTGGCCTTCGCTGTGTTGCTCATCCTGACGCTCTTGGGCCTCTATCGAGGCTTCACCAGGGCCTTCACCCTTTACATAGATAGCGTCAAGGTAGACCTGTGGGTGGCCCAGCAGGGGGCCCGGGCGGACATGATGCACTCCGTGTCTCTGATACCCCGGGATACTCAAGGCAAGCTCGAAGCCGTGCCTGGTGTCGCAGAGGTGCACCCCTTCATCGGGCGCTCGGTGGTATTCCCCTGGAGGGGGGCCACCCTGAGTACCTACCTGGTGGGGTACGACGCCAGCACCGGACTGGGCGGGCCGCTGCGGGTTGTGCAAGGGAAACGGGAACCCGGCCCGGGAGAGATCATCATTGACAAGGTGTTCTCCCGCAACCAGGGCATCCGCTTGGGCGATCGGCTGCCTGTTGCCGGGCAGGGGTTGGAGGTGGTGGGCATCGCTGAGGGTGGCAACACTGGTCTGTTCCAGTTCTCCTTCGTCGCCAGAAACGAGGCCGAGAGCCTGTTGCAGATGACGGGCTTTGCCAACTACTTCCTGGTCCACCTGGACCGGGGCCAGGACCAGGCGGGAGCTACCGCCCGTATTCAGGCCTCCGTCCCCCAGGTGAAGGCTTTCTCCCCGTCTGAGTTCTCTGCCAACAACCGCGAGCTGCTCACCGAGGTCTTCCTGCCGATTATCGCCGTCCTGGTGCTTATAGGCTTTGCCGTGGGCACCGTAGTCATCGGCCTGACCATCTACACCGCCACTATGGAGAAATCCCGGGAGTATGGGGTGCTCAAAGCTATCGGGGCCACCAACCGGCGTCTCTACCGGATAGTCCTGGAGCAGGCCATGATCTCGGGCATACTGGGCTATGCCCTGGGCGTGGTGCTGGCGCATATCGTGGTTGGCCTAGCCGAGCGGTTCGTGCCTGTGTTCGTGGCGGACCTGCGGTTGCTGGACCTGGCGGGAGCGCTGGGCATCGCCCTGCTCATGGGCGGGCTGGCCTCCTATTTCCCTGTCAGCCGATTGGTTCGCCTGGACCCGGCATTGGTGTTCAGAGCGTAGCATGGCAAGCGATACCGTACTGGAGCTGGAAACGGTCACCCGCATCTTCGGGGAGGGTGATGGGCAGGTGGTGGCTGTGAAGGGGGCTGACTTGCGGGTGGTGAAGGGCGAGATGGTCCTGATCATGGGACCCTCCGGCTCGGGCAAGACCACGCTGCTCACCATGGCTGGGGGCCTGCTCCGGCCCACATCAGGCCACATACGGCTGGGCGGCCGTGACCTCACTGCCCTATCCGATGGTGAGCTGTCCCGCCTGCGGCAGCAGCACGTCGGCTTCGTCTTCCAGTCGTTCAACCTGCTGGCCGCCCTGACCGCGCTGGAGAACGTCGAGGTGGCCCTGGGGCTGGCGGGAAGGGACGGCCAGGGGGCCAAACGGGAGGCCAACCGGCTCCTGGAGGACCTGGGCCTGGGGCATCGCCTCCACCATCACCCGCGCGACCTCTCGGGTGGGGAGAAGCAGAGGGTGTCGGTGGCCCGGGCATTGGCCAACAACCCCGAGCTGGTCCTCGCCGACGAGCCTACCGCCAATCTGGACTCCCAGAAGGGCCGCGAGGTAGTCGAGCTGCTCCGGAAGGTGGCCAAGGACATGGGCAAGACGGTGATCGTGGTCAGCCACGACCACCGCATCCGGGAGTTGGCAGACCGCGTTTTGTGGCTGGAGGATGGCAAGCTCAAGGAGATGGAGGTCCATCGCGACCCGGTGTGCGGCATGGAAATGGACCCCGCCCGGGCCAAGGCCAGCCTGGCCTACGAGGGCAACACCTACTACTTCTGCGCCGCAGGCTGCCTCCAGTTGTTCCAGAAGGACCCCGGCCAGTTCCTGCAAGCTCAGGTCTCTGGGCCAAAAGGGTGACAACCACAGACAAAGAAGGAGGGACATATGGAAAAGAAGGTTGTTCTGTGTAAGGACTGCCACTGCTGCCCGGCCGTCGAGTTCGACGAGGACAGGGTGCGCATCGGCGAGGGCTACAACACAGCCATCCTGACCAAGGAGCAGTGGAACATCCTGGTGGAGAAGGTCAAGTCCGGGGAGTTGAGCGAGGCATAACAGTCCGCCATGCCTGTTGGGAAAAGCACCGTGGGAGATGGAGGTGCCCCGCTCATGGTTCGACAAGCCTGTCCTGAGCGAAGCCGAAGGGCTCACCACGAGCGGAGTCGTTTCTTGTCGCTCACCCTGAGCCTGTCGAAGGGCGAGCGGACCACAAGGTAGATAGTAGAAGGGGGTAATCATGGCTAAGGACTTAGTATGCGGCATGGAGGTTGACCCCAAGAAGGCAGCGGCCAAGTCGGACTACAAGGGGCAGACCTACTACTTCTGCGCCCCGGGCTGCAAGCGCGCCTTCGACCGCGAGCCGGACAAGTTCCTCAAGGGGGCGGCCTCTGGCGGCCCCATGGGAATGCACCACTAGGGAACGCACCGCCTGTAGGGGCGCCCCGAGGCCTCGGGGCGCCCCTACGCGCTGACGGACCAAGGAGAAATGCTGTTGTCTGACACCGTGACCACCCAGAAGCCCCGGCCACGGCGACGGGGTGTCGTCGTGCTCCAGGCGGCCCTAGTGGTGATCTTCCTGGGCATATTCGCCTACGCCTTTCAGTCCAATGTGTTGGCGCCTCGTGCGGGTATCCCCGAGCAGGTGGGCGAGCTGGAGCTCGTGAGCAAAGTGGAGGGTGAGGCAGCCATTGCCCAGGTGAGCAAGCTGCACGGCACCGGCATCACACTGGAGGACGCGTATATCGCCAAGTACTCCCATTCGGGCCTTCAGTTGACAGCCTGGGTGGGCAAGGCCAAGGACAAGCCGGCGGCAACGGAGCTGCTACGCAAGATGCTCGAGGGCATCAGCCGCGGGGGATCGCCCTTCTCTAACCTGAGGCAGCAATCCATAGCCGATAGAGGCGTATATGAGGTGGACGGTCCTGGAGGGCGGCACTACTTCTACGCCTACGACGACAAAGTCATCTGGCTCACCCTGGAAGGGACCGGCTATCAGACCCTGTTGCCCTTAGCAGTGAAGGCGTTCTAGGGAGAGGTTAGGAGTGAACACGTCTAGTGTCCGTCGGAGACTGCTCGTGGGTGTGGCAGTGGTGCTACTGGCTCTGGGGGCGTGCTCGTCGCCCAGTTCGGCGCCCACCTCAACGACGGCGTCCGGTTCGACGAGCAAGGCGCCGGCCAATGGGCTGGTGCAGTCCCACTCCGGCGGCAATGTGACCATTGAAGTCAAGTGGATGGGGAGTCCCGATGGGTCGGCACTGGCCTTTGAGGTAGTCATGGACACCCATTCGGTGGACCTGGACCAGTACGATCTGGGCAAGCTGGCGGTGCTCCGGGACGATACGGGTAAGGAGTATTCGCCTGCGGCCTGGCAGTCTGCACCGGGCGGGCACCACCGCACAGGCACGTTGAGTTTCCCGGCGCCCGAGGGGCTTGCCCAGGGCAAGGTCCGCTCCATCCAACTGGTCATCCGGCAGGTGGCAGGCGTGGCCGAAAGGGTGCTTGAGTGGCAGCTCGGCTAGGTTCCCTGTGCCCTTTGGTGCAATGAGAGCACCGGCATGACAAGACATCTGGCTGTCGGCGCCATCGCCGCGATGCTGCTCGTGGGAGTGTACCTTGGCATTGTGGCCCTGGCCCAAGGCTGGTCGCACGCCCTGGACCAGACTACTGACCTGTGGTACTGGGTGGCAGCCCTGGCTGTGGGCTTCGGCCTCCAGGCGGGGCTGTACTCCTATATCGTCAAGGGTCTGCGTGAGAAGCGCGCCGCCGCGACCGCCTCGGTGGCTGCCTCTGGCGGCGTCTCTACGGGTTCAATGGCTGCCTGCTGCGCCCACCACCTGAGCGATGTGTTGCCTGCGCTGGGCCTGTCTGGCCTGGCCACGTTTCTGACCAGCTACCAGACAGTTTTCATCCTGGCTGGGGTACTGTCCAACATCGTGGGTATCACCATCATGCTGGAGGCCATCCAGAAGCACGGCCTGTCCGCGTGGGTGTCACGCTGGCCGTGGGACCTGCGGCGGGTCAGGCTGGGAGCTATCGCCTCTTCCGTGGCGATTCTGGCGCTGGGCCTCGTCCTGAGCCTGTAGGCACCCCCTGTAGTCCCCCTTGTGAAGGGGGACTTCAGGGGGTGAAGCAGGACCTCAGGAACCCATCTTACCAGCACAACCACAGGCGCACGTTCCCCTGTCGTTGCGAGGCCCCGCAGGGCCGAAGCAATCCGCTCTCTCGGCGCAAGACCAGGGGAACGGATTGCTTCGCCCTTCTGCGGAAGGGCTCGCAACGACAGAAAACGTCTCCTCCTCAACCTTCAACAACACCCCATGGATGTCATCTTGCCGGGGTATGGCAGTGGCCTTGACTACGCGCCCTCCAGGGTTTAGGCTACCCCTTGTCGTTCTATTGTCTCCAGAATGCATAGGTAACGTAGCGGCAATTCGTGAATTGCCGCTACGCTCGCGAGGAGGTGTCCATGGTCTCATCCGATTCCCAGCAAGACCTGAATGCGCCGGAAATAGCCCCCTACGAGGAATGGCAGCAGGCGGAGGGCATTCCGGTGCACACCGGCTTCTGCATTGAGGACCTCCGGACGGCCCCGGTCGGCCCGTGGCCCCGTGTGGGCGGCAAAGGCGCTTTCATCAACCTGGTAGGCTCCGAGATGAGCGCTGACGCCTACGTGTGCGAGATACCACCCGGGGGCAGCCTCAACCGCGAGAAACACATGTACGAGGAGATGGTCTTCATCGTCGAGGGGCGCGGCGCCACCGTCATGGGAAGCCCAGAGGGGCGGCGCCAGACCTTCGAGTGGGGGCCGGGCAGCATGTTCTCGGTCCCCCTCAATGCGCCACACCAGCTTTTCAATGGGCAGGGGGACAAGCGGGTGCGTTTCGTGGCCATGACCAACGCCCCGCTGGCCATCAACCTGTACCACAACCTGGACTTCATCTTCGATAATCCCTACACTTTCAAGGACCGCTACTCCGGCGAGGAGGGCTACTTCAGCGGGCAGGGCAAGGCGCTGGCCGGCCGGGCCTGGGAAACCAACTTCATCGCCAACTGCTACGACTTCCAGCTAGGCGACCTGCGCTCTCGGGGGGCTATGGGCCTGGGCACCATGTTCGAGATGGCCGATAACACCATGGCATGCCACATCTCCCAGTTCCCCGTGGGCACCTACAAGAAGGCACACCGCCACGGCTCCACGGCGCTGCTCATCATCCTGGCGGGCCAGGGCTACTCCCTGCTGTGGGAGGACAACGTCGAGCGCCAGCGGGTGGACTGGCGACAGGGCAGCATGTTCTCCAACGGCAACGACCGCTGGTTCCACCAGCACTTCAACTCGGGCCGTGAGCCTGCCCGCTACCTGGCCCTGCACTGGGGCAGCCGTAAGTACGGGCGGCTGTCCTTCATCTGCACCCGCCGGCCACCGGGCTGGGTGGATATCAAGAAGGGGGGCACGCAGATCGAGTACGAAGACGAGGACCCGGCCATCCGCAAGCTTTTCGAGGCGGAGTTGGCCAAGGTAGGCGCCCACCTCAACATGCCGCTGGTGGGCAGGGGACGGTAGACTCGAGAACGGGACCGCAAAGGGGGAAGACATGCTTGAACGCGAGCGAGAACGAGAGAAAGAGGGACAGAAGAGTCAGCCCTGGTTTCTCATGCGGGAGGAGTTGCGCCGCACCAGGCAGCAGCCGCGCGTGATTAAGAAGGCGGATAGGCAGACCTACGACATTGGTGGCGGGCAGATGTTCACGCCTATCACCTACCGGGGGACGTGGCAGGTCCTGCCCGACCCTGACGTGCCGCTGTGTACCTTTGTGGCCTGGACCACCGAGATCGCCCCACTACAGGGCGACGGCCAGACCCGAGGCCACTCGCACCAGAACGAGGCCGTGTTCTACATCCTGGAGGGCAAGGGATACGAGGTTCACGACAACGTCCGCTATGCCTGGGAGGCCGGTGATGTGGTGATTGTGCATGCAGGTTGCGTCCACGCCCACTTCTCGGTGGGCGACAAGCCCGCCAAGGCCCTGGTCATCAACCCCAAGCCGGTGTATATGCACCTGAACCTCAAGGAGCAGGCTCCGCGGGCGTAAGCCAGCCCTAAAGGCCGCATCTTGACACGAATGGGCCGGAAAGCCTGCCCTACCGGCTAGCGCCTCAGACTTTCTATCATTCGCTCCCAAGCATGAGCCGCGCTGGCATGGTTATCAAAATGGTAATCCCGATGTTCTCGCACACTTTCCAGAAGGTTCAGGAACCGTTCGGAGCCTCCAATCCCCAGCGTTGCTGCTTTCTGTATGGCGTTCTCCAAACCTTTGACCGCGATTGGAGATCCATTTACAGCGAGCGGGGGCTGCCGCAGGCTGATTGTGTACATATATGCGTATAGCTCGAAAAGCCAAAAACCCCAATTAACCATATCGTCATGGCGGATGGCGGGCGTTTTGCTGACGCGTTCCAGCGAATACGCCATCGCCTGGAAGTTAGCCTCAAGGTGCTCGAAGTACACTTTGGGCACCTTGTCTTGGGGGGCATCTCTAACCAGACGCTCCAGGATCAAATAATAGTCTTGCTGGTAGAAAACGTAGAGATAATGGTAGAGAAGAAAGCAGTAAACCGAGGGCCACTCGGGATTAGGAGCGGGTCTATCATATGGGGCCATACGCTCGCAGATAAGTTGTACCCATTGTGAGGCGCACCGAACGAAATTCGAGGGAGGCAGACGGTGAAGCACGGAACGCTGTAGAGCAATTTCCATGCACTTCTGTCCATTGTATGCAGGGCAATCTTTCCGTGAAGCAAACTCGTAGGAAGTAGTTGGGCCATTATAGGCATCTTCGTTGCCTCCGGGCCGCTGGAAAAGCCACTCATGCACCGTACCACACACTGAGGCCGATGCAGCGTTCAGGATAGACTCATCGTTCGTTGCGAAGAATGAGGAAAGAATAGGACAAGTTGCATTAGGCACATCTAGGAGTCCATCGTTTGTGAGTTGGCCCAGGGAGGCGACCTCTTGATGTAAGCCTGACCCAGGACTGAGGATAGACGCCTTTAGGAAGCTATCGAGCAGATCCTTTGCTACCCAGCTTCTTTGTGTTGCAAGGATTATGTGTACCAAGTCCCGCGGCCTTTGAACCGCACCGTATTGCACGAACCGTTCGTCAGAAGCCAGCGCTCTGAATAATGCGACAGCGGCTCCAGCCACACTCGACAAAGGCGGTTCGGTGTGAGGTAGCCTGCGTACTACCGCACCAGCAATAGACAGGATAGGCACTCGCACAACTTTCGGAAGTCCAGAAACCGCTTTTTCCAGCCCAGCCGGCCCGGTATTACCCCTGGCAATTTCAACGACGTCAACGGGCAACCTAGAGCGCCTTAGCCAGCGAGCGAACTCCTACGTCCTGTTTTGCCAGAAAGGGCGGTGATTCAGAATAGGAGAGAGGCTATTCCGATACTTTGCGAGAAGCCCCACTGTAGCTGGCATGTCGCCGTTGCTTCTAAGGGTTTCTACCTCAGCAACAAAGTTGCGATAGTTGGGAGGTGGGAGCCAAGTCGCCTTGACCCAAAGCACGGCGGCCGCTGTTCCAACAACCAAGAAGCCAAAGGCTACAAGGTCCCAAGCCCTGGATTCCGTGAAGTACGCAACCGTCTCAATGGCGGCGCTGACGAAGAACCAAACGCCCACCAAGGGGAGCGGTAGTTTCCACCCTAATTCGTGCTTATGAGTTGCAGCCGCCAGGCCCCAAAGCGTAGCCGCTAGTGCCCAAAAGGTGAGGAAGCCTCCCAAACCTAACCCTGGTGGGGAATCTGCAATACTCATCTCGCCGCTACGGGTGGGTGGCTCTGGACGCTAACGGCCAGCCCTATACCCGTACCGAGAGGTCCAGGCTCTCTATGCCTTCTATGCCTTTGAGGGTGGAGGCCATGCCCAGCACCGCCTGGACCATGATGTCCCGCACGAAGGGCTTGAGGGGGACGTACTGCCCGTTGATGACCAGGCTCACTCCGGCCTCCGGCTTGTGGCGGAGCAGCTTGTCCACCACAGCGTCCACGATGCCCGGCGCGTCGTCCAGACCGTATTGAGGGACGGGCATGTCCAGGGGCTCGTCGGTGGCAATGGCGATTAGCTCTTTGGCATTGCAGAGTACCTCGCTGCCGCGCTCCTTGCGGTGGACCTCCACCTTGAGGAAGTGGCTCTGCTTGTAGCCCTCGGTGAGGATGACATCGTAGCCCTTGCCCAGCAGCCGGGCGATCTCCTCCAGTGCGGTGTCGCCCGGCGTGTCCTGGACCAGGGCCAGCTTGCTGGGCGATGAGATCACGACGGCGTTGCTGCCGGCCTGCTTGAGCCGCCACGAGTCCTTGCCCGGCTTGTCTATGTCGAAGCCGTGGGCATCGTGTTTGACGGTGGCCACATTGTACCCCCGGCGGCGGAACTCGGGGATAAGCTTCTCCAGCAGGGTGGTCTTGCCGGACTCGGACTTGCCGACGATGCAGACGATGGGCAGCATTGTTTACTCCTGATCGGTATCTTCGTGCCAGTCTAGCATAAGCACCCGGATGCGGTCGCCGGGCTTCGCGCCTGGGCTGTCCTCGGGCACCACGGCCAGGCCATTGGCCCGGGCCATGGAGGTGAGCACACCGGAGCCCTGGTTCCCCGTGGTCCGGGCGTAGTACTGGCCGTCCTTCCTGGTAACTATAGCTCTGGCATAGACCCGGCGGCCGTCGGAGTTCCTAATGGTATCCTGCATGATGGCCCAGATGGCAGGCTTCTCCCAGTTGGTGCGTCCCAGCATCTTGTAGATGGCAGGGCGGGCGTACAGCTCGAAGCACACCATGGAGCTTACCGGGTTACCGGGCAGGCCCAGATGGGGGACCCGCCGAGCGCCCTTGCCCAGCACGCCGAAGGCCAGGGGCTTGCCCGGCCTCATGCGCACGGTCCAGAAGGTGACCTCCCCCTGGTCGGCCAGTACCTCCTTGACCACGTCGTAGTAGCCCTGGGACACCCCGGCGGAGGTGAGCACCAGGTCGGCCTGGAGGGCATGGTCCAGATGGTGGCGCAGGTCCTCCACCCGGTCCCGAGCAATGCCCATAAGCAGCGGGATGCCCCCGTAGCGGAGCACCTGAGAGGCCAGACTGTAGCTGTTGCTGTTGTAGATCTGGCCGGGGGCCAGGGGTTGCCCCACCGGGACGAGCTCGTCGCCGGTGGCCAGCACCGCGATCCTAGGCCGGCGGATGACGTGGGCCTGGGCCCGTCCCAGGGAGGCGAGCACCCCGATCTCCGCAGGCCGGAGCAGGGTGCCCTGGGAAAGGACCAGCTCCCCTTGCTTGATGTCCTCCCCGGCCCGCCGGATGTTGGCACCGGGTACACTGGCCTTGCGGACGGCGATCTCGTCGAGGCTGCGGCCCGCCTGACGGCGCTCCAGCTCATCGGTCTCCTCGAAGGGGACAACGCTGTCGGCGCCCGGCGGGATGGGCGCCCCCGTCATGATACGGATGGTGGTGCCGGGTATCACGGTGGCCTGGGTTATGTAGCCCGCGGCTACCTCGCCGATTACGCGGAGGGTCACCGGCCTCTCCGGCGAGGCGCCGCTGACAGTCTGGGCGCGGACGGCATACCCATCCATGGCCGAGTTGTCGGCGGGAGGGACGTTCAGCGGGGAGCGGACGTCCTCGGCCAGCACCTGGCCCAGGCAATCGAGGATAGGCTTCTCCTCAGGCTCCAGGACATGGACGTTGCCGAGAATGCGCTCCAGGGCTTCTTCCACGGTTATCATGGTCGTTCCTTTGTGGCAGACGACAGGGCGCGGGAGCGCGCCCAGTCCAGGTCTGCCTGGGTATTGATGTTGAAAAAGCTCAGGTGTTCGGGGTCGAAGCGTTCAATCTCGGCCCGGGTTACCCTGCGCACACGGACCAGGGGCAGCAGGGTGATGATCTGGAGTTTCCCCTGCTCCAGGAGCGTGCGGATGGGGCCGAGGCATGCCTTGGAGTATACGGCGTGCAGTGGCTCCTGCTGGTCCTTGGGGAAGGGCATGACCACGTCGTAGTCCGGCGCCAGCTCCAGCAGGTATCCCAGCAGGTCTGGGTTGAGAAACGGCATGTCGCAAGCCACCACCAGGCCATAGGGGTTGGTGGCGTAGTGCAGCCCGGTGTAGATGCCGCCAAGAGACCCCTTTCCAGGGTACAGGTCCACCAGCCAGCGCAGCCCTGGTCGGGCCGGTACCGCCCGCTCGCCGGGGTCAGGCGCGGTGATGAGGAGGGTCTCGTCGCTCAACTGCCCCACTGTATCCACCACTCGTTGGAGCAAGGTGGAGCCCCCGATGCTTTCGACGGCCTTGTCGCGGCCCAAGCGACGGCTCTGGCCTCCCGCTAGTACGATGGCTGACGTGCCCAAGGTTGCTGACTATTGTAGCATCAGGGATAGCGATAAGAGTAGGGGCGAAGCAATCCATATCGTGCCTCCTACAGCGCAGGCGCGATTGCTTCGCCCCTACTATTACGTTTTAGCATCTTAGCAAACGCATGTTTTAGTCGCCCAGCTTTGTTTCCTTGACAGTCCCAATTTCAGAATGGTACGATATTCATTGTCAATTTCAATAGCCACCGAGGAGGTACCCTTGGCAACAGTAGTCAAGCCAACCAAGGTAGAGGAATTCACCGTCGTTGATCTGAAGAAAGCCTACGCGATGTCCCCAGACCCTAATGCCAGGACTGCGGTACGCGCGACCTTCGATCTGCGCGGCGGCGCCTGGTGTAAGTTCATCTGGACCTACAACACCATCGTGGAAATGCATGATGTGGTCATTCTGGTCCACGCCCCCCTGAACTGTACCTCGTGCATGCGGACTTACAAGGTCTCCCTGTACTACAACTGGGGCAACCCCTTCATGCACTCCCCGACAACGGACATGAAGAAGAACCAGGTCATCTTCGGTTCCGAGGAGGAGCTGCAGAACGCCATCCTGGCGGTGGACCGGGACTACAAGCCCAAGCTCATCGCCATCATCACCGGGTGTGCTCCAGGCATGACCCTGGACGACGTAGGGCGCGTCATGGAGCAGGCGCAGCCCCAGGTCAAGGCGCGGCTGTGGCACATCCCCTCCTCCGGCTTCGACTACAAGAACAACGGGTACTTCGAGGATGTCCTGCCCATGTTCGCCGAGCTCATGGAGTCCCAGCCTTCAGTGCACAAGGACTGGGTGAACATCCTGGGCAATAACAAAGAGCCTTACTGCCGGGCCCGCGACGGCGTCCCCGGCTATGACAAGGGCCACAATTTCATCAACGACTCCGAGGAGATGGGCCGCCTTATCGAGGCTATGGGCCTGAAGGTGCACGTGGTCATCGCCGGCGACTCCTACGACGAGATGCGCACCGCGCCTGCGGCTGCGGTCAACACCATCACCTGCGCCTCCTATGGCATGCCTCTGGCCAAGGCCATGGAGGAGAAGTTCGGCACACCGTTCGTGCCCCTGGCGCAGCCCCTGGGGCCTGAGTCCACCGCCAAGTGGATGCGTATGCTGGGCGACGTCACGGACCATCGGGAAGAGGCGGAGCGCGCCATCAAGGCAGAGTATGAGGCCATCAAGCCCATCTGGGAGTCCTGCAAGGCGATGGTGCAGGGCAAGACCGTCCTCATCGCTGGGTCTGCCAACCGGCCCTTCTCCATTGGCCGCATGTGCCAGGAGCTAGGCATGAACGTGGTGCAGTTGGGGCACCCCTTCCAGCTCAAGATCAAGGGCATGGACGTGGAGCACTGGCTGTCCACCGGCTACAACCCCCGCTATGCCATCAGCGACGACAGCCGCCGTATCGCCGGCGCCAATATCAAGGCCCTAATGGACCAGTTGCACCTGAGCGACGACGAGGTCATCTACATGTACTGCGACTTCCCGGCCTACGCCAGGGCGGGCAGCTTCGATGCCGCCAACGTGGCCCGGGCCGATACCTCGGTCCACCTGCGCCGCAGCGCCAACTGGCCCAGCCGCGGTGGTGGGCTTGGTTTCAGGGGAGCCGCCGGCACTTGCCTCATGATGATGGAGGCCGTGAAGGCCGCCAAGCGGAAGCGTGCGCCTACCCTCCAGGGCAGGCTGTACGGAAAGGCGCTTGAGGTCTAGGTATCCGACGAACAGATGCAGAAGCCCGGCCAGGGTAGGCCGGGCTTCGCGGGTTATTGCGGGCCTGGTCTGGGCTCGATAGTCCCAGGAGGTTAGCCATGGTCACGGTGCCTTCCTCCACTGAGGAGTTCGAGGTAACCACCCTTCGGCAGGCATTTTATGGGTCGCCCGACCCGAATGCCCGACCCGCCTGGCGCCAGTACGGCGTCACTCAGGATGCCTACAGCAGTGTATGGTGCAAGTTCATCTGGGCGTACAACGCCATGCAGGAGTTGGACGATGCTGTGATCCTCGTCCACGCACCGTTAAACTGTAGCTCCTGCGTGCGCACCTTCAAGACCGGCCTGTACCATAACTGGGGCAACCCTTTCATTCATTCTCCCACCACCGACATGACCAAGGACCACGTGATCTTCGGTGGGAACGAGGAGCTGCTCCAGGCCATACTGGCGGTGGACCGGGACTATAGGCCCAACCTCATAGTCATCCTGACGGGGTGCGCTCCCGGCCTCACGCTGGACGACATGGAGCGCGTGGTCGGCCAAGCCCAGCCGCTGGTCAAGGCACGGCTGTGGCAAATCCCCTCCGCCGGGTTCGAGTTCAAGAACAATGGCTACTTCGAGGACGTGCTACCCCTGTGGCTGGACTTCATGCAGCCCCAACCCGCGGTGCACAAAGACTGGGTAAACATCCTGGGTAACAACCGGGAGCCCTACTGCCGCGCTCGCGACGGCAAGATGCCGTATGGCGTTGACCACGACTGGATCACCGATGCCGAAGAGATGGGCCGCCTGGTCGAGCTCATGGGGCTCAGAGTGCATCGGATTGTGCCCGGCGATAGGGTGGCTGACCTTCAGGATGCCCCAGCGGCGGGGCTTAACGTGGTCACCTGCGCCAGCAACGGCATGCCCCTGGCCCTGGGCATGGCGGAGAGGTTTGGCACGCCCTACATACCATTTGCTCAGCCCCTGGGGCCCATCTCTACCGCCAAGTGGCTTCGCCTGGTAGGGGAGGCCACCGGCCGTCAGGAGTTGGCGGAGGGAGTGATCGCCCGGGAGTACGAGGCCATCCGGCCCATCTGGGAGGCGTGCCGGGAGATGGTCCAGGGCAAGACCGCCATACTCATGGGTTGGGCTAACCGCCCCTTCTCCATTGGGCGAATGTGCCAGGAGCTGGGGATGGACGTGTACCACCTGGGCTCCCGATGGCTCCGCTTCAAGTCCCAGGACACACAGCATTGGCTGTCCACCGGCTACGACTGCAAGTACGTGCTGCGCAAGACGCGGGACGTGGCCAGCGTCAACATGGTAGGGCTGCTCGGGCAACTGGGCCTCAAGCCAGAGGATGTGGTCTACTTTTACTTCGACTTCCCGCCCTACGCCCGGGCGGGCCGCTTCGATGCGGCCAACGTCGCCCGCGTGGATACCGGGGTGCATCAGCGGCGCTTTCGGGGCTGGAACAGCCGGGGTGGGCTGGGCTATCGGGGAGCCGCCAGCCTCTGCATCATGATGATGGAAGCCGTCAAAGCGGCCCGGCGCCAGACAGCACCCACGCTGCACGGCCGCCTGTACGGCAAGTCATTGGAGTACGAAATGAGTTGAGCGCCCGGCCCGAGCCTGCACAAGTGCAAACCAGTAACAAGCTGTGATAATTTTGGGAGGAAAGATGAAGATAATCAAGCCCGTGGCGGAGTACGCGGACCGCTACCAGGTCGGTCCCCTGGTGGGGTTGACCAAGGCAGTGGCCGGTATCAAGGGGGCCTGGGCCATCCTGCACGGGGTGGACGGCTGTACCTTTGCCGCCAACCAGATGCGCAGCGCTGGGCCAGTGGTGGCCGGCAACTACATGCACGTGGTAGCCACCGGTGCTGAGCGCAGCGAGATCATCCTGGGCGACAACGAAGAGATGGTCATGAACATCGTGCGCAGCGAGCTGGCCGACAGCAGGACCAAGCCTGAGCTGATGTTTGTGCTCACCTCTTGCGCCACCTCTATCATCCACGAGGACATTGTGCGCATCGCGGACGTGATGAGCGAGGAGACGGGCATCACGAGCATCCCCGTAGATACGGGCGGCTTCCTGGGTGGCTTCAACTGGGGCGCCGAGCAGTCGTGGAACGCCGTCCTCGCCAAGTACTGCCCCCAGCCCGCCTCTGAGCACAAAGGGATCAACATCGTAGGGCCGCACCTCACGGGGTCCAAGAACTGGCCCAACGACATCCGGGAGATCGAGCGCCTGCTCCAGGCGGCGGAAGTTCCGGTCAATATGACCGTCTTCCGCAACGTTGCCGTGAACCAGCTACAGAACATGAATAAGGCTGCCTACAACTACACGCTCACCCAAGAGGAGTTCCCCGACTTCAGGAGCAAGTGCAAAGAGTTGGGCATGCCCATTTGGGACAAGGGCCTGGAGTTGCCTTTGCCCATCGGCGTCCACAACACCGAGCAGTGGTATCTGGCCATGGCCCGCGAGTTCGGCAACGAAGCCAAGGCCAAGGCCCAGATGGAACAGGACATGAACCTGGTAAAGAGCATCATGCGGGGCAACTACAACGCAAGCTGGGCGCTGGGGGCCATGTCCTCCAAGCACGTGGCGATATACGGCTACGGTACCTTCGCCGCTTCTCTGGCGCGCTGCCTGTTCTATGATTTCAACATGCGCCCGTCGCTGATCGCCATCTGCGGCGAGTCCCCGGAGATGTTGGCCCGCTCCGAGAAGCTCCTGGAGCCTCTGGAAGGGCTGCTGGACTTCGAGGTCATGGAGAACCCTTCCTTCTACGCCTACGGCGAGAAGATCCGAGAGCTTCAGCCGGAGCTGGCGGTGGGCATGCTTCAGGACCGCGTGCTGTGCGAGGGCCTGGGTGTCCCGCACCGCAGCCTGGGCGGGTTCTACTTCTACAACCAGTTCAACTTCGTGCCCTGGCCTCTGATGGGAATCCGGGGCACGCTGGCTCTCACCTCCGAGCTTTGGGAGGTCACCGATCGGGTGATGACGGCCAGTGACCTGTGGAAGACCCGGGCCTACCGCAACCGCGACCGGTTGGCGGAGGCCGCTGCCGCTGCAGAGAAGGCGGCCCAGCAGGTCGGTTAGTACCCGAGCACCTGGCGGAGATTCGGCGCTGGCCCGGGTTGTCTGGGCCAGTGCTTTGTTTGCCGGTAGAAGGCCCATAGGGGGACAAAACCACCGTTTTGCACCCAGGCGAAAAGAACCCGCTAAACCTTGACGGCGCACTGTTTTCGTGCTAGGATGTTGACACTATGCCTAGACGAAAACGCAACCAAGTCATAGATGCGGCGGATGCCCGCATCATCTCACAGCTCGCCCGGGACGGGCGCAAGCCTAATGTGGCCATTGCCCAGGAGGTTGGCCTCAGCGAGACCGCTGTGCGTCGCCGCCTGGAACGGCTACTGAGGAACGGCATCGTCCGCGTGGTGGGCCGGCTGAATCCGGAGACCATCGGCTACGACGTTGATGCCATCCTGGCGCTGTTGGTGGACTTCAACAGGGTAGACGAGGTGGGCGAGAAGCTCGCGAAAGAGCCCAACGTCCGCTATGCGGCTATCGGCCTCGGGGAGTACGACCTGCTGGTCTGGGTCTCGTTCCGGTCCAACGCTGAGATGATGGACTTCGTGGCCAGCAAGGTGCGGAGCCTGCCCGGCATCATCCGGTGCCAGGTCTACCCGGTGCTACGGACCATCCGCCGGCCCGAGGACTGGGCGCCTCCACTGCCCGCGTAAAGCGCCGCGACCTCCTGGGGGGCGTTCTGTAGCATCGTAATCCGCAGGCCGTCGCCTGCTGTGCATACGGTGGTTGGACGGGCGTCTGTTTCCTTTGGGCGTTCCCACGTCACCCCGTTCGGCGTAAACTAGGGACATGCGTACACAGACCGCTCCCCACGGTGCGAGCGCACCTGTGTCCTTGGAATGGCTGCCCTCGGGAGGAGTGACCGCCGCCCAGGGCTTCGTGGCGGGAGCCACCTACGCCGGCATCAAGACCGCCGGCGAGGGCAAGCTGGACGTAGCCTTGCTGCACTCTGAGGCCCCCTGCGCGGTGGCCGCCGTTTTCACCCGCTCCAAGATTGCGTCGCCACCTGTGCGGTACTCTCGAAGTGTGGTCCGACACGGACGGGTGCAGGCGGCTGTAGCCAATAGTGGCTGTGCCAACGCGGCCACCGGCGCCCAGGGGCGGCGTGACGCCCGGGAGATGGCCCGGCTGGCTGGCGCACGCCTGGGGTTGGCAGCAGACCAGGTCCTGGTGGCCAGCACCGGCGTCATCGGCCACCTGATGCCCATGGACAAGCTGGCCACGGGTATCAAGCAGACCACTCCCACGCACGACGGGGGCAGCGCTTTCGCCCGCGCCATCATTACCACCGACACCGTGCCCAAAGAGGCGGCCCTGTCTTTGGTGTTGGGTCGCCGGCGCGTGGTCCTGGGTGGTGCGGTCAAGGGTGCGGGCATGATCCACCCCGACCTGGCCACCTTCCTGGGTTTCCTTACCACTGATGCCGCCGTCGAGCCTGCCACCCTTCAGAGCGCCCTGCGCCGCGCGGCAGACGTGTCCTTCAACATGCTGACTGTGGACGGTGACACCAGCCCCAACGATACGTTGGTGCTCTTTGCCAACGGCCGGGCTGGCAACGCGCCTGTTCGGGCGGACACACCTGAAGGGGCTGCCTTCCAACAGGCGCTAGACGCCCTGTGCATCCACCTGGCCAAGGCCATGGCCCGGGACGCGGAGGGCGCGCACCACCTTCTCGAAGTGACGGTAGAGGGTGCAGCCAACGAGGCGCAGGCGCGTCGCGCGGCGAAAACCATCGCGGGTTCACCTCTGGTCAAGACCGCGGTTCACGGCGCCGACCCCAACTGGGGCCGGGTGCTGGCCGCCCTGGGGCGCAGCGGCGCTCGACTGCGGGAGGACCGGGTGGAGCTGTACCTGGGCGAAATGTGCCTCTTCCGCCAGGGCAGGCCGCAGCCCTTCGACGAAAAGGCAGCCTCGCGGCTCATGGCGCAGCCGGAGGTAACTTTTCTGGTCAGGCTGGACCTGGGTCCGGGCCGCGCTACCGCCTATGGCTGCGACCTGAGCGCAGAGTATGTTAGCATCAACAGCGACTATACGACGTAGTGCGCCGCTGAATCGTCATGACCTTATTGACAATATTGCTTCTATGGGCTAGGGTGTGATGGGGGGTAAAACACATGGCTAGAAGACCGGAGGGCGCAATTGCCAAGCGGCCCAAGATATACTTCGACGTAGACCCGGAACTGCGTAACCGCATTAAGGCCGAGGCCGCACTCGAAGGCAAGACCCTACGCGAATGGGCGACCGAGGCCTTGCTGGAGAAGCTGGAGGATGCAATAGACGCCCGTGAGGGCCTAGCTGCCCTGGCGGAGGAAGAGGGCACCGTCACTCTGGAAGAACTGGACAGGGAATACATGGAACGCCAGGGTGCTCTACACCGTTAGGATCAGGCGCCGCCCCCGGCGCACTATGGTGCAGTTGCCTCCGGATGATTACAGGAGGGTGAGGTCTGCAATCAAGGAGCTAGGGGAGCAGCCCAGGCCTGTGGGAGTGGCAAAGGTTCGCGGCCACGAGTTCTGGCGCATCAGAGTAGGGGACTACCGTGTCGTCTATTACATCAACGACGAGCTACGGGAGGTCATCGTAGTCCGCGCTGAACACCGGAGTGTTGTATACCGTGGCCTGTAGCATGGGGAAAATTGACCACGCACTACCCTAGCGCAGAGTATGTTACCATCAACAGCGACTATACGACGCAGCAGGAAGAAACATGGCGCTGCCCAAACAAGATGAGATAGAGGAGCCGCTACTCAAGGAGATAGCGAAGGCTGGCGGTGAGGCGAAGCCGCACGACCTCTATCCTCGCCTGCGGGCGTATTTCCCGCAGATAGCAGATGCGGACCTGGCCCTGGAGGTGGCAGGCGCCCAGAACGCCTGGACAAACCGCATTCAATGGGCGCGGAACGCACTGGTCAAGAAAGGCGAGTTGTACAGGGGGCCGTACGGACTATGGCGTATCACCCCCAAAGGGCAACAGCATATCCTGACGCAGCCTCCTGCGCCGAAACCCGACCCCACGCCCCCGAGGGAGGTTGTAGAACCAACACACATACGGAATACGCTAAGCGAGCACGATGATCTGCAGAAGGTTATCGCGGAGATGGGCCGCAAACTGGGCAAGACGGTGGATACTGGTAGCGGGGTTGACTACAAACACGACGTGCTGTGGAAGGACAACGCCTATAAGGGGCCCAGCCACGTGTGGGAGATCTGTGACCGGGGCAATCTAGACAAGGATGTGGCTGCGCTCACAGCGGCAGCGGACCCGCAAAAGTGGGGAGCCAAGGCGATACTTGTCGTAACTGGCGACAACGAGTACTCCAGTGCTCAGAAGAAACTCGCTGGCAAGCCAGTCTTGGTCGTCCGGTCGGAAGTAGTCAAACGAACCGCTGAGCTCGTGAATTCTGGAGACATCGAGTTCGTCAAGTCCATCTTCACCTAAACAGTCCCCGGATGCTGTTTGCCGAACTGTGAACAAGACCATCGTCATCAAAATAGGTGGCTCCACCCTGGGGGCGGAAGACACCACTCTTGAAGACCTGGTGGCCCTTCACGCCCAGGGGTGGCGGCCCGTGGTGGTGCATGGTGGCGGCCCCATGATCTCCGATTGGTGTAAGCGATTGGGCATCGTCCCACGCTTCGAGAAGGGCCTGCGTGTCACCGACGCGCCGACTCTCCAGGTGGCCGTGGCCGTCTTGGGCGGCTGGATCAACAAGGACCTGGTGGCCCACGTCGCTGCCCTGGGGGGCAAGGCCCTGGGCCTCAGCGGGGTTGACGGAGGCTTACTTCAAGCCCGAATCAAAGACCCCACCCTGGGCTTTGTGGGGGAAGTGGTCCAGGTCAACCCGGAGCCGGTCCTGCTGGCGCTGGAGGGAGGCTACATCCCACTGGTGGCGCCCATGGCCCTAGCCCAGGGTGGCATCGCGATACTCAATGTCAACGGGGACACGGCGGCCGGTGAGCTGGCCCTGGCCCTCTCGGCGCAAGAGCTCGTTTTCCTGACCGACGTGGCCGGGGTGAAGGACGGTGCTGGGTGCGTGCTGCCCCGGATCTCGGCCGCCGAAGCCCGGCGGCTCATGGCCCAGGGCATTATCTCCGGCGGCATGATACCTAAGGTTGAGGCCGGCCTGCGCGTCGCTGCGGCGGGCATTCCCTGCCGCATACTCGACGGCAGGATGGCCCACGCGCTGGCGCAAGCAACGACGGGCACTGGGGGAACAGTGATCGAAGGAGGTTAGTATGCCTGAGTGGCACGAGCTGGGCAGTCGCTACCTGATGAACACCATCAAACGTTTCCCGTCCACCATGGTGCGGGGACAGGGGGTGCGGCTGTGGGACGACAAGGGCCGGGAGTACCTGGACTTCGTGGGTGGTTGGGCAGTCACCTGCCTGGGCCATGCCCACCCCGCATACGTTTCCGCGATCACCCGCCAGGCGCAGATGCTGGCGCAGAGCTCTCTTCACCACTACACCGTGCCCCAGGTCCAGCTCGCTGAGCTACTGGTCAAGAATAGCTGTCTGGACCGGGTCTTCTTCACCAACAGCGGCGCTGAGGCCGTCGAGGGCGCCATGAAGCTCGCCCGCAAGTACGCCAAGGCCAACCGCAATGGCGCTTACGAGGTTATCTCTGCCCTGAACTCCTTCCATGGGCGCACCCTGGCCGCCGTAGCCGCCACCGGCCAGTCCCGGTACCAGGAGCCGTTCCTTCCCATGCCGGATGGCTTCACCAACGTGCCCTACAACGATATAGAGGCTATCAAGCGGGCCACCACGGCCAAGACCTGCGCCGTGTTGCTGGAGCCGATACAAGGTGAAGGCGGGGTCAATGTGCCCTCTGAGGACTACCTGCGCCAGGTGCGAAGGTGGTGTGACGAGCAGGGCCTCGTGTTCATCCTGGATGAGGTCCAGACGGGCGTCGGGCGCACGGGCACGATGTTTGCCTACCAGCAGTTCGGGATTGAGCCGGACGTCATGACCCTGGCCAAGGGCCTGGGTGGGGGCTTCCCCATCGCCGCAATACTCGCCAAGGAGAAGTTCTCGGTCTTCGTGCCTGGCGACCACGGCTCTACCTACGGGGGCAACCCGCTGGCCTGCGCAGTGGGCCATGCGGTGGTCAGCTACGTGCTGGAGAACGACATCCCTGCCCACGTCCGGAAGGTGGGCAAGCACTTCACCTCGCGGCTGCTCGACCTGAAGGAACGTTTCCCCGTCATCAGCGACGTACGCGGGCGCGGCCTGCTGCTGGCCCTGGAGCTCAACAGAGATCTCGGTGACGACCTCCAACTGGCCTGCCTGGACCGGGCGCTCATCATCAACCGGCTCAAGCCCAACGCCATCCGCTTCATGCCTGCCCTCATCATCACCGAGGCCGAGGTAGACAAAGGCATGGACATAGTGCGTCAGGCGATGGAACAAGTGCTGGCCAAGCAAGGGAAGTAAGACATGTCGCCATACCCTGGCTCAAGGAACACCACAGCGGGCAGTAGGCAGGCAAGCCGTAGCGCCCAGCTTCGCTGAGCATGGCATTGTGAATGCGTAACGAATATGTTACGATTCCGTTTGACAATGCAAGGGGGTGAGATAGATGCTTGACCTGCTGAAGAACCCCTTCGTGGGTGTTCACGAGCTGCGCAGGACCCTGACTGAGCTCCTGGCCGCCATGAAGGAGCAGGGTCAGGACCTCGTGGTCACGCAAAACGGTAAACCTGTGGCCGTGCTTATGGACGTGGAGCGGTACCTGGAAATGCAGGAAGCGATAAGGGAGCTCTCGGACCCCGAGTATCTAGCCTCCCTGCTCGAGGCAAGGGACGAGATCGAGGCTGGCAAGGGCATCCCCTTGGAAGAGGTGCACCCCAAGACGGCGGCCTGATTGTACAAGGTAGTCCTTTCACGCCGAGCGGAGAAGGCGCTCGAAACGCTCCCGCAGCACTATTCGCAGGGGATCAGAGAGGCCCTCGAAAGCCTTCGGAATGGTCCGCGAAGCCACGGGACAGTTAAGCTAGAGAATGCGCCGGTCGCCCAATACCGGCGCCGAGTCGGGGACTATCGCATACTGTTTGATATTGATGAAGGTACACAGACCGTCATGGTGCTGGATATCAGGCGACGGAGCGGGGGAACGTACAAGTGAAAGGCATACATTCGTCAATGCCTACGTCCATTTGGGCACCATGCTGGATGAAAATGCCCGCTCATGGTTCGACAGGCTCACCACGAGCGGTGTCTTTTCCGCTCACCCCTTCGCTCTGCTCAGGGCAGGCTCTGAGCCTGTCGAAGGGCGAGCGGGAGGCTGGACTTCTTCCCAGCAATGTGAAACCTGGAAGGGGGCGGTTACACAAATGTCGGACAAAGTAGTCCTGGCTTATAGCGGCGGCCTGGATACGTCGGTCGCCATACCGTGGCTCAAGGAACACTACGGCCTGGATGTCATCACCCTGACGATGAATCTGGGGAACCTGGCTGACCTGGAGACCGTCCGGGAGCGGGCGTTGAAGGCCGGCGCTATCAAGGCCCTGGTGGTGGACGCACGCCAGGAGTTCCTGAGCGACTACGTTTTCCCCGCCCTCAAGGCGGATGCCGTCTACCAGGGGCAATACCCATTGGCCACGGCTTTGTCGCGGCCCCTCATCGCCCTCCACCTGGCCCAGGTCGCCCGACAGGAGGGCGCCGGGGCCATCGCCCACGGCTGCACGGGCAAGGGCAACGACCAGGTCCGTTTCGATGTCGGCGTGGGCGCGCTAGCCCCCGAGCTTAAGGTAATCGGCCCTGCCCGCGAATGGGGCATGACCCGGGAGGAGGAGGTGGCCTACGCCCAGCGCAAGGGCATCCCCATCCCCGGCCCCAAGAAGGGCGTGTATTCCGTGGACGAGAACCTGTGGGGCCGCTCCATCGAGTCCGGGCCCCTGGAGGACCCCTGGACGGAGCCGCCCGAGGAGGTCTACGCCTGGACCCGCTCGGTGGCCGCCGCTCCGGAGGTAGCTGCCTACGTGGTGATTGACTTCGAGGCCGGGCTGCCCATTGCCCTGGACGGCGAGCGTCTGGAGCCGCTGAGCCTGGTGGGCGAGCTTAGCCGCCGGGCTGGGGAGCACGGCGTGGGCCGCATTGACCACGTGGAGGACCGGCTGGTGGGCATCAAGTCGCGGGAGATATACGAAGCGCCCGCAGGGGTGGTGCTCGTCGCCGCGCACAAGGCCCTGGAGGGCATGGCCCTGAGCAAGGACCAGCTCCGCTTCAAGGAGCGCGTGGCCCAGGAGTACGCCGAGCTGGTGTACAATGGGCTGTGGTTCTCTGCCCTGCGCCGAGACCTGGCCGCCTTCGTGGATAGCAGCCAGCGCTTCGTCTCTGGCTCGGTGCGGGTGCGCCTGCACAAGGGCCAGGCCACCGTGGTGGGGCGCAAGTCGCCCTACTCCCTCTACCGCTACGACCTGGCCACCTATGACAAGGGCGATACCTTCGACCCGAAGGCCTCCCCCGGTTTCATCCACATCTGGGGTCTGCCCGTGCGCACCCAGGCCCAGGCCCAGGGAGAAAGGCCAGAGCATGGCAAATAGTGGTAGGGGCGCCCCGATGCATCGGGGCGCCCCTACGCATGGTGCACACCGCGATGGCCGATAGTTTCTCGCCTATGGTCCTCCGGCCCATTGGCCGGGTGCGCAGCACGCTAGGCTCCCACGAGCACAAGCGCGACTACAGCCAGGTGACCGCCGAGATAGTCGTGGAGCCGGAGTATGCCTCGGCGTTGGAGGGCATTGAGCGGCGCGACCACATCGTGGTCCTGTTCTGGTTCACCCGGATAGAAGAGTCGGAGCGCGACGCTCTGCTGGTGCCTGAGCACCGCAGGAAGGCAGATAAGCCCGCCGGCATCTTCGGCACGCGGGCGCCCACGCGGCCCAACCCCATCGGGGTGACCACGGTCCATTTACTATCGCGGGAGGGCAACGTCCTGCACGTCCAGGGCCTGGACGCCGCCGACGGCACACCCGTCCTCGACCTCAAGCCCTACTCCCACTTTGACTTCCACACGGACGCGAGTTTTCCAGCCCGCCGGAGCGAGCGCAAATGACACATCTGCGTCGCGTTGCTCTGTTGGTTCCCCGCAGCGACGGTCATTGTTGCGGAAGCGGGGTGGGTGGAGTCCCCCTCTCCCTCGACGGGAGAGGATTAAGGTGAGGGTGAGGCAAGCCCTTGGCCACGTCGAGCCTCCCCCTCTCTCTCGCTCTCTCCCGCCAGGGGAGAGAGGGGGTTGTTTTCACTCCTGGTAGTGGTAGCGGCAACTGCCACTACAGATTGAGTATTCGTTGCGCCATGACGCCCTATTCGACCTGTCATTCCGAGTCCTTCCCAAAGGACGAGGAATCTCATGGTTATGCCCTACCAGCGGGCGTACGACGAGATTCTTCGGTCGTCCCAATCATATGGGGACTCCTTCAGAATGACACTGAGAGAGGAACCTCGTATGGACCCTAAGCACTACGTTGCCTCCCTGCCCTTTGACCGGCGACTGTACCGGCAGGACATCGCCTGCTCGGTGGCCCACGTGCGCATGATGGCCCGCCAGGGCATCATCACCGACAAAGAGGCCGAGCTTATCGTCATGGGCCTGACCGCCATCCGCCAGGAGTTCGACGAGGGGACCTTCCCCTTCCGGCCTGAGATGGAGGACATCCACATGGCCATCGAGGCCCGCCTCACCGAGCGGCTAGGCCCGGTGGCGGGCAAGCTCCATACCGGCCGCTCCCGCAATGACCTGGTGGCCACCGACACGCGCCTTTATGTCAAAGACGCGGCTACCCAGACCATAGCCGGCATCCACGACCTCCAGGCCACCCTCCTGGAGGTGGCGCAGGCCAACCTGGATGTGGCCATCCCGGGCTACACTCACCTCCAGCGGGCGCAGCCGGTGCTCTTCGCCCACCATATGCTGGCCTATTTCGAGATGCTCCACCGCGACTGCGCCCGGTTCCGCCACGCGCGGGTCGAGGCCGACGTCATGCCCCTGGGCAGCGGCGCCCTGGCTGGTGTTACCTACCCCCTGGACCGAGAGTTCCTGGCCCAGGAGCTGGGCTTCTCCCGCATCTCCGACAACAGCCTGGACGCCGTCTCCGACCGCGACTTCATCCTCTCGTACCTGTCGGCGGCGGCTACGTGCATGATGCATATCTCTCGGATGTCCGAAGAGCTGGTGCTGTGGTCCTCCGCCGAGTTCAGCTTCATCTCATTGGGCGAGGCGTACACCACCGGCTCGTCCATCATGCCCCAGAAGCGCAACCCCGACATGGCCGAGTTGGCCCGGGGCAAGACGGGCCGCGTCTACGGCCACCTCATGGGCCTGCTGACCACGATGAAGGGCCTGCCCCTGGCCTACAACCGGGACATGCAGGAGGACAAAGAGGGCGTCTTCGACACCGTGGACACCCTCCTGGCCACACTGGACATATTCTCCGGCATGGTGCGCAGCATCACGGTGAACAAGGCGGCCACGTCGCGGGCGGCCTCGGACAGCATGCTGCTGGCCACGGACATCGCCGACTACCTGGTGGGCAAGGGCCTGCCCTTCCGCCAGGCGCACGGGGTGGTGGCCCAGGTGGTGCGCCACGCCCAATCCCAGGGCAAGGCCCTGAGCGAGCTGAGCGTCGAGGAGCTACAACGCTTCTCCCCCCTGTTTGCGCCCGATGTAACCACCATCACGCTGGACGCGGCCCTGGCCGCCCGCCGGGGCCACGGGGGCACCGCCCCCCGCCGCGTCCGCGAAGCCCTAGCCGAGGCCAAGAAGCGCCTGGAGGGGTGCGGTGCCGTCTAACGGGACCCTCACCCCTTCACTGCGCTCAGGACAAGCTCTAACCCTCTCCCAGAGGAAGAGGGGAACCTCCTCTACCCCCGGCGGGAGAGATCCGCAGCTGGCGAAGATTCGCTCTTGAAGGAGACGGCAGATGAATTCGACCGACGGGACACCACGTGTAATCGACAAGAGCACGAGGCATCCACACATCATTGGCAACTTCGGAGAACACCTGATGTGCAACTGGCTGTCTTGCTCGGGTTTTGAGGTTGGCATCGTTGATCACACTGGCCTCGACGTAATCGCTTATCAGCCTTCAACAAAGAAGCGGCTTGGCATTACGGTCAAGTCCAGGACGAGGACCCAAAATCCACATGACGCGGTGAATGTTTTCGAGAAGGACGACCGGAAGAAGCTGCTGGATGCCTGCATTGCCTTTAGCTGCGAGCCGTGGATAGGCATCTACGTAGAGACTAAAGACGGCGGTGATGTGTATCTTACCAGCGTGCGTAACTATGAGTCGAAGTATCTAGTGCCGGAAAACAAGGTGGGCGACTGGAAGATGACGTGCCGTGCGAAACAAGAATACGACAAGGACCCTGATGTCATGCACATTGCGATACGATTTGATGTTCAGCACTGGTTTGCGCAGAGTGCAGCATCGTAGGGGCGGGACTCCGTGCCCGCCCCGCGCCCCGAGGGGAGCACACGGAGTTGCTCCCCTACGTCGTTGAGAGGTAGCGCCATGGCCAAGCCATTGTGTCATTCTGAGTCCCCGCGGCTCGGGACGAAGAATCCGTGCCCCTGGTCAGACGCGGAGAGACGGATTGCTTCGGCCCTGCGGGGCCTCGCAACGACAGAATGGCTTATTGAATAGGGCAAGATGATGACTACACCTTCTGTCAAACTGGCCCCATCAGTCCTTTCGGCGGACTTCAGCCGGCTGGGGGAGGCGGTGCGCGACGCCACCGACGCCGGCGCCGACTACATCCACATTGATGTGATGGACGGGCACTTCGTGCCCAACCTGACCGTCGGGCCGCCTATGGTGGCTGCGCTGCGCCCGTGGTCCAAGCTCCCCTTCGATGTGCACCTCATGATGTCGGAGCCGGACCGCTATATCGAGGCCTTCGCCAAGGCAGGGTCGGACATCATCACCGTCCATGCCGAGGCCTGTGTCCACCTGCACCGCAGCCTCCAGGCCATCAAGGCGCTGGGCGCCAGGGCGGGCGTGGCCATCAACCCGGCCAGCCCTCTCTCCCTCATTGAAGAGGTGCTGCCCGACGCCGACATGGTGGTGCTGATGAGCGTGAACCCGGGATTCGGAGGGCAGAGCTTTATCCCTGGCTCGCTGGACAAGATCTCCCGCCTGCGCCGCATGCTGGACGAGTCCCGACTTGTCGGGACCGAGCTGGAGGTGGACGGCGGCATCAACGCCGAGCTGGCCCCGGAAGTGGCCAAGCACGGCGCCCGGGTGCTGGTGGCGGGCAGCGCCGTATTCCACAAGGGGGAGACCGTCGCCCAGGCCCTGGCCCGGCTGCGGGCCAGCCTGGCGCAAGGATGAGCGACACTGAGAAGACAAACGTAGGGGCGAAGCCGCCGCCGCATGCTTCGCCCCTACTCCTCCTCATGCCCTGGATCATCCTGGCCGCCGCCTTCCTGATTCGGGCGGTCGAGTCGGGCATCCGGGGCAACTTCGGGCTGTTCTTCTACCCCCTGAACGAACAGTACGGCTGGACGCGCGGCTCCGTGTCCCTGGCCATGTCCATAGGCATGATCACCTGGGCACTGGTACTGCCCTTCGGAGGGCGCCTCTGTGACCGCTACGGCCCCCGCCGGGTAATGGCAGCGGGCCTCGGTCTGGCGGTGGTAGCGCTGATAGGTGCGAGCACCGCCACCCGGCTGTGGCACCTGTACTTCTGGTGGGGGATAGTGGATGGGGTGGCCTGGGGCCTGGGGGCCACGGTGGGTGTAGTGACCCTGGTGGCCCGCTGGTTCACCAAGAACCGGGGTCTGGCCATGAGCCTGTCCATATCCGGTGTGTCCGCAGGCTCGATGATCGTAGTGCCTATCGGGGCAGCCCTGCTGACGGTCACGGACTGGCGGGGCGTGTTCCGCGCCCTGGCGCTGATGATCGTCCTGGTCACCGCACCGCTGCTCCTGTTCGTGGTGCGTGACGCCCCTCCCAAGCAGCCCCGGCAGGAGTCCAGCAGCACCACCGTCCCACCCCATGAGGAGCGGATTCCCCTGGGCCAGGCGCTCCACAGCGGCCCCTATCGCCTGGTCATGGCGGTCTACATCGCCTGTGGCGTGGTGGGGATGGGCCTGCCGGTGCACCTCATCCCTTACGCCATTGACAAGGGCGTATCTCCCCTGGGGGCCGCGCGCACCATGAGCGTGTTCGGCGCCATGTCCATCGTGGGCGTGGTGTCCCTGGGGGCGCTGTCCGACCGCCTGGGGCGGAAGAACCTCTTGGCCCTGGGCTACGTTTTCCGGCTGGTGGGCATAGTGCTGCTGCTGGCGGCAAGAGGAGAGGGGATGTTGCTGCTGGGCGCCGTCTTTCTCGGGTTAGGCTTCAACACCCCGGGTGGGCTGATCCCGGCTTTGGTAGCGGACGTCTACGGCGCCAGATCAGTGGGCCTGCTGATGGGGTCGCTGTCCACCACACACCAGATTGCCGGCGCACTGGGCGTCTGGTCAGCGGGATACCTGTTCGATGTGACGGGCAGCTACACACTCCCGTTCGGCTTCATGGCGGCGCTGAGCGTCGTTTCAGCCGTGGGTAGCCTGTTCATTGCGGAGAAGTGGCGACGGCAGCCAGCGCCGGCAACGACCAACGTAGGGGCGAGTCGGTGATTCGCCCTCATGATGACAACAAAAAAGGGGCGAGTCACCGACTCGCCCCTACAGACCCCCAGTGTGGGAAACGAAAGCTAGGCGGTGGCTTTGCCCTGGGTGCGCAAGCAGCGGGTGCAGATGTAGACCCGTTGGGACACCCCGCGGACCACCATGGTGCGCCGCTGGATGTTGGGCATCCACATCCGGCCGGTGCGCCGCTTGGAGTGGCTCACATTGTGCCCGAAACCCGGTATCTTGCCACAGATGTCACATTTGGCCAAGGGCTTGCTCCAAACTTGAAAAATCCAATGTGTTAGCATAACATATCAGCAGCCTTTCGACAAGGAAGGATGCAGTAGTATCGAGTCGTTGGGTTCTTGGCGAACGGGATGCGGTCTGGTAGTCTACTCTCGGGGCCTGTAATCATCTAGGGTTGTTTGTTTGATCCTCCACCCAGCACTCGTGACGAGGGAAGGGTCCCCAGCGCCGCCTCCTGCCCAAGCGACCTGCTGAGGAGTTGCAACGTGCAAGTGGGCACCTACCCCAGGGTGACTAGCGGCGACGGCGCCACTCTGAAGGGCATGTTCAGTCTGGCCACGGCGTGCCTGGAGAAGAGCGCTGCGGCCATCAACGCCCTGAACGTGTTCCCGGTGCCGGATGGCGACACCGGGACGAACATGCTGCTGACCATGCGGGCCACCATGGACGAGGCCTGCCGGTATTCGGGAAGCAGCGCCGGCGGCGTGCTCCAGGCCATGGCCAAGGGGGCGATGATGGGCGCCCGGGGCAACAGCGGGGTCATCCTGGCGCAGTTCTGGCGCGGCCTGGCCTCGCGGTTGGACAAGCTCGAAAGCATCACCGGCCCTGACCTGGCGGCGGGCCTGGTGGAGGGGGCCGCCTGGGCTTACAAGGGTGTCAGCCGGCCTGCCGAGGGGACCATGCTCACGGTGCTGCGAGAGGTGGCCCTGGCGGCCCAGCAAGCGGCGTCTCAGGAGCAGGGCGACTTGAGTTCCCTTCTGGATGCGGCCACCAGGGCAGCCGCGGATACGGTCAAGCGAACGCCCTCCATGCTGCCGGTGCTTCGTGAGGCTGGCGTCGTGGATGCCGGGGGCCAGGGCGTCTTTGTCCTCCTGGACGGCGCTCTGCACTATCTAATGGGTGAGCGGGAGGCCAGGCAGTACGATGGGATGGGCTCTGTGGACAGTCACTGGTTGCAGGCGTCGGCTGGCTCCGCGGGTGACGGCCACTTCGGCTACTGTACGGAGCTGGTCCTCCGTCCCAGGGGCGATGTCCCGCTGAGCGCCATCCAGGACCGTCTGGTGGCCATGGGCGAGTCGGTACTGGTGGTAGGGGATCCGGACCTGGTGCGCGTTCATGTCCATACCTCCGACCCCGGCGCGGTCCTGAGCTACGTCGTGGGCCTGGGCAGCCTGAGCCAGGTCAAGGTGCAGAACATGGACGAGCAGCACCAGGACTTCCTGGCCGTCCGTCCGGCCCCCCAGGGACGGCGCCTGGTAGTCGTGGCCGTGGGCGAGGGGCTGACGGAGATCTTCCGTAGCCTGGGCGCCACGGTGGTGCCCGGAGGCCAGACCATGAACCCCTCCGTCCAGGACCTGCTCCAGGCGGTAGAGTCCACGCCAGCCGCCGAGATCATACTGTTGCCGAATAACCCCAACATCGTACAGGCGGCCAACCTGGTGCCTGGCTTGACCAAGAAGGTGGTGGCCGTAGTCCCCACAGTGAGCATCCCCCAGGGGGTAGCGGCGGCTATCGCCTTTGACCCCGAGGCTTCCCTGGAGGCAAACGTCGGCAACATGGACGCGGCCCGTCGTGACGTGCGCAGCGGCGAGGTCACCCGGGCCACACGTGCCGTCTCGCTGGGCGGCGTCAGGGCAAAGATTGGGCAGCCTATCGGCCTGCTGGACGGCGAGCTGGTGGTGGCCGCCGATAAGACCGCTCGGGTGGCCTGCGAGCTGCTGTCCCACATGGCGGCCAGCCCGGGTGGTCTGATAACCATCTACTATGGTGAGGGCCTTCAGCGGGAGCAGGCAGAGGCGCTGGTCGGCGAAGTCCGCCAGCGATTCCCGGAGCACGAGGTGGAGCTGGTGTACGGCGGCCAGCCCTATTACGAGTATCTGGTATCTGTGGAGTAGACGTGACCGTACAGATTGTGACAGATAGCACTTCTGACCTGCCGCCCTCGGTAGCTCGGGAGCTAGGCATCCACGTGGTGCCCCTCCAGGTTCGGTTTGGCGAGGAGACCTACCGGGATGGGGTGGACATTCAGCCAACGGAGTTCTTCCAACGGCTGCGGGTGTCCTCGGTGCTCCCTACCACCTCCCAGCCCTCCGCTGGGGATTTCGCCCAGACCTACCGCCGCATATCGGAATCGGGTAGCGAGGTGCTCTCCGTGCATATCTCCAGCAAGCTGAGCGGCACATACAACTCCGCCATGCTGGCCAAGCAAGAGGTGGGGGGCCACATCGAGGTGCTGGACTCGCAGCAGGCCAGCTTCGGTCTCGGCCTCATCGTGCTCTCCGCCGCCAGAGCAGCGCAGGCGGGCGCCAGCCTGGAGGACACCACCCGGGCGGCACGGCAGGCCATGTCCCGGACCTACTTCTTCGGGCTGTTGGATACGCTGGAGTACCTACAGAAGGGCGGGCGCATCGGGAAGGTAGGCGCCTTGCTGGGCGGTTTCCTCCAGGTGAAGCCCATACTGACCGTACGGGAGGGCGAGGTCCATGCCTTGGCCAAAGTGCGCACCCGCGCCAAGGCCATTGACCGTATGGTGGAGATAGTGGCCAGCCTGCGGCCTGTAGCCGAGCTGGCAGTGGTACACAGCTCTCCGGAGCCCGAAGTGGCGGCGCTGATCCAACGCCTGGCGCCGTTCTTTCCCCAGGAGAACATCCGGTGCGCCATGTTCGGGCCGGTCATCGGCACCTACATTGGCCCTGGTGGCCTGGGCGTAGCCCTACAGGTGGCCGAAAAGTGAGGGCGATAGTCCCGCCGGAGATGGACGCCCTGCGCCGCATCCTGGCCCTGGAGCAGGCGAAGGGATATGGGGACAGGGCAGTTATCGGAGGGCTGGACCGCTACCTACGCCACCTGGCACAAAGTGGCGTGTTGCCGCCCGCGGTGGCGTTGCCTCCTCCACCCGGGTATGGCGCGCTGGAACCGGAGGTCCGCCGGGGTTGGGTGGAGACCACGTTGGCCTCCCTGCCGTCGGCTGACGGCCGCCGCAGCGCCGAGCGGACCAGGGAGCCGGCGAGTCTGAGCCTGGACTCCCCTCTCACAGCCTTGCCAGGGGTCGGGCCGAGCCTGGCCTACAAACTGGGGCGCCTGGGGATAGACACCATCAAGGATGCCCTCTATTTCTTCCCGCACCGCCACGTGGACTATAGCTGTCGAGTGCCTTGCGCCCAGCTCAGGGTCAACGAGGAGCAGACGGTCGTAGTGACGGTATGGCAGGCGGAGGAGAAGCTGCTGGGCGCTCGCCGGAGCACCGTAGCCCAGGTTGCGGATGAGACAGGGTCCATCCGAGTGGTCTGGTTCAACCAGCCGTATCTGGCCCGGCGCCTGCTGCCGAACACCAGGCTGGCCCTCAGCGGGCGGGTGGGTCTCTACCAGGGCCGTCCGGTCATGGACAACCCCGAGTACGAGCTGCTGGGCAACACGGGGTTGCGGTCTGCCCTGGGGACAACACAAGCCCCGACCGAACCAGAGGAGACGTTGCACACGGGCCGGCTGGTGCCTATCTACCCACTCACGGAGGGACTTACCTCCCGCCAGGTGCGCCGCCTGATGAAACAGGTGGTGGATGCCTGGGCGCCTCGCCTGCCCGAGTTCCTGCCCGCCGAGGTGCGCCAGGGGGCACGCCTGCTGCCACTAGGGCAGGCGGTGCGTCAGGCCCATTTCCCGGAGAGCGAGGAGGTGGCGGCGGCAGCGCGGCGGCGGCTGGCTTTCGACGAGCTGCTGCTCCTCCAGTTGGGGGTGCTGGCCCGCCGCAGCCGATGGCAGAATGACCTCGGCGCGCCACGTCTGACGGTGGAAACCCCTGTCCTGGAGACATGCCTGCGCTCGCTGCCTTTCTCATTGACCCGGGCGCAGCGCCGGGCGCTGGACGAGGTACTGGCAGACCTGGGGCAGGCCCGGCCCATGGCCCGTCTCCTCCAGGGGGAGGTGGGCAGCGGCAAGACGGTGGTGGCTGCCCTGTCTCTGGTGGCAGCCGCCTTGAGCGGCTACCAGGGGGCCTTGATGGTGCCCACGGAGCTCCTGGCGGAGCAGCACTACCGCAGCCTTTCGGACCTGTTGCCGGGGTTGCGACTGCCTCGTGCAGTGCGGCTGGGCCTACTCACGGGCAGTCTCAAGCCAAGTGAGAAGGAGGCAGCGCGCTCCGCCCTGGCCCAGGGCAAGCTGGACATCGTGGTGGGTACCCACGCCCTCATCCAACAGGAGGTAGAGTTCGCCCGTCTGGGCCTGGTGGTAGTGGACGAGCAGCACCGTTTCGGCGTCAGGCAGCGGGCGCTGCTGCGCAGCAAGGCGGAGCTGTCCGCGCACTTGCTGGTGATGACCGCCACGCCCATCCCCCGCTCCTTGGCCCTCACCCTGTACGGGGACCTGGACCTTTCGGTCATAGACGAGCTCCCGCCGGGGCGCCAGGAGATCACCACGCGGGCACTGGAGCCTGGCCAGCGTACCGACGCCTACGACTTCATCCGTGCGCAGGTCGCTGAGGGAAGGCAGGCCTTTGTCATCTGCCCACTGGTGGAGGAGTCGGATTCCATTGAAGCTCGGGCTGCGGTAGCCGAGTACCAGCGCCTGGCGCGCGAGGTGTTCCCCGAGCTGCGTTTGGGGCTGGTCCACGGCCAGATGCCCCCCAGGGACCGCGATGACGTCATGCGGCAGTTCAGGGACGGCCGCCTGGCGGTGCTGGTGGCGACGCCGGTGATTGAAGTTGGGATTGATATCCCCAATGCCACGGTGATGCTGATTGAAGGGGCGGACCGCTTCGGCCTGGCCCAGTTGCACCAGTTCCGGGGACGAGTAGGCCGGGGCCCCCATCCCAGCCACTGTCTGCTGCTGGCGGAGGACCCCTCTCCGGAGGCCAGGGAGCGGCTGCGCCTGGTTGAGACGAACCACAACGGGTTCTTGCTGGCCGAGGAGGACCTGCGCTTGCGTGGGCCCGGTGACTTCCTGGGCACCCGCCAGAGTGGCCTGCCCGAGCTTCGCTTGGCCCGCCTCTCCGATACAGCCCTGCTGGAGCAGGCGCGCTCAGCGGCACAGGGCCTTTTCCAGACGGACCCGGAGCTGGCCGCGCCGGAGCACCACGCCCTGGCCCAGGAGGTCTCCCGCCTTTGGCGGGGTGCTCCGGGGGAAACGGTGGTGGCGGAGGCGTAGATGGTCCGAGACCGGATTGCCCAGCTTGTGCGCCAGGCGGTAGCCGAGGCCCAGCGCCAGGGGGTCCTCCCCGAGGTCACGCTGCCGGAGCCGCTGGTAGAGCGCCCCCAGAAGGCGGAGCATGGCGACTACGCCACCAGCCTCCCACTCAAGCTGACCCGAGCAGCGGGCATGCCTCCATTGGAGCTGGCCAAGCGCCTGGCTGGCCTGATCCCGACCGGCCAGGAGCTGGAGCGCGTGGTAGCGGCGCCCCCTGGATTTGTGAACTTCACCCTTAGCCAGTCCTGGCTCCAACGCCAGGTGGACAGCATCCTGGCCAGCGGCGAGGCCTTCGGCAACCTGGACCTGGGCCAGGGTGAGCGCATCCAGCTTGAGTTCGTCAGCGTAAACCCCACAGGACCCCTGCACGTAGGGCACGGACGGGGCGCGGTGTTGGGCAGTGCCCTGGCACGTCTGCTCCAGGCCGCCGGCTATGGCGTTGAGACTGAGTATTACATCAACGATGCCGGCGCCCAGATGACGGCCTTCTACCGGTCACTATACGCCCGGTATCTTCAGGCCCTGGGCCAACCTGCCGAGATGCCCGCCGAGGGCTACGTGGGCGCTTACATGATCGAGCTGGGCCGCGACATGGCCCGAGAGCACGGCGACCGCTTCGCCCGTATGCCTGAGAGTGAGGCGTTGGAGAGCCTCGGCAGGCTGGGCGTAGTCCGCATGCTGGCGCAGATAAAGGAGGACCTGAAGCTCATCGGGGTCGAGTTCGACTCGTGGTTCAGCGAGCGTTCCCTCTTCGAGCAAGGGCAGTACCAGCGGGCCATGGCCCTCCTCCGGGAGCGTGGCTACTTGGAGGAGAAGGAGGGCGCTCTGTGGCTGGTGTCCAGCGCCCTGGGGGATGACAAGGACAATGTGGTGGTCCGCTCCACGGGTGTGCCCACCTACTTCGCTACCGACATCGCCTACCACTACAACAAGTTCGCGGAGCGTGGCTACAGCCGGGTGATAAACGTCTGGGGCGCCGACCACTTGGGCCACGTCACCCGCATGAAGGCCGCCGTCTCGGCTCTGGGCATTGACCCGGATAGGCTGCGGGTCATCATTTCCCAGATGGTCATGCTGCGGCGCGGCAGCGAGGTAGTCAAGGTCTCCAAGCGCACCGGTGACATCATCACCCTTCGAGAGGTGGTGGATGAGGTGGGCGCCGACCCCTGCCGGTACTTCTTCCTGTCCCGCTCGGCGGACAGCCAGATGGACTTTGATCTGGAGCTGGCCAAGCGGCAATCGCCCGAGAACCCAGTCTACTACGTGCAGTATGCCCACGCCCGGCTGTCTGGTATCCTTCGCCACGCTGGGGAGCAGGGCATCCCACCGGAGACGGGGGACGTCTCCCTGCTAGCCCAGCCCGAAGAGTTGGCCCTCATCCGACAGATGCTGTTGCTGCCCGAGGTCCTGGAGCTGGCGGCCCGCAATCTCGAGCCCCATCACTTGCCTCACTACGCTCTGGAGCTGGCCACCGCCTTCCACAACTTCTACGACCGCCACCGGGTTATCACGCAGGATGTGGCGTTGACGGCGGCGCGGCTCAAGCTGGTGGCGGCCTCCCGCGTGGTTCTGTCCCGCACCCTGGACCTCATGGGCATGGCCGCCCCCGAGCGCATGTAGCTATGCCACGGAGCGGGGGTGCTTCCCTCTCCCTTTGGGAGAGGGCGAGGGTGAGGGCAACGGCAAGGGTCCTGTCACCTTTCCATGCCTAACATCGCCGGCGACTTCACCGCCGCCTTCATCCCCCTCTTCATAGCCATAGATGCGCTGGGCACGGTCCCTCTTATCCTGGCCATGACCTGCGACTTCAAGCCCGCCGAGCGCATAAGGGTGGTCAACATCGCCATGATGACTGCCCTGGGTGTAGGGTTGGGCTTCCTGTTCCTGGGGCGCGGGGTGCTGCGGCTGATGGGTATCCAGGTGGCCCATTTCGCCATTGCCGGGGGGCTTATTCTGCTAATACTGGCCATCCGAGACATCACCACGGGCAAGCTAATGGATGTGCCCAGCAAGGAAGAGCTGATCGGGGTGGTGCCCATCGGCACGCCGCTGACTGTAGGCCCCGCCACTATCACCACGCTGCTCTTGCTCAGCGCCGACTACAGCTACGCGGTGCTGCTCTTGGCCTTCGCTGTAAACCTGGTTGTGGCCTGGGTCGCCTTCCTCCAGAGCAATAACATCGTCCGCATCCTGGGTCAGGGTGGCCTGAAGGCCATGTCTAAGGTGGCCAGCTTGCTGCTGGCGGCCATCGCTGTGCGCATGGTGTTCCAGGCCCTGCCCCAGGTGCTCCCCAGGTAGGGCCGCCACCGTTCCGGCGACACGGGAGCGAGGCGTCGGGCCAGTGCACCGGCAGGCGCGAGCCAACCGCCTGGTGGAAGCGGGACGTGGGCCCATAGCTTCTCAACGCGAGCTTGGCTGATATAATGGCACCGGAGTTGTCGGGAAGCCATCACAGGAGGTTGAGCTTGGCGAAGAAGACGGTGCGGGACGTGGACGTGACGGGGAAGCGGGTCTTCCTCCGGGTGGACTATAACGTGCCCCAGGACCCCAAGACCGGGGCCATCACCGACGACACCCGGATAAAGGCCACTCTGCCCACGCTCCGTTATCTACTGGAGCGCAAGGCCCGGGTGATATTAGCCAGCCATCTGGGCCGGCCCCAGGGCCAGCGTCGCCCGGAGTTCAGCCTGCTGCCTGTCGCCCAGCGCCTTTCGCAGCTCCTGGGCCATCCCGACCTGTCGAGACTGGCCCCTGACTGCATCGGGCCGGAGGTGGAGGCCCTGGTCCAGAGGCTGGGCCTGGGTCAGGCCCTCCTGCTGGAGAACCTCCGCTTTCACAAAGAAGAGGAGGCCAACGACCCGGCATTCGCACGAGCGCTGGCGCGGCTAGCCGATATCTACGTAGACGATGCCTTCGGCGCGGCCCACCGCGCCCATGCTTCCATCAGCGGCATTGCCCAGTACCTGCCCGCCGTCTCCGGGTTCCTCCTGGAGAAAGAGCTCCAGTACCTCGACAAGGTCCTCCACAACCCCACGCGGCCGCTGGCGGCCATCATTGGCGGGGCCAAGGTCAGCGACAAGATGGCTGTGCTGGAGAATCTGGTGGAGAAGGTGGATACCCTGGTCTTAGGCGGCGGCATGATCGCCACGCTGCTCAAGGCCCAGGGCAACGACGTGGGCGCCTCCAAGGTCGAGGCGGACCGGCTGGACACGGCGCTGCGGCTGTTCGACCGCGCTGCCACGCGGTGCATCACGCTGCTATTACCCACCGACGTGGTGGTGGCCGAGTCGTTCTCGGCTACGGCGGCCCACCGGACGGTCCCCGTGGGCAAGGTCCCCCCGGGCTGGCTAATCATGGACGTGGGGCCACAGTCCGTCAAGAAATTCGAGGCAGAGCTGCGCCGCTGCAAGACCGTAGTGTGGAACGGGCCAATGGGCGTCTTCGAGTTTGAGCCTTTCGCCGCGGGCACTCGGCGGCTGGCGGAGGTCCTCGCCTCTCTGGACGGGGCCACCACTGTGCTGGGCGGCGGCTCCACGGGAGAGGCGGTGGAGTCGTGGGGCATGGCCTCGCGGTTCACGCACGTCTCTACGGGCGGCGGCGCCACCCTGGAGTTTCTGGAGGGCAAGACGCTGCCCGGTGTGGCGGCGCTCCAGGACAAGGACCTGTCCTGAGCCCGTCGAAGGAGGCATAATGGTCGGCTTTGAGCTGGTCCAAGACCTGGTTCACGAGTCCCCGTCCAAGATCATCCTATTCGTCATGGATGGACTGGGGGGCTTGCCCCATCCCAAGACAGGACAGACAGAGTTGGAGGCAGCCTATACTCCCAACCTGGACCGCCTGGCACGGCAGTCCCAGTGCGGGCTCATTGACCCGATATCACCGGGCATCACTCCGGGGAGTGGCCCGGCCCACCTGGCGCTTTTCGGCTACGACCCGCTGCGCTTCCTCATCGGGAGGGGCGTGCTGGAGGCCCTGGGCATCGGTATGGAGGTGCGCGACGGCGACGTGGCTGCCCGAGGCAACTTCTGCACCATGGACGAGCAGGGCAACATCGCTGACCGGCGGGCGGGACGGGTCGCCACCGAGCGCAACGCACAGCTTTGCCGCATGCTGGAGTCCATCTCTCTGGACAAGGTGGAGTTCCGCGTCACTGCGGTCAAGGAGCATCGGTTTGCTGTGGTCTTCCGGGGTGCTGACCTGTCCGACCAGCTCACCGACACTGACCCCCAGCAGAATGGCCTCCCGCCGCTGCCGGTGCGGGCGACCAGCCCGGGGGCCCAGCGCACCGCCGAGCTGGCCAACGAGTTCATCGCCCAGGCGGGCGCCATCCTGCGAGAGGAGAGGCCTGCCAACATGGTGCTCCTGCGGGGCTTCTCCCGGCTCCCCCATCTGCCGACTATGGCCCAGGTCTACAAGCTCAGGTCCGCCGCTATCGCCATTTACCCCATGTACAAGGGCCTGGCCAGCCTGGTGGGGATGCAGGTCGTGCCCGGGGGGACCACCGTGGCGGACGAGGCCGATGCCGTGGCGGTGCACTGGGGGCAGTACGACTTCTTCTACATGCACCACAAGGCCACCGATGCCGCGGGCGAGGACGGTGACTTCGAGCGCAAGGTCAAGGCCATCGAGGAGGCGGACGCTGTGATACCCCGGCTGCTGGGCCTCAAGCCGGATGTGCTTATGGTCACCGGCGACCACTCGACGCCGGCCACGTTGGCTGGCCATAGCTGGCACCCGGTGCCCTTCCTGCTGTACTCCAGGTGGGTGCGGGCGCACGGCGCCGCATCCTTCTGTGAGAGCGACTGCGCCCTGGGCGAGCTGGGGCGCTTCCCGTCGGTCCAGGTCATGCCCCTGGCCCTGGCCCACGCCCTCAAGCTGGACAAGTATGGCGCGTAGGGGCAAAATGGGCGTAGCGGGCCCGAAATGTCGGGTCCGCTACAGTGGGCGGTGGCCTATGGTTTGTTGGTCATTTCATACGTGTTTGGCCCGCATTCCGTAGGGGCGCAGCATGCTGCGCCCCTACGTTTGCCGTCCACATGGTGACAACGCGGGCGCCGGTGGAGTGCAGGCGTAGCGGGAATTCATGAATTCCCGCTACGGAAGAAGCCCTCTCCCAAAGGGAGAGGGGCATCGGCGTCACCCAAATGGGAGTGGAGCAAATGCTTAGCCGTATCCCCCTGGTAGCTGGCAACTGGAAGATGAATACCAACGTCGCCCAGGCCGTGGCCCTGGTCGAGAGCATGATCGGCCCCCTGGCCCAGGTCAAGGGGGTGGAAGTAGTGGTGTGCCCACCGTTTGTCTCCCTGGGCAGGGTGGCTGACGCCCTGAAAGGCTCCAAGGTTGGCCTGGGCGCCCAGAACATGTACTCCGAGGAGAAGGGCGCCTACACCGGCGAGGTCTCGCCCCTCATGCTCCAGGGTATGTGCCAGTACGTCATCCTGGGCCACTCGGAGCGACGACAGTACTTCGGCGATACCGACGAGGTGGTCAACAAGAAGGTCAAGGCCGCCCTCAAGGCGGGCCTCAAGCCCATTATGTGCGTGGGCGAGCGCCTCGCCGAGCGTGAGGCCGGCCAGGCTGAGGCAGTTGTCTCCCACCAGGTCCGACTGGGGCTGGACGGTATCACGGAGTCAGACGGCCTGGTGGTGGCCTACGAGCCTATATGGGCCATCGGCACAGGCAAGGCGGCCACCGGCCATGACGCTCAGGCCATCGCCGTGCTCATCCGGCGCTTGCTGGCCGAGCGCTTCGGCCAGGCCACAGCACAGGCTACCCGTATCCTGTACGGGGGCAGCGTGACGCCCGACAACGTCGCCGAGTTCGCCCGCCAGCCCGACGTGGACGGCGGCCTGGTCGGCGGCGCCAGCCTCAAGGCGCCGGACTTTGTGAGCATATGCGAGCGCACGGCAGCGTCCCGAAGGACAGCATGAGGGGACAGGTGCTCGTGGCCATTGTCGGGCCTACGGCGGTGGGCAAGAGCGCGCTGGCCCTGCACCTGGCCAGGCGATTTGAGGGCGAGATAGTCAACGCCGACAGCCGCCAGGTCTACCGCAGCATGGACATCGGCACGGCCAAGCCAACGCTGGCGGAAAGGGCGCTGGTCCCCCACCACCTGTTCGATATGGTGGAGCCGGACCAGCCCTACAGCCTCGCCGTCTACCAGGAGCAGGCCTATCAGGCCACTGCCGACATCCAGCGCCGAGGGCGGCTGCCGCTGCTGGTAGGAGGCACTGGCCAGTACGTGTGGGCAATACTGGAGGGCTGGCAGGTCCCGCGCGTGGAGCCACAGCCCGAGCGCCGTAGGGAGCTGGAGGCCCGGCCCATCGGCGAACTGTACCAGGAGTTGACTAGCGTGGACCCTCATGCAGCATTGTCCATCCACCCGAACAACCGGCGCCGTATCGTGCGGGCACTGGAGGTCTACCACGCCACAGGTCAGCCCTTCTCCCAGCTCAGGAAGCGGGTAGGCGCCAGCTTCCCGATGCTGATCATTGGTCTGACCACCAGCCGGGAGGACCTCTACCAGCGCATTGATGCCAGGTTCGAGGCCATGCTGGCGGCGGGCTGGCTGGACGAGGTACGCAGCTTGCTGGTCCGCTACTCGCCGGACCTGCCGTCCTTCTCCAGCACCGGCTACCGTGAGCTGGCCCGACACCTAGCGGGCGAGTACGACCTGGCCACGGCGCTGCAAAAGGTCAAGGCGGCTGGCCACCGGCTGGCGCGCCACCAGTACGGATGGTTCCGCCTGTCGGACCCGCGGGTCCACTGGTTGGACATCCGCGAGTCTGACCTGGAGGTGCGCGGCGAGGCGTTGGTCAGTGCCTTCCTGTCCGATGCAGAATGCGGCCCACAGGCCGCAGCCAATTGAATTGCGCGGCAGATTCCCCTCTCCCTCTGGGAGAGGGCTAGAGCCTGCCCTGAGTGCAACGAAGGGGTGAGGGAACGAGAATGAAGTTCACCAAGCTACAGGGCGCCGGCAACGATTTCATCCTGATTGATACCCGCCAGGAGCAGCGGGACTGGGGCAAGCTGGCCATCGCCATGTGCCACCGCAACTTCGGCGTGGGTGGCGACGGAATCCTTCTGGTCTTGCCATCAGACAAGCCTGGGGCAGTGGCCAAGATGGCCATCTACAACGCCGATGGCTCCTACGCCGAGGCCAGCGGCAACGGCCTCCGCTGCTTCGCCCGCTACTTGCTGCACGCGGGCCTGGTGCCCGCTCGGGCCAAGTCGTTCGTCGTCGAGACTGGGGCCGGCCGGCGGGAGGTGCGCCCCGACTGGTCAGGCCCAAAGGCGGTCTCCTTTCAGACCTCTATGGGCAAGCCCATCTTTGAGCCTAAGGACATCCCTATCGTCGCGCCCAAAGGCAAGATCGAGCTGGGGCATGTCCCCCACTGCGTCCTCGAGGTGGGTCAGGAGGACATCCCGGTGGCCTGCGTGTCCATGGGCAACCCGCACGCCGTCCAGTTCATCGAGGAGTCGCCAGACACGTACGCCCTTGGCGATATTGGGCCACAGGTGGAGCACCATCCCATCTTCCCCGCTCGTGTAAACTTCGAGATCGCCCAGGTCGTGGACAAGAACGAGGTCATGGCCCGGGTGTGGGAGCGGGGTGTGGGCGAGACCCTGGCCTGCGGGACGGGGGCCTGCGCCATCGCTGTGGCCGGTCAGCAGGAGGGCCTGCTGGACAGCCCAGTGGACATACTCCTGCCAGGGGGGCGGCTCACCGTGCAGTGGGATGGCCGGGGCGAGGTGCTGCTCACCGGCCCCGCCGAGGTGGTGTTCGAGGGGGAGTGGGCGGAGTAGCTGGCTGACCAATGGTTGAAGCGAAGTCTGAACGTAGCGCAGCTTTTTGCAGTCAGTGCGGAAAGCCGGCGGTGGTCGTGTATGGCGGAATACCCCTGTGTGTGGATCACTATTTGAAGATGCAACAAGCTGCTTATTTGCAAGCCAGCATACTTGCGGCGAACGTGAATTTCCTGATCGGCCAGTTGGATCTAAGCATGGGTGGAATACCTACTCCCAGAGTCGAACTTCCACGACCTCCCTTTGTAGGTGATACGTTGACTCTGAACAACATCAGTGTAGCCAACAGTACGGTGGGTGCGATCAACACGGGGACGATTCAGCACTTGGATTCCGCTATTTCAATCATGCAGGGACAGGGCAACGAGAAGGTTGCCGAGGCTATCAGGGAATTGACGCAAGCCGTTGTTGATAGCGCTGAACTCGGGAATGCGACAAAGAACGAGTTGGCAGAACTGCTTGAATCCTTGGTTTCCCAGATACTAAGGAGTTCATAAATAACTAGACATCTGTCCCATTTTCTGGTAGAAATCAGACATGCGAGAAAACGATGGGCGGAAGCTGGACCACAAGACGCTCGAGCAGATCCGAATCCGCGT